>SDBV01005353.1_pt1 | contig 18151 bp, 14 predicted proteins | sample 2277081 | NCBI WGS metagenome assembly SDBV01 (sample SAMN10402039, study PRJNA504765) | marine sediment metagenome | isolation source: marine sediment core GS10_PC15, 223 cmbsf | place: Arctic Ocean: Southern Knipovich Ridge | collected 2010 | reverse complement strand
GGACGCCCCACAGGGCGGTGGCCCACGGGCGGCATCTGCTCGAGAGCGCGAACGCGAAGGTCCTCGGCGCGGTCCTGAACGACGTCTCCCGGGAGCCGGGGCGCTACGGCTACGGCTACGGCTACTCCGGCCGCTACTACGGCGGTTCCGAGGAAAAGGACAAGAAGGCGTGATGGAGCCTGCGGATACGCCGTCGCGCGCGGCACGCCGCTCGGCTGGGAGTTCATCGCGTGAAATTGCCGCAGACCGACGCCCCCGCGCAGGTTATCGAGGGGGCCTCCGCCCCTCCCCGCAACTATCCGGGCATCGCACTACGAGGGATCGCGGTCCTCAGTAAGCTGCTCCTCGTGTGGTATATCGCTAGGTACCTTCCCCTGAGGGACCTCGGCGTCTACGGGCTCTTCGCGTCGAGCGTGGGGCTGGCGATGTACGTCCTCGGCTATGACTTCTACACGTACGCCACGCGAGAGATCATCGCCGTGCCCAGGGAAGGCCGGGCGCAGATCCTGCTCAACCAGGCCGTCTTCCACGCCGTGGCATACGCGGTCGTGCTGCCGGGGCTGGTGGTGGTGTTCCTGCTGGGATTCCTGCCCTGGTCGGTGGCCGGGCTCCTCTACCTGGCCCTGGTCGGGACGCACCTTTCGCAGGAGGCCATGAGGCTGCTCACGGCGCTTTCGAGGCCCGTGACGGCGTCGATCGTGAGCTTCCTGGCGCACGGGATCTGGCCCCTGCCGGTCGCGGCGCTCGGGCTGGCCGTGCCGGCGCTGCGGACCATCGAGGCGGTATTCGTGGCGTGGTGTGTGGGCGGGGCGGTCGCGACGCTCGTGGGCCTTGTCATCGTTTACCGCCTGTGCGACATGGGGCGAGGGGAGCGCCGCGTCGATGTCCGGTGGATATGGCGGGGGCTGGGGACGTGCAGCGTCTTCTTCCTGGCGACGCTCTCCCTCAAGCTCATGACCGTCGCCGACCGGTATTTCGTGGACGCCTACCGGGGCAAGGAGGCGGTCGGGGCGTACACCTTCTACACGAGCATGGTGTGGACCCTTCAGAACTTCGTCTTCGCGGGGTTCGTGATGGTGCTCTTTCCGGTGATCGTGGGCAGCTACAGGAGCGGGAACCACGAGTCGTTCCGCCGGCACATGCGCAGGCTGAAGGTGGACGTCGTGGTCGCGTCCGCGGCGCTCGTGCCCTGCTTCGTGGCGGGGGTATACGTCGTGCTCTGGCTCGTGGACAAGCCCGAACTGCGCGAGGGGCTTCCGACCTACTTCATTCTGCTGGGCGCGTCGGTGACGGCGAACCTGGCGGTCATTCCCCACTATTCGCTCTATGCGATGGGGAGGGACAAGGCTATACTCATCGCCACGGCGAGTGGGGCGGGGCTGAACGTGGCGCTGAACGCGCTGCTCGTCCCAGCCTACGGGATGCTCGGAGCCGCCATCGCGACCGCGGCGTCGCTTGGGGTAATGGGATTGCTGAAGGTCGCATTTGTGTCGCGAACGCGGCCCGCATCCATTCCGGAGCAACGGTAGATGCTTCACATTGTCATCCATCTGGACGCTACACTCGAACTGCTTAGAGGCCACCGCCAGTGGTCATGCGTGTGGCAATCGGAGAACCGTGAGATATGAAGCTTCCTCCGCTCAGATACGTTGATAGGATCCGGTTCATCCTTGGCCGCGCAAGAGGCAGGAATGTTCTGCATTTGGGGTGCGTCGGTGATGCCCCATCACTGGCGATAGACCGGGGCGTGCATCTCCATCTGTTGCTCTCCGAAGTGGCCCAGTCGCTTGTCGGTGTTGATATCGATGTGCGCGGACTGGGATTGCTGAAGGAACGTCTGCCGGAGGGCGCGCGCAATCTCTTGCTGATGGATGTAGATCAGCTGAACGCCGATCGGCTAAGCAAGAGGAAGTTTGACTTGGTGCTGGCGGGTGACCTCATTGAGCATCTGCTTGCCCCGGCTGCGATGCTTGAAGGTTCGCGGCAACTGTTGGCGTCTGACGGAACGCTTGTCATCACCACTCCAAACGCCTTCGGACTCATGACCAGCCTGAGGCTGTTGCGCGGCCGTGAGTCCGTGCATCCGAGACACACCTGCGTCTTCACATTCTCAACGCTCACGGAGATGGCTAGACGTTGCGGGCTCGAGGTGGTCGAATGGTACACGGCGTTCGACCGCGCGCCTGTGGATATGCTCACAAGACTGAAGTACGCGATAGGAATTCCATTCTTCAAGCTATTCCCACACTGGGGTGGAACACTCGTGGCCGTGGCGCGACCGCGCGGGACTGGTTGAACATGCATCTACTCCTCTCCGCCTATTCCTGTTCCCCAGGCTGGGGATCCGAGCCCGGCATTGGATGGAATACTGCGCTGGCGCTATCGGTGGAGCATGATGTGCACGTGATCACGACGGCTGGTGTACGGCCATTCATCGAGAGGGAACTAGCCAGGAATCCGCGGCCGTCGCTGCATTTCACGTACGTTCCCCATGTCTTTGCAGGCGGTATCAGACTCCCCTCCGGCCTTGCATGGCTGCGTTACTATGCATGGCAGGTCCGGGCCTATCGGGTGGCGAGGCGGCTCGTTCGGCGGCATGCATTCGATGTGGCCAACCATGTGACCTTCGTGACATGGCGCGTTCCCTCTTTTTATTGCCGTCTGGGGTTGCCGTTTGTCCATGGCCCTATCGGTGGAGGCGAGACGGTCCCCCAGCCCCTGCGCAGATACTTGGGGCTGCGAGGGCGTCTGTTTGAGAAGGTCCGCGACATGTGTCAGTGGATTTCCCGGATGGACCCTCTCGTCAGGGCCACCCTCGCCCGAAGCACTATGGTGTTGGCCGCGAACGATGACACGCGGCGATTGATCGAGCGGATGGGTGTTCCGTGTCCGGACCTGATGCCCGCGATCGGCCACGACATGGCGGAGTTTCCCAACACCCGCGCGCCTCGCGCGAATCGTCTCACGGTTGCCTCGTGCGGCACGCTGGATCCGCGGAAGGGCTTCGCGCTCGCCATCGAAGCCTTCTCAGCCGCGCGTGGACATTTGCCCGAAGGGACGCGTTTCGTCATCATTGGCGCCGGGCCGGAACGAAGTAGGCTGGGACGGCTCTCGCGGCGTCTCGTGACGGCCGGTGCCGTGGAGTTTGTCGGTCGAGTGGCCCGCGCGAGGGCGATCGAGATCATCGGCGGCTCGGATATCTTCCTGTTTCCCACCCTCCGCGATTCGGGGGGCATGGTTGTACTTGAGGCAATGGCGAGCGGCGTTCCCGTGGTCTGTCTGGATTCTGGGGGGCCGGGCATGCTGGTGGACGAATCCTGCGGGATCAAGGTCCAGCCCGGAAATCCCAGTGAAGTGGTGGCTTCCCTGGCGAAGGCACTCGTGCGACTGGGCCGTGATCCGGACCTCCGGCGCCATATGGGCGAGCGGGGACGGGAGAGAGTACGCCGCTTCTTCACCTGGGAGAAGAAGGCAAAGGAGCTAAGCCGGATCTACAGCCGCATCGTGGCGAGGTAATCCGGGAAAGAAGTAAATGCTTCACATTGGTATCCGTGGCGACGAAGTATGTGTATGCTCAAAGCCTGCTCTCGGCGAACAGCCGGTCCTGATCGACGTGGATGACGTCACGCGAGTTGTGGCAAGGGAGTTCGGCCGACGCGCCTGCGATTGGCTTGATTCCGTCACGCAGAGCACGACTCTCAAGGTGTATGCGCGGGATCCCGGCAAGGACAAGATCATCTTCCACAGCCTTAAGCATGTGTTCATGAAGACCTGCGCGTTCTCGGTCCTGACGGCGGCGGAGATCGCAAGACGCCTGCGACGCTCCTCGGCAACTGATGGTCCCCATGGAGCAGACCACTTCGGCGTGGAGATTGCTCTTGCTAGCCTTACGGAACTTGTTCCCGCCTTGGAAAGGGAGTTTCCTCGGAAGCGGGTTCGCGTCAGTTTGTCCGTGCATACGGCCTTTTCCTTCTGGCTGAAACGCTTGTGGCGCAGGGCAGGGCATCTGCTGACGGTGCCCGGCGCATTGGCAGTCTGCCTGGTAAGTCTCTTGCTGAGCATCCTGCGGCGTGAAGACGTTTCAAGGCATCGCCCCGTTGTCGTCGGCGACGAGATGTTCGCCGTTCACACCGCTCACAGCAACTCCACGATACGGGTCTGGGATTACATCAGGCAGAAGCCGCGGACCGCATCTTCGTATCCTGTTACGGTACTAGCGGTGGGTGTGGGGCTCAGACCCCAGAGTGTGCCTCGTGACTTGGATTCACGTCGCGTCAGATTGCTCCGTCCGGCACGGCTCATCCACTTTCCGGCGGTAGCTCTGGCGGTCTTGAAGAACCGATGTGCGCACTTGGAGCTGTTCAGGGCGCTCGACGACGCGGGCGCTCGGATCCCCCTCCACCAGCAACTGCGCATCGTCCTCAAACTGCTGCGCGGCTTGCTGCACGAGTCGTGGGCTCTCAGCGCGGCATTTAGCGGACGCGGCGTGGTGGTCTTCGGCTATTCCATCGAGTCCGATACTTTCCTGCTGGAGTTGGCACTTCAGAGGCGACGCCTTGCCACCGTACATTGGATACATGGAACGCCTGGATCCACTGTGGGGTTCTACGGCGTTTCTGACGTAGTTTTTTGCATGAGCCGCGTTGACGCGCAGACAATCCGGGCGATCGGTGACTACGGGAGCTATGCCTGGCCAACGTCGCGCAACTGCCGAAGCGCAGCGTCTCCGGCCAAGAGCAGCGGACGGCATGTCGACGCACTAATAATGACAAACCTGATACACGATGTTACGCCCTTTCCCCTGGCGGTCAGCTACGACGATCTCGTCTTCCTGCTGCGTTGTGTCGCGGATGCACTAGGAACAGGAGCCGGAGGACGTGTGGTTTGGCGGCCGCATCCCCACGAAGTCAGGAATAAGGCCTGTTTCCCGGCCGCGAAGGCATTGGCGGAACAACTGGGTTTCGTGGTCGCACCTCATCGCGATCTGGCAGAGCAGATCCGCGAAGCGCGGCTTGTCATTACCACCCTCTCAACTACAATTCGGGACGCCACGAGCGTCGGCACAGTGCCTCTGGTCTTCGTCGGGCACCTTCACGAGGACGCACCGCAATGGCGGGCGATACCCGGAGAAATCACGTTCGCCAACGTGAATGAACTCCGCGCGCTCTCGGATCGCATGCAGGACACGTCATTCGTGCGCGAAGCGTACGCGCAACTGGCCCAGCTGTACGGGAACGGTGCTTCTGCACTCCCCAGCCCCGGGTACTTCGCCGGTATATCATTGCATGCAACGCCGGCAGAGAGGATGCCTCGGTTTGATGGGTGATGTCTCCAGGTATCCGGCCAGCCGCACAGGCCCAGTGTCGGTGACATGGTGCTCTGCGAGCGGTCCGCTGAATTCCGCTTTCGCTGCCGGGTTGATCGCGCTTCTGGTCGGCTACATGCTCCTCGACAGGAGCTTCGCCTACCTGCACCTGCCCGTCGGATTTCCACTTTACATAGGCGAGATTGTCCTCGCCCTGGGCCTCCTGGCGATGGCGCTGAGCCCTCGCCTTCCCTTCGGTATCCTCCGGACGCTCCCGGGAAGGCTCTTCCTCGCGCTCTTCGCGCTCGGCGTTGTCCGTACGCTTCCCTTCTGGGGGACATACGGTCTCAACGCCGTGCGAGACGCGGCGGTCTACTACTACGGGTTCTACATGATCCTTGCCTACGAACTTGTGAGGGAGAGGAGCCGGCTTGAACGCGTGATGCGCGGCTACGGGTACGTCGCCTTCGTGTTTGTCTACTGGGCGCCGGTGGCGTTCTTCATCTCTCAGTTTGCTGCTTCCCTTCTCCCGACCGTGCCCGGTACCGACCTGTCGCTTTTCGCTATAAGGACGGACAGCCTCGCCGTCCATCTGGCGGGGGCGTTCGCATTCGTCCTCATGTTCGACAGACAGGTGCTGCCGGCCCACAGCGTCGGCCTGCGCCTCGCGTGGTACGTATCGGCGGCGCTGTCGGTGATGCTCGCGAAGCAGCGGTCGGCGTACCTGGCCCTAGCCTGCGCGTTCCTGACCATGGCTGGACTTGGCAGGCGGGGCCGGCTCTGGCGACCGCTCACGGTGGGCCTGGTCGCTATCTTGATCGTGCTCGCCATTGACCCCAAGCTGACGCTCCCTTCGGGCAGGGAGATATCCAGCGAGACGGTCACGGGGCTCGTCGGGAGCATCTTCACACGCTCTGAGGATCCACGGTTCCGCGAAGGCACGAAGACGTGGCGCCTCAGGTGGTGGTCCAACATCGTGGACGAGACCGTGTTCGGGAGGTACTTCTGGGACGGACGCGGGTTCGGCGAGAACCTGGCCGACGCGCACGGCTACCAGACAGGCGCCGGCGCACGACCGCTCAGGAGTCCCCACAACGCGCACATGACGATTCTTGCCCGCATGGGTGTGCCGGGGTTCCTGATATGGATCCTTCTGCAGGGCTCGCTGGTCCGGCTCTTCTACGTCAGGTGGCGGCACGCCCGGGATGTCGGGGACAGGCTGCTGCAGAGCAGCCTTGCCTGGGTCATATGTTTCTGGGTGGCGGCGATGGTCGTCTCGACCTTCACCGTCTACCTTGAAGGCCCCCAGGGCGCCATACCATTCTGGTGCGCAATGGGCGTCGGCCTCGCCGCGGCCAGGATGGAGCCTGTGCCCAAGTCCGATGAGGGAGCGGAATCGTGAGGACCGAACTGCCGCGCTCGGACGAGCACGATCGCGACAACATCCTCGACCGGCTGACACCGCGTTCGCGGCTTGCCTATTTCGAGGAGCGGCTGGTGGCGCGGCAGCGGCACGTTCTGGAACGGAAGGGGCTGTTCGACCCACCCCCTGACGGCCGGCGGCTGCGCGTCCTGTCCGTGGGCTGCGGCACTCGCCCGAGGCGCGGCCTTCCTGAGGGTGACTACTTCATTGCCGGCATCGACTCCGAGCCTACCAGTGTCAAGGCCGCCCTCGACACCGGAGAGGTCGATGACGTCCGCCTCGGCGCCGCCGACGATCTGCCGTTTGACGACGGAGAGTTCGACGTGGTCGTCTTCCGCCTCGTCCTCCACCATGTCGTTCACCAGGGGCCACTTGGGCCCACCTTGAGGGACGCCGCACGCGTGCTCAGGCCCGGGGGCACAATCATTGCCGTGGAACCAGGCCTGTTCCACCCGATAGGAGCGCTGCTCGCCGCAGCGAATGCGCTTGGTGTTTCGAAGAAGATCAAAGGAACAAGGGACGACTGCCCTCTTTCGCCGCTCCACCTCACACGCATCTTGCGCCGTTTCGGGTTCCGGTCCGAACTATCCGCATTGGAGTACTCGTGGAGACGCCTGCCTGTGTCCGTGCAGTACGTGCTGAGCTTCGCGGAAGGTCTGGGGTGCCTGCCTCTCCTGAAGCTGGTAGCCCATACCTTCTTGCTCATTGCCAGGAGATCCTAGTTAGATGATCCGCGCGATGATAGTCCACAACGCTTATACGTCGCTTGGCGGCGAGGACCGGAGCGCAGCGGCCGAGGCATCACTTCTTCGTTCGCGTGGCCACGAGGTGCTTGAATTTCGCGCCTCGAACGCTGAGATCATTGCCGAGGGGCTTGTGAGCACCGGCTGCGCACTCCTCGCTTCGGCCTGGAACCGAGAGAGCTACCGACGCGTCCGCGAAGCCGTCCGAGACTTCCGCCCCGACGTCGTTCACGTGCAGAACTTTTGGTTCGCGCTGTCACCTTCGGTGTTTGGTGCAGCCAAAGCCGAGGGCGTCCCGACCGTCATGAGTCTCCGCAACTTCCGCCTCATCTGCCCCGGCGCGCTTCTCATGCGCGACGGGCGCCCCTGCGAGGTCTGCGTCGGCCGGACGCCGTGGCGCGGCGTGGCCCGGCGCTGCTACCACGGATCGGCTGCCCATACGGCCCTCGTGGCTCAAATGATCGATTCGAACCGCCGCCGCGGGACGTGGTCGCGGGACGTCGACGCCTACATCGCCCTGACCGACTTCTCGCGCCGGAAGTTCATCGAGGGTGGCCTCCCGGCCGAGCGCATCTTCGTCAAGCCGAACTTCCTGACTCGGGACCCGGGTGATGCTGCAAGGCTGGGCGAAGGCGCCGTGTTCGTCGGCCGGCTGTCACACGAGAAGGGGGTTGCCGTCGCGGTCGAGGCCTGTCGCGAGCTCGCCGTGCCCCTTGAGATCATAGGCAGCGGCCCCGAGCTATCCGATCTGCAAACGCTAGCAGGGGAATCCCCGTTTCTGCAATTCGTCGGCGAACTCCCGCACGACGCAGCCGTTGAGAGGATGAAGCGTGCCGCGTTCCTGATCATGCCCTCCGTGTGGTACGAAACCTTCGGCCGGACAATCATAGAGGCCTTCGCCTGCGGCCGACCGGTCCTAGCGTCGCGCCTCGGGGCGATGGCGGAGCTCGTCGACGACGGCCGGACGGGGCTCCTCTTCGAGCCCGGGAACGCGCGCGACCTCGCGGAGAAGATCCGCTTCATGCTGGACCACCCCGCCGAGCGCGAACGGATGGGCCGCGAGGCTCGCGCCGAGTTCGAGCGCAAGTACACCGCCGAGGCGAACTACCCGCAGCTCATGGCGATCTACGCAAAGGCCATCGAGCACCACAGGCGACAGGCCGCACACAGGAAGTCTTTCACGGTCCCGCGCGCCGTCCTGTCTCCGCTCGCGCGACCACCGAAGGTCAGCATCGCAGGGACCAACGTCTCCGTCGTCAACTACGAAAGCGCCGTGAAGTACATAGAGGCGTGGGCGGAGCGCCGCGAGTCGCGCTACGTCTGCACCTGCCCGGCGAGCGGTGTTGTGACGGCGTGGCTTGACGCGGGCTTCCGGCGCGTTCAGGGCGATGCTGACTTGGTAGCGCCCGATGGCCAGCCGATCATCTGGGGTCTGAGGTTGCTCGGCACGCTGGTGCGCAGGCGCGTCTATGGACCGGACCTGATGCTCGAAACGTGCAGCCTTTGCGAGAAGCGAGGCTGGCCGGTCTACCTCTACGGCTCCGCCGAGGAGACGCTCCGGAAGCTTGAAGAGAACCTCGCCCGGAAGTTCCCGGGGCTCAGGATAGCAGGCGCGCACGCGCCGCCGTTCCGCCCCCTCACCGAGGATGAGGATCGCGAGGCAACGGAACGCATCAACTCAAGCGGCGCGCGGGTGGTCTTCGTCGGCCTGGGCCTCCCGAAACAGGACATGTGGATGCACGAGCACAGGGGCCACGTGAAAGCCGTCATGATCGGCGTTGGCGCCGCCTTCGACTTCCACGCGGGGACCGTCCGCCAGGCTCCGGCCTGGATGCGGAAGCGCGGGCTGGAGTGGCTGTTTCGCCTCCTCACCGAGCCACGAAGGCTCTGGCGTCGCTACTTGCGAGATGTCCCACTCTTCAGCGTGCTGGCATTCCTGCAGATTCTGGGACTCCTCAAGACGTCGCGGCGGGACGGTCCCGGCCGCCGGTGAACACTCGCGGCCTGTGCTTCTGAGAAACGCGCCGAGGGGCTTCATTCGGCCTTCGTCCAGCGTCGTGGCGTCGTGAGGCCGGCCCGTTCCTCTCCACTCGGTGACGTCGGACGCCGCCTCCGGACACACTCCCCCAGCGGCGGCGTTCTACAGAAGTGCGTTTCACGCACATTTGAGTCTTCGAAAGCGCCGGAAGCACACTTTCGTGGAAAGGCCCGGCTCCGGCGCTAAACCCAGCGCCGATTTGCGTTACTATACCGTGATGGACACGCTCTGCTATCGCGTGCCCTTTTCGGCGGTCGGGTTCGCTCGTCCTGGGCTAAACTCTGGCCATGTTCGCGTTACTATATCTCGATAGAGATAGCGCAAAGAACGGCTTCTGGCGCCAGTAGAGCTCTGCAGGCCATGGCGTCGACCTGCCCCCTTCCTGCCATGTGCCGCTGTTAGTGGCCCCACCAAACTAACCGTCGAAACGCGTTACTATAAGCGGATGGGCCGAGTGCGGCTATCAGCGCTCATCGTGCCGATCCTTCCGCACGCCCGGCGTCGCGACCGACTCTCCTGCTTTCCAGCCGACGCCTGGAGGACAGCCCGTCCGTTCTCGACCGCCGGGGGCCTGCCTGCGACCAGGCCCCCTTCATGCCAGGGGAATCCGGCAGGCCGTACCGGAATCGTCAGCTGAGGGACCGGTTTTCGGTGCTCTGGTACCGAATTCCGGTCCATTGGGACCCGTTTTCGGCGTCGCACACTGCTCTCAGGCCATCCGCACTACCTTCCCCCATCGGGCCGGCGGCGGCCCGCTGCCCGTAAGTACCCATACGACAGGCACATGTGGAGCGCGCCTCGGCGCGGGCCCCTCGCCATCGGTGAAGACCACGGCAAGATCCACCTTCTCTCGCCGGAGAAAAGGGGCGCTGAGCGCCGGCCTGAAGTCGGTCCCGCCCCTTCCTGCGACATCGCGGATTGGGCCCGCATATTTGTATACCCGCTGGATCTCGCAATCGGATTCAGCAACTGTCACCTGCCGGGCTTTCGCCATGTACGCGAGCTCTTCACTGATTTCTGCGAGCGTCGTGTCGCTCATGCTGGCGCTCGTGTCGATGACGGCTAAGATGCGAGGCTTTGCCGGTGCCCTGAGCGAACCCGGCACTATCCCGACCAAGTGCGGGAGTCTCCGCGGCGGTCGAGCGTAGCTGGGTTCCATCACGAGTTCGCGGCCGACATAGCGTCTGAGCTGCCGGCGCCAGTTAACCCGCGGCTCCGTCCCTAACGCTTGCAGAAATGCCTTGCCTCTGCCGGGATCGACTCCCCACGTTGAGCCTGCAGTCTCCAGCATACTGCTCTCGTAGGCGGATAGGGCCTTGTTGTCGACGGCTTCCCCAATGGCGGCGGCGAGCAGGTTCATCGCATAGGACTCATGTTCCTGCACCTCCGTCCAGTGGTCGTGGTCGTCGACCGGGGAAGGTAGCCGTGGCGTCATCAGTTCTCCGTCGTTGCTGGCCGCGCACGGCGTAGGCGGCGCTGAAGCAGCTAGATTCTTAGCCGCGTTCCCGGACACGACGGGTCCGCCGCGGCCGGGACGACGATCCCCATCCGCTAGAATCACATCCGAATCTGAGCCGTTACCGTTACGATCAACGGGGTCTTCCTCCGCCACCGTCTCCCATGCGAGGTGCGCGTAGCGCATGGCGGCGTCCTCGTCGGGTTCAAGCTGTAAGAACTGCTCGACGTGAATCGCCCCGTCGGGTAGTGGCTCTGGCAAGCGCTCGTTGGCCACGGTCTCAGTGGCGATTATGAGCGCCGTCTCGTCCGGGAAGTCCTCAGGTGCCATGAAGACATGGCCGTAGATGGCATGCCGGGCTTCGTGGTGGAGAAGCCCGACGACCTGTTCAAGCGGAAGTCCTGCAATGAACGTCGGATCGTAGAAGAGGAGGAAGCCCCGGTCATCCATGCCGATACCCATCGTTCCCGGCTCGGCCGGACGCAAGGCCCACGTGCTCAGCACGCCGCCGAGCAGGGGATACCTGTGGAGTAGCCTGCTGATAGCGATCTTGAGTCGGCCTTCCGCGGCACGCGAATTCATGCACGTTTCCTTCTTCTCGTCTTACCCAGCCACGGGTGAGCCTCACGGAGTCTTCTCCTGAACTCCGCCGGCATGTCCGAGCAGAGCCGCTTCAGATTGGCGGACCAACGGCCATTATCTCGCACAGCGGTTTCGTTCTCCGGATCCTGGAGATGGAGCATGAGCTGGTGAATCAGGCTCGCCAGCCTTGCGGTGTCGCCGCGTTCTGCCCATTCTTGTACCATTGTACGCACCTTGCCGTAGGACTTGAGCACGCCCGCCACGGACGGAATGCTGCCCGCCTTCCGGGCGCCGTACGTGGCCATGAAGGCCAGCGCGAGACGGTCGCCAACAAGCCCCGCGATCCCAGCCAAGAGCATTCCGCGGTGGGCCGTGGTTTCTTCGGCTGCTCTCAGAAGCCGCCCCACCGAAGCCCAGGCCCTTGGGTTGCCTTCGCCTCCGTTGAACGCCTTCGGCGTTGCCTCGACAAAGGTGCGCACCGACGGGTGCACGTTGTTCTCTGTGGCCCAGCGGAGCCAGGATGTCTTGTCGGGCACAACGTTCAGCGTCATGAACCTGGCAAGGAGAGCGGGATCGAGTTCGTCTACATCGTATTCATCTCCCGCCGGATTGATCGCTGCGCAGGGCAGCCACTTCGGCGGGAGCCGGTAGTCATTGAGGCACCTGGCCGTCAGAAGCTGCAGGCACGGGGCTCTGACATGCCTCGGCGATCTGTTGAGTTCCTCGAATGCGATGATGCCCTTGCCTTTGGATGGCAGATAGGACGGCGGCGCGTATTCAGTCCGTCTATCCTGGATGATAGGAATGCCAGCCAAGTCCACGGGCTCCATGAGCGAGAGATCTCTTGCGAGGAAACCTATCTTCATCTCCTGGGCGGCCTGCGCCAGGATTTCCGACTTACCTACGCCGGTCATCCCAACAAGAAGCACTGGCTGGTCGGCGGCGTACGCCAGCTTGATGGCACGCACAAGCTCGGGGCCGACCTTGACGCTAGCCATTACCGGCCTCCGATGGAGCCTGCTCGGCGATCGCGACACCCTTGGCCGTGAGGAGCCGCCCGGCAGCACCGACTGCTGCCAGGCCCTCTCTCACGAGCAAGGGTTCGACCTCGTCGGCGATGTAGCGCTGGTCGAGCTGCAGCCCAGCTGGGATAGATCGCAGTGAGACCTTCTCACCCCCCAGGTTCCGCACGAGCTTCAGGTACATGAGGTGGTCCATCGTGAGCCCGCGACGGTCGACTCCGCCAGCGCGGAGGAAGCGCCGGACGTGCTCCGTGGTAAGATCCGAGACAGCCTCCGGGGCGAAGTAGTGCTTAAGGTTCAAGAGACGGTGGCGCGCCAGCCTGGGTATGCCCTGACAGGTTGCGGCGACCGTCCTGGCCGCCTGGGGCGTGAGCAGAATGTCGAGTTTCGTGGCCCGTTGCTTGACGATGTGGGTCATCTCCTCGACACTGTATGGATGGAGCGTGAAGGCCAAACCGCACCTCTTCGTAAGAGCCCTGCAGAGCCGGCCTGCCTGATCCGTGGCCAGGATAAGCGTGATGGGCGGCGCCTCGCGCACGCCCACGACCTTCAGGACCTTGCCACCGTCATCGATGGCCGGCACGACCGACTCGTCGAGCACCCGATACAGCGCTTCCTGGGGTCCGGGCTCCAGTGTGTGCGTCTCGTCGATGAACACGAAGTCATTGGCGCTCCACGCGCGGGCCGCGACCCCTATCGCCGCAAGGTCCGTGTGCTTGTTCGCCACTATCTTGTGGAAGTCGGTGCCGTATTCCGCGGCGAGTTTCTCGGCCAGAAAGGTCTTGCCCAGGCCAGACCCTCCGCGGATCAGCATCGACGGACAGGCCTCGCCGGAGTCCCGTGCCCCCATCATGACGCGGAGCACGAAGGCCACTACCTTCCGCTGGCCGACGAACCCCCTGAACGCTGGCAACGGTTTCACGCTCGTACACCCCTCAGCCCCCCCCATGGACCATGGGGGCATTACCCACACGATGATAGCCGCCGTCTCTCATCCCGTCAAGCGCAAGTTCCCCGAATTCCTCGATTCGCTGATTGTGTCGGGGGGGATGTTGTGCCGCAGCTTGCTACCCGACTGATTAGCCAATAGTAGACGGAAGAACAGCATCGTGTCATCGTCAATCTGACTCGCAAGTGAGTCGTCATGAAACATCCTGGCCAAGTCATTCTCTCGCGAGATCGTCCCAGAACCCGGCCAAGACGAGACGACTCCTGCTATCGCTTGGGCGATAAAGATCGCGAGCGGTATCCAGAAGACAATCGCGTCCTCGGACGCGGCTGGCCACGGCAGCACGCTCTTCGGTATGGTCATGCAGGTGCTGAAGACCCACATTAGCATGCGGCGCCGCCTGCTCAAGAAGTTCCTCACGGAACGCGCGGTCAGCAAGTTCCTGGAGCAGAACAGGAGCGTGAGGCGGATCACCTCCCCGGTCATGCTCACGCCGAGCAAGCGGGACCTTCATGGATGGAGTCCCGAACTGGGTCGGGGACTCATCCCTTGCTCGACGATGAACCTGAATGCAGGTGCCCGCTTGAATCGGAAACTGCTGCCCTGCCAGATGGGAAGAGCAGAGCCGATAGTGCCGCTTCAGGGGCACTTCGACAGGACGGGCCTCACCCGCCGTGAGGGCGACAACTCACCTCGCGCAACTACCGGCACACCCAAGACAGAACATTCATAAGCCCACGAATGAACGAAGAGCCATGAAGCGACGCCCGTCCACGGAGGCGCCGCGCGGACGATCAGATATGGGATACTACGCGCAAGGTGAAGGATCGGCAGATAGGGTCGACGTCCAGAAGGCACGGGACTTCATTCGGAAACATCAGGAGGCACTGGGTCTCAATTTGACAGAAGAGACGCGGCATCTTGAGCTCCGGTTCCCCTGGGGCAAATGGTACGCCGACGAAGATTTCGACGGCTCTCCAACAGCTGAGGCCGCCGACTATGTTGCACGCGCGGCCCAGGATGTGTATTCTCTTGCTCATTCGGCATAGCATGGCACGAAACGGCCTGCGACCTAGGTTGTCGTGACACAACGCCGACGGGGTCTTCCGGGGGGATAACAAGACGAGGAGACACCCATGTCCGGTTTCTCGTTTCTTCACGCGGCCGATATTCACCTCGACAGCCCGTTGCTGAACCTCGAAGGCTACGACGGCGCGCCAGTGGAGGTATTCCGCGGCGCAACGCGCCGGGCATTCGACACACTCGTGCAACTGGCGATCGACGAGGGCGTCAGCTTCGTCCTGGTGGCCGGGGACCTCTTCGATGGCGATTGCACGGACTTCAACACTCCGCTGTACCTCAGGAAGAAGCTTGAGACGCTAGGGCAGGGCGGCGTGCAGACTTTCATCGTCCTGGGGAATCATGACGCTCAGAGTCGAATGAAGCAAGGTCTCAGGTTGAGTTTGTCCGAGACGACGCGCATCCTCAGCGCGGATCGGCCTGAAACAGTTGACATTGAGGACCTGCAAGTCGCTGTGCACGGCCAGAGCTTCGCGAAGCCGCGCGAAACCGACGACTTGTCTGTAAACTACCCAGCGCCACGTCCAGGGCATTTCAACATCGGATTGCTGCACACCAACTGCGGAGCGACGGCCGGCCACGATCCGTACGCGCCGAGCTCTGTCGATAAGCTCGTCGCGCGCGGCTACGACTACTGGGCTCTCGGTCACATTCACAAGCGGTGTGTGGTTCGCGGGAAGGATCCCTGGATCGTCTACCCCGGGAATACCCAGGGGCGGCATGTTAACGAATCGGGCGCAAAGGGCTGCACCCTCGTTCGGGTCGAAGGCACGTCGATAGCGGCCGTTGAGCACCGCGACCTCGATGTGTGCCGCTGGGTCACGGCAACCGTGGACGCGGCAGCATGCGAGACGCCACATGACATCATTGGTCTCGCCGAGACGGAGTTGGCGAAAGAGCTTGATGAGGCAAACGGCAGATCCCTCGCAATGCGCGTGGTCATCGGCGGTGCCACGCCGCTCGCGACCGAACTGAGGGGGTTCAGCGACCACTGGACCGACGCGCTCCGCCGCATGGCCATTGACAGATTCTCCGACAGTGTATGGGTCGAAAAGGTAGTGTTCGAGGTCACCGCTCCCAATTCGGAAAAGCGCAAGCGCGCCGCGGTCGACTCAGGCGTCGCGGCGGAACTTGCTGCCCTCAGACTCACGCCTGACACGGTCGAATCCGCCGTCAACGAGATCCGCAGTCTCATAGAGAGGATCCCGCGCGACCCGCGCGTCGAGGCGCTCGATGCTGACATCGACAGCCCTGCATATCTGGAGAAGCTGGCCGAGGAAGCAAGGCAGGTTATAGTCGCTCGCCTGCAGGGAGAGGTCGGCAGCGAATGAGGATCGAGGAGCTCAATCTCATAGCCGCCGGCCCCTTCACCGACCAAAGCCTGGTGCTGACGCCAAAGAAGAGCGACTTCCACATGGTATACGGCCCCAACGAGGCTGGCAAGACAGCGGCTCTTCGCGGGATCACTTCCCTCCTGTTCGGTTTCCCGTCAAGGGTGCAGGATGACTTCGTCCACAAGGCCGCGAGGCTTCGGATCGGCGCGGGCATTTGCCACAGCAACAAGAAGACGCTCGTGTTCGTCCGCAAGCGTGGGAGGAAGAATACCCTTCTGGGCCCGCGCGGGAAGAAGAGCACAGCCTACGCCGACGATGTCCTCGATCCGTTCCTCGGGGACCTCGACGAAGCGACGTTCAGAACGGTATTCGGTGTCAGCTACCAGGATCTTGTCGAGGGCGGCCGGACTCTCGAGAAGCTGAAAGGGCTTGTCGGCGACAGTCTTTTCGCGGCCGGGCTAGGGGGGCCGGGGCTCGACTCCGTCCTGAAGCAGCTCGATGCCGACTGTCGCGACCTATATGAGCGCGGCAAGTCGAGGCCGCAGATCACCAAGGCCATCGAACGTTTCAGCGAGGCCGTGCAGGCACGCAACGACGCTGCGGCCTCGGCACACGAGTGGAGCACAGTCACGCTACGCCAGCAGGAGGTTGGCAAGCGGCGCGCCGAGCTTCAAGGTGAACTTGCGGCGGCCGAAGGACGTGCACGACGCATCGACCGCCTCCTGCAGGCACGACACCGCGTCGTTGACCGCGAACGTGCGCTCGCGACACTGAAGGAACTGAAGGATGCGAAGCCGCTCCCGGATGGCTACTCAAAGAAGAACCGGGCCACGTGGCAGAAGAAGCTCGAAGAGGCCGGAGCTGACGTTGAGCGGATCGAGGGAGAGCTCGACGGCGAATCGGGCATCCGCGCGAAGATGAAAAAGATCGATGTCCCGCAACACCTGCTGGACAAGACCGAGACCATCCTCGACCTGTTCCAGCGCGTGGAAGGCTACCGCACCGGCCGGAAGGATCTTGACGAGAAGCTCATCCCCGACAGGGAGAACCTCCGCAACCAACGAGAGCGACTGCTGCGCGAGTGCGGTCTGGACCGGGGCCTTGAAACGCTCGACGGGCATCGCATCCCCGCGGACAAGAGGGCCGCCGTGACCGAACTCGCCAACCGCGAGGGTGTTTCGCGGGAGAAGCACCGGGTGGCATCGGAGCTCATCGGCACCCTAGATGCCCGGCTCGCGAAGCAGCGCGATGAACTCGAGGGACTCGGAGGCGAGAGAGACGCCGGCGCTCTGTCCAGCGCGATCGAAGCCGCAACTGCTCCCGGCGACATCGACTCAGGGATAGAATCGGCACGCCAGGACGTTGCCCGAGAGAACGACGCTGCGGTGGCCGCGCTGCGCCGGTTGGGTCTTGAGGGTATCCCGGCTGACGAAGTCGATTCATTGCCCGTGCCGGCGAAAGCAACGCTCGACCGCTTCGAAGAGGAGTTCGGAGATCGCAGGGACAAGCGCGGGCGGCTGGACCAGCGGCTGTCGGAGACTGAGAAGGCGAAGGCGGATGCCGAAGCCGTTCTCCAGAGAATGACGGCCGAAGGGGATATCGCGACTCAGCAGAATCTTGATGACGCGCGCCGTCATCGTGACACAGGCTGGAGCCTGATCCGCGCCGCCTGGCTGGAGGGCACCGACGACAAGGAGGCCCTGCGTTCGTTCGCGGGCGATACCCCCTTGCCGGACGCTTACGAGCACAGTGTGGTGCGCGCCGACGAGATTTCCGACGAGCTGCGGACCGACGCGAAGCGTGTTGCCGAAGCTGCTCAGCTTCGCGCCAACATAGCCGACGCCGACAAGAAGATTGCGGATATTGAAAAAGAAAGGGAAGCGCTTGCCGACCGCGCCGAGGTGCTTCAAGTCGAATGGCGGAAGGAGTGGGAGCGCACGGGTCTCGCCGAGCCCAAACCGCCCAAGGAAATGCGCGAGTGGTGGGACGCTCACCGCGAAGTCGCGCAACAGGTCGGCCGGACGCGAACCAGGAACGACGACTTCCAGCGGCTTGACGCGAAACGCAGTGAGCTGGTCGCGGGTATCGTGGCGGCCGCACGGGCGGTGGGCACTGACATCGCGGCAGCCGCGGACGGGAAGCTGCCTCCCGTGCTTGCCGCGGGCCGCAATGCGCTGAAGGAGATCGAGGGGGCCATCAGAAGGCGAGATGCATTGGTC
>SDBV01005352.1_pt1 | contig 18151 bp, 18 predicted proteins | sample 2277081 | NCBI WGS metagenome assembly SDBV01 (sample SAMN10402039, study PRJNA504765) | marine sediment metagenome | isolation source: marine sediment core GS10_PC15, 223 cmbsf | place: Arctic Ocean: Southern Knipovich Ridge | collected 2010 | reverse complement strand
TCCGACAGTCCGGGCCATGCGCGGCTGTCTCTGTTGCATGCCCTGTCGACCGCGCGGGTTCGGTACTGTTGCGCCATGAAGCTCCACGGCCGGTACGTCCACAGAATACGGTCACGAGCTGACTCTGCAGGAGCGGCGCCCGACTATTGGGATGGCATCGGTGGACGTCCGCCGATGCGCCGACCGAACCTGCTCTCGAGCACGATCAGACTGATCGTCGAGCCGCTGTTGTCGTGGCTGTTCGCGCTCCACATCGAAGGCGGTGCGTCGATCGCGTCGCGAGGAGCCGCGATCATCGTCGGTTCGCATCGATCCGACGCAGACATCTTGTTCATGGCGTGCACAACCCGCCGCCCAATCAACTACATGGGGCGCTACGAGCTATTCCGGCCGAAGCTAGCGCGAGCACTTCTCAGCCGCCTCGGAGCGTTCCCCGTAGATCGCGATCGACCCGACAGACGCGCGCTCGAACGCGCGATCGAGGTTCTCGGCCAAGGATGCCTGCTCGGCGTGTTTGCCGAAGGCGGCATCGAGTCGGGTCCGGACATCACTGCGGTGAAGAAGGGTGTGGCCTGGCTCTCGGTGAGGTGCCAAGTGCCGGTCATCCCTGTCGGAATCGGCGGGTCGTACCTCGTGCGCCCCGTCAACTCACACTTGTTCCGACGCGCGCCGGTCCGCGTGGTCGTGGGCCAACCGTTGCATCCACCCCAAAGGCAGGACCGTTCTGCGATCACAGCCTTCCAGTCCGAGGTGACGAGCGCTCTGCAGAGGGCATTCGACGCGGCGGGCGGCGAGGGCGACCCGGTAGCCGTCGAACGGCGTCGCCGAGAGTACGCCCTGACGGGACGCTGAACAGGCGCCGCTAACCTTGCTCCGATGTTGATCCTGCAAGACCTCGAAAAACGCTTTGGTGATATCCAAGCATTGCGCGGAATCGCGTTCGAGGTACGACCGGGCCGCATACACGGATTCCTCGGGCCGAACGGCGCCGGAAAAACGACGGCGATGCGTGCGATCCTCGATATCGTCCCTCCGGATTCGGGCACAGTGACTTGGAACGGGGCGCCGATCGATTACAATACGCGACTCGCCTTTGGTTACATGCCCGAGGAGCGAGGTCTCTATCCGCGCGTCATCGGCGTTGTCGCGGCGATCATCGTTGCAAAGATCGCGACCGGTAGCAGCAGTTCGCCGACAACGTACAACGTCGGCGTGTCATCCGAGTCGTCGACGTTCGACACAGCCGTTGGCGCTATTGCCGGTGTGGGCGCCATAACGATAGAACTCACCCCGATAGCTGCTGCCGAAGCCGATTCGAAGCTCCGCGATAGCTCGATCGATGCGTTCGTGAAGGCAAAAACGATCACGGTCGACAAATCTCTCCCCGCCGACCTCGGTGCAGCACTTCAGGAGGCGCTACGCGTATCCTCTGCAATCGATGCATCGGGGGGCGCCGACGGGCCGCAAGTATCGAAGGCGATTACTAGCCCGGTCTCGGTACAAATACTGAACCCCTCGAGCCAAGACGCAACTCGTACGATCGTCGCCTACGTCGGTGTCATCGTCCTCTACATGGCGATTCTCCTGTATGGGATGGCGATCGCGACGAGCGTGATGGAAGAAAAATCGAACCGCGTCGTCGAAGTACTCATGGCGACCGTGCGACCGACAAGTTTGCTCGCCGGCAAAGTCGTCGGCGGTGGACTCGCCGGCCTGCTGCAACTGGGACTCACTGCCGTTGCTGCGATCGTCGCTGGACTCGTGACGGGAATGCTCAGTTTCTCGGACGGGGCACCGGCCAGCATCGGTGCCGTCATCATCTGGTTCATGATTGGCTACGCCCTCTACGCGGCCCTCTTCGCAGCGGCGGGTGCGCTCGTCGACCGCCCGCAAGACCTTCAGAGCGTTACGACACCGCTGACATTGCTGTTGCTGGTTGGGTTCTTCGTCGGCATCTTCAGCCTGAATGACCCGAACCAGCCATTCGTGGTCGTACTCAGCTTTGTGCCGTTTTTTTCGCCGATACTCGTTCCGCTCAGGGCGGCCGCCGAGTCGATTCCCGCATGGCAGTTCTGGGTTCCCGCCGCATTGACGGCGGCTTCGATCTGGTTCGTCATCCAGATCGCGGCGAGAATCTATCGGGGCGCAGTGCTCGAGTCGGGACGCACGCCGTGGCGCAAGGCCCTCGCCAAGGCGTCAGACGCCGGGGGGCGCCGGTAGCGCCCCGATCCGCAGCGAGGGTTCTACACACATGTCGAGTGGGTCGAAATCGCCCGCAGCGACACGACGGTCTGCCGCCGAGGCGACCATCGCAGCGTTGTCGGCGCACAGGGTGATGGAAGGAATGTGCAGTTCCAGGCCGGCCTCGTCGCAATCGACGCCAAGCCGTGCGCGAAGCTCCGAATTTGCCGCCACGCCTCCTCCAACAACGACTGAGCGCGCCCCGACTTCGTCGGCGGCCCGCAACGTCTTGATCGCTAGAACGTCGACGACGGCGGCCTGAAACGATGCTGCGAGATCCGCTTCGTCGATTAGAACACCATCGCGTTCCGCGCGCTTGCAGATCTGGTAGACGGCGGTTTTGAGCCCACTGAACGAGAAGTCGAATCCGTCTCGAAGCATCGCGCGCGGAAGCCGAAATGTCTCCGGATCGCCGCCGAGCGAAAGCCGGTCGACCACCGGCCCGCCCGGATAGCCGAGCCCGAGCGTCCGGGCAACCTTGTCGAACGCCTCCCCGGCCGCGTCGTCGACGGTCTCGCCAAGAAGATCGAATGTCCAATCGGCGCCGACCTCGGCGAGAAGTGTGTGCCCGCCGGAAACGATCAGGGCCACCCCGGGCGGCTCGAATCCGGTGTCGATCGCCGCGGCGTGGGCGTGCGCGTCGAGGTGGTTCACTCCCACGAACGGAACGTCCGCACACAACGAAATGGCCTTGGCCGCGGCCATCCCGATCAGCAGGGCGCCCGCCAGCCCCGGGCCGACAGTCGCAGCGACCGCGTCGAGTTCGCTCAGTTCGACGTCTGCGGCAGCGAGCGCATCGTCTATGACCTGGTCGATTCGGTTCACATGGTCGCGCGCTGCGAGTTCGGGCACAACGCCCCCATACGGAGCATGGGTCTCGATCTGCGAGGCGACAACGCTCGACAGCACGGTCGTGTGGTCTCGAACGACCGCGGCGGCGGTCTCGTCGCACGACGATTCGATTCCGAGGATCGTAGCCATTGCCTAGCCCCCTTCGTGCCGAGGTACGGGAGGCACGAAGGGGGCCGGCGCAACGGTCCGGCCGACGATCTGTGACGCGATACGCCTCACTCGTTCGCAGTACACGAGCGAGTCGATCGCCGAGACCGTCATGATGATCGCGTCCTCGCCTGTGCGTGGGTAGTAGCTGCGCCGAACGCCGACCGGAGCGAACCCGAACTTCATATAGAGAGCCTGCGCACTGCGATTGCGCGCCTCGACCTCGAGCGTCGCCTCGGTTCCACCCCGCACGAGGATCTCGGCGATCAAGTGGACGACGATTCGCGTTCCGACCCCGTGGCGGCGTACCACGGCGTCGACCGCGACGGTCGTAACGTGACCCTGGTCGCCGGCCATCGTGATTCCACCGTACCCGACGAGTTCGCCGTCGATGTTGGCGACGACGTAGGCACGGGTTGTCGGCAACGAGAGCTCGGACTGGAACATCCCGACCGACCAACCGGCCGGGTTCACTATGCGTTCGATCTCGACGACTCGATCGAGATGGGCGGCGGTCATCTGCTTCAATTCGACGTTAAGGGCCCGCGACGCAACAACCTGATCCGCGGATGTCTCGATCAAGACCCCTCCGTTTCGGCCAGTCGCCGTTCACGGACGACTTCGGCGTCGGGGCGCCGCAGATACATAGGCTCGACGTCCGACCGCATGACGAAGTCTTCTCTCACGAAACGGTCCGAACCGATGACCAGAGCCTCGTCGGCCATCGTCTGTGGTGTTGCAATATCTGCAATCGTGACTCCGCTGATCTGAGAAAACTCGTCCGCGTAGGTCGTGGCGCCATCGCCGACGACGAGTACGTCTTCGGTGACGGCAACCAGCGCGTCGGCCACCGCGGCCGGCGATTCGACCCGGTAGTCCGTCGTGCGCGCAATCCCGCCCGGCACCGCTCGATAGTTAGCCGTGAACACTTCGTTGCGTCGCCCGTCGATGACTGCGCATATCTCTGAACGCGAATACCGGACGCTGAACGCGATCAAATCGAGGCTGGAAATGGGGATCATTGGTATCCGCAATGCCAACGCCATCGTCTTTGCCGTCGCGATACCGATCCGAAGCCCGGTGAACATACCCGGTCCGACATCGATCACGATCGCGGCAAGCTGCGAATAGGCGAGATCTGCGCAGTCCATGCTGAACTGGATCGCAGGCGTGAGAAACGAATCGTGAACATGCCTGCGCGCGACAGCGGCTCGGCTCAGAATTTCACGATCCGATCCGATCGCGACCCCGCAATTGTGAGTCGAAGTGGAAAGCGCGATTAGATGCATGGTTTTCTCAACCGACCTCAGTGGCGCTGACCCTGCCTGCAAGTAGTTCGGTTCGATTCTGCCACCGCTTGCCGACGGGCCGGATCTCGATATGGCGGACGTTCGAAGTATCGGCCGAATCCGACGGGAAGTGATCGTATTCGAGAATGATGTCGAGGCGGTCACGACCAAACATCGTGGCGAACCGGTCGCCCCACTCGATCACTGTAACGGCGTCCGTGTCGAAGACATGTTCGAGCCCGAGCGATTCGACGGCCGCACGGGAATCGAGACGGTACAGGTCGACATGCAGGAGCCGAATCCGTCCGGTGAACTCATGGATCAACGTGAAAGTGGGGCTTCGGACGGGCTCGGCGATCCCGAGACCGGCGGCGATACCCTTCGTCAACGTCGTCTTGCCCGCGCCCAGTTCGCCACCGAGAACGATGATATCGCCGGGCTCAGCGAGTACTCCCAACTCGACCCCGATCCGCTTTGTCATGTCGCCGGATGTGCTGGTCAATTTGGTCATGTGGTCGGCCGCTTTCGAGATCATCCGGTTAGGCCCCGGGGTCGGGCGAGATCGATGGACCGCCGGATAATGCGGAAATCTGCTCGCATGTCGTCGAGCTTGGACGACCCGCCCCGCAAGGCGGCGGCCGGGTGGAATGTTGGAATCAGCGCTTCCGTGTTGCGGAATTTGAAGCGGCGCCCACGCAGGCGCGTGATCCCGATCTCGGTGCCGAGCAGATACCTCGTCGCAAAGTTGCCAAGCGTCACGACCACAACCGGATCAATCAGTTCGATCTGGCGATCGAGATACGCGCAACAACGTGCAATCTCGTCGGGACGAGGGTCGCGGTTGCGGGGCGGCCGACACTTCAGGACATTCGCGATGTAAACGTCTTCGCGGCACATGTCGATCTCTTCGAGCAACGCTTTGAGGAGCTGACCCGACCGACCGACAAACGGCAAACCCTGTTCGTCTTCGTCTCTGCCGGGCGCCTCCCCGACGAAGAGCACCTTGGCGGTTGGGCTTCCTGCTCCGAACACGACATTGGTGCGGGATCTCCATAGCTCGCAATTCCGACACACCGACGCGAGTTCGGACAACTCGTCGAATTCCGTTTCCATTTCGTCCGTCTCCAAATCAACCGCGACGCGTTCAGATCCTCGACGCAAAATCAACGAGAAGTTCGTTGAGGCGCTCTGTCTGTTCATACATGAGCATGTGCCCACCACGCTCGAAGATTTCGAGCCGAGCGTTGCGCGCCGGCTTCGATATCTCGAATCCGAGATGGAGCGGCGTTATCGGGTCGTAGGTACCACCGACTACGAGGATCGGTACGTCGATCTCGCCGATACGGCTGCGGACGTCGAAGTCGAGTATCGACGAAACGGCCGTGGCGAAAGTCTGTCTCGGCGTAGACTCGACCAGATGTCGCGTCGACGCTATCTTGGCTTCGGATGCGCCGCTACCGAACGCGATTCGCGTCGCCATGACGGCAGCATCGCGGCTGCCGAATATCACACTGAGCGGCAACTGTCCGGCGAGCCATTTCGCAACTGGGGTAGCCGTCTTGGCCTCCAAACCGGCGAGTCTCGATCCGAACCGTGAACCGCCGAAGGGTGCGCTGAGGAAACGCCCCATCGGTGCGGTTGAAAGCAGCACAACACCTCTCACCCGGCGCCGTACGAGATCCGGCCTGTCGATGATCGCTTGTTGGACGGCCATTCCACCCATCGAGTGTCCAACCAGGACGACATCGATGAGATCGAGCTGCTCGATAACGGCGGCGACGTCTGTGCCGAAGCCGCTCGACATCTCACTATGGTTGGTTCCAAGAGTGCTCGAGCCGTGACCCGCAGCGTCGTAGACCACGACACGATGGCCTCGCTCGGCGAGGCACGAAGTTTGTTCACGCCAGATCGAGTGGTCGAGCCCGACGCCGTGGGCGAAGACGAAGACCGGGCTGCCGTGGCCGTTCGAGCGCCAATGAATCTGGGCGCCGCCCGCCCCGTCGACGATTCCAGCCGCATGATCCGTTGGTACCGACGTTCCCGATTGACGCTTCGACACGTCCTCGGGCCATCCATGCAAGTAGCGGATCGCGATACGTTCGAGCGCATAGCCGGCGGCGAGGCCCACACCGATCGCCACGGCACCGGCGATCTTGCGCATCACGCGCCGCCGATGTACTCACGCGGTACCCGCGCCCCGATCGCGCAAGTGATCTCGTAGCCGATCGTTTCGAGCATCTCAGCCCACTCCGCCGCGGTGATTTCGCATTCGCGCTGGCGGCCGATCAATACCACTTCAGCGCCGTCGTCAACGGGCGACCGGCCGAGATCGACGACTATCTGATCCATGGTGATCGTCCCGGCAACGGGGCGCCTCACACCCTCGACAAGCACGTCGACGCTCCCCGACAGACCGCGACGCACACCGTCGGCGTATCCGAGCGGAACGGTTCCAAGCCAAGTCGTACGTTCGGCTTCGTAGCGAAGTCCGTAAGAAACTCTCGTGCCCGGCGCTACGCGCCGGACATGGCCAACCCTCGACCGAAGCGACATGACAGGCCAACGGTCACATACATCGTCGAGTGCCGGCCCGGGCGAAACGCCGTAGATCGAGATACCGACTCGAACCATGTCGTATCGATATCGCTGCGGGTCAACGAGCAAAGCCGCCGAATTCGCTGCGTGTCGCATGCCCGGATCGATGCCGCTATCGGCAATCTGGCTGACGACACCATCGAAGACGTCGGCCTGCACACGAGTGAACGCGTCATCTGGCTGATCGGCGACGGCAAAATGAGTCCATGTTCCGGCGAGTTCGAGATTGCCGGACGCGTCGATGTGTTTGGCGATCTGGACTGCTTCGGCGGGTTCGGCGCCGACGCGGTGCATTCCGGTGTTGATCTTGAGGTGGACGCGCGCGGTTCGCCCGGTCACTGCTGCCGCGCGGTCGAGGGCGCGTGCGGCGTCGATACTGTACACCGTCGCCTCGAGGTCGAGGTCGACGAGGTGAGCCTCGCTGCCGCGGGGTTGCTCGGAGAGCAAGAGGATCGGCGTGCTGATGCCTGATCCGCGCAACTCAGCACCCTCTTCGACGAGCGCCACACCGAGACAGTCGGCACCGGCGGCGACTGCCGCTCGCGCTACGGGAACTGCGCCGTGACCATATGCGTCGGCCTTCACGACGGCACAAAAACGCGCGGGCGCGGCGCGACCGGCGAGAAGGCGGATGTTCGCGGCGAGCGCACCGAGGTCGATCACGGCGGCCGACGGTCGATACCGTGCAACGGTGTCGGGTAATGGCGCCATCAGGCGCCGGCGAGCATGCGTTCGGCCCGGCCGAGTTCGGCGCCGATGTCTCCTGCGACGATCCAGCGCCCCGATTCGGCCGCGAGACGGCCGGCCGCGCCGTGAATGCATGCCCCCGCAACTGCGGCATCGTGCAGGTCGAGACCTCGGGCAACGTATGCCGCGATCGCTCCCGTAAGTGTGTCGCCCGAGCCCGCCGTTGCGAGTTCGGGCCCGCCGTTACGACACAGCGATGCCGGTCGACCGGGCGTTGCAACGATCGTCGTTACGCCCTTGAGCAGAACCGTGACCTGCCACGCCTCGGCGACCTCGACGACCGCGTCGATCCGATTGCGGGCGCCATCGAGCGATCCGCCAAGTCGTTTGAACTCGCCCTCGTGAGGGGTGACCACCGTCGGCGCCGTTCGTTTTGTGAGGTCGCGACCGTGTATCGCATTGAGGCCGTCGGCGTCGAGGATGAGCGTCGCTTCGACATCGTTGAGAATACGGTGCACTGCCGACGTGACACCGGGCGAATGGCCGATACCGGGACCGAACGCCACAGCGCTATAGCGTTCGCTATTCGGGATAGCGTCGAGAACGGCTTCGGTGAATTTTCCGTCTTCACACGGTGCAGCGATCGTCATGACCTCGACGAGAGCGGTTGCAATCAGCGGCTGAATCGGGGCAGGCGCCGCGCAGACGACCAGGCCTGCCCCAGCCGCGAACGCCGCCTCCGACACCATCGTCGGGGCGCCGCTCATGCCAACAGACCCTCCGATCGCGAGCACGGATCCGACGGCCCACTTGTGCGTGGCATCGCCGCGAGGTGGCAGCTTGGCCGCCGCGACGTTCGGGTCGACATACATCGCGTCAGGGCTGCTCATCTCCACGCCGATCTCTGCGACGACGAGTTTGCCGGTGTTCTGCGCACCTGGTTCGAGAACCAGACCCGGCTTTACGGCCTGCATCGTGACGGTCGTGTCGGCACGGACCGCCGGCCCTTCGATCGCTCCGTTCAGGCCGTTCACGCCAGACGGAATGTCGACGGCCAGCACTTTCGCGCCGCGTGCGCCGAGCAGAGTCACAGCTTCGGCTGCGGAACCTCGCAATGCCCCTCGAAAACCGGTGCCGAACAGCGCGTCGATGTAGACGTCGGCATCGGGAAGCGACCCATCGAAGTCGGCGATGTCACCGCCGATCGCGTTGAAGCGTCGCAGGTTGGTTTCGGCGTCGCCACTCACGCGCGAACGATCGCCGACAAGAACGCAGCGTACCCATCCGCCGCGATCAGCGATAAGTCGGGCGACGACGAATCCGTCGCCTCCGTTGTTCCCGGGCCCGACCAAGACTACAAAGCGCGCTCGACCGATGCCCCCGGCGAGCCGCACGGCCTCGCTATGGCAGAGCCACCCGGCGCGTTCCATGAGTTCGAGGCTCGGAGTTCCTGCCGCGATCGTGCGACGATCCGACTCTCCCATTCGGGTCGGCGTGAGAATCACTCGGTCCATCGTCTCGCCTACTCGACCGTCACGGTTTTTGCAAGATTTCGCGGCTTGTCGACGTTGCAGCCACGATCCTTGGCGACAAAATACGCCAGCAGCTGGAGAACAACGGTATTGAGGATTGGAGCGAGTAGTTCATGTGTCGGCGGGACGGTGAAAACCGTATCGGCATCGAGAGATCCATGGCTCGTACCGGGGTTCTTCAAGAGGATGATGCGTCCGCCTCGTGCGGCGACTTCAGCAACATTCGACAGTGTCTTGGCGCTGACCTTCGACATGGTCACATCTGCGATGACGGGCACTCCGTCTTCGATCAGCGCAAGCGGACCGTGCTTGAGTTCACCGGCCGCGTACGCTTCAGCGTGAAGGTAGGTGATCTCCTTCATCTTCAGCGCACCCTCGAGAGCGGTCGGATAGCCCGGTCCCCGTCCGAGAAAGAACGCGTCGGTGACATCCGACCATCGATGGGCCTCCTCTTCGATCGCTGAAGTGTCAGAAAGCAACTGCTCAACCTGGTCGGGAATGCGCGCAATCATGTCGATGACATGCGCTGTCTCACCCGCATAGAGTGCGCCACGGATCTGGGCGAGATAGAGGGCGAGAATGATCAGTGCTGCGATTTGAGCGGTGAACGTCTTGGTGGCGGCGACGCCGATCTCAGGGCCGGCATGGGTGTAGATAACGGCGTCTGCCTCTCTCGCCATCGTCGACTCAACGACGTTGGACACCACTATTACGCGAGCGCTGAGATCCCGCGCGTAACGCATCGCTTCGATCGTATCGGTCGTCTCGCCCGACTGACTGATCCCGATCACAAGCGTTCGCGAATCGAGCACCGGGTCGCGATATCGGAACTCTGACGCGATGTCGATCTCGACCGGAACTCGCACCCAATGCTCTATCGCGTATTTTGCAACGAGGCCGGCGTGATAACTCGTCCCGCACGCAACGACGAACACCTTGTCGAAGCCGTCGAGAACATGGCCGTTCGAATGGAATTCGTCGAGAACGAGACGGCCCGTCTCGTGGTCGATACGATCTCGTAGCGTGTCCTTGATCGCACGCGGCTGCTCGTAAATCTCCTTGAGCATGAAGTCGTCGTATCCCCCACGCTCGGCCGCGTCGAGATCCCAATCGACATGAGTCCAAGACACGTCGACGGGCGCGCCCTCGAAGGATGTGGTGACCGGGTCGCAGCCCTTTCTCAGTTCGACGATCTGATCGTCGTCGACGATCACGACGTCGCGAGTCTCGCACAGGATCGCAGAAATATCGGACGCGAGCAGCCCGGCGCCGCCACTGCGACCGGCAATCAACGGCGATTGCCGTCTCGCTCCGACGATCACTGACGGATCTCGGCTCGACTGGACTGCGATCGCGAATGACCCGTCGAGACGCAAGACCGCCGACCGAACGGCCGCTACGAGACCGCTCCCGGGATTCCGCTCGAGGATGTAGCCGATCAGGTGCGCGATCACTTCGGAGTCGGTCTGGCTGGTGAAGCGACACCCGCTCTGGCTGAGTTCGTCTCGCAGCTCGTCGTGGTTCTCGATGATACCGTTATGGACGATCGCGATCGTGCCGTCGCAATTCGTGTGTGGATGCCCGTTCGCAACACTCGGCTTGCCGTGCGTCGCCCAGCGAGTGTGCCCGATTCCGGCGCTGCCGCCCATGGCGTCGATCTCGTGCATCGCGGACAACTCTGAAAGCTTTCCTACTTGCCGGACGACATCGAGCCGGTCGTCGTCGACCACGCACACGCCGGCGGAGTCGTAGCCTCGATACTCGAGACGGGCCAGTCCACCGAGCAGCACAGGGATCGCCGGCCTGTCACCAATGAACGCAACGATCCCGCACATGTCGACCCCTCCTCATTCGCCTAAGACGCCTCTTGCCGATTCGGTCAATCTGGCGATGACCTCATCGACCGTCGAGGCGTGTTCGGCCTGAACCATGATACGCAGTTTCGGTTCGGTCCCCGACGGCCGCACCACGACGCGACCACAGTCGCCAATCGCATCTGTCGCCGACGACACGGCGGCCCAGAAGTCGTCGGCTGCGTCTAGTGCCGCTCGGTCACGGAGCACGAGGTTGACGAGCTTTTGTGGGTAGGTCGGCATCACGCCCGCGATCTCAGACATCGGGCGGCTTTCGCGCACCCTGATCTGACACACTTGCAGCGCCGTGAGAATCCCACAGCCGGTGGGAAGAACGTCTCGGAAGATCACATGGCCTGACTGCTCGCCACCGAGCACAAGACCGCTCTCGTCGAGCGTGTTCAACACGTTGCGGTCACCGACACGGCACTCGACCACCCCTATCCCGTGCGATTCGAGCAATTCCTTGAGCCCGTAGTTGCTCATCACCGTCGCGACAATCGCGTCTTTTCGCAGTCCACCGCGGGCATGTAGGTCGAGTGCGCAAATCGCGAGAATGTGGTCGCCGTCGCGTACGTTGCCGGCTTCGTCGATGAGAACGCAGCGGTCGGCATCGCCGTCGAACGCGACACCGAGATCTGCACCGCTCTCAACCACCGCTTCTGCGAGCGCCGCCGGCGACATCGCCCCGCACCCATCGTTGATGTTGAGGCCGTCGGGCTCGTCGAAAATCGACTCGACCTGTGCCCCCGCTGCTGCCAACACCCGCGGACCAATCGACGAGGCTGCCCCATTCGCAGAGTCTACGACAACCCGAAGGCCATCGAGGCGATCGGTTACGTTCGACAACAACAGCCGCTCGAACGTCGCGCGACAGTCGTTCGGGTCCTCGTCAGAGAACGCCGCTGCACCTCCTACGATCGCGTCCGCTCCCCCAAGCGACCCCATGTCGTTCGAACTCAGTTCGATCTCTGCGATGATGTCTCGCTCATCCGACTCGGACAGCTTCTGACCGTTGTGACCAAAGAATTTGACGCCGTTGTCGGATGCTGGGTTGTGCGATGCCGACACAACTGCGCCGAGCGCCGCTCCGCTCTCACGTGCGAGCACAGCGACACCCGCCGTCGGTATGACGCCGAGGGGCGTTACCTCGACACCCGATGAGGCAATTCCTGCGGCAAGAGCAGCAGACAGTGCCGGCGAAGACTCGCGTGTGTCGCGACCGATCACGCAAGTTGGCGGCCTACCGGGCTGCCCATTCGCTCCGAGCACAGTTCCGGCGGCTCGTCCGAGTAGAGCAACGAATTCCGGCGTTAGCTCGACGAACGCAGTCCCGCGGACGCCGTCGGTTCCGAACTCGAGCGTCACCGTTTCGAGTACTGAGGCGCCTTACGCGCTTTCTTGAGGCCGTACTTCTTACGCTCTTTCACGCGTGCGTCACGCTTGAGAAATCCCATGCGCTTGAGCGTCAAACGGTAGTCGGGCTCAATCTCGATCAACCCACGTGCGATACCAAGGACGAGCGCTCCAGTCTGCCCGGCAACTCCGCCCCCGTTCATCGTCACGTCTATGTCGAAATGGTCGGCGGCATCAACTGCGCGGAGTGGATCGGTGACGAGCATCCGGTGCGTTTCCGACGGGAAATATACGTCGAGCGACCGGCCGTTGACCGTGATACTGCCTTCGCCGGAGCGGAACCGCACACGCGCTACGGCCGACTTGCGCCGCCCCGTCGTCTGACACAGAAGCTCGCTCATGAATTCTCCTTCGAATCTTCCGCTATGGCGGACTCGTCTTGGCTTCCGCTCGACATGACCTCATCCGGTTCGTCGACGCTCTTGGCGTCGTCAGCGTCGACTGCCTTCGTTATAGGCTTCGATGTCGACTTGGACCCACGCTTTGTCGCACGCTCGGTTTTCAACCGCTTACGTGAGTTCGGAGCGCCGGGCGTCCCGTTTAGCTGCGCGGCGTGCGGGTGGTCGGGACCGACATAGATCTTGAGCTTCGATAGCTGCTTGCGACTGAGCCGGTTTTTCGGAAGCATTCCGCGGACTGCTCGCCGCAGAACTTCTTCGGGCTGCTTGATCATCTCGGCGCCCAGCGTGCTTCTGCGAAGACCGCCCGGATATCCGGAGTGCCGTGAATAGACCTTGCTCTGAGCCTTGTCGTGTGAAATGGCCAAATCGTCGACGTTCGTGACGACTACGAAATCGCCGACATCGACGTGGTTGGCGAATTGAGGCTTGTGTTTGCCGCGAAGTAACACGGCTATCTCGACAGCGAGGCGGCCCAGTGACCGATCGGTGGCATCGACATGATGCCACTCTCTCACCACTTCGTCTCGCTTCGGCATATATGTCTGCACCGGAGCTCCAGGGATAGATGAAAACAAACGCGAGTCATCGAATCGCGAACGGGGCAACCCAGATCGTAGGTAGCCAATCGGATAGTACCCAAATGAAAAAAACATGGTTCGGCGGCGGTTTATTTAGTTTAGTCGTGGTCCATGTACACCGGACCCCGGCCTCGATGAAATGTCTTCCTGAACGCCCACGCCCGATCGGTGTCGAAGCGATAGCCGATTTGATCGAAGGCCGCGTCGACGACATCACCGACAAAACCGTACAGAGCATCCGCGCAGAGATACCTGCTTATCGCGTTCGGGGTGAGACGATAGCCGACTCGACGAGGAGCGCCGCTCACCGCGTGTACGCCTCGTTCATCGACACGCTTCGAACGGGCCGAGAGCCGAACGAGATGGTTGCACGCTCACTTGCAACCGTCGGCGCAGACCGCGCTGCTCAGGGAATCCCGCTCGACGACCTGCTTCACGCGTTCCGCATCTCGGCGCGAACGATGGCGGCGGCGATCTGGGCGGCGGTGTCGAAACAAGACCTCGACCGCGATGCTGCATTGTGGATCGGCGAGGCAGTCGTCCTTTGGCTCGACGTGATATCGAACCTGGCCGCCACAGACTATTCGCGCGAACAAGTGCGAATGCTCAACAAGTCTGAGGAGCGCCGACATGCATTTATCTTGAACGTGCTCTATGGGGCCATCTCGGGTGCTGCTGCCTTGGAACAGGCCGGCGAGGTCGGTTGGAATCCCTCTGGGGATCATTTGGTCTGTGCAATCGGCTGTCCAGACGGGACCGCAGTACCGGACGCCGTCAACGTCGCCGTGTCGGCGCAGATCGAACGCAGCTTCGCGGTCGCGGCGCTCGGCAATACGATCGTGCTCATTCCGCTCTCCGGCGACGACTCCGATCGACCCGACGCCGTTCAGAGGATCGCTAGGTCGCACGGAATGCTCGTTGGGTTGGCGGCGCCCCGCTCCGGGGTCGAAGGGCTGCGTCGTGCCTATGCCGAGGCATCGCAAGCGCTCACGATCGCGCGTGCAACGAATTCGAGTTCGGTCGACTTCGACGCAGCGTTGCTCGAACGCATACTTCTACGCGATCCGGAACTCCTACGAGAATACTGCGAACGGACCGTCGGACCGCTGATCGCTTACGACGGCTCCAAACAAACCGAGTTGATGGCGACGCTGCGAACCTACCTCGATTGCGACGCGAGTCCGACCGCTGCTGCCAGACGGCTTCACACTCATCCCCAAACGGTTCGCTATCGCCTCCGTCGGATCGGCGAGTTGACCGGATACCTGCCCGAAACAGCCCGCGGCCAAGCCCAATTACTGATCGGACTGAGCGCGCACGCACTGATCCTCGCCGAATCCGCATCGCCTCGCCCGGCCGACCCGCGTTTGTAACATATGATAAACCGCACTCGGAAGAATTCACGCGTTCGTGCAGTGCCGCCGCCCCGTGTTTGTCTCTACAATAATCAGTGCAACGGCGACACTTTCGCAAGTTGTGACAACCGACTCTGGGTCCCCCTCCTAGGAGCACGGCGTCGGGTCCGATTCTAATCGGCCCAAATTTGAAAAAGACCGCTCTGGACCCCCCGCCGGAGCGGTCTTTTTTCGCGGGCTCGCCCGGGAGCGATGCCACCAATTCTGTCTCTGCGCGAGTTTGTCGATCGGACATGAAACGCCGCCGGCTGGCCGGTGTTCGTCATGCGACGGGGTGGCGTGTGGGCGCGTTGGGTCGATGCTGTGGTAACAACGGCGTTTCGCTGAGTCTAGCATGGACGGTCACGTTGTCGCGTCGGGTGAACAAGACGATACGGGCGAGCTTGCTCGCTGTCGTGGCGGCTGTCATTCTTTTCGGTTGGACGGCCGTTGCGTCTGCCGCCGAAGACGACACTGTCACCGCGGCCGAGGCCACTGTCGACGCAACGCCGGTAACGCCCGAAGCCGCAGTCGGGCGCGAATCGAGCGTCGCGGCTGATTCTGTGCCGGGGCGAGTCGGTGAGCCTGACATTCCACCGCCAACGGTGATCGTCGATGAAGGGGCCGTCCGCATATTAGCCGCGCGTTTGGTGTAGTTTGTGGTGTGTGGGTGGTGTAGGGGCCTCCAGCCAGTTTGGTGTTGTGATGGTGTCGGATTCGTTTGTGGTTTGGGGTGATGATTTCGCGGCGTTTTTTGGTCGGGTGTTGGATCATCTCGATGAGCGGCAGCGGCGGTTGGTGGCTGGCGCTACTGGTTTGATGTTGGGTGAGGGCGGGATCACGACCGTCGCGAAGATTGCTGGTATGAGCAGGTCGACGGTGACGACGGGCGTCCGTCAGATCAGGGCGGGTGTCGAACCGTCCGGGCGTGTACGTGACGCGGGTGCGGGTCGTCCATCACTTCTCGATCTCGATCCTGATCTGCTCATGGATTTGGATTCGCTCGTCGAACCGACCGTGCGGGGTGATCCGATGTCGCCGTTGCGGTGGACCATCAAGTCGGTACGTAGTCTCGCCGGCGAGCTACAAAGGCTTGGTCATGAGGTCGAGAAGAGTTCGATCGGTCCGCTTTTGAAGATGCTCGGCTACACGCTGCAGTCTGCGTCGAAACAAAAGAGCGACAATCAACATGTAGACCGTAACGGTCAGTTTCGGCATATCAACGACACCGCGAAAGATCATCTCGACGCGGGCGAACCTGTCATCTCGATAGATACGAAGAAGAAAGAGCTGGTCGGCGACTACTGCAACGGAGGCCAGGACTATCGACCAAAAGGCGACCCGACCCTTGTCGACGCACACGACTTCCCAGGCCCCGACGTAGCCAAAGCGATTCCGTTCGGCGTGTACGACATCGGCCGTAACCAGGGATGGGTCTCGGTCCGTGACGACCACGACACCGCGCAATTCGCGGTCGAGACGATACGCCGTTGGTGGAACACGATCGACAGCGTCGCCTACCCGGCAGCGACACGTCTTGCGATCTGTGCCGACGCCGGTGGATCAAACGGCTACCGATCACTTCTATGGAAAGTCGAACTCGCTTCGCTCGTGTTACGCACGTTCGAATGGGTGCAACGTCACGAAAACGTGTCGATCTGCGGGCCGTCCGGCACCGGTAAATCGCACTTCCTCGAAGCGCTCGGCCACGCCGCGATCGATCACGGCCACACCGTCGCCTGGTTCACACTCGAAACGCTCGGCACACTCGTACGAGCACACCGACCCGACAACACGATCACGAAACAGATCATCAAACTCTGCCGCAAAGACATCATCTGCATCGATGACATCGGGCTGCTGCCCGTATCGAAAGACGCCGCCGAAGGGTTCTACCGGATCGTCGACGCCGCCTACGAAAAACGGTCGATCATCGTGTCATCGAACCTACACCCGTCCGGTTTCGACGAACTCATGCCGAAAACGCTCGCGACCGCGACCGTCGACCGGCTCCTCCTCCACCACAACCATCGGGGTGTTGTCGGGGTGTCCCCGAGCTGACAGTGACAGCTACCGCCTCAACCAAGCCCTCAACGGAAACGGGGTGACGCCCCTCACATAAACCTCCCTCGGCATTCCGTGGCCGCCAGCGCGGAGTTTTGATGGCCACGAGTGCGGATATTTGGTGGCCGCCAGTGCGGAGAAACAATTGGCCATTGACACCTCAAACGCGATTTCTCCTAGGTCAGGTCCAAGATTTGCCTCCAGCTTCCTCCCCACAACACCTCACGACGCCGCAGTTGCCATCAGCTAGGAGTTAGAACACCATCTCCTCCTCCAGGGGACTCACACCCCCAAGCAATTGCCCATGCCGGGCGTACCGCACAGGCCAAATTCACTTCGGCCGAAACCCACTTCAGGCAGCACCACGCCGCGCGACCCGGGGACACCCCGGCAGCCCGGGGACACCCCGGCAGCCCGGGGACACCCCGGCAGTCCGGGGACACCCCGGCAGCGCCCCGGCGGACAGAGCGAAGCGAAGTGTTTTGGGGCGAAATTACTTGCCCGATGATCCAAAACCGCGGGCGCCCCGCTCCGATACCGGCAAGACGGACACTTCGACAAAGTTGGCGATGCCGCATTCGACAAAGACGAGTTGAGCGATTCGATCACCCCGTTCAACCTTGAACCGGACATCCGAATCGTGGTTGATGAGCAGCACTTCGAGTTCACCGCGATATCCAGAATCGATCAAACCTGGAGCATTTGCGAGACCAATGCCGTGTCGACGCGCCAGACCCGAGCGCGGTAAGACAAACCCCGCCCAGCCGTCGGGTATAGCCAACGCGATACCTGTCGGAATCGCGATCCTCGCGCCCGGAGCGATCTCAACGTCGACGCGCGACCTCAAGTCGTGTCCGGCATCTCCTGAGTGATGCGCTCCGGGCATTACTGCTTCAGGCGCCAACACCTTGATCGCTACGTCGAGTTCCTTCACTGCGAATCACCTCGCTACGAAAGATACTGTTCGCTCGACGCACCACGGGGACACCCCGGCAGCCCGGGGACACCCCGGCAGCCCGGGGACACCCCGGCAGCCCGGGGACACCCCGGCAGCCCGGGGACACCCCGGCAGCCCGGGGACACCCCGGCAGCCCGGGGACAC
>SDBV01005351.1_pt1 | contig 18153 bp, 34 predicted proteins | sample 2277081 | NCBI WGS metagenome assembly SDBV01 (sample SAMN10402039, study PRJNA504765) | marine sediment metagenome | isolation source: marine sediment core GS10_PC15, 223 cmbsf | place: Arctic Ocean: Southern Knipovich Ridge | collected 2010 | reverse complement strand
TTTAGTAGGATCTTGACTTAGGAAGGGGAATAATAGAAGGGAATAAGGGGAAAAGATAATGGAACAGACATTAGTTATCCTATGGGTTATGCTTCTGGGTCCCATTCTTCTATTCTTTGTGAATAGAATGAGAGTTGCAGGAAAGATTCTCTGTGTCATTTTAGATGAGGATAGATCGGTGCGAACTAGATTAGTTAAGGTTGAGGGAGATTATCTAAATGTTGGGGAAAACAGATATATAGTTAATCCTGATGCAGTTAGATTAATGAGATATCCTGCTGGATGGCCTATCTGGTTACAGCAGATAGTTCCCACTTGCTTATATAAGGTAGAGGAAGCAGAGGCTCTTGATTGGAATACTCAATTACCTATAGTTAATTCCTCCAGTGCCTTGTCTGCTGTTATGGAGCCTCATTGGTTAAAGCTAATAGTTAAAGGTACGAAGGAAGGAGGAGAGGGGGGTTTAGCTAGTGGAAGTAAATTATTAATAGTAGTAGGTTTGGGAGTTAGTGTTTTAGTACTGGTGCTGATGTTCTATGTAATATCTAGGTTAATTTCTATAGAATCCTTAGTTAGTGGAGTAGGTGGATAATGACTACAGCAGACAGTATATTATTAGTAGGATTAGTAGGATTAGCTTTAGGTCTAACTGCCATATCTATTAGAATAAGAATTTTACCCTATTCTATGGCAGCTATGATTGCCTGGATAACTCTAGATATTGCATTTATAACTGGAGAGATAGGTCCAGGTTTTGGAGTCTTATGGGTAGAGGCTATATCAATATTATTTATATTGTTAGCTTTTGCTCCTTTAATAGTACAAGGTGTAGAGGATGTCTCTCATGAGACTGAGTATGAAGGGACCACTATGAAGTGGACTAGTTTTAGAAGAAGAGGATGGATTCCTGGAGAGGAGGATCCTTATAATCAGAGAAGGTCTGAAGTAAGAAGATTAGCTAATAAGAGGAAAAGACCTAGACGTAGAACTTGGACTCAGTGGTAATGGAGATAAAAAGATCTAAAATTGCTGGGTCTATTAATCTAGGTAAATTAGGAGAGTTAGAGTTAAGAATACTTGGATTAGATTTTCTAGATAATTGGGTTGGTGGTATAAGAGTTGTAAGTAAGGCAAAGTCTTTTAGAAATAAAGATGGGAAAGTTCGGAATTATTCTAATAAACAAGTAATGCTTGGTATAAGATCTTTAATAGATATGAGATTATTGGAGACTAGATAATATGTCATCAAGTGGAAATCTATTTGATGGAATAATGTCAGGATCAGGGCAAGAGGAAAGCCAAGCCCTGATAAAATCTCTGTTTGACTCAAGAAAGAGTCAGTTGAAGATGATTACAGAGATTACTCCTGATTTAGTATATCCTATGGCTTTAATGACTATTATTGGAAAAACATATAAGTCCAAGATACTTGATATGTTTATTTCTGAAATCTATCAATTACAGATATCTAAAGATAGAAAAGGACGTGCTGAGTTAATTGAAGCTCTATTAGCATCAAGAAGTACTGGGGATTCTGAGGGAATGTAAGTATGCTTAACTATAAGCGCGGAAGTCCAAGACTGATTGATGATTCCGCTAAGCTTATTGGTATCTTCTTTGCTATAATAGTTGCTATCTTTGCTATAGCTACGTTTTATTCTTTAGCTGCTACTCTAAGTGTTGATAGAGCTATTATATATCTAGAGGATCAAGGATTTACTGTCTTTGCTCAAGGAGAGACTGCAATAGATCTAGTTGATCCTGGAGCAGATAATGATACTTCAGGAGTTACAGGCAGTGCTAGTGGACTTGAGTTTATCTTAGGAAAGTTAACAATTAACAGAGCGTGTTCTAATGATGAGATTCTAAAGTGGGTAGAATCCACTGATCTTTGGACTTGTGCTTCAGATGCAGGAGGAGCTCCGACTTTAGTAGATCCAGGAACAGATGCAGATTCTACAACTGTAACGGGAGCTAGTGGACTTGAATTTATTTCTGGAGCCTTAACTATTTTAAGAGGTTGTGATGACAATGAATTTGTCAGATGGAATGAGGCTTTAGATACTTGGCATTGTAATACAATACCTATAGTAACTGGATCTGATGGAGATTCAATTATTACTGCTAGAGATAGTGGATTAGAAATTATAGGTAATGCTGTATCTATTATTAGAGGTTGTTCTAACAGTCAAGTATTAAGTTGGAATGAGACCACAGATCTATGGGAATGTACTACTAGTGGTGGAGTAGATACAGGTCCTCTTCCAGATTGTGTTGGTACTACTACTTATCAAGATGGAGAGGGAGGTTGTGATACTTTAGATGCAGGAACTGATATTACTGCTGATTTAGAGGAAGAGACTCATGCGACTGAGCATATAGATGGAGGAGCAGATGAGTTAGAGGGAGAAGATTTAGCTACAGCATGTACTTCTAATCAATTCTTTAGGGCTGATGGATCCCTAAATATAGATTGTTATACATTTGTAGCTGCTGCTATAACAGATTTAAGTGGAAGTACTGATATAACAGCTGATCTTGAGGAAGAGGCTCACTGTTCTGAGCATAGTTCAGCAGACTTAACCTGTAGTACAGAAACTCTTATCTTTGCTGTAGATTCTGTTGACTTCACAGAATTAGTTCAGTCTAATACTTTAGCAGGAGATCCTTCATTCTTGGTAGATGAGTGTTTCTTTGTAGCAATAGCTACTGGAGGAGGATTTATCTGTGAAGGGTCAATTGCTGATACAGCAGAACAGATATATGTTTTTCCAGATGTAAATGGTTCTGATACTACTAGTAGAATAGTGGTTGATAATACTGAAGTAACCAGTGTAGACGGAACTGGATTAACTATATCAGTGGGAGAATTAACAGCAGATCTAGGAACTAGTATAACTACTGGAGAAATAGTAGATGATGAGATATTAGAGGTTGACTTAGACGCAGTCGATGCTGCAGTTGATGAAGAATGTTTAACCTTCGAGACAGATAATTCAGGCTTTGAATGGCAATCTTGTGGATCAACTAGTCTTTTAACTACTGGATCTGATGGGGATTCAGCAACCAATACAAATGATAGTGGTTTAGAGTTTATAGGAGGAGATTTAACTATTATCAGAGGTTGTAATAATAATGAGGTTTTAAAATGGATAGAGAGTACTGATACTTGGAATTGTGCTCTTATATCTCTTAGAAATGGGGGTTCAGATGGGGATTCTACAACTACAGTAACAGGTAGTGGTCTTGAATTTATTAGTGGGGAGTTAACAGTAATAAGAGGCTGTGCTACTTTAGAAGTAATTGAATGGAATGAAGTTACAGATACTTGGGATTGTAGTAGACCTACTCCAGAATTAAGAGTAGGAACAGATGGGGACTCAACAGCAGCAACTGGAGCCAGTGGACTTGAATTCATATCTGATGCAATAACTCTATTAAGAGGATGTGACCAGGATGAGTTTTTAAGATGGGATGAAGTAACAGATGTCTGGCATTGTGATACAATACCTTTAAGAATTGGAACGGACGCTGATTCTATTATTACTTCTAGTGATAGTGGATTAGAGATAATAAGTAATACTATAACGCTTATTCGTGGATGTAGCAACAATCAGATTCTTCAGTGGGATGAAGCTAGTGATGTTTGGGAATGTGTAACTTTTTCTTCAGGAACTAGTGTAGCTTTAGATCTACTTGATGATGATTCAAATGAGTCTGAGGCACTGACTGAAATAGCTATTACTGGAGATACAAACTCAATCTTTACTGAGCCTATTGCTGATAAGTTACTAATAGCATTAGCTAATAACTGGCCTACATCCGATTTTGCTGATGCTTTAAGTGCTGATCCTACTGACTGTTCTGCTAACGAAGCTACTATTGGAATAAATGCAGCAGGGACAGCTCAAGGCTGTAATGTACTGGATGGTACTGGATTAACTTTATCAGGATCAACTCTAAGTGCAGATTTAGGGACTAGTATAGAAACTGGAGAAATTACTGATGACGAGATACTTGAAGTTGATCTGGATGCGGTAGATACAGCTGTGGACGAGGAATGCTTAACATTTGAAACTGATAATTCAGGTTTTGAATGGCAGAGTTGTGGAGGCACTATAAGTTTAGTAGATCCTGGGTCTGATGGGGATAGTACTACTACATCAACTCCTAGTGGTTTAGAGGATATAGGAGGGGATTTAACTTTACTTAGAGGGTGTTCTAATAATCAGTTCCTAAGCTGGTCAGAGTCTACAGATATTTGGATTTGTGATTCAGAGGATTTGATTAGTTTAAGGGACAATGGAGCTGATGCAGATTCTACTACAACTGTAACAGGGAGTGGATTGGAATTTATTAGTGGAGAATTAACTCTAATCCGTGGGTGTGATGACGATGAGGTATTAGGATGGGATGAGGCCACTGATTTATGGAGATGTGTAACATTAGGAGGAGATGGATTAACTGTTACTGGGGATATATTAGCTGCAGATCTAGGAACAGAGATAGTAACGGGAGAAATTGCTGATGATACTATATTAGAGGCTGATCTAGATGTTATAGCAGATACTCCTACAGATGAGGAATGCTTAACATTTGAGTCAGATGCTGGAGGAGATTTCGAGTGGCAGAGTTGTGGTCTTATTTCTATACTAACTACGGGATCAGAGGGAGACTCAGTTACAGTAATTAATGATAGTGGATTGGAAACTATAGGAGGAGATCTATCCATAATCCGTGGATGTAGTGATAATCAGATCTTGAGATGGTCTGAATCCTCAGATACTTGGTCCTGTAATCTGATATCTCTAAGGGATAATGGGGCTGATGCAGACTCTACTACAACAGTTACTGGAAGTGGACTTGAGTATATCTCTGGAGAACTTACTATAATTAGAGGTTGCTCTGATAATGAGATTTTAGGTTGGGATGAGGATGCTGATAACTGGCGTTGTGTACAAGTTGCTGGGACAGGTATAACTGTAACTGGAGATACTTTCAATGTTGATTTAGGAATTGAGATAGTTACTGGAGAAATTACAGATGATACTATACTTGAAGAGGATTTAGATGTAATAGCAGATACTGCTGCTGATGAAGAATGTCTGACATTTGAAAGTGATGCTGGAGGGGATTTCGAGTGGCAAAGTTGTGGTTCGACGATACTGACAACCGGTTCAGATGGAGATTCAGCTACAGGTACGAGTGATAGTGGTCTGGAGTTTATAGGTAGTGATCTAACTCTTGTTCGTGGATGTGCTGATAATGAAGTATTGAAGTGGATTGAGTCCACAGATACTTGGAATTGTTCCTTAACAAGTTTAAGAGATAACGGAAGTGATAACGATTCTACGACTACAGTCACAGGGAGTGGACTAGAGTTTATATCTGGTGAATTAACTTTAATTAGAGGTTGTGCTGATTTGGAGGTACTAGAATGGATAGAGTCTTCAGACGATTGGAACTGTAGTAGACCTACTCCAGAGTTAAGATCTGGTACTGATGGAGATTCTACTACTGCTACAGGAGCTTCTGGATTGGAGTTTATCAGTGATGCTCTCACTATCTTAAGAGGCTGTGATGATGACGAGTTCCTTAAGTGGGATGAAGATACGGATGTCTGGCATTGTGATGTAGTTCCTCTACGTGTTGGTGTAGATGGGGATTCAAATATTACAACTTCAGATAGTGGACTAGAGATTATTGGAAGAACTCTTACTCTGCTTAGAGGTTGTGCTAATGAGGAAGTTCTAGAATGGGTTGAAGCAACTGATCTTTGGACATGTGCAGTACCTCCTGGAGCAGCTGGAGGAGATCCAGATCAGAATTTGTTTGAGACGATAACTGATGGAAGTACCAGTTTAGTTGCTGATTCAGCTACAGATACTATAACAGTAGCAACCTCAGGAGCTGCAGTATCTACTATTTTTGATTCTGGTAGTGATACTTTTACAATAGTTGTAGATTCGAGATTCTTACTAGATGATAGATCTGCTGTCTTTACTCAAGCTAATGATGTATCTACTACTATGGATATAGAAGATATCCGGATGTATAACTTCTTTGGAGTAACTGGTACGATACAGGATGCAGCTTGTAGTGTAGGTACTGCCCCTACTACTTCAGCAGTAACAGTTGATATTAATCTAAATGGTACGACAATTTTTACTACTCAGGGAAATAGGCCTTCTATTATTGCAGGCAATTTCTTAGATGTTTCTGGAGTTCCTGATGTAACAGCTTTTACTAGTCAAGATTATCTCCAGATTGAAATTGATGCAGAGGATTCTGGAGATACTGCTGTTGATCTAACTTGCCAGGTACGGATTCGTTTTAGAATCTATGATACGGCTTCTTAAGAGGGATTATGGATAGGCGTAACTTTCTGGGTTTTGGATTGTTAGCAACTTTAGTAGGAGTTACTAATTTGAGTATACCTAATCCTTTTCAATCGAATGGAGAATCTAAAGGGACAACTCTATTTGTAAGTTTCACGAATCCAAGTATAGGTTCATCTATTGAAGTTCCTGTGCCTTTTAATGGAAGGTTTAGAGGAATTAAAAATCAGCAGCCTTCTGATATTATATTATCTGTAAAAAAGTATGATAGTATACTGGTTACGGGAGAGGAAGTTTTAGAAGGATCTAATATAACTATATCTGTTATAGAGTGTTCCCCAGGTTGTAAAAAGTTATCTGGATGGATAGTAATGGAGAGATATTAAAATGCCTCCTCTAAGGCGGATTCATAGAACTTATCCTTTTGATATATTGGATGATATACCTAATTTTGGAGACCCTGGTATCTGGTTTGAATTATCCACAGTTGTTGATAATGAGAGGCCTTCTGGTTTTGTAGGACTAGCTGAAGTAAGTTGGCCAACTGTACCTACAAACGGAAGTCCTAATTCTAGATTAGTTAGATTTCAAAATAGTTTAAATGCTGCTTTGCAAGCTACTTGTGAGCGTAGGATACCATTTACAGATATAGTTAATGAGTCCACAGCTGGGAACACTAGATCTGATGATGATCCCGTTAGTAGGGATTTACAACCCGAACCTTTTTGTAGGTTTGAAGATACTGGAAGAGGTATTATTCCCCCAGCTCAGGAAAGCAGACGTAATGATATAGAGACCTACGTGGTACGAGTAGTAGAGATATTCGTTCCGGTGGAGAGTATTAATCCAGTGGTAATTGGAGCCATCGAAGTGAGCAACGCAGCGTCTGGGATTCAGAGAGTCTAATGACTATTCTATTTGTGGATACACCAGATGCTACTCAAGGCCAGGAGTTTTGGACTACTGTGACAGGAACCGTGATTTACGATGCAACAACCCCTCGTAAGTCTGGCCTATCATCGTGGAAATGTGGGGATTCTGGCAGTAATCAAATCAATTTTCTGGATACGGGAGATTTAGGCTCTAATGTTGGCAGAGCTAGTGTCTATTTTCATTTCCTTGACTTGCCCCAGTCGACTGTTACGCTTTTGAGAGTCAAGCCTGATTCTGGAGGCTCATCTAGAATTGAGGTACGTATTACATCTGCTGGCGTTCTCCAGTTATTTGATACTTCAAGTATCCAAGTCGGTTCAAACGGTAGCACTTTGTCCGCGGATACTGATTACCGAATTGCATTAGTCCTCGACGATGGGTCACCTACCCAAGCCATAAAAGTGTTTTTAGACGAGGTTGAGGATATCTCTGCTACGGGGGTAGATGATGGGGCCGGAGGCCTTAGTTTTCTAGACATAGGTTGGATAGACGCGCCGGGAAGCAATAGGTTTGTGAATGTTTCGCATATTTATGTTGACGACGTAACTGATCTATCGGATCCAGGTGACATCCGCGTAACGTCTAAACTACCCCTAAATTCTGGTGGTACTACAGACTGGGACACGGCAACTGGTACAGGTGAAGTAGATGACCGACCTATTGTTGAAGGTACGGGACATGAGCACACGGGATCTGACGATGTTATTGAATCTAGTGATATCCAGGAGGCTGCTACTGGTGATGTAAACATTAGTGGTGACGATGTTGTAGGGCATGTTGGTTGGGTCTGGGCTAAGAGGGATTCCGGTGGAGGAGGTTCTCCTTCTATACTTGTGAATGATGCTGAAACACTAATTACGTTAACCTCTGGTACATATAATCTGTTCTTGGATACGAATACATCTACTAGTTATCCTAAGGGTGGAACAGATGAGATAGGGATGCACTCAACCAATGGTTCAGCGGATACTCTCTGGGCTGAAGGTGGGGTGCTGATTATTTACATCCCGGCAGTAGTAGAAGATGAATTAGCTTACGCTTACTGGTTTTAAAGGAGTATAGTATGAGACTAGGATCTTTTGGATTACTTGAGATAGGGATAATATTATTAGTTCTCTGTTTGATATTTGGAGCTAGAAAACTTCCTGAGATTGGAATTTCTTTAGGTAAAGGTATTAGATCTTTTAAGACGGGTCTAATGGGAGAAGAGGAAACTAAGTAACTATGCTCGTCACTCTAGAAGGTGTCATGGGTTCAGGTAAGAGTTTAACTGCCTGTACTCTTGCCAAGTTAGACTATGATAGGGGTAGAGAAATTATCTCTAACAACACTTATAAGTTTAAAACTACTAAATTTGATACTACATACTTTGTCGAGCATATGACTGATGAAGAGATGCAGAATGTTACTTTTGTTTTAGATGAGGGATATCTATATCTAGATTCTAGAAATTCTGCTACTAAGTTAACTAAACTCTTTACCTATTTCATTGCCCAAACCAGAAAGCGTAGTGTTGATATGTATATCTGTATTCATCATATAGATACTGTTGATAAGAGACTAAGACGGGCTATAGATATCAGAGGTACTTGTAGATATAGAAATGAGAATCCATGTAATAGATGTAAAGGAGAAACTACTGATCCTAAAACTGGAGGTATATGTGAGAGATGTAATGGGTATGGAGTAACTGGATATGTTACTATTAGTTTCTTTGATATGCGCTCTGGTAAAAGAAGTAAGATTAAAATTCATGGACCTACTTATTGGGGTCTGTATGATACTAGAGAGTTAGTAGCTCCTACAGGAAAATCTTTGAATATTAATCCAGATGATCTATAAGGGGAATAGGTTATGGCAGCAGAAAGAGTATATATTCTAAGTGAAATAGGAAGAAGGAGAGGAAGTGATTCAAAGCCATCTGATAGAGATGAGATAATAGATTATATGTACTCTAATAAGACTGCTAGATTAGGAGACTTAGCCTCATTTTTAGGTAAAGGAGATATTGAAACTAGACAGGTTCTTAGACCTTATCTTAAAAGGGGATTAATTCAGGAATTAACTCACTGATGAAGTCTTTTGTAATAACTGATAGAGGTATAGCATATCTAGAGAGAGTATATACTGGGGAAGAAACTGGAAAAACTCTAAGTGATATGTATCTAAGAGTTGTAAGTAATGGAGATCTAGAATATGAGGATGAGGAGGATTTAACTATTAAATTTGGATGGGCTGGTAAGAGAGCTATTAAACAATTATTTGAAGCTGGATATATAGAGGAGGAATAATTATGGGATCTGAATGCCAAATGTTTACTTGTCACAATGAAGCTACAATGGATTTTGTTAATGAGCATGAGGTTCATACTCAGATGTGTAGCCCCTGTTACGATTTCTGGTCTAAGAGGCATGAACATCCTAAGATAAGTTTAGAAGAGTTTACTAAATCTTATCCCAATGAGCTTCCTTACAGATAGTTATTAGGAGAAATTAGAGATGGGATTTCTAGATAGGTTTCAAGGTAAAAGTACTCCAAGTATTGAGCAATTAGAGGATGATCTAGATGAGGTTCAACTAAGGTCTCAAATTGCTGGAGGAAGAGCTGAGATAGCTGAAAGAGAAGCTATCATACGAGAATTAAAGACTAAGTATGGTAAGGATTGGAAAAGTACTTTAGGTCTTAAAAGTATGCCTTCATTACCTTCTCTTAGATCTCTACTTAAGGGTTTCGGAAATCCTAGATTAACCCGAGCGGCTAATAATGAGATTAATGGAGGGACTACTGGAGGAATTCGTAGACAAATGCTTAAAGGGGGAGAAAAGTTAAGGACTCTAGATAGTGGAGATAAGTTAAGGAATATAACTAGTGGAGATAAGTTAAGGAGACTAGATTGAACAGTAAGTATACAGTAGTCATTCCTTGTCTTAATGAAGTTGGGAATATAGGAAGACTAGTAGATACTCTTATTAAACTAGATCCTGATAGGTGTTCTGTTCTAGTTATAGATAATATGTCTACTGATAATACTAAAGAGGAGGCTAAAAGAGCAGGAGCTTTTGTAATGACTATGCCCGGGTCTGTAAGTGATATAATTGCAGCTGGTATTCACTATAGTACAACATCTAAGATTATTGTAATGGATGGGGATTGGTCCCATCATCCTTCTATAGTACCTAGAATGGCAAGAGAGTTATCAATCCATGATATGGTGTATGGATATAGAAAAAGCAGTAAAGATAGTCTGTTAAATAGGATGATTAGTTTTGGAGGAAAGGTTCAGTCTTTTCTACTAGGTCCAGGTATTAAAGATAGGATGACAGGTTTCTTTGGAATTCGACGTATTAATGCTACTACTATGGGGATTAGAATAAGTCAAGGTCCTAAGCCTTTTCTTGAATACCTTACTAAATCCCATCCTACTTCAGTTGTGGGAGTACCTTATGAATTTCATAAAAGAGAGATAGGGGAAAGCAAGTTAGGGCGCTCTACAATTTTATTTACAGGAATTCTTCAATTACTTAGGTTACATATCTATAAGTATTACCAGTTTGTTAAGTATGTATGTGTTGGAGGAAGTGGATTTTTACTATTCCTTTCACTCCTTACTTTATTTAAAGAGTTAATGGGTTTACCTTATTTTACTGCTGCTTTAATTTCAGGAAGTATATCTTTCTTCTATAACTTTACTGGACACAAGATATGGACTTTTACTATAGATGATAAGATTTCATTAAGGTTATTACCTAATATACTTTGGAATTTAGGACATAGTAACGATGATGGAGATTTTGATTGGTGGGAATATACTAGTGGTTGGCCTCACAAGAGGTTTAAAAGGATACTGGGTAAGCACATTAAAGAACTTGCGGGAGAGGGAGATTCCCTGTTATCTCTTGGTTGTGGGTCCTCTCCTATACTTAATTTATTTACTGGACAGAAAGTTGGAGTAGACATAAATCCAGATAAGGTTCTCTTTTTCCAGGAGCATACTGATGCGAAATTAATGACAAGAGATATTGGCAAACTTACAGTAGATGACTTTATTGGGCAACAATTTGATATAATTCTCTGCAACGAAGTTGTTGAGCACCTTGAGCCTGAAGATTATTGGAATACTCTACATCTAGTATCAAATCTACTTAAACCTGGAGGTAAGTTTGTTCTTTCTACCCCTGATCTTTCTAGTAAGATGGGTAATTTGGTGGAAAATATTCTTCATGGGGAATTCCATACCAATATGATGTCTTCTGGTAAGATGATAGAAGATATTGAAATAGAAACAGGTCTGGTATATATGGAAAGTAGAAACTATCTCTGGGATAAGATTCATCTTTTTGTTAAAGGGGAACATGAAATAGTAAAAGTAAGTCAGGAGACTTTCACTTATGCCTAAAGAAGGAAAATACTATATAACTAAGAAAGGCCAGGATTTATCAGTCTTATTATATAAAGAAAGGGAAGAGTTATTAGAGACTCTAAATAGTAAATATCCTAGAGGAGTTGAATATCCAGATGATGAAGGTAATTATTTATATACTCTAAGGAGTAGGATATATCTACTAGACTCTCTAAAAGATGGTCCTATGGACTTTTCTTCAGGATTTGAAAATACAGGATTTCCAGATAGTTTAATAGAGCATCTTGAATCTAAGAAATTTATCAGGTTCATTCCTAGTAATCAAGAGTTAAGATAATGTCTAAAGAAGGAGAGTTCTTTATAACTTCTAAAGGTAGAAGATTTTTAAGGTCTAATATTGGTGCTACCTCTACAATTTCTATGACTCCACTTATAAGATCTTCACATCCTACTTTAGATCCAGATTACGAAACTGAAGAAGATAGACCTCTTTTCGAGGGAGAAGTTTTAGGTGATGATACTCTAAGTGGATTTAAGGAAGGACGAATAGATACTGCTGATACTTTGACCTTATTAAGATGGATAAAAGAAGAAGGTCCTATTCCTACAGTAGCTCTTGAAGACTGGTCTAATAGAGAGATGGATTGGTTTACTAGGAATGGATATGTTAAGTTTATTCCCTTTGATAGATCTCAAGATATCAACTTTGAGAGTAAGTTAGGTAAAAGATATGATACTGGAAGAGGTTAGGTGTAATTATAGGTAATATGATTCCAGTACTAAGAAAAGAATACTTCCAAGTTAGTTTATTACTACTAGTAATTAGTATAGTATACTTTATGGGTATTGCTCCTGATATGACTTGGATGGGTCTTGCAGGGGATTCTCCTAATTATGTTTCTAGTAGTATTCTATTTCAGAAGGCTTTTCTTGCAGGTTATCCTTTCTATATTATAATAGGTTGGTTATTTGAAAGATTACCTTTTAATGACTCTTGGAATCTGGGTCTATTATCAGCAATATCAACTATAGTTACTTCATACTTTATTTACTTGACCATAAGGATGTTTACAGGAAAAGGAGTTTATCCTTTTATTGGTTTAATTGCTTACCCAGCAGCATTCTTAGTATGGACTCAGTCTGTAATACCTGAAGTATATACTTTTAGTACTATGCTAATGGTAATGGGAACTTATTTTACCTTTAAAGGGGTTAGGGAAAATCAGAAGTATTTATATATTGCTGCAGCAGTATTTGGATTATCATTAGGTACTCATCCTTTGGTAGTATTTACTATTATACCTTGTATAATTTATGTTAGAAGGAGTATGAAAGATAAGATAATAACTCTCCGTCTTATACTAATCGGAATGATAGGGTTATTATCCTACTTGCAAGTTATCTTAGATAAATCTAATTCCAGTTTCGTTGAGGTAGGAATAGGGGAAAAGATTAAGTTAACTTTGATATCTCTTGATTACGTTGGGGGTCTTTCAGCTATTCCTTTAGGACCTACTATTGACCGTCTTCAAGATGTTGGATTTGTTTTACTTATATCTATAGGTATACTTATACCATTCTTTTTCTACATTAAGAAGTCTTGGAGTTTATATAAGAAGGAGTTTATAGTATTACTTGTTGCAGGAATAGGACCCGGTCTTGTTTACTTAACAGGCTTTCCTCCTCAATGGGTTACTTATATGATTCCCTTCATAGCTTTTATATCTATATTTGCAGGAATAGTAGCTAAAGAGTTTCCTTATAAAGAAGCTGGATATATAGCAGTAGTTGGGGGTTTATTACTATTAGGTACTAATATTATTCGGTATGATATTGGACGGAGTATTGATCCTGAACCTACGACTATGAGGCAGGCATATGAAATGCTTGACAATTTACAAAATGATGTTATCATATATACACATACTTGGGGTCACATGAGTGTTTTAGTTGACTCCTATAATAAGCTAAATGACGCAAGATTAATTCCAGTGGATATTGCTCTTAGGACTTATAATCGAGAGGATACTACTAGTGGATTAATCTTTCCTGTATTGGAGGAGGATATAGTAAGTTTTGGAGATGAAGAAGAGGATGTTAGGTTACTACAAGCTCTTAATCCTAGTAAACAGATTGTGGTTGCCTTCATTAGCGAGTCTAAGAAAGTGGGTTTTGATCTTATCTCCGCTTCTCTTTATACTAATAGGCTTAATGATGTATACCGAAGGGATCAGAGTTCTATCAGGTGAATATGAGTTTGGAAGGTGGATGTTTCTTGAGTCTTCCAATAAAACCTGGACTTGGATAATATCTGTGGGTGTTATTGGGGGAGCCAGTACTTATCTATTAAAGAAGGCTTTCTTGAAAAAATAATGGAATTTTATATAACAGATAGAGGAGAAAGATATCTTCAAGAATTATTAGAAGGAGATCTAGAGTCTAGGTCTAATAGTGAAATTATCAGAGAAATAATAATACTTCAGGTAGTTAAAGCGGAGAAATTAGATTCGGATTCACAAGATCTTATGTCTAGTTCTGGATTATTAAAAAGAACATTTAGAGGCTTATTTGAAGCTGGATATATAGAGAGGGTTGAGTAATGGTAAGAATTTTATCTCCTGAAGTTCAGGCTAATAGACAATTATTTCTAGAGGGTCTACGGTCTGGACAGCATTGTAAGGGTACTACTGAAACTGATGATAGAGGTCGTCCTGTAGATCCGCATGGAGGCTATTGAGCTATGGCTGTTGCTTTTGAAGTATTTCCTCGTGCAGGAAGAAAGGCTTGGAAAGTTCGTGAGGCTTTAGGTATATCCCCAGCTGAGTTTACTTTTATAGGGCAGAATCTAAATGATAGTGATATGGACTTTCTAGAGATTGCGGATGTAATAGAAGAGACTATATTTAATAAGTAATGGAAGTAGATAGTGGATCTGATACGCACTAGAAGTGGTACTGGATATCTTAACAAGCTAGTTAAGAAAGATCTAGATATAAATGATACTGAATGGTCTGATATGGTTAATCTTTCAGCATTAGGAGAAAATTTTATTTTAGATGATACTACTCTTATATATGACTTTGACCAAGGGGGAGTAACTGAGGATAGTCAAAGACAATCTCTTAGAAGATTATTTGAAGCTGGTATGATAGAAGAAGTGTAATGGAACTTCAGATATCAGATAAGGGCCAGATTTATATAGATAGGCTTGGAAAGACTTTTGGAACTAAAGAAGCTTCTGCTACTGAGGAAAGTGACTTTATAGTCTTAAATCATTTTCATCATGGAGGAGATATGGCTCTTCTAGATATTAAGGGTTCTAAATCTAGAGATTGGTTTAAAACAGTAATTAGAAGACTTTTTGAAGAGGGATATTTAGAAGAGGCCTAATGGAGTTATATCTTACAGATAAGGGAGAGAAATATTTAGAGAAGTTACAGATATCTGTAGTAGATAAGTGGTCTAATACTAATACTTCTGTGGATAATCTAGATTACATAGTTCTGTATAATATTAAACAAGATGGAGAATCTGATATTGAGGAGTTATTAGCTAATCCAGAAATCTATACTAACAGAGATAGAGTTTTTAAGTTTAAGGATGCTCATAGACGTTTATTTGAAGCAGGGTATATTGATAAAGTCTAATGGAAGTAGAGATTACAGATAAAGGTAGAGATTATCTTAATAGTATGAAAGAGAGTAATCTACCAGAATCAGCTACTGATGGGTATTCTATATTTGACTTTGAGATACTAAGTGCTCTTACTAGAGTTGAATCTATTAATATAGATAAAGATTTAAATAAGATAAGAGTAGAGTATGGATCTATGCATTTTAATGGATTTAAGATCTCTTTTAGGAGATTATTTGAAGCTGGATATATTGAGGAATATTAATAGTGGAAGTAGATATTACAGATAAGGGAAGAGAGTATCTTCAAAGACTTCAGGAGGAGTTAGACACTACTCATAGAATATCTGATAAGATTAGGTATCCTGATTATATTATCTTATTTCATTTAGATAAAGAGGGATCTTCTATCCTAGAGGATTTTTTATCCAAGCATAGTTGGCATAGAGACCATCCAGATTTACTCAGGAGTTCTGTTAGACGTTTATTTGAAGTTGGCTATATTGAAGAGTATAGATAGTGGATATAGTAATTACATCTAAAGGAGTTGCTTATAAAAATACTATATCTTGGGAGCCAGGGAAGTTTTCAGAGGACTATGTAGATTATTTTGTTCTAGCAGGTTTAGATTCAGAGTTACCTGAAAGTACAGAAGATATTTTAACAGATTTTGATTCTTGGACAGACAGGAATCCTGGATATAATAGTGATCATCTTAGACAGTCTTTAAGACGTCTGTTTGAGGCTAGGATGATAGAGGAATATAGATAGTGGAAGTGGATATAACAGATAAAGGGCAAGAGTACTTTCAGAGACTACAGGAAGAGTTAGATACAACTAAAAGGATTCTTGGTCCTGTTAGAAGTTTTGATTGGCTTATTCTCTTTATTCTAAAAGAGGATGGACCTGATAATGTTCAACATCTTATAGATAGAAACGTTCATTTCCCTGAGGATGAGGAAAGGGCTAAGAGTTCTATAAGACGTATGTTTGAACATGGGTATATAGAGCAGTATTAGATGTATGAGATAACAGATAAAGGTAAAGATAGATTAGAATTTCTAGATATGTTAAGAGAGAAAGAAGAGGGAGCTGGATCTACTGTAGATGCTGTGATACTACTAGCAGTAAGTTCTGATAGACTAGAAGAGCTTAAAAGTAAAACTATAGATAGAGGTAGTAGACAGATTTTAATAACTAGATTGAATAGTTTAGAGAGATCTGGATATATTGAAGAATATTAGTTAGGGATTGAGGAATATAGGTAGTGGATTCTTTTTACATAACAGATAAAGGTAGTAAGTATATAGATAGACTTAATAGTTTATCCCAGGAGGAAGTTGTTAATAGTGAAACTCTTTTGGAGGATGTTACCGTTCTAGGTACTATTGATAGAATTGATGGAGAGGTATTTAAGATCTTAAAGGAAGAGGATTTTAAGTCTGTTGTTAGAAGATTATTTGAAGCAGGATACATAGATAAAGAATAATGTCTAAAAGTCGTTATAAGGTTCATATGAGGAGAGGAATTAATAGAACTAAGGTAATTACTCATGCTCTATCTAAGGATCAAGCAAGACACTTTGCTAAACATAGAAAACCTGGATATAGAGTTACTAGGGTTAGAATGGACTAATTATGGTAATGTATGAAGACTTCTTCAGTAATCATCCTCTATTTAAAAGTTTAGAGCATTATATTCTAAATTCTATTGATACCTTTGGTCCTGTTTCTGAGAGTGATATTAATAAAGATATTAGGACTTTTGGAGTTAGATTAAAGAGAGAAGAGTCTACTTTTCCTTCTAGACAGTCTATTAAACATATTTTAGAAGAGTTTGAGAAAGAGAATAAGATAGTTAGAAACACTGAAGGAGAGTATTCTATAACTGATTTAGGTTACATAGAGGCTTTAGATTTTGCTAAGGATGAGATAAGTAAAGGTAGGCTTAGATTAAGTGATTAAACAAGTAGTCATATTGGGATGATTAGATGGGAGAGGTCCACAGTTTCATGTACTTCTCCTAGAAAGACCCATGATTTTATGGGAAAAGCTAGATGTTTTATTTGTGGATATATTAGACAAGTAGCAAGAGGTCATAGACGAAGAGAGGATAAGTAAGTTGGAGATTTTGAGATGTATCAGTATGAGATTACAGATAAAGGTAGAGAGAGACTTCAGGAATTTAGAGAAGGAAGTTTAGGCCCTTCCAATATGGCTGAAGGAGAGATTCTCTATTGGTTGGATAGATCCTCTGAAGAGGGAAATACCTTTTTAGAGTCTAATAAAAATACCTGGCGTACAGATGGATTAGGTAGGATGCGTAGAAGTGGATATATTGAAAGAGTGGATTCTATAGATTAATAGAGTAGTATTATGATTAAGCAAGCAGTCATACTATGTGCAGGTAAGGGTACTAGGTTAGGAGAACTAACTAAGTCTACTCCTAAACCTCTACTAAAAGTAGAAGGTAAACCTTTTGTTGAGTATGCCATAGATAAACTTATCTCTGTAGGGGTTAGAGATATCATACTAGTAGTGGAATACTTGAAACAGGAGTTTAAGTATCTACAGATTAAGTATCCTATAGTTGTTAGATTCTGGGACGATCAAGAGGATACTAATAAGGCAGTATTATCAGTTCCTTATCTACATCCCAGATTCTTGTTACTTAATGGGGATTGTTATCCTATTATGGATTGGAAGACTTTTCTTAAAAGAGATTATATAGGAGTCTGTATTCAACCTAATAAAAGAGATGCTGGATGTGCTGTAGTATCGGGTGAATGGATTAGATCTGGAATTCTTGATTGTACTAAGGTTAGTAGAATGTTAAGGATAATTAATAGATTTCCAGTTGAGGGAAATTTAAGTATTGATACTCCTGAGAA
>SDBV01005350.1_pt1 | contig 18154 bp, 7 predicted proteins | sample 2277081 | NCBI WGS metagenome assembly SDBV01 (sample SAMN10402039, study PRJNA504765) | marine sediment metagenome | isolation source: marine sediment core GS10_PC15, 223 cmbsf | place: Arctic Ocean: Southern Knipovich Ridge | collected 2010 | reverse complement strand
GTTTCCGGGCTACCGCTCCCGGTCAACGGGCAACTGGACTGCCTACCGCAAGCCCGTCCCCGACGACATAGACGACTGGACCCATTTTCTGCATGGGCCGGACAACAACGCCGTCGCGCGTGACAGCGTCGTCGGACCACCCAGGCACATGCAGTGGGTGGGCGGCCCGCGCTACGGGCGGCATCACGACAAGATGTCCAGCCTGAGCGCGGTGGTGTCGTCCAAGGGCCGGGTCTTCTATATCATAGACGAAGCTCCACCATTCTCGGTCCTCACGGCTCCCGAATGGAGACTCGTCGCCCGCGACGCGTTCAACGGGACCATCCTCTGGAAGCGGCAGATAAGGAAGTGGTTCAACGATCTGCACCCTTACAAGAGCGGTCCAGCCCACCTGCCGCGCAAGCTGGTGGCCGACGGTGACCGCGTCTACGTAACGCTCCCCCTCGACGGGCCTGCCCTCGCCCTTGACGCGACAACAGGTGAAACGGTCAGGACCTACGAAGGAACGGCCCCCGCCGACGAACTGATACACTCGGGCGGAATTCTCCTTGTCCGGAGGGCGGACGGGCTCATGGCGCTCGACGCGGCCTCCGGCAGGAGCCTCTGGAAGACCGACCTCGTGCCGGTCAGAGGGAGTCTCGCCGCTGACGGCAAGCACGCCGCGTTCCTGGCCGGGGATCGTATCGTCTGTCTGGACCGGAAGAGCGGCAGGGAGCTCTGGCGATCAGAACCGGTGCCCCGTCCCGGGAAGTACCACATACGATTCAACCCGATCCTGATCCTCTACGAGGACGTCGTTCTCTTCGCGGGGGGCGAGAAGTCCGTGGGGCACAGGGATCATCAGGGCAACTACTCCTGGCATGTTGGCAAGAACGATACGGTCAGCGCGCTGTCCGCGAAGACAGGGAAGCTCTTGTGGACTGCCCCACATCCCCTTTCCGGCTACGCCTCGTCCGAGGACCTCTTCGTGATAGACGGGGTCGTCTGGTGCGGCGAAACCACCAGCGGCCACGCCGTGGGCCATTTCGCCGGGCACGACGTGAGAACCGGCAAGATCGTCAAGGAGTTCGATCCGGACGTTGATACCTACTGGTTCCACCACCGCTGCCACCGGGGCAAGGCAACAGAGAAGTACATCCTGACATCGCGGACGGGCATCGAGTTCATCGACCCGAAGACCGGGCACTGGCAGATCAACCACTGGGTGCGCGGCGCATGCCTCTACGGCGTCATGCCGGCCAACGGCCTCCTCTACGCACCCCAGAACCCCTGTGCCTGCTTCCTTGAAAATAGGATGTACGGCTTCAGTGCCCTGGCCCATTCGCGAACGCCCGTCCCGAGACCGGGACGCACAGGACGACTCGTGAGAGGGCCCGCCTACGCGGGCATCAAGGTCTCGTCCAGCGTCCAAGAGCCCGACTCCTGGCCGACCTACAGGGGCAACAACGCCCGAAGCGGAAGCACCGGGGTAGCTGTACCTGCTCGACTCAAGCCCGCCTGGACGACCGAAGTCGGCGGGCGGCTCAGCAGTCCGACCGTCGCCGCCGGCCGGGTCTTCCTGGCATCGATCGACCGGCATCAGGTCCTGGCTCTCGACGAGACCGACGGCAGGATCCTCTGGCGACACACCGCCGGGGGCCGGGTGGACTCGCCGCCAACGATACACGGGGGGGACAGGCGGGGCCGCGCCCTTTGCCTCTTCGGTTCGCGTGACGGCACGATCACGTGCCTGCGCGCCTCCGACGGTGAACTGGTCTGGCGTTTCCGCGCCGCGCCGATCGACCGTCGTCTGATGGCTTACGAGCAGATCGAATCCGCCTGGCCGGTGAGCGGCAGCGTGCTGATTAACGGTAGCGTCCTCTATGCGGTGGCCGGCCGCTCCCTCTTCCTGGACGGCGGTCTCAGGCTCCTGCGTCTGGATCCTGCAAGCGGCCGGATGCTTTCGGAAACTGTCATGAACGAGAATGACGATCGCGGCGAGGATATCCACAAATACGCACGCCAGCACAACATGCCGGTGTGCCTTCCGGACATCCTCTCCTGCGACGGGAAGCACGTCTTCATGCGCTCACAGGCTTTCAGACTTGACGGCACACGCCTGCCGCTCAAGGCGCTCAGGTACGGCGGCAATCCGGAGAGGTACTCCATTCCCTCCACCCAGCACCCGGAGTTCGCCCACCTCTTCAGCCCCACGGGTTTCCTGGACGACACATGGTGGCACCGGACCTACTGGATGTACGGCAGCCGTTTCATCGGTGGCTGGGCGGGTTATCCACAGGCCGGCAAGGTCGCTCCGGCGGGACGCATCCTGGTCTTTGATGACAAGAAGGTGTTTGGTTATGGCCGCCTGCCCAGGTACTACCGCTGGACCAAGCCCATCGAGCACCATCTGTTCGCAGCCAGGAAGACCGGATTCAGGATCAACAGCAAGCAGGCGCATTTCTGGACCCGGGATATCGCCATGTTTCCACGGGGTATGGTCAAGGCAGGCGATCTGCTCTTCTTCGCAGGGCCCACAGACTCTGTGAATGAGCACGCTGCCTTGGGCAAACGGAACAATGCTCAATGGCGCGAGAAGATTCGCCGTCAGACCGAGGCTTACGCCGGACGCTCCGGCGGCTTCCTGAGAGCAGTAGGAGTGGAGACAGGAAGGCAGGTCTCGCAACTGCGAATGGACAGTATCCTGGTATTCGACGGCATGGCTGCGGTGGGCGGCAGGCTGTACATGTCGCTCGTCGATGGACAGGTCATGTGCCTGGAGGGGGACGCGGACCAGTAGGCTCACCGGGAAGCCGCGAACCGCTCAGACAGTTGGGATAGCGGGGCCGGGCCTCTCGCAGGCCTTCCGCTTTGAGTTTGCCGGTCGAGCGACTTGTCCACAGCGATTCCCGTCCATCGCTCCCCGGAACTCGCATGAGAATCGAGGCTTATGGTAGGCGATGATTTCCCCATGTGGGGAGCATTGCGATCGGGCTGAAGTGCAAACACCGGTCAGAGCCGGACAGCGCCCGTCAAACGCCGGACACAACTTCGCCCCCTCCTCGCCCCCTCGGGGTTGAGGTGGCCGGGCTTGCGGAGTAGGTCTGGATGCCCAACAATGCAGGTGGCACCGCGAATGGGGTCTGGTCATGACTATGCATAAGCACAACAGGAAATCGCAGACAGGGAATGCTCGGCCATCATTCGGAAAAGCACTGTCATTGGCAGGATTGAGCATGATGAGCATCCTTCTGAGCACAGTGTCCGCACAAGGAAGAGTCAAGCCGCTTGAACGGGTCGGCATCAAGGAGGGCAAAGAGCGGGCGGAATTTGTTCTCAAGAGATCCGGGCGGCCCTTCTTCGTCAAGGGCTTCAATTACATTCGCCTGCGTGGAAAGGATGGGAAGCCCGGGGGTGACCACGCCACCTTTGACGCCGACACCAGGACCTCCAAGGCGAACTACAACCCCAAGCAGGCTGAGGCCATGTTCAGTACTCTGAGCAAGTCGAGTTACAATACGGTGCGCGTGTTTGTCATCGGGCGCAGCCGCATCAACCCCGGCATTGGCGGGAACTACGACACTACGAAAGCGGTCTACGAACCGTATATGGAGAACTTTCTCGACTTCCTGCGTCGGGCTACGCGGCATAACATCCGCGTCTTCCCCGCATTTGGCGACGGCGGCCTGCCGCTCAATGCCTACTATCGTGAGCGTCCTATTCGGGGGAAGGGGCATAACAAGAACGTCCTGGTGCTCACCAGGAGCGGGATTGACGCGCGCGTCGAGCACATCACGTCGTTCCTGTCGTACATCAAACGCAGAGATCCTGCCCTGCTTCCCACACTGCTTGGACTGCAGTGCCAGAACGAAGCGTACCTCCGTGGCAACCAGTGGCCCTTCACGGAGAAGAAGGGCACGTTCAAAGCGGCCAACGGCAAGACCTATGATCTGGCCAAGACCGATCAGCGACAGGCACTCATGGACGAGGGCTATCGCCACTATCATAAGCGCATTGTTGCCGCGGTGAAGAAGATTGATGCGGAGATGCTGGTCGCCGAGGGCGTCTTTGTGCCGAGGGCCGTGGGCAAGGACCCCAAGAAGCACGCCGGCGTGTGGCCGGGCAGGACAAGAGATGAACGCTATCCGCCCACGCTGACCACCATTGGTACAGGCGCACTCGATTTCCTCGACGTCCACTTCTACCACTGCACGGCAAATCCGAGGGATGTCGCCAAGGCGTTTCGTCTTAACCTGGGGTCGACCAACTTCTTCACGCCGCAGATGGCTGAGATCCGCAAGACAAAGCCCGTGATCATGGGCGAGTTCGGCGCCTTCGATTTCCATGAGAAGACATTTGCTGCGGCTGTCGGAAATCTGGTGCAGGTCCGTGATCTGGCGAACAATGAGAATGTCAACGGCATGCTCTTCTGGACTTACGACTGCCTGGAACAGGCGAAGCTGTACCACGCGGCCGACGACTGGGAGCTGTTCTACCGGAAGATGGGTAACTTTGAGAAGGCGGAAGACTCGAGGTCCATGCAGATTGCCATCTGCCCGCGCCTCGTACCGGAGCTGAAGGGCGGACGTGAAGCTGAATTTATCCGCCGCGTCGACGACCTCTTCATTGACAAAGCCTCTCAGTGGCAGTTTGTATCGAAGAACATCTCCCACTACAAGTTCTACTCCACACCCCTCATCTGGATGACCAAGAAGAAGCCCGAGCTCCTGGACCGGGTAGTTAAGAGTATTACTGTGATGAAGAAGGGGATTGCCGTTGAGGTGGGCATCCTGCATGGCCACGGGCAGACCGAAAAGTACATCCTTGATCCGATTACCCGGGCTGGAGGGCGAGTTGACTTCATCATCACGGACAATGTCTTCATCAAATCCCAGTTCAGAAAGGACAAGAAGAGTCAGTACAACTGGACATATGACCAGGCTGTGGAGAAGTACGCCGAGTTCGTGGCCGGCATCAAGAAGAAGTATCCGCGGCTCAAGGTCGGGATTCTGGAGGCAGGCTTCCGCTTTCACTGGGAGGACAGGGAACGGTTCCCCGCGGAAGTGCCGAAGAAGGACAATGGCGACCTGAAGGCCCTGCTCGTGGACGTCATCAAGGCATGCAAAGCCAAGGGCACCAGGATCGACATATTTCAGCCCGAATACTCCTACGAACGCATCGTGAATACGAAGAACGGTTGGGAAAAGCTGCGGGCCATGGAGAAGTTCTGCCGGGAAGAGGGGCTTGAATTCTACTTTCTGTTCAACGACCACACAGGGGGGCGTCATTCGGACAAGTTGTTTCACGAGAACGTCATGAAGTGCCTGAGGTCGGTGAAGTCGCACGGGCTCACGCCGGAGCTTGGCACGATCCAATCCTGGTACAAGCACCCCGTGAACGACCTGCCGGAGAACCGGCCCCATACCTTTATGTATCTGGCGAAGGAATTCATCGGGGAAAATGAGAAGAGAGGTGCTGAAGAATGATAGGGCCGGTACAGTTGGCCCATGTTTAGATAAGGGGCCGAGGCTGTGCCCAGACCTGAAAACGTTGTCTTCGTGCACGTCGACCAGCTGATGAAAGATCTGAAGAGCAGTAGTGCCCATATCCCACTATTGCGGGGTACTCGCTACGTCATGCGGCGATCGAAACGGGCTGTCTTCAAGAGGCTGGCGACGTGGGCGGAGGGCGTTATTGTCGGAAAGAACCTGTCGAACACCGGACACGACTTTGCCCCCTCCTCGCCCCATCGGGGTCGGGGTGCCGGGACGCGCTTGCCGAGGAGGGCCGGCTGAATGTCATGTCGGGCGGTATCCGAGATGGGGTCTGGTCAATGTCATCATCCCGGGAACACTTGTATCTGCAAACACCGGCTGGTACTCAGAATCGGTCCATTCCGAGACATCGCCTGGCACGTTGTGGATGCCCCACGCGTTTGGAGCGAAACTCTCCGCCTTATCCATCCGCTGCTGGAAGCAGGCCAGTCCTGCAGCAGGGCGTTTGGATCCCGATCTGGGGCAAGGCCGCGCCGGGCGAGAGCGTGACGGTCTCATTCGCGGGTCAGACCCGTACGGCGCCCCCGCCGCCGCGGGCAAGGCGAATACTACCGGCAGGCAGAATGCGTTCATTGAGGACCATGCGTGCCAGCAACACGATGGATTCTCCTCTGGCACGCGCTCAGAGACCAGTATTCAACAACTATCCGTTACACGAGGGCGTCACCTGCTATTCATCTTCAGCATGGCCTCGGCAAGTGCCTTCCCGAAGCGAACGAACGTCTTGCCGCTGCCCAGGTAATGGTATTCGGCGTTGGATGCACACCGATCCCAGGTGCTCTGCTCCTCCGCGGTCAGTTCGCCGTCGCCGAAGCCGTACCGGGCGTATTCCTCCTTCGCCTTCTCCGACGTCATCTTCCCCTGCTTCACGCACCGCTTCCAGTGGCCGGTCTGCCGCCGCTTCCAGTAGATATCGCTGAGCTCGAGTTCGTAGTACGGGCCGCTGTCCACCGCGATCACATTGCCGCGATACCGCGCCTCCACCTTCCGATCGTATTGCTCCACAGCGGCGAACTGGGTCTTGCGGAACGCGGTCACCGGCAGCCCCTTGTCGAACTTCCGGCTGTCCGGGTCCGTGCCATAGACTCCCAGAATGCCCACGATGAAAGGCATGGTCGGCGCATCGAATTCCTTGCGGACATCGCTGATGAAATGGATCATGTTCTCGGTGTATTGCTCGGTGTGGTGTCGGTTGCACATATCGTTCCAGCCCTGGAACCAGACGAACCCGGCAAGTTCATAGCCCCGCTCCGCGTCGTAGCCTGGAACGACCTTCCTGATGCTCTCAGCGTCCTTCAGTGTCGCCCGAACGAACCGGATCATCTCGCGGTAGTAGTGGCCGACCTTCTCCCTTGCTGGGACTTGGCCGCGCTCCTTCTCTCTCGCACTCGGCTCGTATGGCCCGGCACTCGGCGGGCGGAAGTCCACGCCCAGAGACTTCCCGCCCCAGGCGGTCTTGATGATCAGGACCGGTTCGTCGAGCGCCTTGTCCATGTAGATGCCGAACCCGTATTCGGGGCCGATGCGCTCGCCGTCAAAGCCGTAGCCCACCTTCACCTTGCCGCGCAGAACCTTATCGCCACCGCGGCCCCCCGTCAGATAGGCTATCCAGGCATTGTCGCAGATGATCGGGGCGCCGTTCTTGTCCAGGATATCGCTGAGAAGCGCGGCGGTCTTCGGGTCGTCGCCAATGGCCGCAAAGGTGCGCTTGTGCGCCGAGCCCTGCATGTTTGACTGCCCGGCCAGGATGTAGACCTTCAGCGGTTGCACCTTTGCGTCTATGGTAACGTCCTTCGTGTCAGGCACCTTGGCGGACGTCTTGGCGACCGCGTCGGTCTTCCGGGTATCGACGGTCGGCCCCCTGCGCCTCGTAACCTTTTGTCTGCTCTGACACCCAGCTGCAATCACGAGCAAACAGGCAGCTGCAATCCTCATCTCGGACCCCTTCATTTCGGTCTGGCCACCGCCAGCCGGTCTATGACGTCGGGTTCAGAGTGCTTGCCCGACCCTGACCGGCCGCAATCCTGCGACCCCGTCCCGGGTGACCGTTCGACCCCGACGATCGCACTTCAGTCTTCAATGACAACTCGGAAGCCCACATTGTAGACTCTCTGCCAGCTCGGGTAGTCGAGTCGACAAGAGACGCGGGCGTGCTTCGGTCTGTCATACCAGGACCCCCCGCGCACCACCATCACGTCGCCTGCCGCGGCATCCGGGCTCTCCACCGCCTTGTATGGATAGGGCTTGTAGACGCTCCTGGTCCACTCCGCCACGTTCCCGATCATGCTCCTCAGACCCCAGGCGTTGGGCTTGTACTTCTTCGGATTGGTCAGGTGGAGCGCTCCATCGTTGAAGCGCGCGTCTTTGGGCAGGTAGTCTATCCACCTATTGCGGCTCCCCCACGCGAGCTCGCTCATCGACTGGTCCGCGAGGTTGGCGTATTCGCCGAAATTGGTGTTGATGTCTCCATAGTAGAATGGAGTGTCGGTGCCGGCGCGGCATGCCCATTCCCACTGGGCCTCTGTCGGCAGCGACACGCGTCTTCCCGTCTTCTTCGAAAGCCAATCGCAGAACGCCATTGCCTGCTTCCACGACACCCTGATCACCGGGAAGCCGTCCCACGCATCCTGCGATCTGCCCGGACCACCCTGGTCCTTGCCATGCGCATCATAGAACCCGTTCTTGTGTGAGGGATCGAACCTCCTGTACTCCCGAAGGGTGATCTCTCCACTGCCCATCCAGAACGGCTTCTTGATCCTCACTCTGGACGTCGGATACTCGTCAGTTTCTCCGTTGACGTCTCCCATGACGAACTCACCAGCCGGCACTCGCGCAAGCTCTAACCTGACGCCATCGCCGAGATCGACCGACATGGCAGTGTTGCCGAGCGCCTTCTGTCTCCTCGCGGCCTCGCCCGCGGCAAGCGGCCATCCCGCCATCTTGACCGCTCGGGGCTTCGGCGGCATGGGCTTGGGTTTGATGAAAGCAGGACGCGATGCGGTCTTGGCGGGTACCGACTCCATGTCCTCGCTGAGGCCGGCGTAGAGCTGCTTCAGATCATGGCGACGCTTCCTGTAGTTCCTCGGTATGCTGTTGCGAGTCTCATGCCACGTGCCATGGCACGGCACGTTCAGGTCCACCCACGTGATCAACCTGTCCCAGGACTCCGTGTCCAGCTTGACATTGTGGTGTCCCTTTCTCAGCATCCGAAAAAGCGTGCTGGTATTGACATGGAATTCGAGCGGGGTGAGCACGTAGTTGTCTCCCTCGGGACCGTTCCGGCGAACATACGGATGCAGGTCAAGGTATGACCTGGGAAGGCGGGATTGAGCCGCGGCGTCGATCAGTTCCGTATCCGCGAGGTTGGGGCGCCCCTTCTTGTTGTCATGACACCCCACGCAGTACCTGTCCAGGACCGGCTGGACCTCCCGGAGGAAGCTGAAGCCGCGTGTCTTCCCGTACCAGGGCTTGGGGGCGACGGGCTTGTGGCCTGAAGCTTCCGCTTGCCGAGTCATCGGGGCCATGCTCTGACGTCCATGGCACCCGACGCATGACACGGCTTCGCCCGGCATTCCGACGAACCAGCTGCGCATCTGCTGCATCGCCTTGCCCTCGGCATCCAGAGGCTGTACCGCTACCGGGGTGTTGGCGGGAATCGTGAAGAGGGCCGAGCCATCCTTGAATACCGGGACCGTGCCGAGCACGCAGTGGACGTCCCACGGCCCCTCCATGCCGATGACGAAGTGTCCGCCCATCTCGCGGAACCCGTGCTCATACTGCACTATCCTCAACGACTTCACCGTCCCCGGGGGCACGCCTTTCAGCCCGTCGCCGCTGTAGATGTTCTGCAGGTATACGGTCGCGGTCTTCGCCCCGGGCACGATGCGGTCCGGGATGACCGGTGGAACAGGTGTCTTCTTCAGTGGGACCGGCTCGAAGAGCGCATGACCCGGCATGTCTTTCAGCAGAAGCATGTTGTCGAAGACGTCCACCAGGTAGATCCCCCAATTCGCTCCCGGCGCGGGCTTGGAGGAGACCAGGAAGTACTTCCCGACGCTTTTCGGGACCGATGGATCTCCCAGCGGGAACGGATGCAGGAACTTGGGCCAGGAATCCTGGACCAGACCATCGCGATACACAGCTTTCACCGGCTTGCCGTAGCCCGGAATGCGCTGTATGACGCCCGAGGCCTCGCTCCGCCCCTTGCCGGTATTGAAGAGCACCAGCTCACCCATTCGCGGCACGCCGTGGTGACCGCCCACGATGCCGACGAACTTGCTGGAACTGCCGGGGAAGGGACGAGCATAGAAGACCGAGTTCGGCCAGTAGGAATTGCTCCCGTAGAATTCGCTCTGGTTCGTCCCGTCCGGATTCATGTGAAACAGTATCCGGCTGAAGTAGTGAGCGATGTCCGCATACTCCCAGCGCAGGTACAGCACGCGCCCGTTCGGCAGCATGGTGGGACACCAGTCGTTGTCCTGATCGAAACAGAGCCGGCGCACCCCGGTCCCGTCCGCATTCATCCTGTGGAGATTGGCGACGGGGTCATGCCCGCCGACACAAGGGACGCCATGGAAGCCGCTGCTCGAGTCATAGATGATGCGTCCGTCAGGCAGGTACATCGGATCGTAGTTGTCGATGTCGTTCGAACTGCCCGCGGATACCTGGCGGAGCCCTGTTCCGTCCACAGTGGCTTCGAATATGTGCCAGCGGCCATGTGTCCCGATCGAAGAGAACAACATCTTCTTCGCCCCGAAATGGAGGTCCACGTCCCCCACGAAGTGGTTCTGTTTGGGCTTGTATACCGTCTCGATCCTGGCGGAGGCATCCTTGTAGCGTAGAGACGCGATTTCGTTGTCGTGGTTCTTGGGGATGGACGAGTTGCCCTGCCAGTTCTGAGGCAGTCCCAGCTTCTTGAAGTTGAAGTAGTCCCCGGACCCGTTCGTGTCGTGCTTGCGCTTCACCAGCAGTATGCGGTCGAAATCGAGGACCGGGTTGCGCAGGAGTATCTCGCGCTGGAGGTCAGCGCTCCGCTTCATGTAACTCCTGACCCCTCTCACGTCGCCCCGGTCCATTGCCGACTTCGCATTCCCGTATGCCGCGACAAGACCGGCCGCCCTTCTTGACAGCGTCGCCGAATCCCTGAACGCACGCGGGTACGTCTTCAGCAGGTCATCCAGTGCCCGTTTCACCGCTTCAGGGTTCTTTCCCGCGAACGTCGCCTTCAGGGCCTTGCGCTCCCTGAACGCCCGAACGGAGTCCTCGAAGAGTCTCAGCCATTCGGGGCTCGCGGGAGGGGTACGGCGCGCTATCAGTCCGGCGAGTCTCGTGCCCAGGGCCGGCGAGCCGGGGACCTCCGCTAGAACCCGCTTGATAGCGGCCCGCTCCAACTCCGTTGTCTTGTTGCTCGTGTACCACTTCCGGTGGTTGGGGAAGTGCCTTTCGAAGATCCGGTTGCTGGCGCCGTAGGTCCTCCACAGATAGTCACGGGTGTTCATGAACGGGGTGGTGTCGTAGTAGAATGCGTGCTTGCCGCTCCTGTTGTAGACCTTCAGGAGCACCTTGTTCTCTCCGGGGACCAGGCGCACGTTCCGAACGTCATGGGGGCCTGGGGGGCGTTCTCTCTCGCCGCGAAGCAGCATCCGTCCGTTGTGCCAGGCCGCGAGACCGTAGTTGCTGCCCATGCGGATCCGCAATTCCAGGGGCTTGGCGGACCTGATGGTGCGGTACAGATATGTGACGCACTTGTTGAAGCCTCTGAGTGCGTTCACGGACTTGTTCTTGTACTCCGGCGCCGGACGCCAGAGCTTCCTCCCTCTGGCATCGACCGCATTCGGGTCCACTCCCTTCTCGGGAAAGAACGTGACTCCAAGATTGTCCGACCTCATCGGGCCTGTCGTGTGCCACACCGATTCCGTAACGAGGGACTTGTCAGGAGAGAGTACTCTCTCGCGAAACGCCACCATCGCCTCCGGCCAGCCCTCCTCGCCCCGGGCCTGGACGGACATGCACAAGAGCACCGAGGAAGGAGCCAGACACTTGAATACGAGCCTGTGCATAGTGACCTCCAGTATTCTCCGATCGCACGCCCGATCATACCCCCTAGTTGCCTTTGCGCAAAGGCCAGTGTGTAGCGCCGACAGAACCTGTCGAACAGCGGACACAACTTCGCCCCCTCCTCGCCCCCTCGGGGTTGGGGTGCCGCGACCGCGCTTGCCCAGGAAAGCGGGCTGACTATCGTTGGGGTTGGTATCAGGTATAGGGGGGGTGGGTGTCGCCGCTCATGGCCCGTAGGCCGCAGGTTCAAATCCTGCCCCGCTAACGGGAGGCAGATCACTTCATCGTCTTCTCGACGGATTCAGATGGATCAACTTCGGATAGTCCTTCGAGGCCTCGATCCTCTTGATGCTTGCCCTTACCGCCGCCGCCTTGCCGAGACTCAAGTTGTGGGGGTAGTCGCGCTCTTCATTTTTAAAGTAGTGGACAACCTCCCTCAACTTGGGGATGACCCGCTTCGCATGGGCACCGTAACTCTCCAGGAACTTCAGGAGACGTAGGATACGCGATTCACTATGCCATTTGTTCTGGGTCTTGGTATAGTCGGCCAGCAATTCTATCCCTTCGTCGATTCGGTTTCGATGGAGCAGCTCCAGGCCGTTGAATCGAATCTCGTGGGCGAACATCCTTCCGCTGGGTGCAGGCTCCTTGATCGCCTGGAGAATAGCCGGCAGCAACGGCTTGATTTCGTTGTAGCTCAAATTCCTGTAGACCGAGCCGAGATTGCCCCGTGCACGCGCACTCACATTCTTCAGGCCTGCGCGGACCGCTCTGACCAGCAGTTGGCGATCGACACCCTCAAGCGATTGGCCGATCAGTCCGTTGCGCGGGCTGAACAGCGCGAAGCAGAGATAACGATGCAGCATGCTCCGGGGATCTCTTGTCGGATTGGTGCCTCTCGCGAGCAACGCGAGCAACTCGGGAACGGCGACCCGGGCCGGTTTCCCGATCCCACTGAGTGCCTCTGATGGCCAGGAGTTGCAGTGGGAGGTCATCGGCAGCCAACGCCTTGCGCAGAGCGGGAACAGCCGCAGCGGCACGACCGCGCTGCAACTGGATTGCCTGACATGCGCCGTATCGCGAATATCGATCTGAACTCTTGAGCATCCTGGTCAACTGCGCGACCACGTCGTCCCCTCGACGCCCCAGTTCGATCGAGGAGCGCTCGCGCACGATCGGCGACCAGCTTGAAAGCCGTCGCAGCAACTCTCCCGTGCCAAGCTTCCCGTAGTAGGTCCTCCGGTCCTTGTTGGACCACCCACGCCCATCGTTCAGAAGGCCTTCTGCCGTCCTGCGATCGATCTGCGGAGCGACACTCGGTTTGCGTCCTGTCAGATAGGTCTTCTTCAGCGGGTGAGCATACCCGAGCAAGTAGGCGCCGGTGCTGTCCCAGTTCCTGTAGGTATCGGTTCGTTGGCCCGGACCACCTTGATGGAGAAACGTCCCGTCCCAACGACGAGCCAGATCGTAATACCAGCCAAACTCCCTTAGCCAGGCGCCCGTGGCCACCGGGCCGGAGCGCGCGACGCCATGCAGCGCCCAGGTCATGTTGAAGAAGTTGCCGGTGTGCCCCGTATCTCGTTCAGACCCGTGCGATGCGACGGCCATTCGCGAGAAGAACTCGGTCGGTTCGACATCGCCTAGAAAATCGAACAACACGCACGCCATTTCGTTCTTCCCGTTGTCGCAGTGCGTTTCGATCCACGCTCCGCGATCTTCACCGTAGCCGATCGATCCCTTGCCTGAGTAGAATCTGATGAACGCCGCGCTCTTCCGGACCGTGCTGTCGAGTCTTGAATTCCTCAACCCGGCCTTGCTGGCAAGGGCCAGCGAGTAGGTCAGCGGAATCCCCGGCGTGTTCATCATTCCGTAGCCGCCAAGTATCTTTGTCTTTGGGTCTGCGAAAGCATGGCCCCATGTGGCGATTGCGCTCTGCCCGTCGACTATCATGTTCGTGATTCGTCTCAGTCCCCGATCAACATGGGTCCGGTCGCCCGTGGCAAGAACATATTCGGCCAGAAGGATGTTTATGTAGGCGTACTGCCAGGTGCGAACGCCCGTGGATTGGTCAAATTGCGACAGGAGCCTGACCTGCTCACGAATCACTGGAAGGTACTCGCGATTCCCGCTGGCCAACAGGGCCGTCGCATTGAGTGCACGCGTGATAACGTGGCCCTTGGTCGGATTCTCCTTCATGTCATTCGCCATCGCCTTGGAGCCCTGCCGGAGAATGCGTCTCGACTTGGGGCAATTGAACGGAGCTGTCCGACTGTAGGTCCCCATAGGTTGAAGCTTGATGATCACATTGTCGGTCTTCCCGCGACGCCACCGGATGAGATGCAGCTCGCCCCGATTCTCATCCTTCTCCGCTTCCGTGATCGACTTGCCGAAGAGTATCCTGGCATCGTCGCCAAATGGTCTCCCTCGGACACCGGTGACGACATCGCCCACTTCCAGCACACCGTCCGATGGCGAACCTTTCTCGACCGCGGTGATCTTGATCTGTCGCGCGTCGGTCGTTACGTGGGCATCAGAGTAGATCCATCCACGAGCACCGGTTGGGCCAAGCGTCCAATCGTGATTCCAGCCCTTGGGGACTGTTCCGCCACGGGTGAGATCAGGACATTTCGCCTTCCCCGCAGGGCCAGCCGCAGATGCGATATCCATTCCCGAAAGCAGAGCGAAGATGCAAGATGCGATATGAAGCGATGCTATGATTCGATGCGCGTTTCGCATGTCTGATCTCCCATTGTGTAGCTGTGCCCAAGGCTCTTGAGCCTATTGACTTGTCCCCATGCCTGATACCGATCCGGATGATAGCCATCCCGTCTTGCGGCTCAAGCAGAAATCCTCCGCGAGCACCATGGCTTCCGGCGCTGGTGGGCCATCCGCGGACGCCCCGCGGCGGCAGAGAACGCGCGGGCGCTTCCGAACACCGGACACGACTTTGCCCCCTTCTCGCCCCTCTCGGGGTTGGGCGTCGGGCCGCGCTTGCCCGGGAAGGCGGGATGACTATCATGTCAGGTGGCACCGGGAATGGGGTCTGGTCACCAACAGGTCTGCATGCAGGGCGCACGCTCTGAGAGCAAAGCGTCTTTGTCGGACTGACATGATTAGGCTGCGCGTCGGGTTGATTCCCATGATGGTTGGTACTATGTTCGGCGGCAGGTCACATGCGCCGGTTCAACAAAGACTACGCCATTCGCCTGAGTCGACCTGACAGGAGACCGAGGAGATGAAACGGCCCCATTCCTCAGCTCTGCTCGCAACCGCCCTGCTTATCGCGCCAGGCACATCAGCCCAAACGCCAGCAGCTGAAGTGCGCGCACCACGTCACATCGGCACGATGACCGCATTCTGGCAGAACCGGCCGGTGCTCGACCGCTGGCTCGTGGACGGGTCGCTCGACCACTGCGCCTGAGGGACTACCTTACCTGACTCACACAAACCAGCTTGAACGTTCTGCCCTCGTCGGTCGATTTGTAGATACCATTCACGTTACACAAGAAGAGCATCTTGGCATCATCGTCATCGGGGTGGATACATGTCAGACCCGAACTGACGCACGCTCCGGCCCGCGCGCCTACGAGTCTCGATCCCTCCTTGTTGATCGCCTTCCAGGGCGGAGGCAGACGAGGGGTAACCCGGTAGATGTGATTCGCGCCCGGGCTCGAGAAGGGCGCTGTGAAACCCACCTTGTTGAGCTGCTTGGAGCCGTTTCTTCTCGTGGTGATGAATCGCCTGTGCCCGAAGGCCACGTTCAGCGTGTCGGTCGGCATGTAATGCCGTTTCTGGAGGAACTCGTTCCCGTGCGGCCAGCGGTGATAGACACCTCGCGTCGTCGCGATGTTGTAGAAGTTGAACTGCGTGCCGAAGGTCACACCCGTGACGCCGAAGTCGGGGGCGCTCAGCTTCGCGCGACTGCCGACGCCCTTGCCGGAGACCGTGATCTCGAAGACCGAACCCGTATTCTTCCCCCTGACGTTCGGTGTGCCCAGCCCCAGCGTCTCGAACTCGGAGTCGGCGACAGTGCCCGCAAGCAGTGTCTCGTTGGTCCCCCTCGGATCCCGGCAGAAGAAGAGGGCGGTGATCCGCTCGCCCTTGAGCTTCGCATACTGCCAGGTATCGCCCGCGTCGCGGCTGACATAGACCCCGCTCGACTCGCCCCCCGCGGCTACGAGATTCGGCTTCGTCCGCGAGAATGTGATGACCTCGCCGAAGAGAGACGTCGGGCCGGAGCCGTCGAAGTCGATCTTGTCCGACACCAGCTTCCATGTTCTCGCGCCGTCCGTGCTCTTCCAGAGGCCGCTCTTGAGCCGTCCACCCACGACCGCGCCGCCGCCACGCAGTACGATCTTCGGGTTCTCGTAGTGAACTGCCACCGAGCGCACTGCCATCGCCTCGCGCGACCTCAGCCGACCGTTGGACGCCCTCCACGTGTCACCCCGGTCGGTCGAGGCGATAATCCCGCGGGTGGGGCTTCGGGCGTAGAGAATCCGCTTGTCGCTGCTGCTCTGGACCACGGCGGTAATGCGGTTCTTCAGGCCTACTTCTCGGGCGGTCGGCTTGTGCCTGGCCGGCTCGGGGAGGGCGCCCTTCTCGATCGTCACGTTGTCCATCGTCGCCTGGAAGAAGCGACGGCCCTTCCCGGGGATGGCGCGGTAGCAGATCCCCACGCTCCTGTCGCCCCCTAATGAGTTCGATATCTGCTCGTTGACCTTCTCCCATTCCTTCCCGTCGGCCGACGTATAGGCGCAATGCCGAAGTCCCCGGCGCACGATCCGCAGCCATCGATGGTCGGGAGGCGCGACCTCGCGCGAGCTTATGTGCCCACCGCCCAGGTCGCGGGTGTCCGGTTTCGTGCGCATGCCTCGACCGGACATTCGGAAGATCATGTAGTTCGACGTGCTCCAGGGACTGGACGACTTCTTGCCGTAGCGCGCCGTCATCAGACCGATCCAGCTCGAGTAGTCGAGTCCGTTCTCCCTCGTCGCCAGAGCTATGTCCGAGATGCGCCCGGTGATCGTGAAGTTGCCGGAGACCTTCTGATGCGCGAAGTAGAAGCCCTGGCCCGTGAAAGTCGCCTTCCCGTTGACGTATCTGGCTGCAATGGGGAACAGATCGTTGTTGAGAAGGGAGAAGGTCCAGGGGCAGCCTTCTTCGATGTAGTTCTTCACGTCCAGCTCGATGGTGCTCTTCGAATTGACCGAGTTCCTCTCGTCATACCAGAGCCGCGCCCAGTACTTCCGCTTGCCCCTCGGCAGCAGCATCCGGAACTCGGCCCTCCCGTCCGGGCCCAGCCGTGTGGTATTTCCGATGATCTTCCTGTCGGCGAACAGCTGCACCTGGGTGGCCTTTTGCCCGCGCATGCCGGTTACCGCGCGAATCACGGCCAGGTTGTCCGCGAGCGCGCCATCGACGACGGGCGACTTCACCTCGATGTCGAACTCGGGCACGCCGCCGGTGTCGTCGCACATGAAGTCGTCGCTGGTGAAATTGCGCCGCTCGAACCCGGGGCCCTCCCACCGCATCAGGAGCTTCGTCGACCCCTTTTGACCGACGAAATGGTCCAGCTCGAAACGATGGAGCCCTTTGCCCAACGAGACGGGGTACATGTCCGGCGTGGAACCGTGGACGCCGTCGTTCACCATCACCTGTTTGCCGTCGATGCGCAGGCGGCTTCCGTCCGACGAGCCGGCCATAAGCATGTAGAGCCCGTCGGCCGGGGCCTTGAGATAGCCGGAGAACTTCATGCCGTAGTTCTTGCGCCGCGTCTGGCGGACCGAATGGTCCGGCCTGGATACCCGCCCCTTTCTGTCGGCCCCCGCCTGTGGCAGGTCTGCCAGCTTCGTCCAACTCGTGTTGCCGGGGGCCTCGTAGAGCTCGTAGAGCAATCCCGGTATCGGCTTGCGGGCGCGTGTTGCCCGGTCGGCGGCCTTGATCGTCTTCACCGGCAGCACTACGGACTTCTCCTGGTCGAAGATGTCGATGACGGTCAGACGGACGCTCCTGGCCGGGGCGGGAGTGTCGAACCTCCTGCCGTAGATGTAGTTCGCGTTCTCCTCACCGACCAGGATCGGCTCGCCTCGTGCGCTTCGCGTGGCGAAGGCCTCGATCCTATGGCCCATCTGCGGCGATGAAGTATCAGGGACCGACCAGTGGACCGAGACTTGGTTCCCGAAACCCGTCGCGCTGGCGTTCTCGACGATCACGGGATCAAGCGTGGGCTTGTCCGGCTGGTTCGGCGTCCTGAACCAGCCGTCTGCCGGGGCCTTGCCATCCTGGAAATCGGTGTCGTATCGCGCGATGGTTCCATTCTCGATGACCTTCACGCGCTTGCCTTCGTTGGTACTGATGCCGTCGGCCTTGTACCACTCGCCACCGGGCTGACGCCCGTACCCCAGCCGTCGTTCGATGATGCGACGGACCTTCCCGCCGGCCATCGCCTCGACGAACCCGCCGTTCCCGGAGAGCCCGGTGGCCGGGCCGAGGAGCTGGGCGGTGCTATGGTGATACCAGACGCTCTTCTCCACGTCCTTGATCCACCAGCCGACGTATGCAGC
>SDBV01005349.1_pt1 | contig 18156 bp, 16 predicted proteins | sample 2277081 | NCBI WGS metagenome assembly SDBV01 (sample SAMN10402039, study PRJNA504765) | marine sediment metagenome | isolation source: marine sediment core GS10_PC15, 223 cmbsf | place: Arctic Ocean: Southern Knipovich Ridge | collected 2010 | reverse complement strand
TTAATCGCAGAAAATATATTGGTATCACTCTAAATTCTAAAGGTCTAAAACTCCTTAATAACATAGATTCAAATAGGAAATTAAATAGGATGAAATTAAGAAAACAACAAAATCTAACAAAATCAAATATATGTAAGTATATTTCTTGTAATCCTTGTGTTCAAGAATTAGAGAGGGTTGTTATAGCTTATAATAATCAGGTTACATTAGAATCAGATAGAATAGATTTTTTAAGGTCAAAAAAGATTTTAAAAAATATAGAAATGCTTTTGTTTAAAATAAATATATTTAGAAAATCTCAAGTAAAAATTGGATTAGCTATTTATCTAACTTCTGACTATACACGCGAGTTTATTTCAAAAGTTATTGTAATATGTTCACCGATAAGTATAAGAGATTTAGAAAAGGTAATCATAAAAAGATTTCCACAAAAATGGAAATGGTTAAATAGATATAAAAAAGATCAAATAATCAGACATTACTCCAAATATAATTTTATGAAATTGTTATGATCCAAGAAAATTTGAGATAATTAATTATTCTTATTAATAAAAAATTAATCCAAATTTTTAAAAAATGTTAACATCTTAAGCTAAAAACATCTTAAAAAAATAATAAAAATTTAAAAACATAAAGATATTATTTAATCATTAATAATTGATTTATTTTACTATTATAATGATTACATTTTAACAAATATAACAAGGTTTTTTGGTGGTTTCAATAGGGAGTAAAGATTATAAAAAAAGGTTAATTCCAGGAATATTTCTAGTTTTAATCATAGTGAGTTTTTTATCATACCCCCTATTCTTTAATCATGTTTCAATATTCAAACAAAAGAATTTTTTATTCGAACCAAAAACAAGCTATATCGTTTCTAATCCGATCTTTATTATTGGAAATGCTTCAGGAGTCGGAGTACATAATTGGACTTGGGGGAGTAATCAACCTTGGTGTACTGGTTTAGGAACCGAAAATGATCCTTTTATTATTGGAAATTTAATAATTAATAACAATGCTACAAATTTTAGCATAAAAATAATTAATTCAAGCAAATATTTCATAATTAGGAATTCAACTTTTTTAGGCTCTAATCAATTTGAGAACGGAATAATTCTAGAAAAAGTAGTAAATGGTTCAATAATCAATAATATTTTTCAAAATAACTATAATGGGCTTTCTTTAATTGATTCTCTAAACATTACAGTGAGAAATAATTTATTTCTAGAGAATTTACTTGGTCTAAATATCAGCGGAACTAATAGCGTAAATAATTTATTTTATAATAATTCATTTGAACAAAATGGGATTCATGCTATTGATAATGGTTTAAATAGTTTTTTTAATAATTCTTTAATTGGAAATTATTGGGATAATTATAGTGGTATGGATGAATCTCCACGAGATGGAATTGGGGACATTTCTTATCTAATTCAAGGTGGAGCAGGAAGTATTGATTTTTTACCAATATGGAAAACTAACGTAAATATACAATTAATTTCTCCTAATGAATCATTTGTGTATGAACTTAGAGACCATAAGATTAAAATATTGGTAGATAGTAACGAAAACATAACAAAGGTTCAATGGGATATCAGTTTAAATTCAAGTTCGTATAACTGGAAAGATTTATCCTACAATTCTACAAGTTTACATTATGAAGGAACATTTAATCCTAAGAATTTTGAACATAATACATATTCGTTATTCGTTAATGTTTCTTATCTATTTGGTTCTTATATTGATTTTTTTGAATTAAATATATATCCATTTTTAGACTATAACTTATCATATGTAGATATTTCATACACCTCTAGTTTTATTTCTATAAGTGATATTACCGCTCTAACCACAAAAATTATGGCATCGTCGACATTAGTTCATAATGATACAATAAAGGATAGATTTTTTCAAGTAAATATTCCTCTTGAATACCAAGACGGTTATAATTATCATATAATTCGTGGAAATCAGACCTTTTTTCCATATGAATCTACCATTTCCTACGCTATATTTAATACGAGTAGCTACCAAGCTGTTGATGTTCTTTTCTTTGAAATAGACGGGGCCGAAATGTCTGTTTCTAATATTTTAAATCTGGGTAGCGATAAATTTGAAGTTAGTGCTAATGTGACATCAAGTAGATATTTTAACAATTTAACATTTGTATTCGAATTTAATTTTAATGCTAAAGACTTTGAAGCTTCTTATTGGGAAGAGCCAGAGAAATGGTATTTAGATGGAGAATGGATACAAATTAGTCCCGATGAATGTGAAGTTGAATATATTAACAGTTCAACTATATTAAGGGTAAATTGGAACTCTATAAATGCTTCGCAAACTATACAACTAAAAGTTTTAGGAACTCGTATTGTTTCTGGTGATAATACTCTTATTATAATTCTTTCTGTTGTAGGTGTGGCTGTTGTGGCAGGAGGGGGCGGAGGCGTATATATTTGGAAAAGGAAGAGATCTAAAAAATCCAAGACAAAACAAGTTTCTTTTACTGTTGAAGATATATCTTTTGATGATAGTTTTAATCAAATGAATTGGGATAAAAATTTTGTATTTTTTAAAGATAATATTCCAATCAATGCAGATGAATTACCTGATGATTTTAAAGATGAGCTATAGAAATAAATAATTTTTTTTTAACATATTTTTTTTGATTTATTTATTATAAAAATCACGAATGAATTTTTCTCACTTCCGTTTTAGACTCCTTCTAAAATTCCTTGAGAGATCGTCCATTTATTAATTTATTAAGTTATATAAATATGAATTTTTATTTTAATATTAGTCGGATAGCACTCAAAATTAAGAAATAATAATCCATCAAAAAAATGAACACTAATAAAAGAAGTCATTCTTTAAAAATTATTACTGATTATTTAAAACAGATAAAAACCAATAAGATAGATGAAAATAAACTTAATAAGATTGAAAAAGAGCTTCTTAAACTCTTACCAAATTTAATAGATATTTACAGAAAGCACAATTATAACTCGACCGTTTTTAGATATCTCAAATTTTCTGGTCAATTTATACTTTGGATGAGAAAATTTAAAATTCAAGACTATGCTTCAAAAAACATCGAGCGATTAATTACCAATTTTCTTAAATTGACAAATGAAGTAGACGATAAATATATACTGCTAAAACTAATTATCTATAATAATTATGTTAAAGGTCTTGGACCAATAAAAATAGCTAATAAATTTAACCTTAATCAAAGTACGATGATTAATCTTTTGAAATTGATTAAAGAAGCATTAAATTCTAATACATTGTTAAAATCTTAATATTTGATGTTTGGGGTTTTTCTCAACTATTTGAGAGATAATACATATTTTTTTTAGAAATAAACTATTATAAGTATTAAAAGGTTTACTTTCATTAATTTTAACATGAGTTTAAATTTAATTATTGACACTCTTGATTTCAATAGTATAAAATATAGTTTAACTGAAAGTGATTTTTTTTCAAGTAAAATAGAAAACTTATATTTCCCTCTTTATAATAATGATTTATTGCGATTAGATTTTCATTTATCTATTCAAAAAACTTACAGTAAATACAGCTTAATTTTAAATGATTTAAAGACTATTGAGATTATAGATTCTCATTTCGGATTATCGATCAAAGAGTTCTACAATCTTTTAAAGTCAATCGTAGAGCAAAACATTTCCTTTAATTCTCTTTTTAAATTGATTAGAAACAATCCCGCAGGTAAATGTTATGATAATTCTATTATTGATTATGAACTATATTATACAGCTTTAGCTGCTGATGCAGTCATTTTAGATGAAAATAATAATATCCTCTTAATTAGAAGAAAAAAAAATCCTTATCAAGGATATTATGCACTTCCCGGGGGTAAATTTGATGAAGGTGAGTTTATTAATGAAACAGTTATTAGAGAGGTTAAAGAAGAAACCGGATTAAATATTGATGTCATAAAAAAAATAGGTATCTTTAATAAAGAGGGAAGAGATCCTCGGGGAAGATTTCTCTCTGTGGCCTTTTTATGTCGGAAATTGGATCCTTGTCAAGTTCCTTATGCAGATAGTGATGCTGAAACCGTCGAAATTGTTCCCATATCAAAAATAAATAATATTCCTTTAGCATTTGATCACCTTGATATAATAAAGAAAGCTTTAAAATAAAAAAAATCAAAAGATATTTTAATAAAATCTTAAATAATCATGGATATCAGATAGATTATTTTCTTTTATTAATTTTAAAGATAGATTGACACGAATTGGCTATTGTTACCTCAAGGATTAATTAAACCAATGTAGAGTAAAGATTGTTGATTATTCATTTTTTTAATTAAGAAATAAAGGATTTAATAAATCTAAAAATATTTTCGTCCTTAAATTCTTTTTCTTTAGACAAACCACCAATATACATTTTAATACTTATTCGAACTCGACTCCAAAATCAATTTACTAATGATAAAATAATATCTTTTAGTTTTTATCATTTTTTCATATATTTTTATAGTTAAAACCATTTTAATTAATTAAAAAAAATTGTTTGAAAGTCAATAATAAATATAAATTAATTTTATATTGATTTTTGTATGTAAGGAATAATAATGAGTCAAAAATATACAGATCAAGATATAATTTTGTGGATTGAATATTTTGAAAATCTGGGCTCGATTAGGGCCGTAGCACGCCATATAAAAAAAGAAAGAAATAATATTGGTCCTGTCCCCCAAACAATATCAAAACATTTAAAAAATTATTTTAAAAAAATAAATAAAAACTATTTACAATGGTATAATAATTTTACAAAAATAAAAAAAATTGTTTTATGTGAAAATTGTAATTTAAAATTTACTCCTAATGGATATGTTCAAAGATTTTGTTCTAAAAAATGTCAAAGAAATAATACGTATAAATTAAATAAAGATACAATAAAAAATAATAAAAACGATTATTTTAAAAAAAAAAGAGCGAGACGTCTTAGATTTTTCTCATATTCAAAAAATATTTCTAATGAGATTATTAAAATATCTCTGTTTTTAGAACAAGAAAGTAAAATTAATGATGAAACCAAAGGTAATTATTTTGATTATATTGTATCTATAGAGAAAAAGCTAAAATGGGTTTTCTCTCAAAACAATATTTTAAAATATTTCAAATCAAAAGAATTTATTGATTTAAGTCTTAGAACTAAATCTATGTATTCTCGAGTTTTATCTAAATATTTAGAATGGACAGGACATAGGCTTATAGTCCCTAAGATTATTGATTCAAAATACACTTTTATTGAAGAATTTATTGATCAGAATTGTTTAATTGGTGAAGGGAATATGATCTTACAGAAATTCTTAATAGAATCAATTAATAATTTCTATCAAAAATTAATAATTCCAAAAGAAAATTGCGGTGGGCTAACACAGTTTTTGGTGAAATATGATGTTTCTACAGTAGGAAATAGTCTCAATCGCAGAAAATATATTGGTATCACTTTAAATTCCGAAGGTCTAAAACATCTTAATAATATAACTTCAAATCGAGAATTAAATAGGATGAAATTAAGAAAACAACAAAATCTAACAAAGTCTAATATTTGTAAGTACATTTCTTGTAATCCTTGCGTTCAAGAATTAGAGAGGACTGTTATAGCTTATAATAATCAAGTTACATTAGAATCAGATAGAATAGATTTTTTAAGGTCAAAAAAGATTTTAAAAAATATAGAAATGCTTTTGTTTAAAATGAATATATTTAGAAAATCTCAAGTAAAAATTGCTTTAGCAATTTACCTAACTTCTGATTATAGAAAAGATTTTATAGCTAAATTCATAATAAAAAGTTCATTTACGAGTATAAATAGTTTAGAGAAATTAATCAAGAACCATTTTCCTAGTAAATGGCAATGGTTAAATAAATATAATGATGAGAAAAAAACCAGACATTATTCAGATTTTGAACTAGCGTCCCCTAAGGGGTTGGATTCTTGACTCCGCGACCGTTGCGCTTGAAGGTGTCTTACACGATCTCCACATGCGTAAATTCCCGTAGTCCCTACGGTACTGTAAAGTTTCTTCTTACATTATTAATTTTGTAGAAAGTATGAAAAATAATTATTTAACTATAGTCAATAATATTTGTAATTGGTTTGAAAGCTTGAAAAATAAATTTAAGAATAAAAGTAGGATTTTTATAGAAGTTTTATAAATGGGGGCGGCAGGACTCGAACCTGCGATAACTAGGCTCCAAACCTAGGATGCTGACCACTACATTACACCCCCTTTTTAACAAAGATTTAATTAATGTAGGTGGAGGGATTTGAACCCTCGGCGGTGTAGTTGCAAACCACATACTCTTCCAGGCTGAGTTACACCCACTTAAAATTCAGAGGGAATGGGAAGGGAATTGAACCCTTATCTATTGAGTCACAGTCAATAATTTTACCGTTAAACCACCCACTCCAATATATTTTTAGTTAGTATTTAAAGAACGAATATTAGCACAGGTAGAATCTAGCAGAACTTACTCTGAATATAATAAGGTCAATGTTTTGCCCCTACGCTGGGGGGCTTCATTCGGTAAGTTATGCATTTTATAATTCATAATTATTTTTAAGTATACATATCAAATATTTAAAGATTACTATATTTCAGCTTAGTAATTTTTTAATACTTCTTAACAAATCTTTTTAATTTTATAAAATATAACGCTTAAAAATCGGTATAAATGTAAAGAAAAAGAAATTTTCAGAAAATCAATTATTATGTTTCCGATTCTTTTTACTTATACCAAGGTACTAAGACATATTTTTTTTGTTATTGAAATGTTAATTTAATTAATAACTGATTTAATTTTTTAGTCAAAATATTCCATTAATTCATCAACCAATTCTTCTTCTTCAGAATCGGAATCATCATAATTCTTTTTCTTATATTTTTTTTTATTAAATTCATCATGATCTTCATCATCTTCAAAGAAATCATCTTCAATATTCTCACCATATAGGATCGTTTTATCTTTGGAATTTTTCTTACAAGAATTAGAGTTTTTTCTTTGTCTACCTTGTACAGGGATTTCTCCTCCTTCTATTAAAATCTTAATTTTATCTTTTTCATATTGTTTTCTAGTAAATGATGCACTCTTAATAAGTCGAGCATATTCAGTTTTAAATTTACTAATTTTATTCTTATTATCTATTTCAACCATCATTGTATCTTTGGTGTCTACATTTTTATTAAATCTTAAAGTTTTAAGAAATTTATTTTTTGCATTTCTAATCCAATCAATTTTTTTATTAAAGAAATCTTTTGCGTTGATATTCAATATTAATAACATTTTCTCTGTTTCAGGAGAACTTAACGTAGTATTATTTAGTTGATTTGTCAAAGATATATCTTTTTTCCTTCTTTGAGTAAAAACGTTATCAGATAATTTTTCTAACTCAAATCCAGGTTCCTCAATTAAACAAATTTTATCATTTAGTCCTAATTTGTTATTGGTGATAATAAATGGGCCCTCTTCACGGTAATTTAATGTCGATCCCGTCACTTCTGGTCTCTTAAAATCACTATTTTCGATACGAGTTTTATGACTTTTAGTTTTTCTGCCTTTACCTCTACTACAAGATGTATTATCATTATTATTATTCATTTTGATCTTTCTTGTCTTATTAATGATTATGATATGTTTTTGTTTTTTAAATATCTTTATAAAAATTTAAACAAATTTATTTCAGTCTTTTTTCTCGTTATATTTAGAAAAAAGATTTTTCCCTCATCAATCTCAAAACAATTATCCTTAGACAAATTAGAATCACTTTTTATAGATTGAGATAAATTATTTTTTGCTTATTATTTCTTTTTTATCGTCTATTCTAAATCTCCAGCAAACCTTCGAGTGAAACGTTTTTCAAGTTTTTCTCGGCTGTTTCCACATTCTTTAATGTCATTCACGAATTGTTCTGTAGCTATTTTGCCTTTTTCGTATTTATTTTTTTTCTCAGAGAAAAAAGCAGTTTGTTCAGGAATTCTTTTTTTAATTTTATATTGCTCGTTTTTCTTTTGATTTTCTAAGTATGTGACGGTACTTTTTAATTGTTTTTTCTCATCATCTAGCGATTTTATTTTTTTCTTTAAATCTTTAACTTTATTATCAATCTTACGAGTAACAGGATTCGCTCTATTTCCAAAATTTACTTGTGCTGTTCTATTATTGCATGATAAAATAGGAGTTTTCATGATATTGCGTTTATGATTAGTTATTCCTAAAAGTTCACTACTTTTATTTGTAGAATTATTACATAATTTTTTTGATTTTATGTTAGAATTATAATCTTTTGCTCCATAAACATTTCTAATTTCTACTTGATTTAGTTCGTACTCCCTTAACTTTTCTCTGTTTCTCAAATAAGTTTCTCTATCATTTTTTTCATTCTTATTTTTACAGAATTTATTGTCATACATTTTTATATCCCAATTTAGTTATTTATTAATATTTCTTTATGTTTTTGTCTTTATAAATATTTATAGAAAGTTTATTTCCCATATTAACATATTTTCAAATTTAGAAAATTATATAAGGATAAACCCATAAGTTGATAATAAATAGTTTAATACATAATAAATCGCAAAAGGAAATATGTTATGACCTATAATAAAGACGGTGTTTCATGTATCAAGGACAAAATCAGAAAAAAGATTATTCCCCATACTATCAATTCTAATCATCAAAATTGGATTAACTTTCAGAAAAACATAAAGATTGGCATTCCAAGGAGGGAAGTCTTCTCTACTATTGATATAACAGATCCAGATAAAATTCATAAAATAGATGGAAAATTTAGTAAGAGAGATTCACCTAAAAGTGAGGTTATAATTTATGATTCTGATAGAAATAAGATTGATACATTTGAACGCTATCAGATAACAGAAGAAGATATGAAAATAAATAGAGCCATTCTTAAAAATGAATTTGATGTTCTTTCAATTGATAGTTTAAAAGATGAATACCAATCTAATCGCATTTCATATAATAATTGTATTGATGCCACTAATTTGGATTTTGAGTTACAATGTGAAACATGTGGAGAATTGTGGTCTGAGGACATATTAAGTTTATTAGATAAATGCAAACTTTCAGAATTAAATTATATTCATGATCTTCTAATCAATAATTTTCCTATTTCCTCAGAGCAGAATATTGATTTTGATTTTGAATGTTGCCAGTGTGGAAACTTATGGGTCCAAAATTTAATAGATATGCTAAAACAATATAATCCTATTGAAATTAAGTTTATTATAAGGTATTTAAAGAATAAAATTAGTGTTTATATATAATTCGAATACTTCTTTCCATTTAGGTCAATTTTTTTCTCTTTTTATTTAGATATTTTAATTTTTATATTTTTTCTGTTATTTAAAAGATAGAAAGTTACAAATATTTTTAAATAAAATATCTTATTTTATATTTTATAAAATTGTATAAAAAATTTAAGTGATAAAAATGTCTAAGAAAGAAGCTAAAAAAACAAACAAACTAACTTTAAGTATATCTATATGTGCTATTACTGCAGCTTTGTATATTACTTTGGGATATGTTTTTCAACCAATTAGTTTTTTGGGATTACAGTTCCGTGTAGCCGAGCTTATTGTTGGAATATGTATATTATATCCTTATTCTGGTATGACAGGTAAAATAATTGGAGTTTTTTTTGTAAATTTGACATCCCCTTTAGGTATGATTGATTTATTAAGTGTTTTTGCAAATATTCCTGCTCTTTTTTGCATCGTTTTTCTTAGAAATTATAAACTTTTGAGGTATATCGGAGGTGTTCTATATTCATTAGTAATTTCCCTCTATGTGGCATTAATTTTAAATTTTACTTTTGGATTACCAATACCTCTAATGTTTGTTCAAGTGTTGATTTCGGAGATAATCTTAGTATTGTTAGGAATATTTATTTTTAATTATATTAAAACGATTTTACCTGAACATCTATTATTGGAAGAATAATTTTTAAGTAATTTTTTTTACTTTTATTTATTATATTTTAGATCAAAATCAAATAATAACCTTATATTATTAGTTTATCTTTATTGTTTTTAAGATCTTATCTAATAAAATTTCAAAGCTTTGATTCACATTTTTATTTGTTTTTGAGGAATTTTTAATATAATCAAAAAAATTATATCTTTCTTTTATTTTTTCTAAGTCGTTATCATAAATTTGAATTTCTTCAGTCAAATCCAATTTAGCTCCAACTAATAAAATTGGTGACGTTTTATTAGTTTTTCTCAATACAGATACCCATTTGGAAATATTCTCTAAAGAACCACGTCGTGTCAGATCAACAACCATCAATGCACCTACACTACCATTCACATAGCTTTCATGCAGGAATTGAAAACGATCTTGGCCCCCTAGATCCCATATTTGTAGTTTTATATAAGTGTTTTTAATTTTAAGTTTTTTTAAAAAAAAATCGACCCCAATGGTTAATTTTGTATTTTCATTAAATCTATTCTCAACATAACGAAGTATGAGTGTTGTTTTTCCTACTCCACCATCCCCAGCAATCATTATTTTAAGAGTCTCTTGTTTCATTTAAAGATACCTAAAAATATATTAATCTAATACATAAATATTAAAAGTTTACTTTTAAATAGTTTTATAATTTTTTGTTTTTTTTTGAAAGAAAGGTTTAAATATAGAAATTTTCATTGACTATTAAACAGAATATTAAACCTGTTTTATAAATTTTAAATTAAAAAAAAATGAAAATATATGTCTAGTAAATCGAAAATAATTATTTCAATTATTTTGTTAGCTGTGGGTAGTGGTTTAATTCCTACTGGATTTTTTGTGAATCAATATATTCGAGATGAAGTACGAGATGGTGTCCCTGATGCCCTTCTAACTGTCAGAGAAGATACTTTGCCTACTCTAGAAGCACAGCTCCCCGTTCTTGCCACTCCAGAAATACTGCGAGAACTTAGAGATTTAGCTATAGAAAGTTTTCCAGCTATAATCAACGGATCTGTATCAGCACAGACTATAAACGGAACTATTTATGGTGCTACCGTGTTTTATGGTAGTTTTCCAGCAGCTCTTGATGGATTCTTTAATGATCCAGCATGGTCAACCACAACAGGAGGGTTCATGCCTATTAACGGCACGTCTGAAGTAATAACTGGTGGTTTTTTAAACCTTAGTTTTTCAGTTGCATCCCAACAAGCAATAATGATTAATGGAATTTCTATTCCTTCTGTTGCAGATATTCCTGGGTTAGTAAACGATACACAATTAGGTCTTGGTATCCTAGGATTCCTTGAAATCTATATGGCAACATTTGATCCTATTACTGGTTCAGTTATAAATGCTACAATTCAAGCACTATATAATGCATCTTGGGCACAGCTTTCGGCTTTAGCAGGATATCTATCCACTTACATGTTCGACATCATTGTACCTAGCCTTATAGGGATGTCTCCTCAACAGTATGCTCCTATTGCGTTTTATAGCCAATGGGCAGATGGTTCTTTAGTAGAAGGTGGAATTGATCTAAGTCTTTTACAAGATGGGGTTCCTCCTAATACCAAGGGTGCAGAAGCGGGTGTTCCGACTCCTACAAATATTTCATTATTAATTTGTTATGATCTTTGGAATGAATCAATTACTTCAACTTTCGTTGATGATAATGGAATTTTAATATGGATTGGTGCATTAACAGATACTACACTTCAGACATTGTTAATCTCAACATTTGGTATTACGCCTACTCAACTTACAATCCTACTTGGATGGTTGGGTTCTTTTATGCTAACACTTACACCAACTCTTTTGCTCGCTGAAACAGGATATACTATTAGTGAACTTGCACTGTTTATGTTTAATGAGCAATGGGCAAATGGAACAATGAACGGACAATCAATACTCCCTGATGGCTTTCTTAGTGAACTCGTCCCTCCAATAGGTCCGCCTTATTTTGAGGTTGGATTACCAGTTTCTACAGGACTATCAATTACTCAAACAATAAATCTCTGGAACGAGACGAGTGAGTATTCATTAGTTACTTCTAGTGGAATCAACAAATGGTATGCCGCAAGAAATGGTACTTCATTATATAATTCTTTGAAGTCTCAAAACGATGGTTTGTCCGATGCCCAAATGAGTGCCATATTGACATGGTTACCCCCATTTCGAGATATTATAACTAACAAACTGGGAAAAATTGATCAGAATCTACCGATGGAACCTTATAATTTAGGAAGTACAATTCTAATGGGTTTAGGTGTTGGAGGAGGAGCGTTAGCTGCTCTTGGTGCTATCTTTTTATTTCTATCGAGGAGGAAATAATCTAAATTTATAATTTTTTTACACATTTTTTTCTTTTTTTTATGTAGCATCACTTTCGAAACGCTTGATAATTCTTAGATTTGCACTAATAGAGGATAATTATTGTTATAAAAATATAATATGTTTTAGATATTTTTACTAACCCAATTTTTAATAATTTGTTGAAAGGTTTTAAAATAAATAAGAATGAATCTTCTATCCTCATCAATTATGTTTTCTCTGCTTAATACAAAATCTCCTTTAATAATATCGACTTTTTTATGATCTAAAAAATTTTTTAATTGTTTTTCTAAATGTTGAATATTAACTTTTGATTCTGAATGATGATATTTGGTTGCTAATATTGTTTTTTCATCTTTACAATTGTTGTAAGTAATATAGGGAGGATTTTTTATTTTTTGACCATTAAAACAGCGAATTTTATCTTTATTATTTAATTTCATTTTTCAAAATACTCTATATTATCATAATTCTTTTGAAATATACGATAGAACCTAAAATTTTTTAAATCCTAATACAAATCTGAATATTAGAAGAAAAATCTACTATTTAATAGAATATTTTTTTGTCTTTATATAGTTTTTATAAATCTTTTTTTAAAATTAATATAAGTAATTATATATTTTTTAAAATAAAGGGAAAGACAAGAGATTTCTAAATAATTTTTTTTAGTTGACCAGTCGTAATGCAATTAGCGCTTCCAGACAATGTACTAAAAGTAGTATTCCCTCGATAAAGAGTGCCATTAATCATAGTCTGCATTAGAATTGTCCAGTCTTTATTTATTGCCAAATCTAATTCAATGAAACCATTAGTACCTGTTACTACGTTACTTGTAATATTTATACTACCGTCTTGGCTCCAGACTGTATAGTTAATCAATTGATTAGGTAATTCTGCTGAACACCCTTGAGCGTGGGTATAACAAGGGTGAGTATTATTTATATAAGGACCAAAATAGATTGTTGTTTGTGATTTGTTTTTATCATTAAGATATGGAAAAAGGTAAATTCCAATTGATAATACGATTCCAGTGCTAACAATAATTATTAATCCTAAAATTGAAAAAATGTTTTTTAATTTCATAGTAATTTTTAAGACGAAATTGTATTAATACATCATTAATCCATTGTTAAATATATGTTACAAATTTTTCAATAAATTTTCTGTTTTATCATCTTCTTGCAAAAACATACTGGTATCTTGTTTAGGTTTTACAGTAAAAATATAATTGAGAAGAAATTGTCCCAACCTTAAGTCAGGCATTTCTTTCCATTTTTCTTTTAAAATTTTACAAATCCTCTCTATTCTTTCCGGATCTCTCAAAATTTAAACCTTCCATATACAAATCTTTATATTTTACACAATTTTTTTAAATGTTTTAAGTTACTATTGAAATGAGTTGCTTATAGTTTTTTTTATCAATTAAATTTTTTTCCGAGTAACATTTAGTTTTTAAGAAGGCTGTTATTAACGTATCTATATATTTAATATAGGCAATAATAATATACCTTGTTTTTGCCATATCTTCTATAAGTCTAATCTTCCAGTAAAATTTATAAAAAAGTTTTAGTAAAATATTGGGTCTGTAAGATAAAAAATCCTTTATTTTATTGACAAAATTTTTACAACTCGAACATAAGAACATAAAATCGTCAAAAGATTTACTTTGGGAAAATTTATAATTTAAATAATAATCTACAAGGTTAAATAGCTTTTTGAACTCTTTATTCACCATATAGAGATGATGATTAAATATATTAAAAGTTTTTATTCTTGTTTTTATTGGTTTAGGGTATTTTTCTAAAATTAACATAAACTTCTTAAAAGATATTAATAATTTATATTTTGAAAAAGTTTGCTTTATACCTAATAAAAATTCATCTAATTTCATCATAATTATTGAAAAACTAAAAAAAAACATTGGTTATAAATGTTTATTTTAAGAATATAGAATTATCAAATACTTATTCTATATTTTGGTTATAAAAATGAAGAATTAATGATTTTAATTATTTTTAGCCCTATCTAAGAGCTCTTTAGCATAATCTACTCGAACTTTCTTTTCTATAACCATTTTTTGAGAGATTTTTCCGATCAAGTTATCTGGTACACCTGCTAATTTAGCTATATTACGAGAATGTAATGTCATATGCCCTTTTTGAATGCCTTCTGAAGCTAATGCTCGTAAGGCTGCTACGCTTTGTGCTAATCCAAGCGCAGCTCCAATCTGTGATAGTTCATTAGCACTACTGACGTTTAAAATCTTTAAAGCTAATCGTGCCATAGGATGTATTTTAGTCATGCCTCCAATAATTCCTAATGCCAATGGTATATCAATTTCTCCTATTAAGTTACCTTCAGTATCCAATTTAAAATTAGTCAAAGGGGAATATTTTCCACTAAGGGAAGCAAAGGCATGAGCTCCTGATTCGATAGCTCGAGTATCATTTCCCGTTGCTAATGTTAGTGCCACTATTCCATTCATGATACCCTTATTATGAGTGGTCGCTCGGTATGGATCAGCTAAAGCAAATTCATATGCATTTATTATACCTTCAACGACATCTTCGCCGCCCAGCATTTCCTTATCAAACGTGGCTCTACACTTGGCTAATCGATGTGTTGCTAAGTTGGAAACTATCCGCAAATAAACTTTGCCTCCGCTTATTTCTTCGATATAAGGGCTAATGGCTTCAGCCATCGTATTTACTATATTTGCACCCATAGCATCCAAAACATTAACTAGTAAATGGAGAATAATCATTTTTCCTTTATTTGTATCAATTTCTCTTATCTCGATATCACGAGCACCGCCACCTAACTCATTTAATATAGGATCTTGTTCGTTTGCTATTTTTAATATGTTTTTTTTATTCTTTTCTATCATTTCTTTTGCTATATCCATATTTTTAAGTTGAGTTATTTGGATTTGGGAAATCATTATTGATTTTACTTCTTCAGAGTGAAATCCACCATGTTTTCGAGCCATTTTTGCGGCATTTGACGCAGCAGCGACTACAGAGGGTTCTTCAGTAACCATTGGAATTATATAATCTTTATTATTAATTTTAAAGTTAAATGCTAAACCAATTGGTAATTGATAGCTTCCAATCACATTCTCAATAAGTGTATCAATCTGTTTACGTTTAAAATATCCAAATTCTTTTAATATGTTCTTATCTTCTAAATTTAAATTAACAAGATTAAATAACAATTCTTGGCGCTTATCAATAGATAATTTATAAAAACCAGAGACATTTGATTGTAATTTATTCATAATTCTATTATCATTTATTTATAGAAAACATTTTTCTCAATGTTTAAATATATTTGGAATTTTTATAAATTTATTAAGAAAACATTTTTAAATGATGGATAACTATAATTTTTTGTCAACAGAGGATTGACAAATAAGATTTTACAAAATTAGAAATGATAATTAAAAATGTAGAAGCTAATGAAGAATATAGATTAAATTTAAAAGATATTTTTATTATTCTTCTTTTAAAGAAATTTAAATTCTGTTTATTTTAAGTGATAACAATTATGGGAAAAATAATAGGTATAGATTTAGGAACATCCAATTCTGCTGCATCTGTTTTAATTGGGGGAAAGCCAACAATCATTCCAAGTGCAGAAGGATTAACATTGGCAGGTAAGGCTTTTCCATCGGTTGTTGCTTTTACGAAGGATGGTCAGCGTCTTGTAGGCGAGCCAGCGCGAAGGCAAGCAATTTCAAATCCAGATCGAACAATTACAGCAATTAAAAGAAAAATGGGAACATCCTACACTATTGAAATCGATGGGAAAAAATATACACCACAAGAAATATCAGGGATGATTCTTAGAAAAATAAAAGAAGATGCAAGTGCATTTCTTGGTGAAGAGGTCACAGAGGCAATAATTACTGTTCCAGCTTATTTTAATGATAATCAAAGACAAGCTACTAAGGATGCAGGCAGGATCGCGGGATTAGATGTGAAGCGTTTAATTAACGAACCAACAGCCGCAGCAGTTGCTTATGGGTTAGATAAAAAGGATTTAAGTATAAGAATTATTGTCCTTGATCTAGGTGGAGGAACATTTGATGTCACAATAATGGAGATGGATAATCAAGTCTTTGAAGTAATCTCAACAGCTGGTGATACCGCATTAGGTGGAACTGACATGGATGCAGCTTTAGTTAATTATTTAGTTTCAGAGTTTAAAAAAACTGAAGGTGTAAATTTACAAAATGACTCAATAGCAATGCAACGAATAAGAGAGTCTGCTGAGAAAGCCAAAATTGAATTATCGACTTCAATTAAGACAAATATTAATTTACCTTATATAACATCAAAAAATAACAGCCCAAAACATCTAAATATGAGTCTTACAAGAGCTAAACTTGAACAGTTAATTGATCCTATATTAAGAAAATTAGATTCACCAATACTTAATGCTTTAAAAGATACCGGAGTGTCAAGAAATGCAATTGATAAAATTATCTTAGTTGGGGGACCTACTCGTATGCCAATAGTCCGAAAAAAATTTGAAACTTTACTGGGAAGTAGTAACACAGAACATAATATCGACCCTATGGAATGTGTTGCGATGGGTGCTTCAATTCAAGGTGGAGTATTATCTGGAGAGGTAAATGATATATTATTACTTGATGTAACGCCTTTATCTCTAGGGCTTGAAACTTTAGGTAATGTCTTTACTAAATTAATTGAAAGAAATTCGACTATTCCAACAAAAAAGACTCAAGTTTTTTCCACAGCTTCCAACAATCAACCTGCAGTAGAAATACATGTATTGCAAGGTGAAAGGACACGATCTAAAGATAATATAACCTTAGGAAAGTTTCTTTTAGATGGTATTCCTCTTGCTCCAAGGGGAATTCCACAAATAGAAGTTGCCTTTGATATTGATCAAAACGGGATTTTAAATGTTTCTGCAAAGGATAAAGGGACAGGGAAAAGCCAAGCAGTAACAATTACGGCATCGACTAAAATGTCTGATGACGAGATCGAACAAAAAGTCCGTGAAGCAGAGAGAAATGCAGATGAGGATAAAAAGTTCAGAGAATTAACTGAAGTAAAAAATCAAGGAGAGTCATTAATCTATCAAACTGAGAAGCTATTAAAAGAGAATGAGTCCGTTATTGGTGATTTGAAAACCGGAATTCTCGACAAGATTTCTGATCTAAGAAGTGCTATGGAATCTGAAAATGTAATTAGTATCAAGCAGTCAGTAGAAACACTTCAAAATTCACTTCATGAAATCTCATCTAAAATCTATAATCAACAACCTCCATCTCAACAAGCATATCAAGAAAAATCTCAAGATGAAATCGAAGAGGAACAATTCCGAAGAGCAACTGGACAGAATGGTAATGTAGTTGATGTAGATTATAGTTAATTTATTTTTTATTTTGATTTTTTTATTGTGTTAAGTGTATATAGAAACAAAAAACTTCATTTTTTATATTTTTCTTGAACTAAGTAAATTACCTTTTTATATTTCTCACTTTTACCATATATGATAATAGCCTTGTTATATTGATTATAAATCCTATGAGCTAAATATAATAAATCTAAAGCTAGTGAAACTTCTGTTCCTTTCTCTTTAATTTTAACACCATCATTAACGCTTCCACTATTGTAATCAACAAATAATTCACTAATTATAGAAGTATAACCTTGTTTTTTTTTTAATATATTTACAGATTTTATATTTGTTTTATCTTCCCATTTAAAACAATCATAAAATAAAGGTTGTTCTAAAATCTTCTTTCTTTTCTCTCCTAAACGACAAGCCAAATCTTTAT
>SDBV01005348.1_pt1 | contig 18156 bp, 13 predicted proteins | sample 2277081 | NCBI WGS metagenome assembly SDBV01 (sample SAMN10402039, study PRJNA504765) | marine sediment metagenome | isolation source: marine sediment core GS10_PC15, 223 cmbsf | place: Arctic Ocean: Southern Knipovich Ridge | collected 2010 | reverse complement strand
AGCAATTATTCCTGGAGATTTCATAGTTCCCGAGTGGAATCTTATGTATTTTGCTGAAGCAGTAGATTCCCTGGGGAATGGATGCATGATCCCGGATCTGGATCAGGAAATGCCGTATGTGATCGTAAAAACAGAACAATGAAACATTCCTGTTAAAAACATTAAGAATGAAAAAACCAAATTGCCTGTTCATAGTTGTTGCACTTTTATTTGCAGCAGGACTTCTTCCAGGGCTCAGCCAGATAAATGAAGAGAAATCCTTCAAAGGGATCACTCACAGGGGAGATCCCCCCTATCTGTTGGAAAGTGGCTGGATACCTCTACTGAATGGTAGGGATATGCATGGATGGGAGTATGTACATGGTCTTTATGAGATCCAGATAGTGAATAGTTACGGGAAGGACTCCTTAAATCCAACCAATACCTGCGGATCCATCTATGATTTCGAACAGAAGGTCAACGATGAGTATGTGGGGGGTGTTTCTCCGTTGGTACGTGCGGAACGCCCGGCGGGGCACTGGCAGTCCTACCATATCTTGTTCAAGGCACCTCGTTTTGATAATGAAGCAAAAAAATCTCAAATGCAAAATTTCTCCGTGTTCTTCAGAACGGAGTGGTAATTCATGAAAACGTGGAAAGAAAAGCATCAACACGTGTGTCAATGAAGATTAAAGAAGCGGCAGAAAATCCGCTGATGTTGCAATTGAGTAGTTGCAACAGGTAAATAAACTGAAAAAAATGTCAAAAGAGAAAAATGAGAAACCGGATGCAGGTTTATCCAGTGAAACAAGACCTGCCATGTCACGTCGTGATTTTCTTACAGTCGGAGCAGCTACATTGGTCGCTCCTATGATTGTTTCCAGCTGTGTGTTGGGAGGGCCGGAACATCAGGCACCAAGCGATAAACTCCGAATTGCAGCGGTAGGCCTGGGCATGGGGCAATCATATCTGAATGGCTGTAAAAGCGAACAGGTAGTTGCTTTATGTGATCTCGATCACAACTTGAGAGCCAACGCATTTGAAAAGTATCCAAATGCCCGACGCTATCATGACTATCGGGTTATGTTCGACAGGGAAGCGCAGAACATAGATGCAGTCATCGTTGCCACTCCCGACCATACGCATACGTTGATCCTCATGGCAGCTATTGAGTTGGGAAAGCACATATATTGCGCAAAGCCGATCACACATAATATAGGAGAGGCCAGGCGGGTAAAGCAAGCTCTGCTGGAAAACGAACATCTGGCAACACAATCAAGTGTTCAGTCTTCGGGCAGTAATAAGTCAAGGAGTACGACTGAATTGTTGAATTCAGGAGTTATTGGCCCCATACATGAGTTACACATCTGGTGTGACCATCCTGCTTATCCATGTTCATTGGTCCGGCCGGCAAAATCTCAAAGACCGCCTCGTGGTATGGATTGGGATCAATGGATAGGTCCTGCACCCTACCGGCCGTATCACTCATTTTATCACCCCTTGTTCTGGAGGCCCTGGTGGGACTTTGGATCGGGAACTGTCGGTGATATGGCATGTCACACACTACATGTATATTTTAAGGAACTTCAACTTGGCATGCCTTCAGTTGTTTACGGGAATGGTACCATTCGGCATAATGGATGGTTTAAGCCTTTGCCTACACCTGAATGCCAGTCTCAGGCAAATATGATAACCTGGAAATATCCTTCCAGGGGAGACCTTCCTCCCATGAACGTCCACTGGTATGACGGAGGTTTGAAACCACATCGGCCCATGGAATTAGATAACAGCCTCAACTTACCGTCCGCCGGATTAATGTTTGTGGGAGAGTCCGGCAAGATTATTTCAGGGTATAGCGGGGGTAATCCGTTTAAAGAATATGGGCGGACACATGAAGGCGGACTATTGCTTCCTGAAGATAAGTTCCAGGACTTTGAGGAACCGCAGGCAACCTTACCCAGGACGGAGGACCACTACGGGAACTGGATCCAGGCATGTAAAACCGGTTCTGACACCGATTGCCCGATTGTATTGGGTTGCGAAATGACCGAGATGGCTTTACTGGGAGCGCTGGCACTTCGCACCAATCAATTGCTCGAATGGGATGCCGAAACCATGCAGGTCACCAACCGTGGGGACGATGTGAATATCCTGGTGGATCCGCCATACCGCACAGGGTGGGAGATCTAGATGATTAAGAAGGATGAAGTAGTGTTTACCGGTGAAAATACTCATAAAGCAAAAGACATGAAAAAAATTACTCCGATTACATTGTTATTTCTGCAGTTTGTTGTAATGGGCTGCCAGGAAAAAATTCGAACGAATACAGAACGTGTCTGGAAACCCGATTACACATCGGAATTTGAAGTGGGGACACAGATCCGTCCCTGGACCATTGTGGACGAGGGAATGACTTACATCCTGGATAACATGCAATCCATGATCGGGGTTAACAACCTTTACATGGTTGTTGTCATGCACCAGGAGCATCGTCCTTTTCATGCCCCGGAATTCCCACACAATCCGGCAAGGGATATTTTCGATGCCGAGGATTCCCGGGTATCATTTTTCCCGGAATGGGAAAGGTACGGAGAGATCAAACCGCTTTTATCAGATCATGTTTGGATCAGTGAGACAGACTGGCTCCAACTGATGATTGATTCATGCAGGGCCAGGGGCTTAAGTGTCGGGGCAGAGGTATCGCATTTTCCTATTCCCAAGCAACTTGTCAGGGAAAATCCAGACATGCCAGTATCTCTTTAATAACATGGATATCGAAGAAGGAGGCACATGTTTCTGCCCGTATTGTATTGCTGAGGCAAATAAAGCAGGATTTGATCTTGAGGCCGCAATACCCATACTGAAAAAAGATAAGAACGCCCAGCCCGAAAGGGATAAATGGATACAATTCAGGATAAACTCCACCACGGAGTTCTACCGCCTGATCGCTGAAACAATAGAGGAAGGGAATCCCAATTGCCACCTACGGTTCAATGATGTTCTCGGATGGGGCAGCGGGGAAGCCAGCGACTTCGGTATGGATATGAAAGCCATAGCACCCTACCTGGGCTCACTGGTCAATCAGGACCACCAGGAACAGCGGGGACGGGAGAATGAAACTTTCGAGATTCGGAAAAAATGGCTTGTCAGGAACCGTGAACTCATTGGACCGGATGTGCACTATGTTTCCGGCATTGCAGCGCGCATGGCTGCTTCACCGGAACTTGTCAGGGAGGGCATCAAGGTTGCCCTGGAGAGCCCGGCCAACATAAATGGCCTGGTCCTGAAGCATTATGACGGTGCTTCCTTTTCACTCATGCGTGCCTTTAAGCAGGGGATGATCGACGCAGGTGTCGAGGGGCTTACTCCGTGCATTGGGAAAGAGGTTGAGGAAATGATTCTTGATAATTATTCACCCTTCAAGGAAGAACTTGTTGAAGAATGGGGGGTGGAAACCGATGGGACCGGGACCGCCACATATACGTTCAATGAACCATCAGGCATCTATGATATCCGGATTACCTACTTTGACCAGGTCGATGGCCAGGCCGAGATAACATTGTTAATTGCAGGAGAGCAGAAGGCTGTCTTCAAACTGGATGAAGACACAGGCTGCTGGCGCTGGCGCCGTTTCGACAATATTCGGGTAAAACGGGGTGATGAAATAAAACTGGTGGGGAAAGCCCATAAAGATGAAAAGGCAAAGCTTGACTTTATCGAGTTTATCTCCCGAAAACAAAGGATATAGCTGAAACATCAACTGGAATTAAGCTTAAGTAGAGATGGAAACACCCCACTCATACCGATTTTGTCAAAATATCAGCAGACGAAACAGAGAATACAGTGGTTTACCTGTTGGTGAAATCACTCTTGCCGACCGGCTCGCCGATATGGGTTACATCAACGGTATCATAGGAAAATGGCATTTGGGCCATCTGCCACAATTCCATCCAATTAAAAGAGGATTTCATGAGTTTTGGGGATACCTCAACGGGGGACATGATTATTATAAAACAGTGCCACGTTCAGAAACTAAAATCAGGTACCGCTGGCCAATCGAATGCAGTTACAAAAAGCAGGGGGCTTTAACCTACATTACCGATGATAAGGGAAATGAGTGTGTTGATTTCATAAAAAGACATAAGGATGAATCCTTTTTTCTGTTTGCCTCATTTAATGCCCCACACATCCCTCTGCAGGCACCCGAAGCCGATAAAGAACTCTATTCCTTTGTAAAAGATGAAAGAAGACGCACATACTGCGCCATGGTACACCGGTTGGATGTTAACGTTGGGAGAATAGTTGCAGAACTAAAGAAACATGACTTGTATGATAATACTGTAGTTGTTTTTTTAAGCGATAACGGGGGATATATTAATAATAATGTTTCAATAAATGCTCCTTTCAGGGGTCAGAAAGGCACTCTTTTCGAGGGTGGGATACATGTGCCTTTTATTATTTCATATCCCAGAAATTACAAAGCCGGAACGGTATATGAAAAACCGGTTATCTCGCTTGATATACTGCCAACATTTGTAGAGTTGGCAGGCGGAGAAATTGAAGAGGAGGATAATATCCACGGTGCTGACCTTACGCCTTTCGTAAACGGAAACAATAACGAAATGCCACATGAATATCTCATGTGGAATATCCAGGGATTTTCTGCCATTCGACATGGTAATATGAAAATGGTGAATTTGCCGGATAAATTTCCGATGCTCTATGATTTATCTGAAGATATTTCAGAAAAAAATGACTTAGCCTGTAAAAAAAAACAGCAGATAAGATGATTGAAAAGCTCGGAATGTGGAATTTGGGTTGCCCTGAACCTCTGTTTTTTCAGAGGAATGAACAAAAATTAGGATATCGTAAACTTTATGATGTGGTGAGTCCTCCGCAACCTGATCCTGTTAAGAAATAAAATGTTTCTCCAGTGGTGGTTTTTTAATGTTGCTAATTTAGAGGTAACTTGCTTTAGTACTGAATAATTCGTAGACATGGAAATATTAAGTTTGAATCAATTAAAGAAACTAATTGATATAGGTCAATTAATTAACGACCTGGAAGAGGGTTATGTATTATACTCCGAAGGACAGGTAGAAGTTCCTCCTGTAGGCTTTCTTAATTTCGAAGATCCACCTGGTGATGTGCATATCAAATATGGGTACATAAAAGGGGACAGTGTCTACGTCGTTAAAATTGCCTCAGGATTTTATAATAATCCGAAGTTAGGTATTAGTTCCAGTGACGGCCTCCTGTTGGTTTTTAGTCAGCAAACAGGAAAGCTGGAAAGTATTTTACTGGACGAATGTTATCTGACTGACGTAAGAACAGCAGTCGGAGGAGCAGTTGCAGCAAAACATCTGGCACCATCGAACATCTCAGCCCTGGGCATTGTAGGAACCGGGGTACAAGCGAAAATGCAATTACAGATGCTACAGCATGTGGTTGATTGCAATCACTGCATCATCTGGGGCAGGAACTCTGAAAAAATTGAGGTAATGGTGAATGATATAAAGCAAGCCCCGGATTTCTGGTCAAAGGAATTAATAATAGAGGCAACAACGGACATGAATTATCTTACGAGCAATTGTAATCTTATTGTTACGACAACACCTGCCAAAGCCCCTTTAATTATGGCAGATCAGGTTCGGCCAGGAACACATATAACCGCAATGGGATCAGATGATCAAGGTAAACAGGAATTAGATACCGGTTTGTTGGAAAAAGCAGATGTGCTGGTAGCAGACAGCAGGGCACAATGCATACAGTATGGAGAAATGTCTCACGGTGTTTATGGTGGTTTGATAAGTGAAGATGATATTATTGAGCTGGGGAATGTGATCAGTGATATTTCATTGGGAAGAAAAAATGACGATCAAATTACAATTGCGGATCAAACAGGCGTGGCGGTACAGGATATTCAAATTGCCAAAATGGTAAATCGTTTGTTAAAAAGCAACACATAATATGGAAACAGCAGAATTAGTCGACGTAAGAAAAGAAGTTTTAGCCGCTGATAAGCGCATTAGACCCTATGTAATAGAAACACCCGTAGATCATTCCATCTATTTCAGTGAATTGATCAGCGGAACGGTGCATTTAAAACTGGACCTGTATCAAACCACCGGTTCATTCAAATTCAGAGGAGCAACCAGTAAAATCATGTCACTTTCGGAGGAGGAATTGGACAGAGGCATTGTTTCGGCTTCTACCGGGAACTATGCCCTGGCCATTGGACAGGCCATGAAAAATATTGGAAGAGAAGCAACGATTTATTTGGCGAAAGACGTTCCCGAATCCAGAATTGAACTCATTGCATCCCATGGACTGAACATTGTTATTTATGGAGATGAAGCCTGGGATGCAGAAAAGAAAGCAAGAGAAGTCGCCGGTACAGAGGGCAAGATTTATGTTTCTCCATACAACGATCCTGCGGTCTTGGGAGGACAAGGAACTTGTGGTTTGGAAATTGAAAAACAGGTAAAGGATGTTGATACGGTCATTTTCTCTTGTGGTGCCGGTGGATTGCTGACAGGATCCGGAGGATATCTTAAATCAGGTAATCCTGATATCAACGTGATTGGGGTATCACCAGAAAATTCACCAATCATGTATGAATCGCTGCGACAGGGTGAAATGATTGAGATGGGTATTACACAAACGTTGGCAGACACTTGCGCAGGAGGGGTTGATTTAGATACAATCACGTTTGGATTGTGTCAGAAGTATGTGGACGAAATAGCCCTGGTGTCAGAAGAGGAGATAAAGATGGGAATTAAAATCTTGTTTGAACAACACCGCCTTGTATCTGAAGGCTCAGCAGCGCTTAGTGCTGCTTACTTATTGAAGAACAAAGAAAAATTTAAGGGTGCAAACGTTGTACTTGTAGTATGTGGGAAGAATATAGGAATTGAATTGTTTAAATCGATCATCAATTCCTAGCCGGGAATTATGATACCATTGATATCCCTATCGGTTTGCCTTTCTTCTTTTGTACCTGTATAGGAAATAAAAGATCGTAATCACAGCAAAAAAGATACTTAATGCTAAAACCTCATTGAATGGCATAAAGGATAGCAACCAGGCGATGATTACAATACATACCAGTGGCACGGTTATTCCTCCTGGAATTTTGAAATAGTTTTCATGGGTAGTGGTTGTTACTAACCTGCTCCGAATGACGGCCAGCACCACACCTAGTTAGACCAGCAAAGTAGATGAACTTGCCAGTATAGCAAGCGTCTCAAATCCTCCGCTAATGGCCATCACGAATATGCATCCGCAAAATAAAAGAATAGCCGTATAAGGGGTTTTGTATTTAGGATGAATATTACTTAATACTTTTGGAAGAAGATTATTTTCAGAAGCTGCAAAAGGTAATCGAGAAGATGCCAGAACATCACCTCCAAGGGTACTGAAGATTGACATAACTGCTGCCGCAATAATGACCGTACCACCGAGAGGTCCTACCAGTTTTATTGCTGTTGCTGCCAATGGAGCTTCAGGATGAAGAGCTAATTCATCACCCAATACACCGGTTGCCACTACTTGTATTAACAGATAGATGATTAAAATGCCCCCGATTCCCATAAATATACCCTGAGGAATTGACCTTTTGGGATTCTTCATTTCCCCACTGATATTCACCGCCGACTCGGTGCCCATAAATGCGAAAAACAAAATCAGTGATACCGCTCCTATGGAGTCCCTGCCAGGAAAAACATCTATTGCGAGGTTTTCTGCTTTTAAATTAAAAATCCCAGCTATGAATTATTAAACTTTTGCCAGAGGATACAAAAATATTATTGTTAAGATACTAAGAATGCCCAAAACACATCAACCCAAAGCGACTATTCGGGAAATGAATTATCTGAGTTGAATGACAGGCTTTCCAAGGGGTGGAATACATGGAATACACGGGGCGTATTGTCGCATGTATTGCTGCCTGAATGTTTTGCCGTCAACCTCCAATTGGTAAATCACAACTCTGGTGATACGCTGAAAGAAGCCTTAATCGGGAGGAGTGAATACGGCTCAAAAGAGCATGTGATCCCCGGTCCTCATTCCTACGATGGTTCCTATACAGAACTCGTCGTTGAGTGGCAGGACATCCGGGTCCGGGTTCAAAGTGCAGCTGTGGACGAAGATCTGTATTTACTGATAAAGCCAATACACTATACTTCCGGCGATGCACTATTGTTGGATCCTCAAATGTTGTGGGACAGGAAAGGAGAAATAAGTGTCAGGGATGGCGTTATCAGGGCAATTACACCTTCCAAGGATATTGAGCTTGCCATTATCGGTAGCCAGTATGTAACCACAGCCGGGAATATCCGGGTTACATTGAGTGAACCAATAGCCATTTCGTCTGATTCCTCCAGGTCGGTTGAGGAAATCGAACAGATCATTAACGATGCAAATAGGGATCATTCAGCCCATCAATCCAGGTACCCGGAAACGCCTGATTTATACGATGCCATGCAAACGGTGCTTGCCTGGGACTTGATTTACGAACCGACTCACGACAGGGTCATTGCACCCGTGAGCCGTACATGGAATGTGGGTTGGGAGGGATGGATATTGTTTGACTGGGATACCTATTTTGCAGCATACATGTTCTCGCTGGATAACAAAGAACATGCCTATGCCAATGCGATTGCCATCACCAAAGAGATTACTGAAAAGGGATTTATTCCAAATTTTGGTTCTGCAAGATGTACCAGTGAAGACCGCTCACAACCTCCGGTGGGATCATTTGTGGTAAAGGAGATTTACAAAAAATATCAGGAAAAGTGGTTCCTGCATGAAGTGTTCGATGAATTGCTGAGCTGGAACCGCTGGTGGGCTGATAACCGTGATGTGGATGGATACCTGTGCTGGGGCTCGGACCCCTATGAGCACGGTCAGCTGCCTGCCTGGTTAGAGAGAGGGATCGGGGCCAAAAAAGGAGCCAAGTGGGAGTCGGGACTGGATAATTCCCCCATGTACGACGATGCAGTCTTTGATACAATCTTACATCGTTTGATGCAGGCGGATGTGGGTTTGATGAGCTTATACGTTCTTGATTGCCGGAGCCTTTCAGAGATTGCCACAGTGTTGGGCAAAATAGAATTTGCACAGGAGTTAGCAGAAAGAGCAGAAACCTATTCAAAAAAGCTTGAAACCCTCTGGAATGATGAGTTTGGTTTGTATCTCAACAAGGACCTGGTAACCGGGGAATTCAGTTACAGGTTATCACCAACCCTGTTTTATCCGCTTCTGGCAAAGGTGCCAGATCAGGCGCAGGCAAAGCGTATGATGAACGAGCATTTCTACAATCCGGAAGAATTCTGGGGCGAGTATATGATGCCTTCTATCGCACGAAATGATGCGGCTTATAAGGATAACATCTATTGGAGAGGGAGGATCTGGGCACCTATGAATTTCCTTGTATATTTGGGCATCAGAAATTACCAATTGCCCGGTGCAGAAAGGGCCATGGTCGAAAAATCAAAAAACCTGTTATTAAAATCCTGGATAGGGGAGCGCCATGTGTATGAAAACTACAGTGCTGAAAACGGTCGTGGTGATGATGCAGGGATGAGCGATAAATTCTATCACTGGGGTGCGCTGTTAGGGTTTATTGGTATCATGGATGAAGGGTATGTACCATCGCCGAAGCTTTTATTATAAGATATGGGTTCTGGCCTGAACAACTTAGATCAATAAGAAATGAAAAAGCATATCGTATGGGTGTTGCTTGCAGTTATTACGGGCTGTAGTCAGACCCGGGAACAAGGACTGGCACACCAAAGGGAAGAGAAACCCAATATCATCCTCATATTTATCGATGATGAAGGTTATGGCGATGTGGGCTGCTATGGAGCTACGGGCTTTGAAACTCCAAATCTGGATCGATTGGCAAGCGAAGGAATGCGCTTTACAAATTTCTATGCGGCCCAACCGGTATGCAGTGTTTCCCGTGCAGGTTTACTCACAGGCTGTTACCCAAACAGATTGGGTTTCCCTGGAGCCTTGTTTCCTGATGACACAATCGGTATCAACCCGGCAGAATTTACCATTGCCGAAATGCTGAAGGAACAGGGCTACGTAACTGCTTGCATTGGTAAATGGCATCTGGGCTGGCAAAAGGAATTCCTTCCATTGCAGCACGGATTCGATGAGTTTACAGGACTCCCGTACTCTAACGACATGTGGCCCAACGACAATATAACGGGAGAAAGATTGCCAGAAGGTGAGGGCAGGGGAAGCTATCCTGTTCTACCATTGATCGAAGGCAATAATGTGGTGGATAGCATTACAAGTCTGCAGGACCAGGATATACTCACCACACTGTATACCCAAAAAGCAGTCGAGTTTATCAATCGAAATACAAATCATCCTTTTTTCTTGTATGTACCACATACCATGGCGCATATCCCCCTTGGAGTATCTGAGAAATTCAGAGGACAAAGCGAGCAGGGATTGTATGGTGATGTGATGATGGAAATAGACTGGTCGGTGGGTGAGATCGTCAATGCATTGGATAAAAATAACCTGACGGATCATACGATCCTGATCTTTACAACAGACAATGGTCCCTGGCTGAATTTTGGAAATCATGCAGGTTCGGCTGGCGGACTTCGCGAAGGAAAGATGACAAACTGGGAAGGCGGACAGAGGGTTCCGTTTATCCTGCGATGGCCGGGGAAAACTCCCAAAGGAACAATTTGCAACAATCTGGCCTGTTCCATTGATCTGTTACCCACATTTGCTTCCATCACCAACGGGAAATTGTCTGGCAACAAAATTGATGGCGTAGATATTACTTCCCTGTGGAAAGGCGATTTCAGGTCAGAACCGCGGGAAACAATTCTGTTTTATAAAAGTGATTGCCTGAACGCGGTGCGTAAAGGAAACTGGAAACTGGTGTTGCCTCATACCTGGAGATCATACGATACCGAACCGGGTAACGACGGAAAGCGGGGAGAAAGAATAATAATGACGATAAAAGAACCCGAATTATATAATATGATGCGCGACCCGGGAGAACGGTTTAATGTGATTGGATCTTATCCGGCAAAGGTTGAAGAAATCATGGTCGCAGTAGAAAAAGCGCGTAACGAACTGGGCGACTTGAATGTGGGAATTGAAAAAGGAACCGGGAAGAGAGAAATGGGGCAATACAAAAAGAAAGAATAAGCAGTTTATACTTGGGTGAAGCCATTGTGCCGGAAGCAATAGCGGATGATACTTGTATAATCGCCTCAGCAGGCTATGATTGTTGAAAAATGAATGTTTATACTAATAAGATTGGATTCGTTATGAACGCAAAATTTTGTTTTATTCTCCTGGGATTATTTATCCTGGGAGGTTCCAACGTCCTGGCCGGGGAGTTCCATGTTTCTGTAACCGGTTGCGATGACGCCTCCGGTTCGGCGGGAGATCCTTTTCTCACCATTTCGGAAGCCGTAAGGGTCGCCAGGGCTGGGGATACCATTACGGTTCATAAAGGAATCGACCGTGAGTGGGTGAATCCTTTGTATGGCGGGACCAGCCACCTGAACAGGGTCTTATACCGTGCAGCCGAAGGAGAAAATGTTGTGATCAAGGGATCGGAAGTTGTTAAAGAATGGAAAAAGCTAAGGAATGGGGTTTGGAAGCTGACCCTGGATAACGCTGTGTTTGGTGAGTATAATCCGTACAGGGAAATTATCGAAGGGGACTGGTTCCGTGATTTCGGCAGGGATCATCATACCGGGGAAGTGTACCTGAATGGAAAATCATTCTATGAAATAGATTCACTGGAGAAGGTGATTTACCCTGTACCCTTAAAGGGTGCGCAGGACCAGGAAGGCTCCCTCTACCAGTGGTACTGTGAAAGCGACAGCAAAACGACGACAATCTGGGCCAATTTTCATAGTTCCGATCCCAACAGGGAACTTGTAGAGATCAATGTGAGGCCGGCAGTGTTCTTCCCGAAGAGTACCGGGATAGATTACATCACAGTAAGCGGATTTACACTGAGCCAGGCAGCCACCACCTGGGCCCCTCCAACATCTGAGCAGACGGGACTCATTGGACCCAATTGGAGCAAAGGCTGGATCATTGAGAACAACACCATCAGCTATTCAAAATGTACTGGCATCAGTCTTGGAAAAGACCGCAGCACCGGGCAGAACTATTCCTCTGTTTATAAGATAAAGAGTGGCCATATCAGCCAGATGGAGGTGGTATTCAGGGCCATAAGGAATGGCTGGTCAAAAGAAAATGTGGGTTCACACATTGTACGGAACAACATCATTTCAGATTGCGAACAAACGGGTATCTGCGGAGACATGGGGGCCATTATCAGCCAGATACATGGCAACCATATTTACGATATTTATGTAAAGCGGCAGTGGGGCGGGTTTGAAATGGGGGGCATCAAACTGCATGCACCCATTGATGTAACCATACAGAACAACTGCATCCACAACACATTCAAAGGCATGTGGATCGACTGGCAGGCCCAGGGCATAAGGATTTCGGGCAATTTAATGTACGATAATAGCTGGATGGACCTTCACCTTGAAGTGAGCCACGGACCTCATGTCATTGATAACAATCTATTTCTTTCCGACCTCAATTTATGGGACATGGGCGTAGGTAGTGCTTTTGTCAATAACCTGTTTGCTGGTCAAATATGCAACGCAGGCGCAGATTACAGGTTCACTCCATACCACTTTCCCCACTCCACAAAAGTGGCAGGAATGATGACACTCCTTTCTGGGGATGAAAGATTTCTGAATAACATCTTCATTAAAACAACTGCTCCGGAATACGACATTTTTGAGAATGCAAGGCGGCCAAAAAGAAAAGAAGGAACCATGGATTTCGGCCTGGGCATGTATGACCTTCACCCTGCGGGACTGCCGGAAACCGCTTTCCCAATCTCGGAAATGTCAAAAGTAAAACTGCCCGTAAAAGCCGAAAATAACATCTTTCTGAACGGGGCAGTTCCTTATAAGAACGGTGTGAATGATGTGGTCAGCAGGAAAGCTGATCCAGATATCCGGATTGAAGAGAAAGCGGATGGCATTTACCTGTTCCTAACATTAGGTGACTATAATTCCAACATGGAAAGTAAGATGATAAACAGTTCTGATCTGGGGGAGGCCATGGTACCGGGAGTCATATTTGACAATCCTGACGGCACCTCCATATTGTTTAACCAGGATTACTTCAATAAGAGCCGGGAAGACGGTTTAAATTCCGTTGGTCCCTTCCGGAATTTGAGCACCGGGGAGCAATCCATCAAAGTGTGGAATAAATGAAAGATGCAGTAATAGTACTCGTTATCCTGTTCTGTTCCATAAGAATATCAGGACAAACCGTTCCGGAGCAGGATCCCCAGCTGGATCAAATGAAGCAGCATTACCGGGAATGGTTGTCGCAGAGGCCTGAAGCAGGCCTCCTGGTTGAATACGATCCCTCCCCTGTGGCCCTGGATATACCAAATCCGAGGTTTACCTGGATCATGGATCTGGAAGGCAGGGGACGCAGACAGACCGCATACCAGATTCTGGTGGCATCAGAGAGGGAAATAGTGGATTTGGATGAAGGGGACATGTGGAACCCGGGCCTGGTGGAATCGGACCAATCCTCCCAGGTAACATACGGGGGACTCCCCCTGGAAAGCAACAGGGAATACTTCTGGAAGGTGCTTATCCGGGACGAAGCCGGTGAAATGCATCCATACAGCGAAACAGGGACGTTCAGCACCGGGTTATTCAATGAAGAAGAGTGGACAGCAGACTGGATAGGCAGGGGTGATGCAGACGAGGTGTGGTCAGATGTGTATGCCTTCGCGGACCGGAATGTATCTGAAGAGGTGCAAAATGTCATTCCCGAATCCCGTTCCCCTAAGTTTCGCCATGAATTCCGGGTCGAAAAACCTGTACGGCGTGCCAGGCTTTTTATGGCGGGACTGGGATTCTATGAGCTCCGGCTGAACGGGGAGAAGGTGGGCCAACATGTGCTCGCTCCCTCCAAGACCAATTTTCGCAAACGGATCCTTTACGATACCTATGATGTTACATCAGAACTAAATTCGGGAACCAATGCACTTGGGATTACCCTGGGCAATGGCTGGTTTAACGGACAAAAGAAATACTGGGGCTGGCAGATGCAATGGTACGGGTCACCACGTGCCATCCTGCAGCTTGAAATAGAATATGCGGACGGCAGCAAATCCCGTGTGGTTACGAACAGCAGGTGGAAAGCCTCCTGGTCACCCGTCACCTTTAATTGCCTCTTTGACGGAGAACATTATGATGCCCGCCTGGAGCAGGTGGGTTGGGATACTCCAGGTTTCGATGACCGCTCCTGGAGCCCGGCCAAACTGGTCCCGTCACCGGGTGGAAAACTGGCTTCCGCATTGCATGAACCGGGACTGGTGACTCAGATCATTGAACCCGTAGCCGTATATGAACCAAGGCTGGATACCTTTGTGTTCGACCTGGGACAGAATATTGCCGGAAGGGTCCGGTTAACTGTGCAGGGACCCGCCGGAACGGAAGTTATATTACGTTTTGCGGAGCAGATCCATCCCGATGGAATGATTGATCCGTCAAGTTCGCGGGCAGCCCTTCAGGAGGATCATTACATCCTCAAAGGTAGGGGCATTGAAGTTTTCGAGCCCCTTTTCACCTATCATGGCTTTCAGTATATTGAAGTAACCGGTTATCCCGGTACCCCCGGATTGGAAGCGATTGAAGGCCGGTTCATTCAGAATGCACTAGCCCCGGCAGGCAGCTTTGCCTGCAGCAACGACCTGATCAACCGCATCCACTTGTGTACGGTGCAATCCCAGCGCTCCAATGTACAGATGGGTGTACCCACGGATGACACCCAGCGTCCGGAACGCCAGGGCTGGGGGGCGGATGCCCTGATGACCGCCCAGGAAGCCATGCTCAATATGAATATCCAGAGGGTCTATGCAAAATGGTTCCGGGATTACCGGGACCAGCAGGATCCCCTGGGGCGTATCGGATATATAGTCCCCCGGCCCGGCGGGGGGGAGGATTTGGTATGGACTTCCGCTTTTGTGATCATGCCCTGGTATCAATACGTCTATTACGGGGATACAGCTGTACTGGAAGAAAATTATAATGCCATTCTGCGCTACATGAATTACCTGGCGAGCCAGGGCCGTTCAGACATTCAACCCAAAGAGATGGGAAGGAATCCCCATTTTGGAGAGACTGTCATGGAGCCTCAATCGATTGGGTATCTCCAGCAATCACAATGGGGGGATCACCTGTCACTCGCTGAAGGTTATCACAGCCGGTCCGGCCTGCCACTTTCCATAAGTACGGCGATTTATTACCATGATTTGCAGGTGATGGAAAAAATGGCCGGCGTGCTCGGGAAAAAGGATCATCAGGAAAAATTCCGCTTTCTTGCCGGAGAGGTCCGGACTGCGTTCAATAAAAAATTCCTGAACAGGGAGGAGGGGTATTATGATGACCGGTCCCAGTCCGCCCAGACCTGGCCACTTTTCTTCGGTATGGTACCTGAAGATATGGAAGAACCGGTGATGAATACCCTGGTAAAGGACATTGTCGAGATCCGGGATGGCCACCCGACCACGGGTTACGTGGGTACCAAGTACATGCTGGACCTGCTGACAGAAAAGGGCCGGGAGGATCTGGTCTGGAACATGGCCCTGAAGACAGATTTCCCCAGCTGGGGCTATTCCCTCAGGAACGGGCGAACGACCATAACCGAGAAATGGACAGATGGTGGTTCACAGAACCACGTGGTGCTTGGCGCTGCCATCGATCCCTGGTTTTACAACACACTGGCCGGCATCAGTCCGGATGAAAGCTTCCCCGGATTTAAGAAATTCAGCATCAAGCCGTATGTCCCTGATCATGACCTTGATTGGGTGAAAGCCTCTGTGCATACCATCCATGGAACCATATCCTCTTCCTGGCAAAAAAAGCAGGGTGGATTGACCCTTAAAGTCAGGGTACCGGTAAATACCACTGCAACGGTTTATGTACCGGCGAGCCCGGGGGCTGTTATTACAGAGGGTGGAAAACCTGTGTCCCGGGCCAAAGGGATCAGGATTCTGGCCCCAGAGGATGATGAAACAGTATTCGAGGTGGGATCAGGATCCTATTCATTTTCTATATCAGGAACATCAAAGCGAAAATAAGGGAGGAGTAGATCCCAGGTATTGATTATTTTGGTATTGATAACATAAAACTAAGTTGTATGAGCCACAGATTATTAGGCATTTTTGCTCTCGCGCTTTTTTTAACAGCCTGCAGCCAATCTTATACGGATCATAGTGAAACAATTGATCTTTCAGGCACCTGGAAATTTCAACTCGACCCGGAAAATGTTGGTATGAAGGATGAATGGTATAAGGATGATTTTAATGATTCAGTCATCCTCCCCGGAACAACAGATGAGAATAAAAAAGGAATTTTCCTGGATGAAAAAGCAGTTGACCGAGTTTCCAGGGTATGGTACTGGGAGGGTGCGGCATGGTATCAGAAAGAGGTGGATATTCCTGAACACTGGGCAGGCAAAAATGTAAAACTTTTACTGGAGCGGACCAAAGATACCTATGTATGGTTTGATGATATTAATTGCGGTTATGAAAATACCCTTAGCGCCCCTCAGTTTTTTGATTTTACCAAAGCCGTTAAACCTGGGAAGCACCGCATAACTGTATTGGTTGACAATGCTAAATTGCCTCCCGTTGGTAATTCATTTGCCATTAGCGAAAAGACGCAAACAAATTGGAATGGAATTGTTGGCAGAACAGAATTGCATGTCACTGATCCAGTATGGATTGATGAAGTGCAGGTGTACTCTGATATAAAGAACAATAGCGTTAAGATTCGTTTAACCTTCGGAAACATCACAAACAATGAAGCAGAAGGAAAACTGCTTGTCCGTGCCGAAAGTTGGAACACTAAAAAAACAGACAAGTTTAAAATTCGGAAAGAAAAAATCAGAGGAATCAAAAACGATGAAGTAGTTGAATATATATACCATTTCGACAAAAAGGTGCCTTTATGGGATGAATTTGATCCGGCACTAATTAGGCTAAATATCAATTTATCAGTCAATTCTGATGGTATAAAATCCAACAGCTCCAAACAGATAGATTTCGGTATGCGTGAATTCAAACAGAAAGGAAAGTATATCTACATAAATGGTAAAAGGGTATTTTTAAGAGGGCGTGTTGATAGTGCCAACTACCCGCTTACCGGTTATCCTCCAATGAAAAAGGAAGAATGGATTGAGTTATTTCGGAAATTAAAATCGTATGGTATCAACCACTGGCGTTTCCACTCCTGGTTTCCTCCAAAAGCAGCATTATTAGCAGCTGATGAAGAGGGGATCTATCTTCAGCCTGAACTTCCTAACCAAAGTTATGATATGGATAATAAAAGCTCTTATAATGAGACGTTTCAGAAAATATACATTATCGATAACATTGGGGTGGATACAGCCGGGGTTAACATGACACTGAAAGAATATCTCCGAAGAGAGGGGCAATTGATCTTCAAGTATTTTGGGAATCATCCTTCTTTTACCATGTTTACACTGGGAAACGAACTGGGCCGTAATAAGGCCATGTTCGACCTGGTTGAACACTTTAAGGAAATTGATCCCAGGAGGTTGTATGCACAAGGCAGCAACAACATGGCTTTAAATCCCAGTATTGCCAAAGGCGATGATTTCTGGGTGACCGCAAGGGCTTCGGGCAAATATGGGGTAAGGGGTTCTTTTGCAGTACATTTAAGTCCGAAAATAAAACCTCATATTGAATATACCCCTCCTTCGAGCTTACATACTTACAGCATGGCTATAGAAAATGTTAACGCACCGATTATTAGCCACGAAGTGGGGCAGTTCCAGGTATCCCCTGATTTTAATGATATTCCGAAATTTACCGGTGTAACAAGAGGTAGAAACTATGAAATTTTCAGAGAACGATTGAAAAAGGCAAGTTTGCTTGACCAGGCCGATGATTTTGTAAAGGCATCCGGGAAATTGGCGGTGATATGTTACCGGGAAGACATAGAAGCTGCATTGAGAACACCTGATTTTACAGGTTTTCAATTATTGGATATACAGGATTACCCCGGGCAGGGCACTGCACTGGTTGGAATATTGAATGTTTTTATG
>SDBV01005346.1_pt1 | contig 18161 bp, 14 predicted proteins | sample 2277081 | NCBI WGS metagenome assembly SDBV01 (sample SAMN10402039, study PRJNA504765) | marine sediment metagenome | isolation source: marine sediment core GS10_PC15, 223 cmbsf | place: Arctic Ocean: Southern Knipovich Ridge | collected 2010 | reverse complement strand
AGTGGGGTCACCAGGAGTCGCTTGGGCAAATTTCGATATATCAGTGTAAATAACTGTTGCAATTTTGGCATCACCGCCCACTGTCTGCTCCACCAGCAAAATGAGGGGTTGTTCGTCCGCGGGAATCTGAATGCCGCCCGGCATACTTGGTTCCGAGACCAGGCTTTTGGGTTTTTGGCTTGAAATCGGTACCGGCGGTCCCTGAAGCCGATAGCCCATACGATCGATTTTGGTACTGACCGCATACGCAGAAGAAAACAGCAGAACCAGGCCCTCGTCAAAGAAATCGTCCTGGGGGCCGGTGATGGCCTGCAACGATATTTCAGATGAAAACCGGGGAATATCTTTTTCCAAAACCGCCCGCGAGTAATCGGGACTCTTTTGAGACATTGCTCGAAGCCGATCGCCTGTTTGGAGCGGACGTCCTTTGAATCCTCCAAAATGCCCTCCCACATAGGTAGACCGGCTTCCCATAACCACAGGTACATCTAATCCGCCACTGACGGCCAAATAGGCACGGCAACCCGATTTGACCTGCTGGATCGATAGTAAATCACCGGTTTTGATCCGAAACGAACGCCACATCGGTACCGGCCGGCCGTTTAAGGCAACCCCAATTTCAGCACCCGTGACGGCAACCTCCGAATCCGCCAATATCGTCAGTTGTGGACCGGTGATCGTTATCTCAAGTAGGGCCTGATTTTGTTCATTTTCAACCAGCATGTTGGCAATCCGAAAGGCAAACGGATCCAATGCTCCCGATACGGGAATTCCCATCTGCTGATAGCCATATCGCCCCAGATCCTGGACAGTCGTGTATGCGCCGGGGATGACGATTTCAAATATATCCATTATGAAGCCTCATCTTCCAATATCCGATGATACGCTTCTTTTTGGATCGGGTCAAAATGAATCATATCGCCGGCCTGGTAGAGGAAAGGTTTTTTCTTTTTGGGTGAAAAAAGTTTAAGCGGAGTCCGGCCGATAATCTGCCAGCCGCCCGGGCTGGCAATCGGATAGATGCCGGTTTGGGCATTGGCAATCCCCACCGAGCCTTCCGGCACCCGAATCCGTGGCGTTTCAAGCCTTGGAGTGTGAAGGTTTGGGAGTAATCCGCCCAGAAACGGAAACCCGGGTGTGAACCCGATCATGTAGATGGGATAGACCGGTTGGGAGTGCATCTGAACCACCTCTTCAATTTCCAGGTTGTGGCTTTCGGCCACGAATTGAATGTCAGGACCAAATTCGCCTCCGTAACATACCGGGATTTCGATAATTTTAGGTGGCGGGATGTGAATGTCCACCATTTGTTCTTCCAGTTCTAACATCGTAACTTTTAGATTCTGCAAAGTTATCTTTCCCGGGTCGTAAATAACGAGCAAAGAACGATAGGTGGGAATAACTTCCACGATGCCCAGGGGAAGCTTCTGTTCCATAACAACCGTCATGGCTCGGACTTTGCGGTTCACCTGGAGATCGATGCCTTCACCATACTCCACCAAAAGTCCCCGATCCCCTGCGATTCGAAATCGGGCTTTCTCATAAAGTTTTTTCAACATGAGTTTTCGATCCCGATAAAAGGTTAATTCAATCCGAAGTCAAATTTTTGTATGACCGGGCGATGCTTGTCCCATGGGCACCACATCTATTCCCTCTTCTTCGAGGGTTTGTCGAATACCTCGGACCAGGTCCACAGCGATAGGGGTATCACCGTGGACACAAAGTGTCTGGGCATCGATATCCACCACTGTTCCGTCTATAGCGATCACTTTCCCTTCAGCGGCCATTTTAAGCGCCCTTTCTGAAACCGCCCCAGGTGATTTGATGAGGGCCCCGGGCATTTTTCTGGATACCAGGTTCCCCTCCGGTGTATAAGCGCGATCAGGGAAAGCCTCGTAAACCACTTTTAATCCGACCTCTTGACCGATACGGGTCATGAGTGCTCCTTTGGCGCCGGCCAAAGCCACATAGTACAGATTCGGATCCACGCTGACAATGGCTTCTGCGACCGCCCGGGCCACATTCTCATCGATTACGGCGGTTAAATAGAGCGCGCCGTGGGGTTTGACATGTTGTAATTGGGTGTTGTGTGCGATGCAAAAAGCGTGCAGCGCACCGATCTGGTAGATCACATACTGCCTAATTTCCGACATGGTGCAGTCCATTTTGCGTCGACCGAATCCGATCAAATCCGGGTACCCCGGATGCGCCCCGATGCCGACACTGTTTTTAACAGCCATTTTGACGGTAATATCCATCACCCTGGGATCTCCTGCATGCCATCCGCAGGCGATGTTTGCAGAAGTGATAATCGACATCACGGCTTTATCCATGCCCAGCTCATATGCGCCGAAACTTTCACCCATGTCGCAATTGAGGTCGATCGGTTTCATTTTTCCCCTCCTTATTATCAAAAATAAAAATCTTCAGATTATTTAACTTTGAGATTCTTTCAAGTGCCACTGATTTTGAAATGCCGGTATAGGTCCGGTCAACCTTTTTTTTGAATTTTTTACTATTTTTATATTCTTTTAATCGGTATTGCGACAGATAAAATCTCACATTGACAATTTTTTTTAACTCCGGTATTTATCATCAAAGGGTTGCCGTGTGATTTTTTATAAAAAATATCCGGCTAAATTATTATTGTTTTACAGCATGGGTTTTAACATCGCATGGGTGTTAAAACCTTACTCTTTTTGTTTACCGGGTTTTATTTTTAATTTGGGTTTCAAAAACATCGTCATTGCTGTTTAGTGAATCCAAAAAAGGAAAAAAATGAACACCTTGAAAAACATTCTGCTGGTCTACCCTGAAGTCCCGGGAAATACATACTGGAGTTTTAGATATGCCTTAAGCTTTGTGGGAAAAAAAAGCGCTATGCCGCCTTTGGGTTTGATTACGATCGCAGCTCTTATCCCGGATCAATATCAGATCAAACTGGTAGATATGAACATTGAGCCGCTTCAAGAAAAGGATGTCAAATGGGCTGATGCCGTACTGGTTTCCGCCATGATTGTCCAGCAGGAATCCTTTGGAAGGGTGGTCGAAATTTGTAACCGCCTTAACACCACAATCGTGGCCGGTGGGCCATATCCGTCCTCGAACCACGAAGAGTTGTCAGGCGTTGATCACTTTGTTATCGGAGAGGCGGAGGATACGTTTTCAGGCTTTTTGGAAGACTTGCATCACGGGACTGCCCGGAAAATTTATTTTCCCAAGGAGTACCCCGACATCACCCATACCGTCATTCCCCGTTTTGACTTATTGAACATAAAGGCCTATGGATCCATGTCGATCCAGTACTCCCGGGGGTGTCCTTTTCACTGTGAATTCTGTGATATTTGGAAAATGCTTGGCAATAAACCCCGTCTCAAGTCAGCGGAAAATGTCATTGCAGAGCTCGACCAGCTGCTTAAAATAGGCTGGCGGGGAAACGTGTTTGTTGTGGACGACAATTTTATCGGCAATAAACGCCGGGTCAAGAAAGAACTTCTGCCCGTTCTGATCGACTGGCAAAAATCACATAAATACATTTACCAGTTTTACACTGAAGCGAGTATCAATTTGAGCAGTGACGCGGAACTGATGGCCGCGATGCGGGAATCCGGTTTTAGCCAGGTGTTCATCGGTATCGAAACACCTTCAGATGCGTCGCTGAAAGAAACCGGAAAAATTCAAAACTTGAAAACAGATTTGAAGGCGGCGGTTTCGATCATTCAGCAAAATGGTATCGAAGTGATGGGCGGTTTTATCTTGGGGTTTGACAGCGACACCGGTGATATTTTTGATCAACAGATCGATTTTATCCAGCAGACCGGGATTGCAAAAGCCATGGTGGGGCTGCTAAACGCGGTTCCGGGCACGGAGCTTTACAAGCGGCTGGACAAGGAAGGCCGCATCCTAGGCAAGTGCATGGGCAATAATACCAGCAGTACAACAACCAATTTCAAAACCCGTATGGGTCGACAAATGCTGCGGGAAGGGTATCGAAAAGTCCTCTCAGCCATTTACGATTCAAATTTGAAAAACTATTTTACCCGATGCAATCGATTGTTGGATCGTCTGGAACACATCGATCATTTTCAACGGAAAGTTTACTTCAATGACATTAAAGCATTTTTCAAATCCATTTTTATCCAGCCGTTCACACCATACGGGTTTCAATATGTAAAATTTGTCTTCCGAAACCTCTTTCGCAATCGAAAAATCTTTGGAGAAGCGATCGTGTACGCCATCGAGGGGCATCACTTTCACACCATTACCCAGCAAACATTAAAAGCAGACCGCATTGCCCTGGCCCTGGATGAAACCTATCAGCATTTCCGGAGCCAATTGGAAAAATATTCCGAGGCCATCTATACCAATTCAAAAGAAGCCTGTGAAAGTATTGCCAACCTATGGGAAGACCGGCAGCAAACCCTTGGGGATATTCGGCAAAGAATTGATGCCATCCACACTGATTTTAGAGGTGATGTTATTGCCAAATATACAGACATCTCTCAACAAATCAAAGAACTATTCAAGAGTTTCGAGGGAGATTTGAAGCAATTCGGAATCGTGTTTGAAATTTAAACGGCTCCCCACAAGGGCAAATTCCATGGGAGGGTTGGACTCAGTTTCGACCCATTTGCATGGTTGGGGTTATATTTTGAGTACCCGGTTCATCAAACCAACAATTTTGTCATACTGAACCAGATCATCTCTCCATTTTTTCGGAATCCATTCAGATTCTTGAAAACAGCCAAGAATAAATCCCACCAGCATACCCCTTGCAGCTGAATCACCACCCGCCATGATATTTTCAATCAAGGCCTGTTTTGGATCATCCTTGTATTTAATGATAAGATGAATGGTTGAAGGGAGGGCTGCCTTCATGTCACAGCTTTGCCCAAAGTCCAATATGGCTTGGCGCGTATCCTTTTTCTGGCTGTCAAAGCCGGCATAAATTCCATCCGCAACCTCCTGTGGGGGGGAGGTCGCGTCAAGTGCATTTAATATAGCGCGGGTGGGAGGGGTACCGTGTAAAATCTCATAAGAGGCTCTTGAAAATATCTCTGCGCAGGCGATGACCCGATCGTTGTTATGGGTCATTGCTGTTTGTGCTGCACCAGCAGATATGAAATCATCCGGGTTATCAAAATAACATAGTATCAAAGGGGCCAATCGCGCTGCGCCGGCCAGCTCCGAAGAAGTGGAACCCGATTTTTGTGGCGCTTTGTCTATTTCAAAATTGGCAATGGTTTCTTTTGTGGCATGATCAGAGTAGCCCTGATACGATTTAAATAAATTCTGCCAACTTGCTGAAAAGCGGTATAGATCAAACTCGGATTTTTCCGCTATTGATTCTAGGAGAACCATCATTTGATCCCCGTAGTGCGTAAATGCTCCTTTTTCTTTGCCGGCATGGAATTTTGCAAGTTTGGGTTTAAGCATTTCCGACACTTTGCCATACTTTCTATCGATGACATGGGTGTTATAAATCCAGTGCACACCTAGCGATAATGCGTCACCTATAAAAGATGCCATCACTGCACGTTTAGCTTTTTCTTTCATCGAAGACCTCCTTTTAATCGTGACCCAAATTTATCACCATGGGAAGCATATTACTTCTTGTTTGGCGGGATTGGTATTTGGCGTCTGATTGTTCCGGCTTCTTTGACCTTGATCCGCTTTCCTCCCTTAACGATATGCCGTAATGGGTTTGATCCAATTCGGTAGGCCAATTCAGCGGGTTCTTGAATATCCCACACCACAAAATCCGCTTCTTTGGCCGGTTCAAGGGTGCCGATTTTATTCTGAAGCCCGAGGGCCCGAGCGCCGTTTCGAGTCACTCCGGCAAGGGCCTCTTCCGGCGTCAGCCGAAATAGCGTACAGGCCATGTTCAACATGAGCAACAAAGATGTCGTGGGGCTGCTACCGGGATTGCAATCCGTAGACACCGCAATGGGGACCGAATAACTCCTCAACAGATCGATGGGAGGCACCTGAGTTTCGCGCAGAAAATAAAAAGCGCCGGGCAACAGAACTGCAACGGTACCGCTTTTTGCCATGGCTTTGACCCCGTTTTCAGAAACATATTCCAGGTGATCCGCTGAAAGGGCGCCGTACCGGGCGGCCAGGGAAGCCCCTTGTAGATCGGTAAGTTGCTCGGCATGAAGTTTGACCGCCAGACCCAGCTTTTTTGCGGTTTTGAAAACCCGTTCTGTTTGTTTGGGCGTGAACCCGATATTTTCACAAAAGGCATCGACTGCCACGGCCAGATGCTCTGCGGCAATTTGCGGCAGGACATCATGACACACAAAATCGATGTACGCATCGCTTCTGTTCGCATATTCAGGCGGCAGAGCATGGGCACCCAGAAAAGTCGGTACAACGGTGACCGGAAAAACTTCACCCAACATACGGGCGACCCGCAGCATGCGGGTCTCGGTTTTAAGATCTAGCCCATATCCTGATTTTATCTCCACACATGTCACCCCCTCGCGCAAAAGGGTGGCCAGCCGGGGAGCGCTTTGATCCAGCAGCATCTGTTCATCTGCCTGGCGTGTGGCATTAACCGTTGACCGGATCCCTCCTCCCTGACGGGCGATTTCTTCATAGGTGGCTCCCAATAGACGCAGCTCGAATTCTCGCGCCCGGCTTCCGGCATAGACCAGATGGGTATGACAATCTACAAATCCCGGTGTCACACATCCACCTTGGCCGTCATGAATGGTTTTTGCCTTTGATTCAAGACCATGAGGCATTTCACTCCGTTTTCCGATCCAGGAAATTTGATGGCCACAGATCGCCATTGCACCATCTACAATCATTCCAAAGGGGGTGCTTCCCCTCATGGTGGCCAGGTCAACATTGATCCAAAGCGAATCAACTTCAACAGGTATTTTGTATTTTGTGGAGTTCATATTGGATTCCTCTTACGAACTATCTCTGGGTTCATGGCCGGTCGTTTTAAAAAAAGTCGGCAGGCTTGAAAATCATGGGATCAAGTTTCGCGATTTGAAATCGTGATTTAAGGGGTCAAACTTTTAATTTTACTAGTTTTCAAAGTGATATTGGATTCCAGATTGTAATTTATATAATTTATTGAAATTAAAATCAAATGGCGAAATAAAAAACAAACTCGGAGTGCCAAAATTTAAATGATTGAAACAACCTGTGCCATTTGCTAAATTTGATAGTTGGTGCCCATCCACAAACGGCATCTTTTGACCCGGAGCGGCGTTTTCGCTCTTTTGAAATCCTCGACATAGCCCGCTATGCCTGCGGTTTCAAAATTGCTCAAGCCTTGCTCTGAACCAAAATCTACCATTTGTGGACAGACACTATTTGAGAGTTGCACCTCACCGGAAAAAGGAATTTCAAATTCATATGATTGCCATCAGCAACCTGGCGTTTTCGTATCCTACCGGAAATTTCCGCCTGCATATACCCGAGTTTTCCGTTAAAAAGCATGAAAAGGTCGCTGTCATCGGTCCCAGCGGAACCGGGAAAACAACATTGCTGAATCTGATCGCCGGTATCATTGTATCAAACCGGGGAAGCATCCGCGTAAGTGATACTTCTGTAGATCGACTGAGTGATGCACAGCGACGACAATTTCGGATAACCCATATCGGTTTTGTCTTCCAGGATTTTGAACTTCTCGATTATCTCAATGTCTTTGATAACATTCTGCACCCTTATCGAATAACAGACGCTCTGCGCCTGGATGCCTCTGTAAAGGAGCGTGCCCGGACTATGGCCGAAGAGATGGGTATCGACGATAAACTTAAACGGCATGCAAATGACCTGTCCCAGGGTGAAAAGCAGCGGGCAGCCATTTGCCGGGCATTATTGCCGCAGCCCAAGCTGATTCTGGCCGACGAGGCCACCGGCAACCTCGATCCGGAGAATAAGACCCGTATTCTGGATCTGTTGTTCCGTGCGGTAAGAGAACATGATACCACACTGCTGGTGGTTACCCATGACCATGAACTGTTGGAGCGGTTTGATAGAGTGGTGGATTTCCGGGATTTCAGGAGATCCGAAAATTAGCCATAGTCTTTTTATTTGGCCTTGGAGAACCTCATCCTCCGGGTAGGATCAATGATATCCGACTCAGACGAAAACCTTAAAAGGACCGTAAGAGGGAAGAAAGCAGCCGGAAGAGAATTATGATTTTAAAGGATTTTAATTGATCGAGAGCCTATACATCGCCTGGAAGTATATCAGCTACAACCGGATCAAAACCGTTGTACTCATTGCCTGCATCACGCTGATATCCTTTCTCCCGTTTTCACTGCAGCTTTTGCTCGATGAAAGCGAGCGGCAATTGATGTCCCGGGCCGTTGATACGCCACTGATGGTGGGGGCCAAGGGCAGCGCTCTGGACCTTGTGATGAACACCCTTTATTTTGGTGATGATGTCCCTGAATTGATTTCCATGACCGCTTCGAACCGAATTGCCGAAACCGATCTGTCGCTACCGATTCCAATGTATGTGCGGTTCAAGGCACGGGGGTACCCACTTGTCGGCACCACACTGGATTATTTTGAATTTCGGGGGTTGAAGATTGATCAGGGTCGGCAACTTGCGGTGCTGGGCGATTCTGTTCTGGGTGCAACGGTTGCGAAAACCCTGGCATTAAAACCCGGTGACAGTTTGATATCCTCGCCGGAAAGCCTGTTTGATCTGGCCGGTATCTATCCGTTGAAAATGAAGGTGGCAGGGGTGCTCAAAAAGAGTCATACCTCTGATGATCTAGCGGTTTTCGTGGATCTGAAAACCACCTGGGTGATCCAGGGGTTGGGACACGGCCATGAGGATATCACCAAACTCAAAGATCCGACACTGATCCTCAAACGAACCGAGTCCAATGTGGCTGCCACCGCGAAGCTGTATCACTACACTGAAATTACGGAAAAGAACATGGCCGAATTTCATTTTCATGGAGATTTGTCGGCGTATCCCATTAGCGCGGTCATTGCCGTACCCTATGATACCAAATCCGGCACAATTCTCAGGGGAAAATATCTGTCAAAACAAGAAACGGAACAAATCGTGAAACCCAACGAGGTGATCGAGAGACTGCTTCAGAATATTTTTCGGATAAAGAACTTGCTGGATGCGGTCATCGCAGTGGTGGCCCTGGCCACGATACTGGCCATTATCCTTGTCTTTGCACTTTCGATAAGACTCAGACAGCGTGAGATCCAGACGGTTTTTAAAATCGGATGCAGCCGAATGACCATTGCCAAGCTTATCGGCGCTGAAATCTCAATCATTATTTTTTCGAGTACCGTACTTTGCATTTTTATGATAATTATAGTTCACACGGTATCCAATGATCTGGTGAGGATGCTGTTTATACGGTAGCGCTATGTTCGCGAATATGGAAAGAGGAGAGATGAAAGTTACAGATAATAAAAAAAGGCTAAAAAGTCTTGGGTCTGTCTTTTACTCTATGGTCCTTGTTTGGGTATCTATTATTCCGGGAGCAGTCATTGGTGAAGCGCGCGAACCGCTTACCATTTATACGGTTAATTATCCGCTGAAATATATGGCTGAGCGGATCGGTGGCGATCATGTAAAAGTAATACTCCCGGCTCCAAAAGACAGTGATCCGGCCCACTGGACACCAGATATCGCGACGATTGGCGCCTACCAGCAAGCGGAGTTGATTTTGCTAAACGGCGCCGGCTATGCAAAGTGGGTCGCCAAAACCAGCCTGCCGTATTCAAAAGTCGTCGACACTTCAAAGGCGTTTAAAAAACGCACCATTCAAACCCGGGAAGTCATGACCCACAGCCATGGTGCGGCAGGCAAGTATGCCCATGAATCGCTTGCGGTTACGACCTGGCTTGATTTAAAGCTTGCCTCCCTTCAAGCCGGGACGATTCGGGCCGCAATGATTCGAAAACGATCGACATTGCAGAAAACGTTTCAGGCGAATTATGCAATGCTTTTAGAAGACCTGATGGCTTTGGATCAAGACATTCAAACTATCGTAACTCTAAATCCACTAATGCCTTTGATCGTATCCCATCCGGTGTACGACTATTTTAAAAAACGTTACGCCTTAAATATTGTGAGCGTGCATTGGGAGGCGGATCAGGTGCCGGGGGACGCACAATGGAGCGAGCTTAAAAAAATATTGGAACAGCACCCTGCAAAATGGATGGTTTGGGAAGCGGAACCGCTCCCGGCATCGGTGATCCAACTTGAACAGGCCGGGATTAAAAGCATTGTTTTCAACCCGTGTGGAAATATTCCTAAAAATGGAGATTTCATGTCGGTGATGCGTCGAAATGTGGAAAACCTCCAAGTGGCCTTCAGCTCCCTTAAATGAGCGGGAAGCGAAGGATGTTCCAGATCTATCAGGCAGCGATCACTCGGCGTTATTAAGACTTTAATAAATACGGTATGGGGAAAAAATTGAATGACAAAAATTTGGAAGGCCGATAATGAAAATAAATAATTTTCAAAATTTATGGGTGGAAATAACAGTGAATCGCTTTGAGGCGTTTTAAGCTTTTCATTCCTTTGTTTTAATCAGGTAATATCACATCAAACAGATACCAAATCGATATCGTCAAAATACAACTCCACCGGACCATCTTCAGATGAATTGTATAACGTTATGACTGATTCGGCGATTTTGGTGGCATATGGTTCGATGGGGAATATATTATGGGTCCGAAGGGTTGCAACCAAGGCGTTCGTTCCTTTGGAGATGGACTTCACGATAATCTTACTCTCATAGGTTTCTTCGCAAAGAAGTGAAAAACTTTCCTTCTGCAACATTGAATACGCTACTTTTTTCAGATTTTTGTCGATAATTGCATATTCTCTAAGTTGCAGTTTATTCTTGGTGGCATCCCGAGAAATCACATATTTTTGACGCATCTATTTTTTCCTTTTCAGCCGGTTTCTATGTCTCAATATTCTCTTCTTCATTTGGGGACTGATTTAGATTCTCTTCTGATGCTAGAGTGTTTTTATCCAGTTTGCGTTGTCTCTTTTCTTCTTTCTTTTTCTTTCTTGCTAATTCTTTTTGACGTTTGTTGAATTGATAATTTGATCTTGCCAATCGGTTACCTCCTGAGTTGATATTGTTGATAACGACAGCAAATGGATCTTTGAGTGGACCTTTATGCGGTTTAAGGGCTAATATTACGGTTTCGATTCAAACCAAACAAAAGGGCACTCCTTCGATATAAGAAAGAATGCCCGTTTTACTTAGGTCATAAAGTTAAATCACTGTGACATTTGCAGCAGACGGACCTTTTTGTCCTTGCTCTATATCAAAAGAAACTCGGTCGCCTTCATTGAGGGATTTAAAACCGTCGGCGTTGATTGCTGAATGATGAACAAACACATCCGCCCCATCTTCTTGCTCAATGAACCCAAAACCTTTTCTGTCGTTAAACCATTTAACTGTTCCATTGGCCATAGTAACATCCTCCTTTTTAAAAAAAATTTTCAACGTCACAAACTGGAGGGTGCCACTTTTACAAATGGATTGTTCCTTCAGAAAGAAACTGTCCCGCAGATTAAACGGTCCTTAATTGATTGGATACATAATAATCTTTATTTAAAAGAAAGCAAGCTAAAATTTAATCCTTTTATTGAGAGGAGGGGGCAAAAATGCTTTTAATCGTTCATAATCAAAAGATAATCATCCAAAACATCCATATGCTTCGGTTTGGACCGATTTCGGTGAATGTAGATGACAAGATGCAAAAAATGACTGTCTATGAGAACCGGAGTTGACTTGTATCAGCTTCCAAAAAGGGAACCATAGTGCCTTTTTTGATGTTTTTTCTCTTTTTCAGCGAATTTGGCATTAATTTGTCTACCCGCCAATGTCGCGCTTTTAAGGGATTTGAGAACTTTTTTCGCAACGTTTTTTTCAACATCAAAGAAAGAAAACTCTCTTTTAAGTTCTATTCTGCCGAGTTTTTTGGATGATATGCCCGATTTGTCACAGACCAGGCGGACGATGGAGCCTTCTTTGAGTTTGTCGAGACGGCCGACATTAATAAAAAATCGCTGGGTATTGCCTGTGAGGCGGAACTCGGCTTTATCCTTTTTTGTTAAGCGTTTTTTGATTTTCACGTTTATGTCTTCGGCCCCACGGTAGTAATCGAGAAATCGGTTGAATTCAGCTGAGACGAAGCGCCGGATCAATTCTTCCTTACTGAGAGCGGAAAGGGTTTCAAGCACCGGTGGAAGGTAATTATCGATTTCTTTGTTGTTGACCTCCGTAGAAACCAGACGATCCACCATCGCGTGAAGCTGTTTTTCGCAAACCGCTTGGCCGCTTGGGATTTTTTTATACTCGAACTGAATACCGCTTTTAGATTCCAGTTCTTTGATCCGTCGGACCTCCCGGGTATCTACCAATAAGATGGAAACGCCTGATTTACCCGCTCGGGCCGTTCGACCGCTCCGATGGGTGTAACGTTCCGGTTCATCGGGGAGATTGTAATTGATAACGTGGGTGATATCATCCACATCCAGACCCCGTGCGGCCACATCGGTGGCCACCAGCAGTTGCAGAGTCCGTTCTCTGAACTTTTTCATCACTTGGTTTCGTTGTATCTGGGACAGGTCGCCGTGCAGTGGTTCAGCGTTGTAACCGTCTTTCATCAGCTTGTCGGCTACCGTCTGAGTTTCCATACGCGTACGGCAGAAAATAAGGCCGAAAATATCGGGGATATAATCGATCATCCGTTTTAGAGCCGCGTACCGATCTTTTTGTTTGATGATATAACAGGCGTGGGAGATATTTTCAGCGGCTTTGTTAGGCGATCCCGCAGTAATAGTTACAGGATGGGTCATATAGGTTTTCGCGATTTTTGCCGCGGCCTTGGTCATTGTGGCTGAAAAAAGCCAAGTTCGCTTGTCGGTGGGGGTCTGTTTCAGAATGTCATCGATATCTTCCTGAAATCCCATGTTGAGCATTTCATCAGCTTCATCCAGGACCGCATAGACCACGTTTTGCAATTTGACGGCCTTTCGGTTAATCAGATCCAATAGGCGGCCGGGGGTGGCCACGATGATCTGAGCTCCCTTTTTAATCAGAGAAATCTGGTCGCGAATAGCGGCCCCGCCGAAAACGGCGGCAATACGTGCGTTCGGGATATACCGGGCAAACAGTTTCAGGTCACCGGTGATTTGAAGGCAGAGTTCCCGCGTGGGGCAGAGGATCAGCCCTTGGGGGGTTCGCGATTCAAAATCAATCAACTGCATCAAGGGGAGGCCGAATGCGGCGGTTTTCCCCGTGCCGGTCTGGGCCAGGCCGATGATATCGGAGTCGCCTGTCAGCATCCGAGGGATAGCCTTTTCCTGAATCGGGGTGGTATGTTTAAACCCGAGTTGGTCGATGGCCCGGATGATTTCGTGTTTAAATTCAAAAGAAGAAAAATTCATAAATGTTTTCCTGAAGATGGCCGGAGTAACCCCCGGCCGGTTATGTCTCGTAATACACACAAAAAGCCGTCTCGGCGCGTTTGCCGGACGGCTTTGTTTCGTTTTTTTTAAAGAATCCTGAGATATTGCCAAACGATCTTGCGATATCCGCCGGATTATTTTATTAATAGGCGTCTCATATCGGTTGCTTTTAAATTAATCAACCTTTTTATCAATGCAAGTGGAATTCAAAAAAAAACAGTTCGAGTCCAGACAGCGGGAATTGTTTAACAAAAATTAACGAGCAGATTACAAACTCATTTGAAGATTCCCACTTTGTAAAAATGACCTTGGTTAATACATTGATTAAATTGAGTTTTCCGGTTGATAAATAAAATGGAACCGTTTTAATTGGCATATCATATTTGTTGAAGATTTATAAAAACAGATTCGAATTTATTGCAACTCACAATGAGATTGGCAGACGAAAGATTTTTCCATTTTGATTACAATTATTCGAGTTTTTACCTATTGCCCAATCACGAAATTCAAATAAATAATAGTGGTGGTCCAATTTAAAAAAATGTGCAAGCTTTTGCCTGATCATGGACGCACATGGGTTTGCAGTCCCCGCAAAGCGGGACAGGAAGGTGTGTCTGCTAAACCTGCACAGAACGCTTTGCAGGACAAAAAGGGCCATTTATGGATGGCCACCACCTAAAGTACATAAATGATGACACCCAACCATCCGACGGCAAATACGACTGGAGATGCCAGTAAATAGTATTTCGACGATACACCGCCAAGAGCACGAAGCAAAAAAGGCGCGGCGCGCTTCGCTATGTCTGTGTCAAGGACTTGAAAGCGTGGGTCACAGGTGTGCTCTTTTGAAATCTTGAGCATTTTAATTTTCCATGTTTTTTGAAAAAGGCATGTTCTCCCAATCGACAACGTCCAAATGATACACAGCACAAACCCGGCGAGAAATAGTGGCATATTTTTAAAAATGATCCCACCGTTTAACTGCACAACAGATAATAAAATGACATTAACGACCAACAGAACCTGAAGTTTTGTTGTCTTGATCCAGTTTTCATCCTTCCATAAATTCAGAAGCATTGAGAAAGCTTCTATATCACCCTTTGTTTGTTCATTGTCAGTCATATTCTACTTGCTCACCTTTGGTTCAATCGATTGGGACCTGTTTTGGGATATATATTGAGTGCCATCCATGACTTTAAAACAAATAATTGCGGTCGTCCAATTTAAAAAAAATGTACAAGTTATTGCCTGATCAAGGCCGCATAAGGGTTTGCGGTCCCCGCGAAGCGGGACAGGAAGGCGTACGTGCTAAACCTGCACCAGAACGCTTTGCAGGACAAAAAGGGCTTTTTATGGATGTCTATTATTTGGATGCTCTTCCAATGGGAAGACAAAGGGGGGAGGATCACTTCAGCCCCGCCTTGTGCAGGCTGTCAATTAGATGATTTAACACCGATTGATCTTTATACGGGAGTCGTTGCTTCCAGTCTTCCAAAGAAGTATGAGGGCTTAGTCTATCTACCTTTGCCGCCTCAATTCCGGCCTCCTCATCGCGTCCCTGCTGAATATAAATTGATGTCAAGTAAACGTGAGCAGGCATAAAGTTGGGGTTGCGTTTAAGAATACTCTTGAATTGGTTAATCGCCGGGTCCTGCTGTCCTGTCAGAAAATAAGCATGACCCAGGGTCCATAAATACCAAATCGGGTATCTTGGGTTAAGACGCATCGCTTTCTTTATCAGTCCAATGGATTCACTCGGTCTTCCGGCCCACGACAGAGCAGCAGCGAAGCCCGCAAGCATATCGGCATCATTTGGGCCGAGGATGACGGCTGTTTTTAGCGCGACAATGGCCTGTTCATATTTCTTTTTCCACAGAAGAACATCACCCAGTAGAGCGTGTCCAGCCGGCAGTGAATCATCAAGGGCGATGGCCTTTTTTGCCAATTCAAATGCCTTTTCGACGGGCCGGGAATTTTTACTCCATCCCATGGTCCATTCCATAAGGTGGGTGCGCCCATTGATTGCATATGCTAAAGCAAACTTCGAATCCACCTCAATTGCTTTTTCAAACATTTGGCGGGCTTGAAGGTTTCCTGTTTGCGATTCTTGATTCAGATAATCAGACCCTTGAAGGAAAAAATCATAGGCCTCCATATTGTTCGTGTAATTATCTATAAGCCGAATTCGATCATCCTCGGTCAACTTCACCGCCAGAGCGGCGACTATCTTCTGTGTCACCTCGTCTTGCAACGCAAAGATATCTTTCAAATCTCCGTCATAACGTTCCGCCCAAATATGGCCGCCTGTTGTTGCATCTATTAATTGAGCATTGATACGCACTTTGTTGTCAACTTTGCGTACGCTCCCTTCCAGAACATAGCGGATTCCGAGCTCACGACCAATTGTTTTCACGTCCACAGATTTTCCCTTATATTGGAAAGTCGAATGACGGGCGATGACGAAAAGGCCTGAGATTTTAGATAAATCCGTAATAAGATCCTCAGTCATTCCATCACTGAAATATTCTTGCTTTGGATCACCACTCAGGTTATCAAATGGAAGTACTGCAATCGAAGGTTTGTCGGGGAGCGAGAATGCCACCTTTGCCACCGGGTCAGGCGCCATTGAAGGAAAACGGAAGTAGAACTGCCAAATCACAACTCCTCCCATAACGATAATAACAGCTGCTACCGCGACCCATGATATCCACCTTTGTTTTAGAGGACCGATCCCTTCTTTTACGATCACTTTACCAACAGCTTCCAGCTCTGTTAAAATTCGATATACCTTCACCGATTGTGATATATTCTTGATAGTTTGATCGCCCTGATACTCGTATCCTAATGTTAGCTTTCCCTTGATGTGCTCAAAGACGGTCCCTGAAACAGATATGCCACCGGCGACAGCCAGGCCTTCCATTCGTGCGGCAATGTTGACACCATCCCCATAAATACGGTCACCCTCCTCGATAACATCACCCAGGTTGATACCGATTCGAAACTCCATTTTTCGATTCTCAGTGAGTTCAACATTCCGGATTCCAAGTTCTTTTTGAATTTCGACCGCAGATTCAACGGCATCCACAACGCTGGCAAATTCTGCTAACAGGTTGTCACCGGGAGAGTCCACAACGCGGCCCCGGTATTTTAGGATGAGATTGCTCATAACCTGCCGGTATGCCTCTAATGTGCGGACAGTGGAAAGCTCGTCATCTCCCATCATACGGCTATAGCCCTTAACATCAGCACTTAGGATGGCACTCAGTTTCCGTTTAGCGCGTTCCTCGGCCATGGTCCTTTCTTTCATAAAAGAAACCACATGATTGTCAAACCCGAATCAAGCTGAAATTCGACTAGATGTTCTCCATGATTTGGTATTGCTTTTAGTAAAAGATAAATCAAAAGTGTATCTCATCAAAACAAGAAATACGATTTCGCAGGCAAGCGGTATAATAGCACATAAGGGATAGAATGTCCACTCTCTCGGATCATCCGAATCTGCGAAGATATCTCTGTGTGAACCCTGTATCGGTGGAATCACTCTTTTTGGTATTTTTGGTTCCGGGAAATTTGTTGATCTACAGTTTATTTATTTGGTTTTATGGCGGGTGTTGTAATAGAGGTTTTTTACGCTATATTATTAAAAAGGTCGACTTCAAAGCCAAATCCAGTTTATAGCCTACCGGCTACTTTAAACGCTTTTGTCCGGTCTATGATTAGGCCCTTTGTTCACAGGTGAGACTGTTTCAGAAAAAAGGATTTGTGTTTAATATATCATGCAGCAATAAGGCAAATGTGGTTACAGAATTTTTTTCACCGGCCTTTAAAAAATGCGATGGTACAGATTGTATGCCGCATGCCACACAACAAAAAGACCTGACAGAACCATCGATGCGCACAGGCCTGAATAAATAACAAACCCCATTGCCTTTGTTTTTGTCATTGACTTGATTCCTTCCTTACAATTTTTTCAGTAAAAGTAATTCCCGCCCTAGCGAATAAAAAGAGTGTGGGCACTAATATTATCGACACTATCTTTATTATGGATTCCTATCCTTTGCGGTGGGTGAATTTAACTTGAAAGGTAAACTATTTGTGCTTTTAACTCGTGTCCATCCATAACTGGTCCTTTTTACCCTGCCCGGTATTCTGGTGTGAGCGATATCAGGATAAAAACTTGCGCATTTTTTGAATTGGACACCCCTATAGATTATTTTAGTGTCGTGGATGGACACTATCTATTATATAATAATTGCCGCCGGGAGCGTGATAAGCATAATTTGAGAGGAGTGTCGCCATTAAATCTTTGTCGCTTAATCGGAAGGCATCTCAATAATTACAATTATGAAAAGTCTGAAAAAAACTTGATAGTGAATTGGATAAGATTCAAATTGGTTTAATTGCTTTACAACTATTATTTTTTCAATTTACACTAAAAAATCTCAATCCGTTGCATAACAATTTTCTCAACAGCAATTTTCTTTCGGGTAACCCACTATTTAATATGCTGCAAAGAGATATATAAAAATTCCCGAAAAAATAATCATCCTTAAAAAAGAAGGGAATATGATTACGCCCAAAATATTCAAAATTGCTCTTAAGCTTCTTTTTTTAGCCATCCCGAAAAATTTCCTTTCCAAATCATTAATTTCAGCCAAATAGATCCTGGCTGCAAACCCAATCACCAAAGCCTTGGCATTAGGTCATCATGATATTTCTT
>SDBV01005345.1_pt1 | contig 18161 bp, 22 predicted proteins | sample 2277081 | NCBI WGS metagenome assembly SDBV01 (sample SAMN10402039, study PRJNA504765) | marine sediment metagenome | isolation source: marine sediment core GS10_PC15, 223 cmbsf | place: Arctic Ocean: Southern Knipovich Ridge | collected 2010 | reverse complement strand
AGGTCATCGTCGCCCATCTGCAGCCAAGCGCCGGCGAAGGCGTCAAAGTGATCCTCGATGAGTATCAGAATGGCTTGTCGTTCCTTGGCGTAGCGTTCCAAGCGGTTCAGGAGCTGCTCGAACCATCCTGCGAAATCGCAGGTCATCATCGGAAGTATCGGCCATTGCTCACGAGCTGCTTCGATCAAGTGGGCTGTTGCCATTTGGTCAAGATATTCGGTCATTTCTCACTGGTCCCTTCTACGGCCCGCTTGATGCGATCTTCTGTCCGCCGGTGCAGTGCGATCCGGGCTTCCTTGACGTGCCCGATGGCGATGGCGTTCTCGGTACATCCAAACTCACCGGCCTGGAACTCCTGGAGTAGATCCAGAATGATCGACAAGAGCGATTCCATCGTGATCCCGTTCACGCCTACGTCTTTCAGCGTGCCCTCTTGGAAATGCACATCCAGCACATCCAAATCTTCGGGCCGCTCCATCACGATCCGATAGTTGTGGTGCGCCCCACCTGGGCCCTTCTCGCCAAGGACGTAAACCTGGATCAATTCGATGCTGCCAGGGCTCACCACGCCCGAGAGCTGACGGCCCTTGATTTCGTCCGCGAAGACATCCTTGATTTCATCGAAAATAAAGTTGAAGGTGTCCGATGGCACCCGATAGGCGCCCAGCCCCCGATCCTCATCCAGGTAGGGCAGGACAAAGTCGCCCTGCTCAAGATACTGGCGCGAGCGGTCAGGGTTAAGCACATAATAGCCTTTGTGGTCGCGGTGTAAGTATTCCGGCCACGGATCACGCGGAGCTTGCCAGACACCGCTGTTGTCAGGCTCAAAAAATCGCCAGGCCTCGAACGTTGTTTTCGTTGTTGTGAATCGGTTCATTGGGTTAATCCTTTGCTGGTGCAGCCCTTTTCTCAGGCGGAACCCATCCGCCGGCAATCAGGGCAAAAAAGTGTTCTTCTTCAGGTACCGGGTACGCCTCATACCGCTCGTTTCCATGGACGCACGATGGTTGTTCGGTCACGGGCGTATCCATGGGTTTTCTTTGCCAGACAGTGCCGTTGGCGATCCAGTAATCATTATCCAAGCCACCCCCGTGCTCGCGTTTGGTAACCAGCCACTTCGAGTATTGCCAGGGGCCCGTCCTGATGGCGTACTGCATACCCCAGGAGTCAGGCTGGACGATGAACAGATCGACCTGGGGATAGGGCTCCGTCGTCAGAATTGTGTAGCATCGCAACTTCTCGCCCCCGCGAACTAAGCGGAGCTTCTCTTTCTTGACCAGGTCCTCCAAGATGTGGATGAGCAACGATTCGGGTTCATCGAAGAGATCATTACCGGGGATAGGGCCGATCTTTGCAATGGCGACCATCTCGATGTCGCCGATGCGACTGCCCCGTCGTCGGATGCTCCCGGCGATTTCGATGCGCTCGCAACCCGGGCTCAACGTTGCCCGTAGCTTCAACCCGAGCGCCAAAGCGAATACTAAAGTCATTTCAGTTTTCATCGGTAATCATTCCACTGGCGTCATGCAAACATAAAAAAGGATCCGTTTCCTTTTTTTCAACGCCGGATAGGTCGTAACCAGAAACGAAGCCACGCTCGGCATAAACTCACCGTTTCGTCGATGTCCGTGAAGCTTGGTGGACCACAAAACAACACTGCCGGATTCACACAACCAGATCATAATGCGGTTACTGCCCTTAAACTTCCGCGAACTGACACGAACGCGAATACGAACAGAGTTTTCGATTGCCGGCCAGATTTGGTCGCAACGCTCGGCACACAGCGATATTTTGGGGCCGGGATCCCGCTTCATAGTGGTGAATAGCCAGCCTGGTGGATCATCGCCGCTGCGCTGAAATTGTCGCTTGTAGGGTTTAACCATCATGGTGATGCGAAAGTTCGGTGTCAGCGCTTACAATAGGCGGCCCTGGCGTCGACTTGGTCAATCGCGTTCGCATTTCCTGGAAAGCCTCCGATGCTTGCGCAAGTGCGCCCTCCAACTCGTCGATATGATCCGCTGCCTTCGCGTAGAGCGTGCTCCTGATGAGCGTGCCTTGGTTGCGTTCATGTTCCTTCTTCTGCCTGTCCGCTTCCCTCAATTGCATCTGTATCGGTACCTGGGCCATCGGTTGTCTCCTTGGAGGATTCGTCGGGGTTTTTCGGCAATGTGAACTGGATGTTGCTCTGCGCGACTTTCTTCCATAACTTAAGCGCCCGTGAACCGCAGGCGACGGACATTTCGGCCTTTTTGCCTTCGCAGAAGAAGTTATTGGTGTACGTAAAAACGACTTGAAGAAAGTCGCGCGTGGCACGCTCATACAGGTCAATCAGATATTGCCGCTGCTCGTCGGGGTCTTTGATTTTCTGTACGGGATGATTCGGCGATTGGGTTACGGCCCAGGTGGTTTCCAAGATGGCGGCAAAAGCCTTCGAGGCCAAGAGCCTCAAGCCTTCACTCATCATCTCTCCGTACTGTCGCGGATCAACAATCGTCGTTTGCTGGCACAACTTCACGTCAAAGCCTTCTGTGCCCATCAGCGCACAACCGCCGACCATGACGTCGTCGTGCGAGCCATTCATTTCATCGAGCATGTGTCGAAGCTCGGTGACAACCCAACTCGGGCACAGAATCTTGCCCTTGGCCATTGTTCAGGTCCTTACTCAGGTTGGTCTTGGGACAAGCTACCGCACACCACGGGTATAAGCGGCTTGTCAACGGCCGTCGTTCCGTCAGCACGTCCGAAGTGGCCCAAGATGCGTTCTTCGATCGTTTTTCTGGCCATGTGGAGCAAGTGATTCCATGAGCTTTCTAAGGGCTTAAATACCCATTTGCGTTGTTCCAGATCGACGCGCACGTATACCTCAAGTGCATACGAATCATCGAAGAGGGCATCAGCCAGAGGCCGCACATTGAACTTATACGTGCCGATAGGCAGGACCATGTCATCGACCTGAGTTGTCTTGATGCCCCCGACCATACTGGATGTCGCGTCACGGGTTTCATCAGATCGCTGCTCGTCGACAACCTTGAGTTGTTTGATCTTGTTGATGAAGTCGGGCGAAGGCATGGTCGTGCGGAGCCGCATGTCGAACTCCTCGACAGCATCCGATACGCTCAGCCGCTCACCCGCGATCTTCTGCTTGGCTGCCAGGAAGAAAAGATATTCCTCAGTCCAGTCGCTTGACCATCGCATACGCTCGGCGGATTGCTCGAAGTCGAAGACCAACTCGACCCAATTCATGCCGTAGAAGATCACTGGATTCGCCAGGATGCTGTCATTGTCCTTGTTGGCGATGGCAAAAGAGATTAGATCCTTGAGCGTAAATGCTGTGATCTTTCTCGGGTAAGCCGAAGTCTCACGCCAATGAGTTGTGCCGTCGGGTAGTTGAACCAGGTTCCAGGTGGGCGGATCGCCGGGCATGTGATGGAACTGGACCTCGTTGCCCTTGTTCACGAGTCGCTCGATGCTTTCAACAAACGCTTTCGATCTTTCCGAATTGTCGTCTGTCATACCGTTGCTCCTTCTAGTGGTGGGTTTAGCCGGCCAGGGATATGGTCGCGCGTTTAGATTTCCCCAAACTCTTCGGTGTTGGGGGGCTGTTCGGCCGTGGTCTCGTCAATGGGTTCAGCGTCATCGTCTTTGTAGACCGTTGACAGATCGAGCTGGCGGGCATCGTGGGGGCTGTGTGGCTGAAAGACTGCGATGCCGTCATCCAAGGCCATCAGGTTGTAGGGCTTGGTGTTGCGGCGGGTCGGTATCTTGACGCCGGCGGACACTTGCATGTTGATCGAATCGAGTTGAGCACTGTCCTGTTGCAACTGAGGCATGAACTCGAATTGGAGGACCACGGTTCGCTTGCTCTTGTCGCCAGGTCGATCCATGACATCTTTCAAGGCCGTGCGGAATTGATGGTCGATCGCCAACTGGACCCGACCATTATCTATCTGAGGAATGTTGCTCAGGTTGAATTGGGTTTGTCCTGCCAACTTCTGGGGTTGTGCTTTTGCCATCGTGATCCTCCTTGTTGGATTGTCAAAGGTGGGCCGGCGGCCGCCGCGGAGCAAGGCCCGGGATATTCCCCGCTTTGGCCGCCGTTATTCATGGGTGGTGTTGCGCATCACGTCCATGATCCCATTGGGTCAAGTATGCCTTACCTTGCCAAGGTTGTCAAGTTGAACATACTACAACTTAATCGGCTGGCCCCGAGTGCCGTCGAAAATATCCACCGGGACCGCCTTATCCTTGAGGCGCTCGAGCGTTTCAGCCACCAGATTGACATTCGCTTCGCCCATCACGACGGCCACCAGGTAAATTGGGATCCCCTTGTCATCTTCAGCCTGGGCCCAGCCGATAGGTACAACAGGTTCGGTGACGACCATCGCGCCGGCGACCTGTTTTGCCAAATCAATGATGCCTGGCCGCTGTGCCATAACGGCAGTCTACGGCTTGATTCGGACTTGTTCAAGGCTAACGGGGTGGCCCCGGATTCGGGTCGTAACTTTCCCAGGGATTGAAGGATGGACCTCGTTCAGGTTGAGCCTGAAATGCTTGGCGTGCTTTTGCGTCCAAGTCTTCATCGGCCAGGCCACTGTAAGGCGTCTCGGCGAGGCCTTGGCCGCCAAGTAGCGATGCCCCCGGACCGACCTGAGCGCCCGTAGCGGGCGATTCGGCTCGGACGCCGATTGCTTGACGATCCTGGATAACCGCTCGCAAATAGTCAGCCCATGGCCCGTCGGGCTCTTGGTCAAGATATGCCTGAAGATGAGCGGTCGGCATTGTGGCGAAGTTTTCAGCGGCCTGAGTTGTCTTCTTGCCGGACTCGGCGTAATCCTCACCACGTCCTGCATATTCGGGCTCTGTCGGCGCTAGATGGCGGTAACGGGCGATCTCCTGGGCGGCGGCCGTTTTATTCGGCACGCCGGCCGGGCTGATCCCGACGCCTTCTGTCGGCTTGCCCTTGTACCTGTACTTACCGAAGGCTGCCTCCTGGGCAATTCGTTCAAGGTCCTGCTGATGTGCCAGCTCGGCCAGGTCTACGCGGCCGGTCTGTTGCATCTGCAATCGCTCGATGTCACCCGCCTGGGCAAGGCCAGCCTGCTGGATCGTTGCCTGGAGGCGCATTTCATCCTGGGCTTTTCGTTGCCCGAGTGCCTCATAGCGGTATTCTTGGTCAGCGGAGAACATGCGCTCACGCATGTCACGATCGGCCTGGGCCTGCTCGACGGCGAACTGTTGCTGACGGATGCCCATGACCATGTTTATGTCACCCTGACGCTGACGTTCGAGCCTGCCCCGAGCAGTTTCCCGACGCTGGGCGGTGCCCAGCATCTTGCCACCCTGGTAGGCAAGGGTTCCCAGTGCTTCGATGTCCGTGTAGTCCATAACAACGGGCATTAGCGTTGCTCCGATTATTCCCCCCTGGGTTGGGTCGTCCAACCATAGGGGATCAATCTCAGGTACGTCGCTTCATCCTTGAACCCGCCTGGCCCACTACCCAAATCCGAGGCTTGGACAGTGATTTTCCGGCTTGTGCCGTATGGTTGATTGGCCTTGGCGCCGGCGTAAATCGTAAAGGATACCGATCCTGTACCACCACCGCCACCGCCTGGCGTGGGGCCTGCTGGCGTTGCTGGTGTCGGGGTTGGTTGAGCTGTAGGTGCCGCCTGAGCCCCGACAGCAGTCGCGGTTGCCGGCGTTGGCGGCGTGGAAGCCCCCGTGGGACCATAGATGATTTCCCCTGGAGTTGCCGGGCCCCCGCCACCAGCGCCAGTTGGTTGATTGCGCTCAAAAAAACCAGCGCCTGATGGTGTACCAGGAATGAAACTTTTGGTCTTTTGCCTGGACACACCACCGCCAGCCCCACCGCCAAGGCCTTCGCCCATACCGGCCTGGGACATCAATTGCGCCATCAAGCCGGCATCGGGCCCGCGATCGGTGCGTGCCTCCTGCATCTGGGCCAGGAACATCCCCAATCGTTCGTCGGCGCCGACCTGGGACTTCATCACGTCGGTCCTTTGCTTGGCGGTCTGTTCGGCCTGCTCACGCTCGGCCCGGCTCATATCTTCCGTGATTCCGCGTTGAACCGCCGATCTCACTGTCGTCTGCCCGAGGCCTCGGCTGATAAGGTCTTGGTCAGCGGTCGCCATTGCCCGCTGGCCAGCCTGGCCGATTCGCTCCATGCCTGCCCCGCCGATCGTATCCACAAAGTCCATGATCTCGCTGTAGCGTTGGCCAACTTTGTCCTGCGTGGTGGCAACGGTTTGCATGATCTGACCGTAACGCTGCTCGTTGGCCGCGTTGGCCGTTTCAGCTATTTGGCGGTACGTGTCGAGAATCAGTTCCCAATCGAAGTCTTGTTGTGGCATCATCGACCTCCGATCTAAGACGAATCAGCGTAAGCAGCCACGAAATCAGGTGTGCCGGCACCACCGAGATAAGCCTCGATCGACTTATCCGTGCCGTCGAGTATGACCAGTGGGAAGTGATCTTGCGACTGCCATGTATCGCCATCGGGCACCGAACCGGTGAACATGATCCGATCGGCTGGCCCGGTGCTTTTCAACTGAACGGTGAGCGTTACGGGCCCGCCGGTATCGTTGTGGATCGTAATTGACCGCACGATGCGACGAACGCCGGCACCAGGGGCGGCAACAAGTGTCACATCAGCGGCACCAGCCAAGACGCCATCGTTTCCTGCTTCTGTCCAAGCCATGATTACATCATCCAGTTACGGGACTTCAGTTCCTGAATTGCCGTCATCACGTTACCTTTCGTCATCCCCTTGATCGCCCCTTCCATCATATCCCGCGACTTCAGCTCTTGCCGCATCGCCTCGGCGTTCAGGCCACCTACGCGACTGATGCCACCACCTTCTTTGACGGCCGGGCGACTGGGCAATGCCGCCGAGAAGATCGCTCGGCCCTCAAGCTCCTGGTTCAGGTCATCGGTGGCATCGGTGGCCAGATGATCCATGGACCGGCGAGTCCTCACCGATTGGCCTGGCGTGCGGGATACACCTTTGAGCTTAGCCATCACAAACCTGCCCTCATTCTGCCGGCGCTCACGAACTTCGCACTTCCATTTTCATAAGCCCAAGTCTCACCAGCCGCCTGGTTGCGCAACATGAAGCGAAGGGCATTTCCACGGATACGTTTGGGGATCGGCAGGTTCCGCCCGGCGGCCAAAGTCTTGGTAAAGATCGCGATCGTTTCCACCGCAACTTCTTCGGGCGTGTGCCCGCGAAAGATCGACAACGCTGTGCTCGCTCCGCCATCGGCATCCGTGTTCACTAGGCACTCATTGAGCTGGAACTGCCTGGTGGGTGATCCTGGGTGGAAGATCGGGAAGCTGAAGAAGCTGTCGATCGCCGTCGTATCGTCGTTAAGTGCCGTTTTGTCCATGAAGCGAACATATCCGTCGTAGCCGCCAAGCCACATTGCCCTGTCATCTGGGTCATCAGCGTCGTAAACGTGCAACGCTGTGGGACCAAGGACGATTGGGAACTCATCAGGCCAGAACGAATCCGTCCGGGCGTCCCAGAACCAATGTCTGCTGGCACTGGCCGGCTCAGTTACCGGTGAAATGTAGATATGCAGGCCCTGAGCATCGCGGTCGTAGGATAATAGAACATTGCTCACGGCAAGGTTGATGTTGCCAAAAGTCTTATCAAGCCGCCCCTTACTCACCAATTCAGGTTGGGCTGAATTGGGTGAGAAGCGGTAGAGACCATTCTGCGCCATCCAAAAGAGCGTGCCGAATGGGTCCCAGGCATAGGCAAGCGAGCCGACGATTCCGATTTGACGACTGACGTTGTCGATCTGACCGCCGGCCGCCGGATCACCACGCATCACCCAAAAGCTGTGATCGCCCCCCATGAACAGCAGATCGTCCTGATACGGGATCAATGCCGAAATAATATCTTCGAGCTTGCCGGCATCGGCGTTGTTGCCTGCCACCGGCATAAGGGCATCGGTCGTTGGCGGTGAATAATCCCAATCGAATGCGTCGCCCGAGCGGCCCATAAACCAGTTGTGCGGGTCCTCGGGTAAGCCGGCCATGACAGGACGACCTCGATACAAGGCAAGAATCCGGCATCCCTGGGTCGTGTTCACCGTCCCCTGGGGCAATGTGCCAGCGGTAACATCCGTGGCCCAGTCATTGACATCGCCGGCCGATAGGTCCAGGTAGGAGTAATTGTCCTTGAACCCATCGACGAAAAAGACGTTCTGGAACGCCTCTTGGCTTTGGACGACGCCCGATGTCCTCAAGATAGCACTGCCACCAGGCGCTTGCGAAGGTTGAACACCAGGCAGGCCCGAATAGACGCTCCCGCCGGCGACGATCACGCTCTTGACGGTCCGAAAGCTCGCGCTTGGCAAGGCTGTTTCGACCTTACAGCGGCTGGCGACAATATGGTCGGCCAAGCCAACTAAGCGGCTCACGCCAATAGCGGCGCGGGTCCGGCCGGCATAAAGCACACTCCCGAAGCTACCGACCTCATTGTCATTGACACGAATCACAAAAGCGTCGCCATTGGCCTGGACCTCGAACTTGATGGGATCGGTGTAATCAGGCCCAGAGCCTTCGTCGATCGTGAAATCCGCCGTTGTCAGCAGTATGCCCGCCGTGTAGGCCGCGCCAGAGGCATGATCCGATCCAACTGTCACCTTGTAATCCTGGGTTGAGTTCAGGACGCCACTGTCCTGACGCGCCAACTCGAAGCTCAGGTAATCAGTACCGCCAGGATCGCCAGCGTCCAGGCGGATCATTATCTGGGGCTTGAAAAGGGGTATAGATACGTCATCGTGGAACCGAAGCCAAAGGGTGATGATAAAGACGCTTCCAAGAGCGTGGTCGGAATGAATCCACGCAGATGACCCGTGATTGTTGTTGGTAGTCTTTGATGCAACCACGACCTTGCCGGCGCTGGCGATGGTTTCGACTTCGCAATCTTTGGTCGCATCGGCCGCCTCGTATTGCATGTTGTAGGCGGTGTCGCCGCTGGTTCCGCTACACCGATCGGTATCGAAGTTAGCGCTATCAGATGTGGTCAAGGGCCCGACAGCCAGGCTTGTGAAATCACTATCGAACAGGGTTGTCTCGGGAATGACCGTCGAAGGATCAAGGGCTTGCACGGCGCTATTCAGCTCTTGAATGTCATTGGTGCCATTGATCTGGGCGGCAAAATACTTGTCCGACCCAGCGCGTTGCCCCCCCCGCTGCCGATCCTCCAGCGTGTCGAACGGACGAACGTTTTGGACCAGGTCCGGCCGAACAACGGCCAGCTTCGGCTCGCCGGCATAGGGTGCCTGTTCCGTGACGCCATCCATCGGAAACATCAGCGGGGTCGGATTCGCCGACATAGGCAAGCTCCACAGCAAGCCGCCAGGGCCCCCCCGGTGGCTGGGGAGCCCTGGGCTGGCCCGCAAGGTAGGTCAATCAAAAGTCCAGATAGTCGCGGCTCAACCGAAGCGCGCGAAGCGAGAGCGCCTTTACCGTTGTGATGACCAATTCCTGAATACCCATCACGGGAATCAGGTTGGCGCCGGCCGTCAATGCGGCACCTGTGTAGACCTTGGCCCCATTGATGTAGAACCGAGGCACACGCGCGGCATTGGTCGTAATGCTCAACCGCACGGATGTGCCGGCCGCACCTGCTACGCCGCTATCAACTTCAACGTCAGAGCTGCCAGTAACCGAAGTGCAACACGTCCAATTGGCGGTGCTTACGGCTCCTTCAGATGAGAACTGAAACTTCATCTGATCGGCGTCGGTCGTCAGGTCCAGAACCGCTGTCTTGACCATCCCAACATGAACCAGCGTGTCCGTTAGCTGGCCCAGATCGACGATCGCGTCGAACCGCAACTCATGCTCAGGTTCCCATTCAACAAAGCGCCAAGCTGATTGCTCGACGCTGTTGACCGCCGCTGCTGGCGAAACAATCATCTGATCGTTATCGGCGGTCTGAGTTGTCAGGGTGACACCACCGTCAACGGCCAGCAGGCTACCGGCTTCGGCCGCATTGGTCCCGGTGATGTCAAAGTCGAGGTTTGCGACCGAAAGCAGTCGCATAGCCGCTTGATTGACGGTACCGGGCGCCCTGGTAGCTGTGAGGATCGGACGCTTCTGGAAGGTCTCGAAGAGCTCATACCGACTTTGGTATGTGCCATAAGGGACTTTGTCCAACAATTCGCGCCTTATCAACGCTTGGACAGGATTTCTTGCAGGCATGGGGTTTTCCTTTCAATCTGTGTCCCGATTCCATCGGGATCTGGCCCTATTAAGATGGCAGCCGGAACATCCGGCGGCCTTCACCTGTGTGTTATGCCATGGTCGGATTCGGGATTGTGTCTGTCATCCACGTCCTCGACCCCAAGGGACCGCGATCGTGCACACCACCTTGCTGGATGCCGAAGCTGCCGATCGCCAGGCCATCCTTGCTGATGCAATCCACGATGAGCGATCGGAACTCCTGTGTGTATGCACTCTCGGCGTCGTCGTCATAATCCGTCTTGGCAAAACCACGCGCCAGCAGCGAAAGCGGCCGATCCATGTAAGCCGGCCACTGGGGGCGATCGGTCCCACTGACCAGGCGGCGAAGGTAACGGCGATACACCAACTGGATGGCATCCGCGGCATCATTTGCCGGCGTCGGGTGCAGATTCAAGGTCGGCAGCGTGAGCCCGACTTCTTCGGCGCCCGCTTCAACGTTGCCCACGTTGATCGTGTAGACATAACCGCCTGTTGGCACTGCCAAGCCATCGGTGCGCATGTTCAGCAGAAGGCCCCAAGTGACTTCTTCCATGTAGGCGGTCCAGCTATTTTCATGCTGGAGGGCGGTTTTTGCCCCGAAATCGTCGGGCAACTCGACGTAATCCTGACCGCCGGTGATGCTCAACGTAACGTGGCCGGTCGACAGCCAATTCCATTGGTTCAAGGCCGCTATGTGCTCCAAGGCATCGTTGACAATGTCGCCGGCGGTGATGTCCATGTCCGCAGCAGCCACGTTGCCAAGGGCGTGCAAAACCTGCGTCTTGTAGGAGGCAAATGTACGGCGATCGCCTTCTGCCATCACAAAACCCCTTATATCCCCGACCAGTCAAAGCGAGCTGTCCCGGTAAAGGGACAGATCGCCAGGAACAACGGCCAGCAGGGCGCGACCATCCACTGCCAGCCAAACCCAATGGTCTACGCACCAACGGTACCGACACTGCCCCCCCAGCCGAACAACATGATGTTGGCCACGGTGTTTGCCGCACTCAAGTCAGTGGCGATGTTGTCGAGGATGAGCCCGTTTTTGGCGCGATTGGCTGCATCGGTAGCCAGGATCAAGCGCCGATTGGCTCCGGTGATGTCTGCCATGCAGGCCACACCACAGGAGCTACGAGCACTCGACCAGTTGGTTCCACCGACCTTTACCCTGCACGGACCCGAGACGGCTACTGCGACCTCGGTATTGTCCGCTCCAGCACCTGAGAGCAGGCTTTGGACGGCACAGACGATCGCGTTGGCGGGTGCAGCGGCGACATGGATGATGTTGTGCCAGACGGCCTCAGCCAAGGTCGCCAAGGTGATGCCACCTACGCCGGCAAGGGCTTGTGTGGCAGCATCAGCATCATCGAGATCGAACGCCATGACATCGCCAATCACCAGAGCGGTGGCTCCGCCACGGTTGACGACCCGAACAATCTTGGTCTCGAAGGGGCATTGCCCCGGACGGTTGTTATGAATGTACATCTCAGAAATCCTTTCTTGTCCCGGGCCCATTGGAAGAAGGCAGTTGCCGGCCCGCGTCCTGAAGGGGACCAGGAAAATAGATGAAGAGACCGGCCGTCCCGATTGCTCGGGACGACCAAGTCCCTGGTGTCTCTGTTATGCAGCCGATACAAGCCCCTGGCGCTGCCGCGAGCGCATGAACAGGTTGTACCAGGTCTGCGACCACACAACGTATGAAAACGGCTGGCGTTGGCCCCTCATCGGCTCTTCCTCTGACATGTACTTGGTCCCATGAAAGATCGGGTACAGGTAATTCAAGTTGAGGTAGAAGAACCAGGGTTCATCTGCCGTGATGACAGCACCACTGTTGATGAGAGCCGTATCGAGCGTGCTGATGTACTCGATGGGCAACCCGGCATAAGTGACCTTGCCGGCAACCCATCCGATATTCCCGGCCGGCACGAATTGATCGTTACCGCCCCGGGTCAGATTTTGCAGCATCGTCACGCCGTCGAGGTTGGTGCAGATCACCATCTTCTGGAGCTTGTCGCTGGCGAAATACTCCGCGGGCCCGCCCATGGGTGCGATGAACCTGCACTTGTGCCACATGCGATCCATGGCGTGCAGAATCCCGTCGTTGTCGTCACGGATGTTCGTGGCGTCGTAGGTCTCGATCTGATTCCGCCAGCCGGTTTCGGTCGTCGGATTGACGCCCATAATCGTGGTAAAACCGCTGGGGGCGAGCCCATCGGTTGTGATGAGGCTGGCGATCGAGAAGGGGACTTTGCCTGACGAAGCCTCCATATCCGCGTTGCTGGGCGTGGCCCACAAGGCGTCTTCCATCTTATTGAACGTGCTGGTCTTGCACGCCTGGCGCTTGCCCTTGATGAGATTCTTGTAATACGTCTGGGGATTGCCGCTGTTGAGCGTGACTTCCTGCTGCGTATACGAGAAGTGATCGGCAATGAATCGCCAGTCGATGGTGATGTTGACGGCCGAATCGACGTTCTGAACATCCATATCCTCGTTGGGATCGTAGAACTCAGCCGTACCCACGTCATTGAGCTGGACCTGGTCCTTGATCTTCTCGCCGGCCTGGACGCTCTGGGCGGCATCGCGCCCCTTGAGCATCCGGCTCAAAAAGTAGGTGTTCTTGACGGCATCATTGAGGATGTCGTCGGGACCGGTTTTGATTGCGATTCCGGTCGATAGCACAAAGGCGTTGAAGGTTGCTAAACTGGGCATGGGCGTACTCCTTTTTACCCATGCCGCTCAGGTCTTATGTTGCGGCGGCAAGCATTTTCTTGACCTCCTGGTCGTACATTTCATCGTCTGTCAGGGGTCTTGCTTGTCCACGTCCAGAACCAACTTGCGGCTGTTCTTTCAGCCGTTGCTTGTTCTTGTTCAATAGTGCGACCTGCGCGGCGGCTTCGGTTGTAGTCCCGAGTAAAGCCTTCGCCGCGGCTTCGACCGCGCCTCTTATCCGTACACACAATGGCTCTTTGCCCGTAGCATGGGGATTGCCCTCTTGTTTCCAATCCGAGAAGAAGCGGGTCTCAAGTTGCCGGCGAACTTCTGGCTTACTCGACGATGGATATTCGCCAACGAGACCGTTCATCGCATTATCAACCAAAAACTCGACAGTGACCTGGTTAGCCCGATCCTGGGCTTTATTCACTTCCCCGAGGCGTGTGTCCACGTGCTCAACAGCAGTAAAGAGCTTGCCATGAACTTTGTTCAGTCCACCGAACTCGGGTCCGTAAACATCTTCCAGCTCTGTCACATCCTGCTCGGCACCGGCTCGCAACTCTGAGATAGGGGTTTCCTGTCCTGTTGCCTGGCTGGCGGCCTCAGATTGTTTCCGGCTTTGACCGTCATCACCGTCACCACCGTCACCCTTCTTGGCTTGCTCAAGCTCATCCTGCATGGCCTTGTAGGCCGTGGTCTGGTCCGCCTCACGCTTGGCGGCGTTCTCCAGGAAAGCCGTTTGCTTCTCGGCGGGCCATCCACTTATCAGAGCAGGCTCAATGTGCACGCGGCTCATAAGCTGGATTTGGGCGTCGGTGAACTGGGGGCTCTCGTCGCCGGTCGGGGTTTCCGAACCGGCGTCTGTCGCCTTGCCGTTGCCGGTATCTTCCTGAGATCGACCTGGCAGACTGGCCTGGTCATCGACTAATAGTTCCTTGACGGCATCATCGTAGATTGCATCGTCGTCAGTGCTTTGCGGCAGGGTTTCTACTGCTGGCGCTGGCTTCGTCTCGTCTGCGGTGGCCGTGGAGCTGGCCGATTCGTCAGCCGGGGGGGCCGGGGTCTCAGGGCTGGATGTTGAGTCGATTGATTCTGCCATAAATAACCTCGTTTGCCTCGGGGTCGCACCTTCGCGCCGGCGGGGGGATACCCAGCCAGCCCGACGTGTTCCTCGGCAATAGCATTATCAGCCACAAGGATAGCAAATGTCAAGCTGGGAGAGGTGGGCGAGCTGGGTGACGTGGGTAACCTGGGCGAACCTTGCGGACGGACAAATTGCGGAACCCTATTTGTCCGCTAGCCTTGGAGCAGAAAGCACCGTTTTTCCCCGAGAAGAACGCAGAAGAAAAAACTTGCGGACAAACCGGACGGCACTTGACGGGTTAGTTTGTCCGGTTGGGATTTACTCGCGCCCACCATGCGCCCACCTGTCGCGCACACCTTACGATCACCTAAATCACGAAATAATCACCATTTGCGCCACACTTCGCGCACACCCTGCCCGCTATCCAGGCGCAATTAAGTCACAAGCCGCTCTTGGGCGAGAATCGCCCGTCAGGCCCACGCCTGCGCCCGTTACCATCATTGCCCGAGTGGTCTTTGCTTCTTCGCTCCGATGGATCGGGTATGGGCCTAGGTAAGGTGCCTTCGGTGACGTGCTCTTCACTGTGCGGCTTGGCCTTACTCCAATCGAACTTGCTGGCGCCCTTCGCCGGGGGCGTTTGCCGATTGACCTGAGACATCCCCAGAACCTGCTCAGGGGTGGACGAAAAGATGGTTGCTCGTTCCCTGATCGTGGCGTTCGTCTGATCCTTGGGGATCGGTGGCATTGAACCCAGCCAATCAATGAGAATCTGCCCAATGTTGCGCGGTGGATCCCCGGTCAGAATCTTTTTGATCGACGCTAAGCGTTGAACCCGGCGACCCGGGCTGTAATACCTGACATCAACCATGAGCAAATCATCTTTGCCTTCCTCCGGCTTGATGACCGCCTTTTTGACATCGGGCCGCATGTTGGCTGCCCGTTGCAGGATCGAGGCAAGCTGGTCGGGTCCGATAGACATTTTTCATCCCCTAAGGTGAGAATTGGGTTTCGATTTGGGTTTAAACCCAAACTTGGGTTCACCGATCATGGCATGATTCCATCGCCAATAATTCCCGGGCCCGCTGAGTATTCGAGAAACGGATAACCCGTATCGCCCGGTTTTTCAATCAGACATTGATGGGTGCTGACCCCTGGCGTTGTCCCTGCCTTATCGTAATCAGTTTCAACCAGGCCCAGCCAGGCCCAGCCGCCGACGTGGGCGTTCCACCAGGCGGTCACATCACGCTGATGGACCAAGCCGGATACGAGGCTCATCGCGCCAATCGGATCCGCCCCATAAGCGTCGTACATCTTGCGGAAATTGGCCGAGGCATCTGCCGTGACCACGCTTTGCGGCGTTACGTCACTGACGTGTATTCGGGTCGGCGTCAGGTCGCCGGCAATATCGGTGACCTTCAACAGTGCTTGGATCACCGAACCGAATGGCGTTAAGTCCCATCCCATGAGCACGCGGTTGATCGTATAGCTTCCACCGCCATTGTTGCTCGATTTTATTTTGGCCAGCGTTTGATTTACGGTGCCTGACGTGGCAGCCGCCCGAAGATCGGCCCAGGCGAAGACCCCACCTTTGCCGTGGTAATTCCAAGCACCTACCGGTAACTGCATCACGATGAACCTCGTTTCGCCATCAAGGCAAGATGTCATCGCCAATAATACCCGGGCCGCCCGAGTATTCGAGAAACGGTGCGCCGGCATCACCAGGATTCTCAATAATGATGACGTTGTCACCGATCGGGTGATCGTTGGTGAAATCATAAAGGCTTTCAACAAGCCCCAACCAGAACCAACCGCCAACAGCCGCGTTCCATTGAGCCGTCACGTCAATCTCGTGAACCAATCCGGCATCTAATGTCATTGCGCCGATCGGATCGGCAACGTAAGCATCGTACATTTTACGGTAGCTGGCAGCCGCAGCCGCGCTAACCACCGTTTGTGGCGTTACATCACTGACATGGATTCGTACTGGCGTCAAATCGCCGGCTTCATCAGTAACTTTCAATAATACTAAACTTCCCCGGGCTCTGGTTGTCAAGTCAAATCCAAGAATCGTCCGCTGACACTGAACAGTTCCACCGCCGGCGTCTTTTGCTCTGATCTTAGCTTCAGTTTGGTTTTGGGTTGCAGAGTTAGCATAAATGATAAGGGTAGCCCAAGGTCCAAAGAGACTTCTACCATGAAACGACCAATCATCGACGGGTATGCTCACCATTGTCCGGTCCTTGCAAGATCAAGGCAAGATGTCATCCCCAATGATACCCACGCCCGGTGTGGCCATGACGTAGTCTAACACGGGATCGTCATCGTCACCAGCTATTGACCAACTGGATTGTTGTGTCCCCGAAGGCGGATCGGCGAAGTTGTTCCAATCGTAATTCCACCGCATCAGAGCAAGGTAGAAGTCAGTGGTTATCTCGAACTTGTCTGCGAAGTCGGGCGATACAGATGTCCAGCCATTGACAGCGTCAGCAGCCATCCGGCCAATTGCTTTAGCCCCATCATTTCTACCGGCCAGGATTTCAGCGTACTGATTCAGATGGTCCCAGATGGCATAATCAGCAAGTGTAAGACCAAGAGATTGGGCCGGGCCAAGGATCATCTTGACCCTGACCTTGAGGCTGGTTACTCCCCCAACGGGACTTGTATCAAACCTGACGGCTGTTCTACCGCACGAAAACCCCGCCGGTGCTGCCTGCTTTTCCGTGTAAGTGACTGTGTTCTGGGTTTTTCCAGTTCCGGCGGCGGCCGCGCGAATAACCGTAGTCCAATCCTGGCCATCCAAGCCAATCTTATAAATACGCACATGGTCACCAGCGCGAGCATAGATCGTCGGGTCCAGGTTGATTGTGGCCGCAAGGCCCCATTGGCTTATCGCCGCCGCCTTGCGATCGGTAAGGTCCAGTACGACAGTGTTGCCGACATGGCTCTTAATCATGTCAGACCAATCACCGAGGCCCAAACCGAACTTTTCGCCGTCGATCGTCGCCAAGTGATAGTTGCCGTCGGGGGTTTTTGTGACGTTGGGGCTGTGTGTGACGATATAAGTGAGTTGGTTGGGAATGTCTTTGGCCCACACGCGTGAGCCGAATCGTCGGCCGATCTTGTTTTCCACGAGCGCTGCATTGAGTGCGGGTTCGTCGCTTTCCTTGACATTCAATTCAATGAACCCGGCATAACCATTGATTTTAATTCGCCAGCCGTTACGGACGCTCTCACGAACAAAACTCTTCGTCTCGGTCGGGTTGTCCCAGGTCTGGCCGAACAAGCGCACCCATCGCGCATCGAGCAAGAGCCGTCCATAAATGACCGGCCCGCGAACTTCCTTCAGATGTCTTGGCCCCACAATCTTCAAGGGCATCGGACTGCCTTTTAATTCTTGGGCGTCTCCGCTGCCATTGCTTTATGCTCATTGACCCGGCCGGCGCTCCTTGTCGCTTCGCGGTCGTCGGCACCTTGAATAACCAGCCAGCCGAGTGTGACGAGGATGCTTATGGCGAAGCCGCCGATCTGGGTGACAATTGACGTTATCGTGTCCTCGTGGTCGGGGTAGACGGCAACGAGAAGGCCCGTCACAACCATGCCGACTGTGAGGATGAACTTTCTGCTGAGTAAACTCTTCATGTTGAATCTCCATCTGTTGGCAGGGTGTACTCGATCCCAGCCTGAGAGCAATCCGCAACCCCGAGCCGGTGGCGGTCGAGGGGGAAGTCAGGTGTACTCGATCCCAGCCTGAGAGCAATCCGCAACACTGAAGATCATAGCCCGATCAACGGCCCTTTGTCAGGATTGCCTGCTCCGTCCACCACCGAGCTTCGCTCAGGCGGATAAGCCCTTGAGCCCGGGCATGGCAATTCGGGGCGGTATTGACGATGGCCTGGGCCATGGCTTCGATCAACTCGGTCAGACGCTTGAGCTTCTCGATTTCCTCCAAATCGGGTTCCATTGGCCCGAAATGTAGTTTCACGAGGTTGTGGCTGACTGCCACGGTGTCGAGGATCGAACGATCCAGGAAAACAGCACCAGCCTGCTGTGTCGGCTTTTCGCTGGGTCTTTTAGCTTCATCGTCAGGGTATTGTTCTGTCGTTGTCGTCGC
>SDBV01005344.1_pt1 | contig 18166 bp, 19 predicted proteins | sample 2277081 | NCBI WGS metagenome assembly SDBV01 (sample SAMN10402039, study PRJNA504765) | marine sediment metagenome | isolation source: marine sediment core GS10_PC15, 223 cmbsf | place: Arctic Ocean: Southern Knipovich Ridge | collected 2010 | reverse complement strand
ACCTACCGCAGCTGCAGATACTCAAGACTGCGCACCAGGCCGACCGAAGCTTCGGCATGGTGCAGTTGAGCATGAAGGCGAGCGACACGGCTACGGGAGACGACTCTTTTTCCCTAGTCTACGACTGAACGTTGATTAGCTTGCGGATCGTGTTATGATGCGGCATGGAAGGTTTGTGCCCGCTCTGTGATCGACCATGCAAAAATCTCGGCCCCCATTTTAAGTACACCCATAATCTTAGGTTCCGTGATTGGCTACCTATTGCACCACGCCTTTGCGGGACTTGTGGAGAATTGATCACACAGCCTAAATCGCCAGCTATTACAAACTATGTACTCAAAAGGCGATTCTGTTCAAGCAAATGTTGGGGTCTATCTAGAAGGGGTAAAGAGCACCCTAAATACAAAGCAGAAGGGTCGATCCAGAAAACCTGTGAAGCCTGCGCAAAGCCGATCAGATATCCCAAAAGTGGGTCTGGTGCCTATTACGTTCTTCAGCGGCGGTTCTGTTCAGTACGTTGTCGAGGGGCCGCTTTCAAAGGTAAGAATCATCCTGGATACAAAGGGGGAACTCTCACCACTAATGGATATAGGGCGGTGTCGATCAACGGCAAGAGTCACCTCGAGCACAGGGTGGTGATGGAAGGGATACTCGGTCGTAAACTCGGAACTCGCGAGCATGTTCATCATCTGAACGGTGACGGGCTAGATAATCGGAGGTCGAATCTGCGAGTTTGTACACCAGCAGAAAACTCTAGGAATCGCACGAGACTCAGTAAGAGAAACAAATCTGGCACAACTGGCGTGTATTTCGATAAGGCAATGTCTAAGTATCAGGCTTCAATAAGGTATTTGGGAAATCTTAAACATCTAGGATTCTTTGAAAGAATTGAAGATGCAATAGTGGCTCGAAAGAGTGCTGAGAATAAGTATTTTGGAGAATTTGCACCTCGATAATTCTATGGACATAATTTCCCAAATCAAGACTGAAATCATCGACTACCGTGACGGGTTGGTGAAGATCACAGACAACTATTCTTTTTCCCAGCATCACTTGGTAAAGCAGATTTACAATCTCGCAAACAATATTTATCCATCAGGCCCATTGGATACTCAGGGGAATTACAAGTATTGGTTCGACATCATCACGCCTCGGATCAATGACGAGACAAAGAACATCGACTTGGACACCAAGGACATCTCTCTGTTCTCTGAGCAGAAGAACGACAGGATGAGAACCTTCTTCGCCAATGCTCTCTTCCGGGAATGGATGAAGGAGACTCAGCAGGGCGTGTCTCTCAACGAAGATATTGAGGAGTCTACTGGTTGGGGAAATATGCTCCTCAAGAAGATCAAGGGTGATTATTTGAAGCTGGACTTCACCAAGACCATCTTCACCAACCCAAAGGCGAAGTCGGTGAATCAAACAGCCGTCATAGAGCAACACCACCTGACGAACTCGGAACTACGAGAAAAGAAAGGTGTCTACGATGATGATAGGGTTGATGCTGTTCTAGCAAGTCGTTCCGGCAAGAGCTTCTTCGATGAGTTTCAGGATGATGAGGAGATCAAGGACAAGAAAATACCTGTCTACGAGATTTTCGAGCGCAACGGAGATGTGAGCTTATTGGAACTTAACAATCTTAGGGCTGGTATGGGACTTGAAGTAGTCCGCAATGCTGATGATGAGAACACGTTCGTTCTTGCGAAGATTGTCTTGTCTCTTGTCGCTAGTGTAGAGGGCGAAGAAGACAATTCAACCGTCATGTATGCTCAGGAAATCGACTCAATGGATGATATTTATAAAGAATATCACCGTGGTCGTTACAGTGGCCGATGGTTCCGCAAGGGCTTTTACGAGTCTCTGATGGACATTCAGATTCGTTGTAATGATATTGGAAATGAGATTGCGCGCGCACTTGAATTCGGTGGCAAGCAGATTTACACATCGGGAGAATCTAGCGTATATGAGAATGTGCTGACCGACATGATGCGCGGTGACATCATTCACTCAAAGGACTTGAAGCGCGTGGATATGACCGTGCCAGAGGTCGGACACTACCTCGCTGAGTGGAATCATCTCATGGTTCTCGCAGACCGCATCGCCAATTCTTCTGAGGTCGTTCAGGGTGGCGACCTCCCATCGGGTACGCCATTCAAACTCGGTGCGCTTCTCAATCAGAACTCCAACAAGTTCTACGTCTTCATTCGACAAAAGCTTGCACTGTCTTTCAAGAGCGTTTTCGATGACTGGATCCTTCCTGATCTGCTGAAAGATTTCAGTGCAAAAGATGTTGTGCGTATCACGGGAGATAAGGACTATCTTGAGGAGTATTACAAGATGCTGGTCGATAACTGGTATGCAGCCAACCTCATCCTATTCGAGCCTCATGGGATGCAGGAAGCACAACTTATCAAGGCGATGAAGCTTGAGACTATCGGCACGAACAAAGAAGAGCTTGCATCGCTTCAGAAAGGATATTGGGAGGGCTTCGAGGCAAGAGTAGACTTCAACATCGTTGGAGAGTCTACGACCATTGATACCGACGTAGAGAACACAAGTAGCCTACTTGCTCTTGAAGCAGACCCCGCACGAAGACAGTTCTTGCTGGATGTGATGTGGGGCAAGATGGGCATTGATACAACCAAACTTCCGAAAGCTGCACCCATTGAAGGGCCGTTAGAAACACCCTCAGGTCAGCCGAAACCCGAATTAACTCCACAAACTGCGTAATTGGATGGGTAAAAAATCAAGAGGTTACTTGAAAAGGTTCGTCAAGAGAATGATGAAAGATACGGTTCAACTCAAAAAGGATGATGTGAATGCTCTGGTCAGACAAGTTGAGAAATATCAAAGGAGAAAAGCGAAGTATCTCTCAGAAGATCAGAAGAATGAAATCTCCAAAATCCACATCCAGCACACGCTAGCGAAAAAAGGTGCGGAGGAGGCATATACGATCACTCGCCTCGAATTGTTTGAACAATATCTAAAAGAAGAAATAGAAGTCTATGAATCCAACGAGTCTACAGGAAGTCCTAAAAACGATGAGTCCAGTTCAGATAGAGGAGATAAGGAGGTGGTTGTGGGGGAAGCTCGAACGAGTAAAGAGCATAGATAATGTCGAAGTGTCACTCAATCCTATTAAGTCAGCGATTGAGCTAAGGGCGACATTTAAGGCGCATGCGATGTTGAAAGAGGCTTTCAGCGAGATAGACCAATTCTCTCCAAGAAAAGAAAAAGGCAAAGAGGAAGAAAACGAATTCGGAGTAGGTTGATTCGTCCGACCACGCGCCCACGACAAGCATGGGTTTCATCACTAGGGCAATTCGGTAACGACTAAATTGTTCCTACGATGTGAAATTCTTGGGCGCGTTATCGGGCGAGTGAGCTAATAAATCATTTAGAAAGAAGAACTACTATGTCAAAGCCAAAGGAAGCTAAGAAGGAGAAGCCAGAAGACAAAAAGAAGACCGGGGAGAAGGAAGAAAAGAAAGAGGAAAAGCGCAAAGCGGGTAAGGACGGTCTTACCGATGAGGAGCGCAAGTCAGCCCACGATGCTGATTTGAAGCTTCCACCTGAGTCTCAGGCACAAGACCACAAAAAATGTGGTGTCTGTGGTGAGCCAGAACCTGAACCAAAGGGTAAAAAAGAAGATGAACCCAAGGAAGAGAAGGGTGAAATCTCTATCGACCATGTGATTCGTGAGAGCGATACCAGCAAAAGATTCGATACTCACAAGCGCGTCCTTGTGACCAAAAAGACTCTGAAACACAATCCGAGGCTTGAAGGGATTGGTGTTAGTGAGGGTGATGTCATTCAGGTTCGCAAAGAAGATGAAGTTTGTGAGCCAGAGGAAGACGAGAAAGAAGACCTTCGCAAAACTGATGCCATCCTCGAATGCAAGGGTGGGTATCAACTCCGCCTCGATGGTGAATTGAAGGAAGATCATTGTTTCCTCGGAAGTGATGCCTTCAAGCAAGCCTTAGCTGAGTTCAAACGAAAGAAAGGACTCTAAGACCACCTGTAAGGCCGTTCCTGTCTTGATGCACGAGGCAGGAGCGTCCCTCAGGTTCGCCTTAGAGCCATAACCGCCCGAAGGGGAAGCATATGCGACCTGTAGGGCAAAAATATGTCAAATGACAACGAGTTCACACCAAAAGGTGAGGACGAAATCCGTCAGCAAGTTATCGAAGATTATGACTTCGATGAGGAGAAGGACGGAGAGCGTATCGAGAAGTTGACCAAGCGAGAGGTGGAGGCCCAAGAGGATCTTGGTACTGCCATCAAGCAGAAGAAGACTCAGCGCGACTCGAAAGAGAAGCACGAGGCTAAGCTTAAGGAGCTAGGTTACGACCCTGAAACGGGCGAGAAGCTCGAAACGGAGGAGGAGAAAAAGAAGAAGAAAGAGGCAGACAAGAAGAAAGGTTCAGATGAGCCTACGGAGCGCGAGAAGAAGCGTGATGAGGAAATCGACGCACTTAAGATGGAAAATGCTGGTGATTTTTCAGAAGATGTTCAGAAGAACATCAAGGAATTTGCCAAAATGGAGGGCGTTTCATACAAGGAGGCAGCGAAATCCGATTACATCAAGCATAAACTCGCCAAGGAAACGGAGAAGAAGGAGAACGAGGAAGCAGCTAACGGTGACGGAAAGGGAAACAAGATGGTTTCCAACGATAAGGCATCGAAAGCTGAACCCGAAGACTTTAAGAATCTCACTGATGAACAGTGGGCGAAAAAGAAGGAAGCTCTCCGAAAGGAAAGCTAGGGTTCGTTTCACTGTTGTTAGCTGAGGGATTAACCAAATTTGATCTATGGCTAACAGCCTAACTGCCTTTAACCCTGAGTATTGGGCCAGAGAAATGCAGATCATTTTCCACAAGGAAAATGTTGCAATCGCTCTCGCTAATACGGAGCAACGTGACTTGCTCAGGGATGGCGACACAATAAACAAGCCATTCCGTTCCCACATGGTAGTCAAGGACTATACTAAGGGTACGGACATTGTGGCTCAGGATATTGACGCTACAAACGAACAGCTTACCGTTGCGACGGCTAAAGTCGTTCCTTTCTACGTCGATGATATTGATGCAATCCAGAATAAATGGAATACGGTGGATGAGTTCGCAGCCGATTCCCAGAGGATGCTCAATAACGTACTCGACCAAGCACTTGCTAACGAGTATTCAAATGCAACTTCCGACGTTTTTCTCGATGACGTTGGTGGATCTGGTGCTACCACACCAATCCCTGTGACCACTTCCAATATCAGTCAGGTCTTTACGGCTGCTAGTCGTATGCTCGACCAGCTTGATATTGGTCAGGCGAATCGCTTCGCTCTGATTGGGCCACACATCTTGGAAACCCTTCGCCTGTATATTTCAGGCAAGGACACAACCGTTGCCGATCGAGTTGGCGAGAACGGTAAAGTCGGTGAGCGTTTCGGCTTCGAGCTTTACTACTCGAACAACCTTGCGTTCACAGGGACTTGGACTCCTGCGAACAACCCATCCGACGGTGATACTGTCACGGTTGCTGGCGTGGTATTCACATTTGAGACTGGAACTCTTGATACTGCTGGAATGATTAACGTCGGTGGTACAACGGCTGATTCGATAGCCAACCTCGTAGCTGCAATCAATCTTACTGGTACTGCTGGTACGGATTACGTCGTAGTCTCCGATGCTAACCGTTGGAAGCTGACCAAGAACGGTATCGTCGCAACTGACGGTACGACTGTAATGACCATCGCTGGTAACGGCGACATCGTTGTTGCAGCCTCCGAAGCTGCTGACCCATGGTCTGTGCAGATTTCTCACATGCTCTGTGGTCTTAAGGGTTCTACTGACCTCTTGGTTCAGAAGTCTCCTAATGTCGAATTCCGCCTCGCTGAGAAGCGTCTCGGACGTTACGTCTACCCATGGATGCTCTATGGCATCAAGACGTTTACCGACATGAAAGATGCGCTCGTGGACGTTAATATCGACGCTAGTGCGTGGGCTTAATAGACGCGGCTAGTTGGACTTAAGTAACGGTATAGGAGGGGGTGGTACAGAATTCACCCTCTCCTAATCCACGAACACGAATCACATGAAAGATTCCACGAAAGCTCTCTTGGGCATACTCGGTGTAAGCACCCTACTTCTTGTGGCGGTACTTCTCGGAGCATCTCTCAAGAGCGTACCTTCTTCGGAAGGCGAATCATTCGGTGGAACCGTGTACAACCGTATTATCGAGTTCAGTGAGGGAATTACTGTTGACTCCACAACCGTCATAGACGGTTCCGGCAACATTGATGCCCCAATCACGAGTACGACGGGAACTTTCTCGTCTACTCTGACGGTTACAGGTCTTCTCACTGGCAATGGTGACGCATTATTCGGAGGTACTACCCCTGAGGTTACAATCGGGGATGCTGGTACTGAGGATGCACAAGTCACATTTGACGGTGCTGCACAGGACTTCTACATCGGACTCGAAGACGTTACCGACGACCTTGTATTGGGAGTCGGAAGTACACTCGGAACTACCGTAGCTCTGGCAATCGACCAGAACCAACTTGTCACTGTCTCTGCTGGTATAACGATGATAGGTACAACTCCTACATTGACTGTTGGAGATGCTGGCGCAGAAGACACATCCGTTGTCTTCGATGGAATAGCTCAAGACTTCTACATGGGTCTTGAAGATGCCACTGATAACCTTGTATTCGGACTCGGCTCTGTGCTGGGTACGTCACTCGCTCTGTCTATTGACCAGAATCTTCTCGTCACTGTAGCGAATGACTTTACTGTATCGGCAACGACTACTCTTAGCGGGGGACTCGACATCAATTCAGCTGATGGATCTCTCACCGGAGACGCAATTACTCAGAATGTCAACCTTGGGAAATTCTCGGACACCGCAGATATTGCGGCCGGAGCAGATCGTACCGCCATCACTCTCACGAATTCCAAAATCACTACTACGTCGTTCCTGCTCTTTAGCATGTGTTCGACTCCTGATTCTGGCGCGACCTTGACCGTTTCGGCTACTCCTACGGCGGGAGCCGCGACAGTCCAAGTGAGCAACGAAGGTGCTGGCAACCAGACCGCGAATTGGTCTGTCTGCTACTTAGTCTCTGACTAAGGTTCAACTCTTGCCCTTCTTTTCGGAGGGCAAGGACTTGAACTTAACTCAAAAATATGAGAGATGGACAAAGTTTCTATAGGGCGGCAGTGGGGACAGATGTTGTCGTGACTGCTAAGCCAGCACTGCTTCAACGGATCATTATTGGTATAGACGTTGGTAGTGCAGTAATCGAGGTGTCAGATAGCAAAGATGATGGTGATGGAAACATCAAACTCAAGCTTTCTGGCGATACACTGATGACTTCTGTTGGAGGAGAGGTCGAGGTCGGAATGGTCTTTGAGAAAGGAATCACTGCTGACATCGTAAATCAGACAGATGTGACGTTCGTTTTTGTAAACCAAGGAAGTTAATATGGATCACATATTTGACAACGGAACTTCGGACAATGCCACGGTAGCCGTTACCACGACACAGATTCTTCCCAAGAATTCAGGTCGTGTATATGCCGTAATCGTCAATGATTCTGATGAGTCTATTTATATTGGTCTTGGTGTAGATGCGGTCTTGAATAAGGGAATCCGACTCAATGCAAATGGAGGTTCCATTGAAATTGACGGAGAACAGCCATTCAGAGGTGCCGTAAATGGAATCTGTGCCAGTGGAGGCAAGATTGCTTGTTTCTTTGACGCTTAATATGGGTTCAGGACTTAAATTAAAGAACCCTGAACAGGTTCATGTACCAGCAAAAAAGGGGAAAAATAAGGTTAAAATAGTTACCAGAATAAAAGAAGTCATCAAAGAAGTCCCTGTCTACCAGACCAGAATCCAAAAAGTTCCCGAGGTTGTATCCATGGAATCTTTCGCACCAAAAAAGAACTCCGAAAGGAGCTTGAAAGTTATTATCATAATTCTCGTCCTATGCGTTATCGCACTCTTGGCCTGATATTCGCGGCATTCCTTCTACTCGGAGCAGGATGTACTGCACCAGACGCGAGTTTGGGCGGAATCAATAACCCTCCTCCTTCTGCGGGAATCAGTAATATCGTTGAAGATTTGTCTCCGCAACTCGGAGCCGATCTTGATCTCAATGGCTTCAACATCGACTTCCCTACCACTCCGGATATCTCTGACGTGATTGATGACGATACGATGGCTACGGCATCAGCCACCATTCTGTCTACTTCTGAGTCCATAAAGGCTTACGTCGATTCTCAGGTGGGCGGAGCTACAACCGCTCTCGATAATCTCGCTTCAGTAGCTCTCAATACCGCGCTCTTGCCAGATGTAGCAGCAGCCGATGATTTCGGATCTGCTACTTTCCCTTTTAAGGATTTGTATTTTGCTGGCTCATCAGGAACGCCGGGGACGAATAACTTCAAGATCACTGGTGCTTCCACATCAGGAACGAGAACAATCACATTCCCCGACGTATCTGATACCGTTCAGATGCAAACACTCGCGCGCATCTCTGGTTCCACGTTTAGTACAGTTCAAGACCTCCAAAATATCTTCCATTCGGCTGGTTGGGTTACAGGTGGTGGAATTACAGATGATGCAGACGGGACGATCACCGTCGCGGCAGGAACGGGATTGATTCGTGCAACAGATGGTCAGACCGTAGAGATTCTTTACTTCGATTGGGCTTCTGAGGCTGGGGCAAATGTGAATCTTCCAGATGCAGATACGAGCTACGTTTATGCCGAATACAATGCTGGTAGTCCCCGTGTTGTGGCTGTGACGGTAGAAAGGACGGATGTAAATACCAATGTTCTTTTGGCAACGATCTATCGTGATGGTACGACGCTTCATATTAACGATGCCGATAAGTTTACCGTTGGCGACCACGCGGCTCGGATGATTCAAAGACTTTTAGACACTGTGCCTTATGGTCGGAAGTCAGGAGGCATCATTAGCGAGACAGGTACACGGAACATTGCTTTTACTGCTGGTGATTTCTGGCGGGGTCTTACTGAATTTTCTACATCGGCATTTGATTCCTCTGGTGCTGACAATTTCAGTTATTGGTATAAACCAGCAGGTGCATGGACAGAGGTAACAGCGCAGTCGGCAATTGATAAAACTCAATATAATGACTTTGGTACAGGATTAGCCACACTTTCAAATAATAAATACGGTGTGCATTGGGTTTATCTTGGTGTTGATGATGATGTCGATGTCGTTTACGGAATTGGCGATTATACGCTTGCGGATGCAGAAGATGCACAGCCTCCGTCCTCAGTCCCAGAGCATATTAACGTAGCGGGTATTCTTGCGGGTAAAATTATCATCAAAAAGGATGATGACTTATTTACTCAGCTTGAGAGTGCCTTCACTACAACCTTTCAAGGTTCTCTTGCCACTGACCATGGTGGCCTTGCAGGACTCGCGGACGATGACCACACACAGTATCTCTTGGCAGATGGTTCAAGAGCATTGGCTGGTGCATGGTCTTTAGGAAGTCAAGACTTAACAGGAGGCGGTGTAATCACTGGAAGTACACTAGAAGCAACTGGTGCTACCGCAGCAGATGACAACGCGGCAATCGGCTTCACAGCCACAGATGGCATTGTCATCACAGGACAGGGAAGCACTTATGACATGGTATTCAAGAACGATGCTGACGCAATCGTCTTCTCAGTCCTCACAGGAACGACAGGAGTTGTCTTCGCTGGTGCTACTGACGTAAGTGCTGGAACTCTCACCGCAGCATCAGGTACTTGGGATACTGGTGGAATCGACCTTGCTGATACGGACAGCTTCGCCATCGCGGGCGTGGATCTCCTGATCCAGACAAGCGGTACGGCCACGCTCTCGAACATAGATGCGCTCGACCCTACGACCGAGACAACCTTTGAAGATGCCATCGACTCTCTAGCGAACCTCACAGTCGTAGGAACGATCGTAACGGGAACATGGAATGCTGATGTCGTCGTGGCGACATATGGCGGAACCGGAGTGGCATCCGTCACAGACGGCGGACTTCTCATCGGAAAGGGGACGGCCGCATTCGCAAATACAGGAGTCCTTGGAGATGGCACTATCGTCGTAGGAGACGGCGCGACCAACCCAGTTACCCTCGCGGCGTTCACAAGCTCCACAGGGCTTCTCAAACACGAGTCTGGTGGTCTTGAACTCGACATTTCAAGTATTGGCACGGGTGACATTCTTGCTGGTGCTTCTGCTGGCGTACTTGAAATTGTGGATGGAGGTGCTTCGGCCGATGGCGATGTCCTCACGATTCAAGCAGACGGTACTGCAAACTTTGAAACACTACCTACCGCCTCCGCAACTGTCTCTGGTGTCTCTGAGCTTGCCACTACGGCCGAGATTGATGGTGGAAGCGATACGGGGCGCACAATCGTTCCTGACACACTCTCTGCGTCCATATTCGGTCAGAAAGTTGCTGGTCTTGTTATCTTCGATGGAGCGACAGCAGTAACGTCTGGATCAAATACGAATGCTATCGCGATTCCTGCGACTATGGACGGAATGAACATTACAGATGTTCTCGCCACCGTCACGGACAAGGGGATTACAGGGACGACTGATGTGACCGTATACAAAAAAGACCCTGCAGAGGGTACGGTTGAAGTTCTCTCGACTGATGTGACGATCGGGGACGAATTCTTTGCTTCCGATGGAGTAATTAACACCAGCTTTGATGATCTGGCGACTGGCGATCAGCTCTACGTCACCGTCACAGGAATTCATTCTGGTACTGCTCCGAACGGTCTGACCGTCGTAATTACTGCCGAACTTCCGTAAACATGGATCAAAGAGATAAAAAAATGAGATTCTGGGCAAAAGTTTTCGCCGCTTTGGGGACGACGGCTTTGGTAGTGTTCTTATTGGGGATATTCTTGGCTGAAAATCTGGAAACTCCACCATTGCTCCCTCCTCCTCTAACTTCCGTAGTACAACCCGAATTAGGCGCACACACAGTGGTCGAAATGCTTGCAAATATCACCGATGCGGGAGAGCGCGCAACCGTCAAAGGACAAGAAATTGCAAAGATCGGACCGCAACCCAGACAAAATGTACAATTCTCTGGTGCTGATTACGATATTGAGATTGTTTCTTTGACCGCGATCGAAGGAGGCATTGAAGTTCTTGCTCGAGCATGGAATCCTGACGGTTCACAGATCGGTTTTGGAAAGAACGGGACTGTAGATATTGAAAGATTCAAGTTTCAGATAACTGTCGGAGGCCCCTATGACAATCTTAAAAATCTCGTAGTTCAAGATGATGTTGGAGACATATCGGTTGATTATGATGTCTTTGATGACCAAGGCGTTAAGATCGGGGTTGAAACAGTAAAATATCGTGAAGACCCACTTGAGGTTGTATTGCGGTTACTCTCCTCAACTATCGAAGTTAAAAAACAGAAATTTGGGGCAGAGAATATCCAACCTCTCAAGGTTGGGAGTACGACAAGTACGTTCTATCCTGTGGCAGGCCAGAATAGTCCAGTTGACGGCGGAACTCTATACAATGATTTTCCTGATTGGGATACAGTCCACGATGCTGCTGAAGCTACGCACGTTTTCCCTACTGACGCTAGCATTTATGCTGCCAGGTGTTTGTTCATCGACCCTGATTATGCAGTATATCGCACTGTCTTCTTGTTTAATACTGCCTCAATTGGAACGGACGCGATTGCTAGTGCGATTTTCTCGGTCAAGTCCGGTGCGTCGAACTTTAGCAATGACGATAGCGATACTCTGACCTTGGTTTCGTCTAATCCTGCTAATAATGACGATGTGGTGGTTGGTGACTATGATTCTTACGGAACCACCTCTTTCGGAAGTAGTGCATTATCTAACAGGGTTAGCTTAGCTTACTTCGACGTCACCGTTAATGGAACTGGCCGCGCCGCAATTAACAAGTCGGGTATCACGAAGTTTGGAACTAGGACTGAGAGAGATATTGCTGACAATGCTCCGACTGGTAACAACAGTATGCAGATTTTTTCTGCCGACCAAGCCGATGTAACTTCCGATCCTAAGCTTGTTGTTGAACATGCGGAGTCAGTAGACCAACCTTACATCTTCTATAACTAAAATTATTAAGTATACTTATATGGAAAATTCAAAAGTGTGGTATCTATCCAAAGGAATCTGGGGCGCGGTAGCGGTCTTACTAGCGACAGGATTACAAATCGCTGGGTACACCATCAATCTCGCAGAACTTAATTCTTTCCTCGACCAAATTCTAAATCTGGTTACGGCAGTTATGACAGCCGTTGGTGCGTTTGTATCGCTCTATGGTCGTGTGAAGGCTACGAAACGAATCGAATAATATGGAAGGCAATTTATTAGCTACGGTCATACAGGGTGGTGCAGTGGGCATAGCTATCTTTGCCTTGATTATTATCCTGAAAATCGTCAGGGAGCATCGCAAGGATATGAGGGATGTCCTCAAAGACAATACCGATGCTCACCTTAAGGTTGCTGAGGCTCTTGGTGGAATTGCTGCCTCAATCGGATCGGCTTGTAAATTTGAACGAAAAAATTGATTATGGAACTCCTCAAATACATCAAAAACTGGCTCAAGGTTCATCTTCTATATGAGCCTGTAGGTGGACTCTGGGATGAAACCGATGAGCGTGATTTTGGTGCAAATGTCATCGCTGGAAAAGTCACAAAAGAAGACCTCGTTGAAGAAGATTTTCAGACATTCAAACCACGAAGACTCATCCATCAAAAGGGTTCTGACTTCTGTGTGGGTTGCTCAAAGTGTTACGGGAAGGATAATTCGGAAGGCTCTTTAATGTCATGGGCAGGGGCATATGCGATGGGCTGTCGCGCTCTGGGGTACATCCCACGCTTCGGTATCTCTATTTTGCAAGTAATGAGAGGTGCGGTGAAGTACGGAACGCCTGAGGAGCGTCTATGGCCGTTCACAGGAAGAAAGAGTCACGACGCGGATTGGAAGAAGATGCCACCGTCTGTTCTTGATAATGCTATGCGTCACAGGGACGAGAGTTTTTTCAGGGTTAAATATCAGGAAGAGAAATTCGACAGGTTCGACCTTTTCAGAGGGTTCTTGCACAAATTGAAGAAGCATAAAATCATTATCCAAACGGGTGCCGACGCTCACGCCATCACCCTCCTTGGACAGAAAACTATCGAGGGAGAGCTTCGTATTGGAGGCCCAGATTCTTACGGACTCCAAAAGATGAACTACCGACTCGGAATACGAATCGACGGGTTCCGATGGTTCAACCGAAGAGAGGTCAATCAGATGTTCAATGGGTACATCTCATTCGACATGAAGCGTTCCTTGGCCGAGATTCTTAACCAGTACGATGGAAAGGCCGTGAAACTTGAAAACAACAAGGAATGCTATTTAGTTAAAGAAGGCAAGAAACATCATCTCAAGAATCCAGCAACCGCTTGGTCACATAACACGCTTTTATTTAGTGAGAATTTCGTCTTTGTTCTCACAGAAGAGGAGTTCAATTTGATTCCTGTCGGTGAACCAGCGACTTTTGAGGGTGGTGATAATCACGAAATCATCCTCAGGATTTTGGAGGAGTTAAAGAGGACTGACCTCATAAACGAATAGCCATATGACGCTCACAGAAATCCAAGCACTGTCTCGTTATTACGCCACGGGCGACGACGTTGACCTGAACTTTGACGATGCCGATGTTTTGCGTCAGTCAAATGTCAATTATCGCAAAATGATTGCGATGGCTATAAAGGCTGTGGGTGACTGGAATATGAATGGTCGCGCAACCGCCACCAGTAACATCGCAGCTGGAACCCGAGAAATCGCCATGCCAACTACTTTCCTTGTGCTGAAAGCAGTCGAGGTTTTGTACCCAAGTTCTGCACAGAATTACAAGAAGGCTACTCAGATTTCTCAGAACACCCTCGCCCCAAGAGGAAAGGACGACTATGTGAGTCAGCGTCCTGAGTACGACCTTTATGGAAGCACCCTTGAACTTTTTGTATCTGCCAAGACGGCTGACATTGAGGCCGTTACCAACGGTGTCAAAATCTATTATGAGGATGAGATTGATGCTCTTGTTTCGGCTGCCAATGAAACTATTCTCCCGGAATTTGCCAATGACCTTCTCTGCAAGATGAATGCGAAAGATTACTGCATGGTCAATGACTATCAGAGGTATGCGATGCTCAAGACTGAGATAGGACGGGCACCGACGCTCAATAGTCCTGCTACGGGCGATATTGCGACATTTCTCAATTTCCTCAGCAGTCGTTCAAAGGACAAGAGAGCCAGTATCAGGCCCCGTAAGGAGGATTATGGTCAGATGGGTGCCTTGCATAGAGGAGGAAGACGTAGTGCTGATTGGTCATAAGGATAAATTGTATGCCTGGAAAAAAATTCCACATCATCCTGAATAAATGGTATCAAGGGTTCGCACCAACCTATTGGAAGAATTCTAATTCCGAATTTGGCAATCCGGGTCATGCGAATGCGATGGTTCATTGCAATGTCCTCGATCCTACCTATTTGAATCAGGGATTCGCGCTGGCCGACCTCACGAATGGAAATCAGACTGGCGTTGTCGATGAACTCATTCGGTTTATCCTCGATGAGGGAATGAATGGCGGTGTTTTGGGATTCGGTCTTGGTTCCACGAAATTGTTTGAACTGAGTGCCTCTACTGTCACGGATGACGGGGACTTTCCTCACACAGTCACCAGCATGAATGAAGGACAGAGCATTGTGACGATTGGAGACACCATCTATTATTTCTTCAATGTCTCCGGCGCGGGCAATATCGGAAAGCACGTCCGAAATACATCGACCTTCGATGACGATTGGGGATCAACCGTCCCGACGGGTGCGGCCGCGCTCTTAAATGCAAAACATCCATCGGCGGGGAAGGAAAACATCATCCTGTTCGGGAACGGACGATACGCAGGAATCTATACTGGTGATGACGACACTCTCGATCCTACGAAACTTGATTTCGGTGTTGAAAAGAATGTTCAGGATATTATTTTCCATAACGGCCAATGGCTGATCGCCGTAAACAGTGACAATGTAGGAAACGTGGCCTCCGCCCAAGTCTATCTCTATGATGCGTCCGGCGTGAGCAATCTTCTCACTGACGAAATGCTCTTCACCATAGAAAGTATCGGCTGGATTAAGGCGGTCAACGGTGTTGTTTTCATCACTTATGTGGATACAAATGGCGCATGGCTTGGATATATCAATGGCCGCTCCATAACACCTCTAAAGAGACTTCCAAGTCTCCCAGAATTCTTTCAGAAGACCATTTTCGATGGCGCACTCCTTTTCATAGCAAATTCTCTCGTTCACTCTGGTGGCTCTCTTCATAAAGACCTTCCATTCCAACTCTCACAAATTGCGGAACAAGGCCACCCGACAGTAGGAGCGATTGCGAACTCATTCGGTACGCCTCTTATTGGTTCAACGCAAAGCACTTCGTATAGACTCGCAAAATTCAGTGGATTCTCTATTGGGAGCATTTGGGATTCGCTGATATTTACACTTCTCAGTGGTGATGAGCTTGGTGTTATAGATAAGATTGTAGTCCTAACTCCCATTTTGGGTTCTGGTGCGCGTTGTGATCTGACGATAAAATCGAATCAGGGAGCTTCAACCTCGCCAGTCATGCAGATCACGACATCAGGTAAGACCCGCCATGTCTTCAAAAAGGTCATCAATAACATTGAGGATTTCCGCGTTGCATTGAATTGGGCGAACGGGAGCGCATCGAACGCCTGTCCCATAAGGGAAATTCACATCATGGGTCACATGAAAAATAAATAATATGCCAAAAGTAGGAGAAAAAGAAATGGAGATCATTCCTGCCGAAATTCAGGTGCAGATTGGGCGTTCATACAAAACTATTGGTCAGGGTGAAGGAAATTTGAACGATTTCGGTGTTGAGGAAATGAGCGTTGCCGGAGCCGTCCGTGTATTCAGAAAAGGTATTAAAATGGAGGCCGGAAAGGGACTATACGCATCTCCTAGAGTCTCTGCGGGGGCTACAAAATTCACTGAACTTCTGAGACTCTTGGTTGAAGAAGCGAATGATTTCGGAGTCCTCGGCCTTCCCCTGTCTGATAGATTGATCGTACGGGATCAAGGCGATACGAATGACCTGATAAATGTTGACGGCCCTGTAAAGACTGGTCAGAGCGGAATCGGAATGATGGATATGCTTATTACGCTCATCAAGCTTCCCAAGTTCGCTCAAGCATCTATCGAGGGTGTCATCGATCAAGAAGGCCTCGTGTACTACGACACCGACAATGACAAAATTCGCTTCCGAACTGCTTCCGCTTGGGAAGAAGTGACATCTGCTTAATAACCAAATCTTATGCCACAGAATAAATTCGCCGCCGGAACCCTCCTAAAAGGGCCACAAGGCAAGACAATCAAGGTCACAGACCCAAATCAGTTCTTTTCTGAGCAGTTCGCTGTGACAAAAACGCCTCAGACGTTTTTTGGTGCTGGCATGCAATCCAAGATTGCGAATAACGCTGCAAAAAATACTCTGTCACAGGCTTTTATGGGCATGGGTTTTAATGACCTCGTTGACAGACCACCAAAAGGTTTTAACATTGACCTTGAATCTCTCAAAACGGTTGGCGACCTTGAGGCAAAGTTCAGGTCAGAAAGGGAGAGACTAGGTATCACACTGCCAATAAAGCAACTTCCTGATTTTCCAACAACTACATTTGATGAAAAAAAGATTGGAGAGATTTCACCTCCAAAAGATGCAACGCAACCGTTTGAACCACCTGAGCCTACGGCACCAACCGAGACTGAGGCTTTCGTCACTGGCGTTTCTGAGGATGTTGCCAATCAGAGAAAAACAGTTGAGGATATTCACAAAAGGGCGCAAGAAACCGCAAAGACAGAACGTGAGAGCATTCAAAAGGAAATTGATGCCATTACCTCGAAAGAAGAGGGTGCGCTTGGTGAGATTGAAGCATTGACTCAGCCATTCCGTGAGAAACTTGAGAAGTCAGAGCGTGAAAGACTCAAGATTGAGGAGAATTTCTTCGCAAACCAGAAGTCTATTGGTGAACTTGAGACACTTCTGACTCAAGGAACGGCCGAAATTGAAGCACTCAAGGCACAGACGGGTCTTGCAGTCATTCGCAACCCTCGAATAAATAAGAGAATCAATGACCTGAATGCTCGTGTGGGTGTGATTCAAGCTGTAATGGCTGCCAGAAACGGACAGATCAATGTGGCAGAAGGATTTATTGACCGCACATCCGCAGCTATCAATGCTGACAGGCGCGATCAGCTTGCCTATTATGATTCGGTATTGAATTACTACTCAGGACTCAAGGATGATAAGGGCAAGGAAGTCATCTCTCTCAAGAAGGATGAGAAGGATGCTCTCGAAGCTCAGACGAACCTTATCGAGAATGACCTCGCTCAAGCTGAGGAAGTTGCAAATGTCATTAAGGGAATGATGATTTCCGATCCATCCCGCGTAGAGGGTTCTGGTATCACTCTGAATGATGATCTCGAAACCATCTCCAAGAAGCTCTCTGACCACGATTTCCGTCAGGAGTGGACTGAGATGAAGAACACGATGGAGCTTGATGAGTTCACCCACCTCACGACACCTGAGGAAGTCGAGCGCATGAGAAAGGCCGGTCGCAAGGTTGTCGCTGTGAAAGACAGTCGCGGAACTGACAACTTCTTTGTCGCTCCATTGGCAAAGTCGAGTCCAATTAGCCCGACACAAAATGCAAAAGAGAGGGAGAGTGAAATGAATGCAGAATTGGGTAGTGTCGTGGGAGATGATAATTTTGTCAGCCCAGAAGATTACAAGGAAGCAAAGCGTCAGTGGATTCAAGCTAAAGGGAATCCAACGGTATTTGATACCAAATTTAAGGGATTCCGCAACCCTGAGAATCCTAACTACTTCAACTAGGTATGGCTTTCGGATTCAACTTAAGGGGTGATACCAAAATTAAACCTTCCACAAGGAAAGGGACTTTTAGGTTCGACTTGAGAAAGAAGCGAGAGCCTAAAAGAACCGATAAGATTGAGAGAATTGAAGGATTTGACCTTCCTGAGCATCTTGGCGGGGGTACATTCTTAAGAGACATCAGTGACCCCTCAA
>SDBV01005343.1_pt1 | contig 18167 bp, 16 predicted proteins | sample 2277081 | NCBI WGS metagenome assembly SDBV01 (sample SAMN10402039, study PRJNA504765) | marine sediment metagenome | isolation source: marine sediment core GS10_PC15, 223 cmbsf | place: Arctic Ocean: Southern Knipovich Ridge | collected 2010 | reverse complement strand
GCTCTGTCGGCCCCAGGGCGCGACGATCTCGCCGCCGCCGATTCACCCGAGCTTAAGCTCGGGTGAATCACCAACGACCAAACCATCAAACAGACCACGGCGGAAAGATACAAGGGCGTGCAATCCGCCCCGGCCGACCTTCGGCTTGCTCCCGCGCGGGGCGTCAACCGTACCATCTTGTTCCGCGTGCAACAAGTTGCACGCCCTACAAACTGAAAGCCAATGCAACCGGCGCGGTAAACAAAGAACGCGGTGGATCAGGTCGCAGATCCGCCGTGGCGGAAGATCCACCGCGCAGAATGCAGATGTCACACAAGCGTCGCACGGAGCACGGTCACCCATCAATCAAGTCGCGGCAAAATGCAGTCTTGAATGAATATGTGGTAGTCCTCTATATTGACAGCAACGCCAACAATGCAGACCTGAACGCGATCGAGAATCAAGGCGGTCGCTACCGACTCAGGAGGCACGCCATGCCCATCATCATCGAGTGCAAATGTGGCAAGCGATACCAAATCGACGAAGCGGCCGCCCCATGTGTGGTCACCTGCCCAAGCTGCCAAGGACAGATGACAGTCGCCGACCCCGCCAAGCACGGGCCGAGCCCACGGGGCCCGGCGGCGGAGAAGATACCCGGGCCGGCCAGCCAGACGGACTACTGCCAGTCGGCGCGCACGAGTCTCATTCTGGGCCTCGGGGGACTGCTCATGCTGCCCTTGAGTATCCCTGCAGTTATCTTCGGCCATCGCGCCATCAGTCGTATTCGCCGGGCGAGCCCGACACTTCGTGGCGAGGGCGCCGCCATCGGCGGGTTGGTGTTGGGATATGTTGGCGTGGTCGTCATGGCCATGCTGCTGGTGGGGGGAATAGTGGCCATAGTGGCCCGAGTTCACGACAATTGGCCGGGCTCGTCTTCTGCCACAGGATCGTCGACCGGCTCGGGAGTCGTCTATCTGAGCGTCACAGATGCCAACGGCACGACCTGGGAATTGGGCAACCCGACGATTGACTACACGCGGTACGATGAAGTTTACACCATGGACTATGAGTCCGACGGCCTACGGTGCGAAAGCTCTGACACCGAATTCACAACAGTTCGATGGGAGCGAATCCAGAGCGTCGACATCGCTCCCGCGAGCGAACTCCGCGGCGATTCGGACCGCTGGCCACAACAGGTCCTTTACGCCACAGTACATCTTGAAGGGGGCGAGACAATGCGGACGGCCCTGCGCCAGGATTCATACCGAGGGCTCGCGGGTGAATCCCCCCGCGGCGAGACGTCAATTCGCCTGTCGGATGTGCGACACATTGCAGTCGTCGACGCGCCGGTCGGTTACATACCGAGATCAAGGAAAGAACGCAACGCCGCTATTCTCGATATCACCGATCGCCGAGGCAATGTCACGCGCGTCAAGCACGCCCGGGTTGACTATGGGTGGCAGGATGGGAGGAACTGGTACACCAACATCCCACGCGGGATCGAACTGCGTGAGGGCGTTGCACGACTGACGCTGCTCTGGTGCGCCATGGAGAAGCTCACTTTAACTGCGACCCCCAAGCTGAGGGCTGACGTGACATTCGCCGACGGGACCACTGAGACGTATCACATCTCTACTACGCGTCTCGAAGCCCAAACCGATCTTGGCAACTACGTGATCTCGTTGGCCGATGTGGCGACCATCGCTATCGTAACCGAATGAGTTGCTAGGTCCCGTGCCGACGTGCATCAGGACGCACGCTGCGATGTCCAGTGAAGGCGCGGCGTGCCGGTTGATTCTCGCGCAAAAATGGGGGGCAATCACCAATTCACGTGCTCGTATTCCGCCTTGCCCTCCGTATCGATGGTACGGTAAGCAGCCATACGATGCCGCAGACAACAAGTCCGTAAGGCGTCCCTGCCAACGCCCTACTTTACTTCTCTCTGCGTCTCAGCGCCCTTGCCCGCCTGCAGGCAGGTCTGCGGCTGGGTCTGGCGGGGCAGTTGCCCCGCCCTACTTCCTGCGGCCTAACCTTTCCGCACTGCGGTGAAGGCTTCTACTTGGGCTTTGATCGCTCGTTCGGTCGGTAGGCGTTCCATGGAGCTGGCGCCGTAGAAGCCGTCTACGTCTTTGCATTTGCCTAAGACATACGCGGCGTCCTTGGGCTCGGCTATCGGGCCGCCGTGGCATAGGATTATCACGTCGTCGCGGACGGCGCGGGCGGCGGCGATGATCTCGTTGATCAGCTCGATGCTGGCGTCGAGCGTTTTGGCGGTCTGTGCGCCGATCGAGCCGGACGTGGTCAGGCCCATGTGGGCGACGATGATGTCGGCGCCGGCCTTGGTCATGGCGACGGCGTCGGTGGTGTCGAAGACGTAGGGCGTGGTCAGCAGGTCCAGGGCGCAAGCCATGGCGACCATCTCGATTTCCTTATCGTAGCCCATGTTGGTTTCTTCGAGGTTGGCGCGGAACACGCCGTCGATCAGGCCGACCGTGGGGAAATTCTGCACGCCGGCAAAGCCGACGTCCTTGACCTGCTGGAGGAACTTGTCCATCAGTCGCATCGGGTCCGTGCCGCACACGCCAGCCAGCACTGGCGTTTTGCGAGCGACGGGCAGGACCTCGTTGGCCATTTCGAGGACGATGCCATTGGCGTCGCCGTAGGGCATGAGGCCGGCGAGTGAACCGTGGCCGGCCATGCGGAATCGGCCCGAGTTATAAATAACGATGAGATCAATGCCGCCCGCCTCTTCCCACTTCGCGCTAATGCCAGTGCCCGCCCCGCCGCCGACGATTGGCTCGCCGCGTGCGATCTTTTCGCGAAAGCGTTTCAGTATGTCTGCTCTTGCTTCTGCCATGGTCTTTCCTTTTTGTGTTTTCACCACAGAGCTCACAGAGAGCACGGAGGAGTGGGTTGGCCACTTCGTTGCATCTGCTGTTGCGGTAGCAGTCCTGTAATTCTCAACGGCTGAAATACGATAACGTCACAAAGAACACAGGAGCCGCTGACAAAGCAAGGCCATTCTCAGTGAGCTCTGTGTCCTCTGTGGTGAATCTCTTGTCGTCAGGCTCCCATTTGTCCCAGCAGCGTTTCGGCGCACGCTGTGGCGAAGGCTTCGTCGTTTACGTGGGTGTTCATTTCTATGACCGGGATGGCGGGCTTGAGGTTGCTCTTGAGGGTGTCGAAGAGCATTTCGTTGGCCGTGGGCAGGTAGAAGTCCTTGCCAGGCAGGTCGATCATGCTGATGCCCGCGGTGGGTAGCAGGACGGTGACGGGCCCGGTGGAGGCGTTGAGCTTGTCGGCCATGATCTTGCCGAGCTGCTTGCACTCCTCTTCGCTGGTTCGCATGAGGGTGACGTTGGGGTTGTGCTGGTAAAACGTGCGGCCTTCGAACTTTGCCGGAATGGTGTCGGGGGCGTTGAAGTTTACCATGTCCAGGCAGGCTGGGGTGACGATGGCGGGGATGCCGGCCTTGGCGGCTGCCTCCAGGCGCGTGGGGCCTGCAGAGAACACGCCGCCGACGAGCTCGTCGGCCCATTCGGTGGTGGTGATATCCAGCACGCCGGCTATAAGACCTGCGTCTATCAGGCTTTCCATGGTCTTGCCGCCCGTGCCCGTGCAGTGGAACACGAGCACTTCGTAGCCGGCTGCTTCGAGGATTTCCTTCGCCTTGGTGACGCACGGCGTGGTGTTGCCGAACATGCTGGCGACGATGAGTGGCTTGTCCTCGGCGGTGGGAGTGACGGCCTCGACCATACCACAGATGGCCCCAGCGGCCTTGGCGAAAACGTCCCGCGATATCTTGTTCACGCCGGCGACATCGACGATCGACGGGATCATTACGATGTCGGTTATGCCCACGTACCCGCTCACGTCGCCGCCGGCGGTGGTGGAGACCATAACTTTCGGCACGCCAAGCGGCAAGGCCCGCATCGCTCCGCACGCCACCGACGTGCCGCCCGTGCCGCCCATCGCCAGCACGCCATCGAACTTACCGGCTGCAAAGAGTTTAGGCAAAAGCTCGGCGGCTCCTCGGCTCATCGCGGCGACGGCCTGGCCGCGGTCTTCGTCGGCTATCAGCTTGGCAAGGTCCGCCCCACCAGCAGCCGCGACAGCCTCGCGCGCAACGTCAGCAGGGATCACCGGCTCGCCGAGCACGCCCACGTCGATCACTAAAGTCTTATGGCCACAGGCCTCAATGCGTTCCTTGACGAACCCGTACTCAGCGCCTTTAGTGTCCAGCGCCCCGAGAAGTGCGATAGTCTTTGGCATCGTTGCGTTCCTTTTTGGTCTGCTGGCTAGGCGCGGATCGCCCATTGCCTGAAGTGGTATTCTCACGCAGATCGCCCCGCGAATCAAGCGGCTGCCCGCGCGAATGCCCATCGCGCCCGCGCGGCAACGCCTGGCCAGCCATGCACTAGCCGACTACATCACTTCCCCGCCAACCGACACCGTCACGTCCGTCAGCGGGATCGCCACGCCCGCCTGAGCCAGCGCCTTCTCCACCGCCACCACTATCCCCGTGCAGCAGGGCACTTCCATGTGCGCCACCGTTATCGATTTGATGGCGTTGCCGGCGAATATCGCCGCGAGCTTCGCCACGTAAGGTGCTATGTCATCAAGCTTTGGACACGCGATGGCAACCGTCTTGCCCGCCAGCAATCGCTCATGAAAGTCCGGCATGGCGACGCTCACGCAGTCGGCGGCGATCAAAACATCCGCCCCATCCCACAACTTCCCCGTCGGCGGCAGCAGCGCCAGTTGAACTGGCCACTGTCCCAGGCGTGACGTAGCTCCCCCCAGCTGCCCGCCGCTGCCGGCCCCAGCGCACGGCCCGCCCAAATCCTGCAGTTTCATCCCCGGACAACCACCAAATTCCCCCTCCAGCGACGTCGTTTCTGCGCGCAAATGCTGCTGGACCGCCGCCTCATCAAAATCGTCAGCCGCGCGATCCTCGATCATGATCGCATCCTTCGGGCACACTCCGAGGCAGTTGCCCAGACCGTCGCACAAATTCTCAGCCAGCAACTTCGCCTTCCCGTCGATCACCTGGATCGCACCCTCCGCGCAGTCCGGCACGCACAGCCCGCACCCGTCACATTTGTCTTCATCGATCAGAACAATCTTCCGCACTAGCTTAGCCACTAAAAACTCCTCGAGAAAATTAAGAACATACTCGCATCATTATAGCCACCCCGACCGGCCGTGAACAAACCAACTCCGCGCGGCCGGCTCCCCCCCCCCACGAGAATGGCGCCATAGGCCCCCTGCCTCTGCGCCAGCTGCATAATATGTATGGGTGGCAGAAGGCGCTTTTCTGTTGACAGATAAGATGCAGCGATTGAGAATGTTGAGATAGTCAGCGTAACGGGACGCAAATCGGAAAGGATTCCATCATGACAGACCTTCAGCAAACTGCTTCTGTGTTTGCCGTCAGCGCCAAGCTTGGCGATGCTTCCGCCGCCATGGATCGGCTAGCGAATGGCCAGCCCCCCTCAGAGAGCGACAAGGAGGTCTTCTGCTGGGCAGGCAGATTGCTTGAGCAGATGGATTGGTCATGCGAAGTAAAGACCCCAAGTGGGCCACAGGGCTCACTTGCTGTTGAAGCAACCGCAACAAGGCCTGCGTTCTACGCATCCTTGCTGCAAATGGTGCCAGAGTTCGAAGGCGAGGGCATCAAAGGGGAAGGCCAAGTGTATGCGGCCCTCAAGGAAGTTTACGGACTCCTTGTTTCAGGAGGTAACAACTTCAAGAGCGTTGCCGCCAGTCACAGACGGCTGGGGGCCAGATTGTTGCGGGTCTTATCGAAGGGCCTTCTCGTTACGCTTACTAACAATGGTCTACCAAGGTCGTCAACGCCTTTGACCGTTTAGGGGGACATATCGTGTGCAATGAGGCCCAACCATGGTCCGAAGGTGCATGGACTGAAGAATTGGCGCGTTGTCAGCTTCGACGGCAATGTGAGGAGCTTTCTCGGCTGGCCGATCAGATTGGCACGGGCGAATACTTTCCAAATCATACACCTGAAAAGCTCTGCCGAATAATCAAACATTCCGCCAAGTGCGTGGCAACACATCTTGATTCAGCCCCTCCCGACTCACTGGATGAAGTGGCTTTCATCATTCGCACGTTGTCAGAACACCTCAGGTACGCTGACAGATCGAAGATGACGCAAATACCGTGGAGCATGGTGGAATCCTTCGAGCACTTTCTCAAGAGTGTCGCGGGCGAGGATCACCACTTCATGATCCGCCCCCGGTGGTCTCATAATTACAGCATCGCCGGAGATCTTACAAAATTCTATCGTAACCTCATCTGTTCATGTAGTTGGATACCGGACGACACATGGGATGCCGCGTGGACGACCGATCTTCTACCTGAAGGAGACGACCCAAACCATTCAGTATTCAGCATATCCTTTCCACGCTTAGAGCGATTGAATTGTCTCTCGCATGTGACTTGGGGACATGAAATCGGTCACATACTGGCCGCCAAGTGGGACCTCGACAACTTCACAACGTTGTGGGCGGATGTCCAGTCAGGCATCCGTCTCGCAATTGAGGAAGGAGTATCGCAGAATCCTCCCAAGCAATTTCAGCCCAAGTTCAAGAAGACCGCGATTAACAATATGGTTTCCCATCAGTTTGAACGAACAATGGAAATCTTGCGTCAGGGACTGAAAGAATTGATATGCGATGCGGTGGGCCTTCATCTGCTCGGGCCAGCACTCTTGGCTGAATGCTGCGAATACACGGCCGTTTGTGAACTCGACGAAAGCCCCCTGAAAATTGGCGGCTACCCACCATGGCGATTTCGAATCAGAACAATGTTCGAAGCATGCAAAAATCAGCTCGTGCTTCCTACAGATGGCGATGGTCCTGCCGAATCAGAAGGGGCCTTAGGTCCATATCTTGCGTGGCTGCGGGAGGTGGAGTATCTTGTTGCGGGGACTACGGATATGTTGGCTATGCAGAATCATGTAATCACGCGCGAAGCCTATCGGGTCATAAATGAACGCTGGAATGATATTCGCGGTGAGGCGATCGCATATCTCCCAAATGAGTTCACGAAGGCCTACGACATTACTGCCAGAGCAGGCGAACTGGCGCAGCTCGTGGCAAAGTTGCGTTTGGACATTCCGCCTAACGAGATTGGACAATGGCCTGACACTACTCCCGCCAGCTTGGCGGATATACTCAACGCCGGGTGGGCACACAAGATTGCGATGATGAAAACCGGAGGGGCCACCCAGGAAAATTATGACAAAATGTCACGACTGTTACTGAAGGGCATCGAGGCCAGTTTCATAACTAAGAAATATGGGCCGAAACTGCTCAACCTATAGGGAGACTATGGCAACTCTTACACGAGCCGAATTGGACCGACGACTGAAAGACGACTCCGACCCCGACAATGGATTGGTAATAACACCTCTGCTGAGCATCAAGCAGCTCGGGGACGCTTCCATTGATGTCCGGCTGGGCAATCAGTTCATTATCTTTCGCTCGCATGCCCTGGGCACCTTTGACCCCTACAATGGCAAGAAGATAGATCTCTGCAAAATGCAAGAACGGCAAGTGGTCACTTATGGCGAGACCTTCACGCTTCATCCGCGCACGCTCGCCCTGGGCGCCACGCTGGAATACTTGACAATGCCCAATGACTTGGAATGTCAAGTTGAAGGTCGGTCGTCTTGGGCTCGGCTGGGGCTGCAGGTCGCCACGGCAACGGCGATTGAGCCCGGCTTCAAAGGTGTCGTAACCCTTGAACTGTCTAATGTGGGGACGATCCCTATCGTGTTGCGCCCTGGGATCAGAATTTGCCAGCTTGTGTTCCGTGATGCCCTTCCTCCCGTCGAGCAGGCCTATGGCAAGGGCCGCAAATACACATGCCCAATTGGCCCCCAATTCAGTAAGATACAGACCGATCCCGATGGTGCCGTTTTCAGTGAGTAGTGATGAGCATGCCAACGCCTACGTGGGCATGCTCGGTCAACGTGACGCCCATGCCCAGCTTCTTCAGGCCGACGGCCTGAATCGACAACGACCGCCCCGCTACAGCTTGCCCGAGAAGTCCAGCATGGCTACTGGGGATATCACGCTGATGGCAATGTTGGAGAGGTGCGCTTCTACGCGTTTGTAGTGGCGGGCGAGAAGGGCGTAGGCTACCGCTTCACTGGCGGCAAAGTCGTCATCGAGCACCAGCAACTGCTGGATGAGCATGTCGCACTGCTTGACGACTATGCTGGTTTCCTGCAGGATCCTCTCGGCCTTGTCCGAGTCGAGCTCGATGAAAGCTTCCTTGGTCGGCTCGAAGAGGCCGACGATCTTCTTGCGGATGTCGTTGAGGGGGTCGGCGAACGGGTGGTTGTCGAACGAGCCGCGGTAGAATCGGCCGACTTCAAAGATATTCTTGCAGTAGTCGCCGATTCGCTCGGCGTCTTTCACGACGTTCATCAGGGCCAGGCACGGGCCAAGGTCCGCCTGGTTGCCCACGGTCAGATGCGTGACGATCCGCTCGCGGATGTTCTGTTCGAGTTGGTTGATTTGCCGATCGCGTTTGTAGAGCGAGTCGCAGGTGGTGTTCCAGTCTGCCTTGCGCATGAGCACGTCGGAGGCCTGCTCGAACATCCACTTGCCCGCCTCCAGCATTTCGCAGACCTGGCTGGAAAGGTCCTTAACGACGTCCTGATGCCGGAACGCTTGAAGTATTTCTTTGAACATGATGCGCCTCTTCCTACAGGTTGCCGGTCCATTTGAGAATGAGTAGCACCGCCGCCGGCAATACGAAGAACAATACCAGAATATAACCCACGGCCACAAGCCTTCGCCTGGAAGCTATCTCCCCGAAGGTCCTGGCCATGGTGATGGGAATGGCTTTGAGGGGCCAGAATACGAGCGTGCCGTATGCGTTGAATAATAGATGTCCGCACGCGCAGGCAATGGCAGCTGCAGCGGTCGGGCCGCTGAGGCTTAGCGCAGCCAACATCGCCGTCATCGTCGTACCGATGTTCGCCCCCAGCAAGTACGGGAACACCTGAGTCAATTGCAGAATGTCCGTGCCCACCAGCGGAACGATCATCGAGACGGTCACCGACGAGCTCTGCACCGATGCGGTCAGCACGATGCCCACCACGAAGGCCGTCGCCGGATTGCGGAACAGGGCCTTGTTGAACACGCCACTTAGCCGCCCCGCCATCAGGCCTCGCAACATCTTCACCATCAGCCATAGGGCAACGAACAGCAGCACCAGCGCCACGATGGCAACTGTCGCGCCGGCGGGAATTGCACCCAGGTGGAACACATTCGCGACAACCCACTCGGCGCCCTTGCCTAGCGCTCCGATAGCTATCTTGACCGGGCCCGCCTTGCCCCCACCGAGCCCCAGGCCTCCCTCGCCCAATACTTCAGCGATCCAGCCCACGGGCCTCGAAATAATGCCCCACTTCACCTCCAGCGGCAGGAACAGTATCACGCACAACAAGTTGAAAAAGTCGTGGCAACTGGCCGCCGCGATAGATCGGCCGAACTCCTCACGCCGTCGCACGTGACCCATAGACACCAACAGCCCGGTGATCGACGTGCCGATATTCGCGCCCATGATGACGGGAATCGCGTGGACCAGCGTAATATCGCCGCTGCCGACGAAGCCGATCACCATGGTCGTGGTGAAGCTGCTGGACTGGACCAGCGCCGTAATCAGCACGCCTATGAACAGGCCCGTTACGGGATCATCGACAAAGCTGAACAGCCAGTGGAGGAAATTGGCGCCGGCGTCGTCCTCGGCGATGGTCTTCAGGCCCGTGCCGATCATCGACACTGCCGAAATAAACAGGAACAGGGCGAGTCCGCAGATTACGCCTCGCAACCAAGTCGGCATTTCGTGTGTGGCGTCGGCGGGGTTCTGGGAGTCGGCCAGGCCGGCACTCAGGTCGGGGGTGGGGTCTGTCATTTTTCCGCGTGAAACTTCTCTTAGGTCTTTCGCTCTTTTAGTCTTTTCGCGCAGACGATATCACGTTTCTGATCGATGACAAGCGGAAAAAAACCGTCAAAACAGTTTTTCTGCTCTGGCCACAACATGTTGTGGTTACAGGTCAATTATACGAGTTGGACGAGGTGATATTTCTTCTTGCCGAGGCGAAGGACGATTATCCCGCCCCCCAATATGTTGTGGGTGGTCACAACCGCTTCGGCGCCCGTGACTCGCTCGTTGTTGATATACGCCCCGCCCTCCGCAACCTTCCGCCGAGCCTGGCCTTTCGAACCGACAAGCTCGGTCTCGGCCAGCAAGTCCACCACCAGCAGCCCTTCATCGACCCGGCTTCGCGGAATCTCACTTGAAGGCACGTCGGCGAAAATATCCGTCAACTCGTCGGCTGTGAACTCCGCCAAATCCCCGCCGAACAGCGCTTCGCTCGCGCGGATCGCCTTGGCCAGCCCGGCCGGGCCATGCACTATCTCCGTCGTGTGCTCGGCCAGAGCCTTCTGTGCGGCCCGCCGGTGCGGCTCGGCGTTATGGTCAACCATGATCCGCTCGATTTCGTCCAGCTCCAGGAAGGTAAACAGCTTGAGGAACTTCTCGACGTCAGCGTCTTCCGTCTGCACCCAGTACTGGTAGAGCTGGTAGGGGCTCGTTCGGTCGGCTGCCAGCCAGACGGCGTTGCCCGCGGTCTTGCCGAACTTCTGTCCCCCGGCGGTCATCAGCAGCGGAAACGTCATGCCGTACGCCTTGGCGTTGCGGGCCTTGCGGATGAGGTCGATGCCGGCCGTGATGTTGCCCCACTGATCGTTGCCGCCAGCCTGGAGCGTACAGCCCTGCTGGTCGAACAGGTGCAGGAAGTCATACGCCTGCATCGTCATGTAGCTGAACTCGGTGAAGCTGATGCCCGTGTCGCTGGCCATGCGGGCCTTGACGGACTCCTTGGCGACCATGTAATTGACGGTGAAGTACTTGCCCACGTCGCGCAGCCAGTCGATAAACGACATCTGGCCGATCCAGTCGTTGTTGTCCAGCATCACAGCGGGGTTCTCGCCGTCGAAGTCCAGGTAGCTGGCGAGTTGCTGGCGGACGCCGGCAACGTTCTCGGCGATCTTCTCAGCCGTCAGCAGGTTGCGCTCATCGCTCTTGCCGCTGGGGTCGCCGATCATGCCCGTCGCCCCGCCGACCAGTACGATCACCTTGTGCCCCGCCCGCTGCATGTGAGCCAGGCCCATGATGGGCACGAGGTGCCCCAGGTGCAGGCTGGAGTCGGTCGGGTCGAAGCCGACGTAAATCGTAGCGGGCTGGGCCTGGAGGTATTCGTCAAGCTTCTCATCGCTCGTCTGGGCGATAAAGCCTCGCGCTTCGAGATTATTGAGCACTGAACTCATTTTCGTTCGTCTCCGCGGGAGTGTCTGGTCGTCTGTCGGCGCGGCGCGCCGGATGGGCATTGGAGCATGATCGGCGAGCCCTTTCAAGGCCGATGCGGGGGAGCATGGGGTCGGCGGACGGACCCAGGACAATTAGTGCCATTCGTGCAATTAGTGGACTACAAATGCGCCGTTACCTTCAGCAGGTTGCAGTGCAGGCCCTCGATGGTCGCGCCGGTGTTGTGAAAGCGAATGCCCTCGCGGTGGTGATTGCTCATCGCCCTATGGGTATGGCCGAAGTATATGTCCTTCACGCCGTCGAGGGCCTTGCTGTGGTCGGCGTTGAGCATTCGCATGATGCGCCTGCTGCATCGCAGAGGCCAGTGCAGCGACGTGACGCCCTTGTGCACGCGGGCTGCCACAGCCAGGTTGTACCCGGCGTTCATGGCCCAGCCTCGCTTGCTGCCCAGAGGGGCCAGCTTCCGTTGAAAAATGGTGCCCTGCCGCTTGCCAAGCGGAATATCTCCGTGAAAGAACAGGCAATCGCCGACCCTCGCGTAGGCTGGGTGCCACTGCAGATTCGCCATATGCTCGCACAGCGCGTCCAGCCGATCGGCGAAAGGCTGCAAGCCATCGTGGTTGCCCAGGACGTAGATGAACCGGCAGTGCGGATGGGGGGCGACGAAACGGGCCAGCCACTTGCAGGCGACGTCCATCGTGTGCTCGATGGACTCCAATGTAGTCCAGCAGAAATCGAAGATGTCCCCGTTGAACACAAAGAAATCCGCCCGGTCGGCGGCAGCATGCATGGCCTTGAGATATCGCCCGGCGACGGATCTCTTGGCGAATAGATGGAGGTCGGATATCACGTACCCGGATTCAACTCTTGCGGTCATCAATGCCTCTCTGGTGCGAGGACCATAGATTATACACGCTTCGCCGATCGCATGTCTGAGATTATCGCATGCTGCTGCGCCCGCTGGCGCCGCCGTGGCGCTCACGACCGACCGGTTGGCGACGGGCGGGGGCGCCCACGGCGGTAACTGAAGTAGTTTCCGACAAATACGGTGCAGCTGACGGCGTTATTTTTATTGGCCACCAGGCCTGACCATGCTAAAGTACTGACATCATCGGACGGCAAGGAAGCCTCCGTTAACTCATCGCGCCTAGCGGCCATCGCCAGGCCAACGCGGAGGACGCAGTTTAAACCAAGGGAAGAAAGGATTCACATGACCAAGAAACTCGTGACGCTTCTCGTGTTAGTTATCGGTCTTGCCGCCGGGCCTGGCGCCGCGGCGATTATCGACAACAACGAAATCTACTGCTGGGGAGACTCCTTCGGCGACCAGTTCGACAATTACGCCGAGGTCCTGCCGGGCGAGACGATCGTACTGCAACTGTGGGTGAACGATCTGGACGGTTCAGTGGACCTGCTGACAGGCGAGACACTGGTCAACCAGAACTGGGTGCGAATCTCCAGCGGTATAGTAACTGGCGTGTGGTGGACACCGGGCGTTGTCGACGGCGAGGCGTCCTCGATACTCACGACAGGCACATACTTCGATGGCTGGGACCTGCACAACCAGTTTGTCGCAACTAATTACCGCGAATCAGAGAGCTACAACCGAGAGTTAGAAGCCGCCCGGTGGGTCGCTGAAAGCAGACACATTGCCGATATCATACTCCCGATTCTCCCCGACGCCCCCGTGGGCCAAACAAAACTCGGCCTGGCGAACATGCTCCAGTGGGGGAAAACGGTGATCTTTTTCAAGGACCAGATCAACGTCGACCACCCCTACGCAATGACCCTCAACATCATCCCCGAGCCGGCCATGATGAGCCTGCTTGCACTAGGTGGCGCAGCAATGCTCAAACGCCGCCGCAAACTATAAGGGAGTTCTCACGTGACCAGGTGCCTCGTAACGCTTTTCGTATTAGCTATCGGTCTGTCTGCAAGTCCTGCTTCGGCCCTGTCACTTGTAGACAATTTCAACGATAACAATTTGCTGCCCAACTGGCAGGTCGTCGGGCAGTCCGGCGGCGCGTGGGCCAACGAAAGCAACGGCAAGCTGAACGTCGGTGGAACGGCGGGCCAGAAAGGCGAGCTGTGGGTAAGACACTCCCAGGCCATTGGGGACCAGGGCTCGGTACAGATCGACTACGACTGGCGGGCATACAGCGGCCATAAGGCGCGCGTCGGCTTGGAGCTGCGAGATGCTTCCATGCAGAATGGCATCCGCATAAAGGGCGTGCGGTATCGTTCCGGTAGCCATGCCGTTGATGGCCATATGATTCTGGATGGCGCGCACTCTTCCTACGACATCGCCTACAGTATACCTACGGTGGGCAAGCTGCGAATCGAACGCAACGGCAACAACCTTCGGACGCTCTATCTCAACAATGGCAGCTGGCAGGTGCTTCTCGATCTCCAACATGATTTCGGCTCGATGGCGCTATACCCCCATGTGTTCACAAGCAATTCGGATACTTTTCCCAGCTGGCATGTGGCCATGGATAACTTCAATTACGAGTACACTGTCCCCGAGCCGGCGACGATGAGCCTGCTCGCTCTGGGCGGCTTGGCTGCGCTGAAACGGCGACGTAAGTAGCCAGTCGGCAACAGCCAAATGCAAAACGGGCGAGCCCATCGGCTCGCCCGTTTCATTTGTATCTTGTTTCTTGAATCTTGTCGTTAGCTACGCCCGCTACTCTACGGCACACAAGTGCTCGATGGCGTCTTCTATGTCGAGGGCTTGTTGCTCGCCGGTGGTCATGTCCCGCATAGTTACCTGGCCGGCTGCGATTTCGTCCGGGCCGAGTATGAGCACATAAGGCACGCCGCGCTTGTTTGCGCTCTTGAGTTGGCGCTTTATCTTGGGCGACTCATCGTTATCGAAGGCGGTATCGGCCGGTATGCCCTCCGCGCGCAGCCTGGCCAGCAACTCCAGGCACGGCGTCACGCAGTCGGCATCACACGCCACCACCGACACCTGAACGATGCACTGCGACTCATCGACCACGCCCAGCTCTATCAAACCGGCGAACAGGCGATCTATGCCAACCGACACGCCGACGGCCGGGGTGACCTGGCCAGTGAAACGCGTTATCAAATCGTCGTACCGACCGCCGCTCATCACCGAGCCAAAGCCATCCAGGGCCGTCAGGAACGTCTCGTAAACCGTGCCCGTGTAGTAGTCCAGCCCGCGGGCGATGCTGCAATCCAGCTTGAGGTACTCCTGCGGCACGCCCAGAGCGAGCGCGTAGGCCAGCACCTTCTCCAATTCTCCCACAGCCTCATAGGCCGGCGGGCCCAGCAGCTGACCAACCTGCTGCAGTATCGACTCGCTGTCGCCCGTAATCGCGACAAACCGCATGATCGTCTCGATCTGCTCATCCCCGCAGGCAGCGTCGCTGGCCAACAGTTCCCCCACGCGCTGCCGGCCCTGGCTGGCGAGCTTGTCTATCGTGCGGAAGATCGTCGCCAGTTGTTTTTCGTCTTCCACGGACAGCACCTCACCGAGGGCAGCCAGGATCTTTCGCGTGCTGATACGGATTTCGAAGGCGTCTATCCACAACGCCTTCATCACCGCACAGGTAAGGGCGATGCACTCGGCGTCGTATATCAGGCTGGGCGAGCCGACTATGTCGGCGTCGCACTGGTAGAACTCGCGGAACCGCCCCCTGCCCGGCTTTTCCGCACGCCACACGGGGGCTATCTGGTAACGCTTGAACGGCTTGGGCAAGTCGCCGTACTGGCCCGCCACGCGGGATAGCGGCACGGTCAGGTCGTACCGCAAGGACACGTCCCGCCCGCCGTTATCGCGAAAGCGGAACAGCAGCTTCTCGGCGTCCGCCCCATACTTGCCGAGCAGCACGTCGGAGTATTCGATCGCCGGCGTCTGCAGCGGGCCGAACCCGAACCGCTCGAAGACGGCCTGGATATTTTCGATCATCTGCTGCCTGGGTTGCATTTGGGCGGGCAGGTAGTCGCGAAAGCCCTTGAGCAGGCGGGCCTCGACCAGCCCGTCTTTCCTGCCGGTCGCCCCGGCCAGGTCCACCACCTTCACCTCCGCAGACAGGCGAGCGAGATCCTCCGTCGCGATCAGTAAACCCACCTGCACGTCGCCCGAAGCGATCACCAGCTCGTCCTGGTCCATCAGTCGCCCATCGACGTAGACCGGCAGACTGTTTTCTGCCGCCGTCAGTGGCGACAACGGCCCATCGCCGCCCGCCTCGGCCTGTCCAACATCCGCCCCCGTCACAGCCGACAGCGCCTTTGCGGAGAACCGCACGTCGCCGGGCACGAGGCACAGGGAGGCCTGCCCGGCCACAGTCACCGCCACGGCCTTGACCAGTTGCTCGATGGCCACGCCAGCCAGCTCCGCTGCGTGCTGCGGGCTGGTCGGCGCCTCGGCGTATTTCAGCTCACGATATTTTATTCCGGCGTCGCCCAGCAGCACATCCCATTGTGTCATTGTTCGTCCTCGATCAAGCCGGACCGGCCGAAATGCCGCCTCGGTCCGCTGGCGTAGTTGTACCATCCCGGCGGCGGATGTTCGAGAGCTTTGAAGCCCTGCCTTTGCGCCGGGGGCCAGTGCGGATATAATACGCCCACGCGGCCGGCTGCTCGCGGGCCCCTGTGGGGCTTGGCGGAGTAGGCCGGCATAAGTAATGAAAGCTCGCTCGTGTTGATAAACTTCAGTGACGGAAAAAGCGTTGCCCCCATAGGCCGATGGCAAGTTTCGGCTGGGCTCGCACTAATAGCGATACTTCTGTGCGGTCTGCTGGTCGGCTGTGTGGCGGAAAAATCCATGCCGGAGTACTGGCTTGGCAGCGCACCCGACCCCCTGCCGATCGACCCCTACAGCCAACAGGAGGTGCGGGCAGCCATCGACAAGGGCGTGCGGTACCTGCTGGACTACCAGTTGGACAACGGCTCGTTCGGCACGAGCAACCCCAAGTACGTCCGCTTCGATATGCCCAGCGCCGAGCACGCCTCGTTCAAGATGGCCACCACGGGCCTGTGCGTAAAGGCGCTGATCGAGACCGACGACGGCTCGCCGGAAGTGGACGCAGCCATCGGCCGGGGCAGGGACTGGATGTTCGAGCATCTGCCCCGCTTCGCCAGGCCTCGCATGCGGACGATGTTTAACATATGGGGCCATACCTACGCGATGGAAGCGATGCTGGCGATACTTGAGCGGGACGGCCTGACCGACGACCATCGCCAGCAGGCCCGCGACCTGGTGGACCGGCAAATCGAGTTGCTCACCGTCTATCGCACGCTCCGCGGCGGGTGGGGCTACTACCCGTTCTCGCCTCACACCAGGCCGGCCAATCATTTCGGCGCCACCTTCATGACGGCGGCCACGATCATAGCTCTGCTGGATGCTCGCGAGGCCGGCTTCGAGGTGCCCGATCGCACCTTCGTCGCCGCTGTGCGAGGCCTGCAGCAAATGCGAAGCCCCGACGGCTCGTTCGGCTACTGGATACGCTATCGCACCGAATGGCTGATGGAGGCCAACCGCGGCCCCGGCGCGATGAGTAGAGTGCAGAGCTGCAACGCCGCATTGCACATGTACGGCGACCCGCGGATTGACACCGACGTGATCGAAGCGTGGTCCAAACGGTACATCGCCCGCAACGGCTGGCTGAGCATGGCCCGCAAAAACGTCTACCCGCACTCGTCGCACTTCATGGTGGCGGGCTACTACTATTACTTCTCCGCCTACTACGCAGCCCTGTGCATCAACATGCTGCCCGACGACGTAGAGCCCTTCTACCAGGACCAACTGGCCAAAATCCTCATCGAAGTCCAGGACGGCGACGGCTCGTGGTGGGACTTCACGACCGTGGACTACCAACACGGGTACGGCACGGCCTATGCAATAATGGCACTGCAAAGAACCATGCACGACTGATTAAGTGGCTCGCCACGGCGAGCGTCGCCCGTGGCATGGGCATCTTGCCCATGCGTCCCGGGAGCATCTTGCTCCCGGATGCAGTAGAAGAGCAGCATAAGTAAAGAGGACAAAGCAGCAGCAAAAGAAGAAGAAGAAGGCAGGGCCAAGATGGCCCTGCGACGCATGGGCAGGATGCCCATGCCACGCAAGAAAACGGCACGGCCACGGCGGGCCACGAAGACAGATGACAACGCCAAGCAAATCCCAGGGCCTGAAAAAGATACTCGATATAACCCGCCTCATGGCGGCGACGGTCGATCTGGACAGCCTCCTGCCGCTAGTGATCGAGCGGAGCATGGAACTGCTGGCCGCCGAACGGGCAAGCCTGCTGCTGTACGAGCCGGACACCAACGAGCTGGTCAGCCGAATCGCAGCCGGGGCGGAAGAGGAAATTCGCTTTCCAGCCGACCGCGGCATAGCCGGGGCGACTATAGCCACCGGCCTGACTATAAACGTGCCCGACGCTTACAAAGACGAGCGTTTCAACTCCGCGGTAGACCGCTCGACGGGCTTTCGCACGCGCAACATTCTTTCCGTGCCGCTGCGAGATTTCCGCGGCGAACTGGTGGGCGTGCTGCAAGTGCTCAACAAACGTGACGGCGCCTTCACGGACGGCGATGTTCACCTGGCCGAAACGCTCGCCGCACAGGCAGGTGTATCGCTCCAGCGGGCCAGGCTCATGCAGCATTACGCTCAGAAGCTGGAAATGGAACGCGCGATGAAGATCGCACGCGAAATTCAAATGGCTCTGCTGCCACAGGAACACCCCAGGATATGCGGGTTCGACGTGGCGGGCATGTGCGAGCCGGCCGACAAGACCGGCGGCGATACCTACGACTTCCTCCCCCTGCCAAATGGACGATGGATGCTGACCGTC
>SDBV01005342.1_pt1 | contig 18169 bp, 18 predicted proteins | sample 2277081 | NCBI WGS metagenome assembly SDBV01 (sample SAMN10402039, study PRJNA504765) | marine sediment metagenome | isolation source: marine sediment core GS10_PC15, 223 cmbsf | place: Arctic Ocean: Southern Knipovich Ridge | collected 2010 | reverse complement strand
TTTTTCTGATTGGTCGAATAGGACCGGTTCGGCACCCCCCCCTCTGACGGATTACTAACTTGGACTGAACGGTCCACTTGATCAAATGATGCGTCTTTCACGGTTTAACAACCGAGTAGAGGGTTCATGAAATCCGATAGCGGGGGTCGGGACGAGAATCAGCTAAGAGGAAACTATCGGTCCCATCATTTGAAGATGAAAAACTTTACCTGAACCAACTATTCTTTGAATAGAAGTGTTGCTGGAAGTCTCGGAGACAATGCGCGTATTTCCCAAAAAGTGGCCTGATTATGGCCTGACTACGGCATGAAGGGCATTTCTAGCAAGATTTGACTGATTCAATTATACTGGGATGACAGTATCGCCCGTGGAGTGTACATTGTCAAGGCATGTGGCAACCCTTTAACCCTCAACTTATCCACATTTTATGCACCAACAATTGTTAACAGCGAAAATCTTAGATCACAGACATACTGTACTCTATACGGACGGAGAAGACATCTTTTTTGAACCTGGAGAAGATCGAGAAATTGTAAATAAAGACTATCCGTATTCTTTCACACTTTGGGAATTTAATACTCCAGCAGAAGCAGTTTCATTCTGCTATGGAGTTGATTGGGTGAATGATAGCATGTGCTCGTCTTATCCATATTGTAATTTTGCAGTTTCAATTGATAGAGAGTCTGTAATTAAGAAGATTCTTGATTCTTTTTATCGAGATATGAGAGATGAAGTTCAGGTACTTCCATCGTGGGTTAAACTCTATACAGATGGTCGATCTGTTTCATTTGATAGAGGGATAGATTGGATGGTACTCACTAAAGAGAATTGTCCAGCTTTAGTTGTCGTCTACACATTTGATGATGAAAGCGATGCTCATTATTTCTCTCAAGGATTAACTTTATCAAACAATCCTACATTTATTCAATCTGCTAGAGGAAGAGTTGTTATTGCGATTAATAATGTGGATGATTATAAGGATTTAATCCATCGAGATATGCAAAGGTCATTAAGAGGAAACACTAATAAGGAGATCAAATCATGAGACAGGAAATCGAATCAAATCATGTTTCGGATGAGGACGGAAATCCAGCAGGAGGGGTTACAAATGGTCTTGGATTTAGCATTGCATGGCAGGATGGGCCTCTTTTCGTAGATGGTGAACACAAAAGTCCAAATGGAGCTTTTGTTGAAACTGTAATTGCGGCTGTTGTAGATCGTATTCAGTATTATCAAAATGCTGCAGGTGGAAAGTTTGCATGTCGAGAGAATGCACTTACCATTACGAAGCTAGAAGAGGCGCTTCATTGGATGGATCATCGAACAGCAGATCGAACTTCAAGAGGTGTGGAAGGAACACATCAAGTTTGATTAGAACTGTAGGGTTTACCTTGCGAACAGTTCTATCAAATGGCGACTCTTGCTGGCAACGGCGCTAAGAGGGGGACCACACTCCCTCACAATTGCGGGTTCGACTCCCGTCAAGAGTCCAATGCTCCAGGTCTGACTAGGGTAACAACTAGTACCAGTGACGGGCATGGTTCCCCAGTGGCGGAAGTTAGACGCAGACAAAACTGAAGGATTAATGCGGCTTATTAAATGCCAAACGATCAGCTTCGGCTGTGTTTCCTTCGTGCAGGTATCGAATCCTGTCTGGGAGCAAGGAACAACTTGTTCTTCTCATTCAATCACTTACTTAATCAGCCTACCACTATGAAATCAGTTCAGGTATTGCATCACAAGAAAAGAAAGAAATGGCTCGTTGGGATAAATAACGATCATTATGCCAATCCAAATTGGACTGAGATTGCTCCTTATCCAACGAGAACAGATGCGAACGGATTTGCAGACTATCTTGCTCATGAAATGGCAAGGGGAACTGAAGAAGGAATCGTTGTTATCATTCACAACAGCACGGGAACTGTAAATCGAGTTTATCGGCTCATGCCCGATGAAACAGAGATCAAACTCAGTACCAATGACCTTCTTGCGGGGAATATCTAATAAAAAAGTCGAAATTCCTGACTTTTTTCTTTCTAATAAGGTATCTTCTAATTCCATCCACGAACTTTAAACCGAGGACTATGAAGCAGGCATTATGTACTATGGTGCTAATGCTGTTCATTTCGACAGCATCAGCCCTACAACCCTGTCCAGATGGAACAGGTAACATTTTCAATGAAACTCTGATTATCGGAGAAGAGGCTGTAGAAGGTCTCCAATCCACGGATATGATCTACGCAATGACAGAAGATCGTTGTGTTGGGTCGGTAAGCCCTATGGCTATGGCCGGAGGTGCGAAAGCTTTAGCGATGACCGTCTGGCACAATGATAAACTTTCGTCAGAAATAAATGGACTTCTAACTGACGAATCTTTTAGAGTTATTGCAAAAAGGAATGGACAGCAATTCCCGCTCGTTTATTCAATGGTTTATGAAGAAGATGGAATTACGCCGATGATAAAGGCGGTGTTTGATACGACGACGGCAGCGAGAGTGGACTCTCTTATAAGTGATATCATAACACTTGAAATGGTGATAGATTCTACCTTTGTTGCAACTTCTGCAACTATTTCGAATCTACAATCTGCGAATGACGGTTTAACTTTAGAAAATCAGCAGTTACAAGTGGCATATGACACACAATTAGCTAGAGCAGATTCGCTACAGGGGTTAGTGGATAACTTTCCCGACATCGCGGACTTGCAAAACAGGCTTGATAGTGCTAATGATAGGATTGTTGAGCTTGAAAGTGATTTCGCACAAGCAAACGTAGGTTTAATAAATGCTTTAGGCGTAATTCGTCAAGCAATTATTCGAATCCGTAGTCGGTAAGATTTCATTTCGTGCAGTTCCAATCGAGGGTCATGAGTGTTTCTAGCTCATGGCCCTCTTTTACTTTAAATCAATTGATGAAAGCTCTTGTTTATATCTATGATCTTGAGATCTACAACAACCTATTTTTGGTTGGTTATCGTTGTGTAGACAAAGATGCCACTCATTTTCTTCGAATCGGGATGGGAAGAAATGATTTAGATAGAATCTGTGAGTTGTTTATGACAATGCAGATGCCAGAAGAGTCAGATGAATTAGTCGCTCCGTGGTTTGTAGGATATAATAATTTTCATTTCGATAATCCAGTAGTCAACTTTGTTCTGAGAAGAAGAAAGAAGTTTAGTCGAATGAAAATCTTGACAATTTGCCAGAAGATTCATGAATTAGGTCAGCAGACGATCAAAGGAGATAAACGCTATAAGTATTCGGTGCCATTCAAAAGTTTTGATATGATGAGAATTCTCCGACTTTCTGTATTGAGAAAGAGTCTAAAAATGGTAGGAATCAATCTTAAATGGCCAAAGATTCAAGAGATTCCAATTGATATTCATCGAAATGTTGAATCGTACGAATTAATCGAAGTAATGAAGTATTGTGAAAACGATGTAGGTATGACTACAGAATTGTATCATAAACATCGTGAAGCAATCAACATGAGAGCTGCTATTTCTGTGGCCTATAAAGTCAATGTTATGAATGAGGATAAATCAGGCATTGCAAACGTTCTAACGACAAAGCTGTATTCAGAGAAGATGGGTATTCCACCTATGTATTTCCGTGATGGTAAAACGGAAAGAGGTGTAATGCCTATGAAATCAATCATTCACTCTGGAATCAGCTTTAAAACGAAGTCGATGCAGAAATTTTTAACGGATATTAAACAGCAAAATCTTGTAAAAGATAAACCGCTGAAATTTCGGGTGAGAATTGGGGATTCTGTTTATGATATAGCAAAAGGTGGACTTCACTCTGCGAATAAGCCCATGCTTGTCATCAAAGAAAAAGGATTTACAATCAGGGAAGGTGATGTAAGTTCCTACTATCCCCGTATAATGTTTGAATATGGGATCAAGCCGAAACATTTAGACAAGGCATTTATTGTTCTGTTGAGAGAGATTACTGCAAGAAGATTAAAAGCAAAAGATGCTGGTTATAAAATTATAGCAGAAGCCCTAAAGATTACAGTCAATTCGATCTTTGGAAAAATGGGATATGCTGGATTTTGGCTATACGATCTTCTGGCTATGTATCGAGTCACAGTAAATGGTCAACTTATGCTTTTGATGCTCATTGAAGAACTGGAAGTAGCTGGAATTCCAGTTTTCTATGCTAATACCGATGGCATTATGGCAAAAGTTCCGGATGATAAGACCCAATTATATTATGATATTTGTGTTCGATGGGCAAAACAAACTAGGATGGTTTTAGACTTTTCGGAATTTGATCTATGTATTATTCGTGATGTCAACAATTATATTGTTCGGAAAGAGAACGGTGAAGTTAAGATGCGAGGTGAGTTGGATACAGAGCGTTGGAAAGACGTAACAAAAGCATTTGACAAACCAGTTATTCCCCTAGCCATTCGTAACTACTTTCTAGATAAAATCTCTTATGAAAAAACGATTAGAGAACACGGTGATATTCTCGACTTTTGTATGGCTCAAAAGCCAGATCGATCTTTTACTGTAGTCTTTGATCAACTTGATCCGAAAACTAATACAATTGTTCGAAAAGTATTGCAGAAAGCAAATCGATATTATATATCGAGTGAAGGAGGTTCAATTAGGAAAATAAAAAAAGGTAAGGAAATTGCAATGGTTGCTAATCAAACTGTTGTAATTGTCAACAACTTTAATCCTAAGACCAAGTATCCGGATCCAAAATACGATTGGTACATCACCCAAGCACGAAAAATTATCTACTTATTTGAGCAAACACAAGGTGGCCTTTTCTCTTAAAAACTTGATTTTTAAGCTGGAATCGCCTATTTTGAACATCTCGAACATCATTAACAGCCTACCAGCAGATCCTTTAAACATCCGGGGAATGACCTTTCTATAAGAAACTGTTTCAGGCTGCTTTCAATCAAAATAGAAAGCATGAAACTAGATCCGATAAAAAAGAAACGACAAGACGAGATTGTTGAGTCGTGGTGGAATAATAATGGCAAAGGGACATTAGAAGCAGTCACTGGATTCGGGAAAACAGTGGTTGGTCTAATGGCTAGTCGAAAAGTGCAAAAGATCGATATTGGGCATATCCTCGTAGTCGTTCCTACTTTGTATCTACAAAATCAATGGAGAGAACTACTAAGTAAATGGAAAATCAGCGGTGCAACGGTTTTAGTTATTAATACAGCTATAAAAACCGATCACCAAATTGGATTTCTCATTCTAGATGAAATCCATATGTATACGGCTAAGACTTTCGGGAAGATCTTTGACCGTGTTAGCTACAAGATGATTCTCGGGCTAACCGCGACCATGCATGAGGACGATGTTAAACGTCATTTAATCACTCGTCACGCTCCGATAATTGCTCGGGTTAGAATGGAAGAAGCACTCAAGAATAATTGGGTGAGTCAATTTGATGTTTATAACCTAGCAATTCCACTATCTGAAGAAGAAAAACAAGAATACAGCAAGTTAAATAAAAACTTTGGTCGTTATTTCGCTCATTTTAATTACGATTTTGATCTCGCATTAGAATGTTTGAAGAATTATCAAGCTTGTCAACAATTAGGAAGGAAACTCAATCGTCCTGCAAATGAGGTTAAAGGTAACGCAGTTAATTTCATGAAAGCTATGCATGAAAGAAAGGCATATCTTCATGGGATTCCTTCGAAATTAGATGCAGCAGAAGAGATAATTCGAAGATTTAACACTCACAAGACAATTACATTTTCTCAAACTATTAAAAGTGCAGAGGATTTGGCAGGGCGTCTTGGATCAATAGCTCAATTTTATCATGCTTCAATGAAAAAGCATGTTGGATTGAATGGAAAGACACTTGCTGGTAAGAGAGCGCGTGATGATGTAATTAAAAGATTTAAGACGGACGACTTTCTCAAGTCTTGTCGTGTTATTTGTACTGCAAAAGCTTTAGATATGGGAGCAGATCTTCCTGAAGTAGATATGGGGATCATTCTTTCAGGAACTTCCAAGTCTAGACAAGGAGTTCAACGCTACGGAAGAACACTGAGATTTATTCCTGGAAAGAAGACAATCATTGTCGAACTATATGTTCCAGATTCTCAAGATGTGAAGTGGTTGAAATCCCGGCAAGAACAAATTCCCGAGAGTGCAATTCATTGGATCTGGTCAATCGACGAGATCAGTAGTGAACACCAAATGCAACTTGTTCACTAAAAACCCTCATCAACATGCACATAGAAGGAATGGACGTTACTCAGATTATTAGCGTCATGTCTAAATTCCAGATTAGTCCGAAGCAGTTTTTCCTCCTGTTTATTCTGGAATGTGATCGGAGAGAGGCAAAAAGTCAAATCACTGGAGACACTCCGAAGAAGGCAATTCAGAATATTTATCGTTTCTCTGAAACAATAGATCGTTGGACAAAAGAAGAAGTAAAGGATTTAGTCGAGAAAGGTCTTTTACTAGATCATAATGCTCCGGATGGAAAAAGGTCTGAATATCCGGATAATTATGAAATTACATGCGTATTCGAAAATGCTATCTTTTCTACGGTTTCTGACTTTGATGAATTTTGGGCTGTATATCCTGGATTTGTTGACAATTTTACGGACTACACAAAGCCTATGATTCCACTGAAAGCTGTGGATCAAGAAGAAGTAGAACACTTATACCGGAAAAAAGTTAAAACTCACCAGTTACATAAACAGGTGATAGAAGCACTTGAATGGGCAGTTGATGAGAATTTAATTAATATGAGAATTGATAAGTATGTTAGATCAAAGATGTGGGAACAGCATCTTGATATACGTTTCTCTAAATCATCCGGTACAAAACTCAAACGGAAGCCTATAAATTAATGCCCGAACCTCAAAGCAAACTGTTCGATGATGAACCTCCGTGGGATGGTCCGGAAGATCTTTCGGAAAGTGATCTCGATTTTGATTTACCTAAACTTGAGAATAAAGTATCTATTTCTCCGACTAGTCACTATTTCCGAGAAGCAAGGAAAATGGTCGATCAAGGTCGTGAAGGTAAGGCAATTTGGATTCCTCTCACACTGAACAAAGTAGGAAAAAGACTAGAGATCTCTCCTGCCACGTATACACTTGTAGGTGGCGCTCCAGGAAGTGGTAAAACTGCCTTTGTACATCAGATGTACATTCTTGCTCCGTACGTTTGGTGGCGAAACAACAAGCATCAGACGGATATTAAACTCAAAATTATTCTACGGAATATGGAGAGAAAGTTCGAAATTATTCTAGTAAAGTGGGTTGCTTTTTATTTGTATGCAAAATACAAGAAACTCGTCGATACTAAGTTCTTGATTGGTCGAGGTCAACAAAAGAATTATGTAAGCGATGAGTTGTATGTTCAAATTCGAGAAGGTTTCGAATATTTTGAAGAAATGATGTCTAGTGGAGTTATTGATCTTCGTTCTAGAATGGAAAACCCAACGGGAATCAATAAACATATTGAGAGAATTGCAAAACAACAGGGAAAAGAAGAAATTTTAGGCCCTAATCATACACATTATGTTCCTGACGATGACAATCTGATTACGCTGATTATAATTGATCACATTGGAAGAATTCGTAGAGAACGTGGTTTTAATGATAGAGAAGTTCTCCAAAAGATGTCAGAGTATCTATCAATAGCCAGAGATCGGTATGGATTTAGTCCAGTTGTGATCAATCAATTCAATCGAGCTATTTACGAAACTTCTAGAAGGACCAGCAGTGCTATTACTCTCGTTCCAGAAGAGAGAGATTTTAAAGGTGCTGCAAACATGTTTGAAGATGCCGATGTAGCAATTGGTATGTTTGATCCAAGTCGATATGGAATTACGAAACTACTTGGTTATGATTTATCCAGAATGCGAGACGAGAATGGAAATGATCGTTTTCGAAGTATCCATGTATTGAAGAACAATCTTGGAATGGATAAATTTGATGCTGCTCTTCATTTCGTAGGCGAGAATGGTACTTTTGCGGAAATGCCTCCCGCAGAAACCCTAAACAATGATAAGTACTACAGCCTAGTTAATCTACCCTCTATCTCATGAAAATTTCAGATATTAAGATCGATCTTCCAACTGAACCTATTCCTCCAAAAACTATAAATCCAAGAAAATTTTTAATGTATGGGAATCCCAAAAGCGGAAAGACTAATGTTGCGGCTGGACTTCCTAACAATCTTATCGTAGATTTTGAAGGAGGAACTGACTACATAGAAACTCTTAAATTTCCGTGTACCAGTTGGCAAATGGCAAAAGCACTTCTAATGAAACTGAGAAAAGGCCATACGTATGAGTACATTACACTAGATACAGTTTCAAGTCTTGAAGAAATTCTAGTTCCGTATGCTACTACAATTTATATGAAGGCCCCATCTCGTGCGAGATCTTTCAATCCAGTAACGGATAATATTTTGCACCTTCCAAAAGGTACTGGATATTTATATCTAAGACAGGCGTTTTTCTCCGTAGTTAAGTCATTTTCGAAAGTTACGGATCGTTTAATTCTGATTGCACATATTCAGGACAAGATGATTGAGAAGGGTGGACAGGATTTAAGTCATAGTGAGATTAGCTTAACGGGAAAAATAAGATCGATTCTTGCTGCAGATGTCGATGCGATTGCGTACTTTGAGCGTCGAGGAACAGAAGGTTTTTTCCGATTTGCCACTGTCGATGAAGTGATTTGTGGTGCTCGTCCTCTTCATCTTCGTAACTGCGAAATTAAGATTTCAGAACTTGAAGAAGATGAGACCGTAACAACCCATTGGGACAAAATCTTCCTTCCAGATAAAAAGTCAGAAGTAGAGCTAGAATTATCAGCTTAATCTTCTGAGTACAATTAGCTTCCTTAATCAAATCAAGATGGAGAACATTCACGATGAATCAGACTAGTAACTTAACATCAACATTCGATCCAGCCAAATTGGTCGAAGTCACTCCCAATCAACGTCGTAGCGAACCGTATCATATGCGGTATTCAGACGCTACGAAGCGATTTCGTTTTTCAATGGACGTTTTCACTGCGTTGGATTTGAATTCAAATGGCGTGTCCATTTTTCGATATCCGACTGGTGAAATGATCCTATCCGTTCAAGGTGAGGAAGACAGTCAGGTTCTGAAGACTCGTTCCAACGCCAAGGTGAAGGGTAAGGAATTTACCAGTCGTACACTGGCGAACGGCTTGAGTATCGGTGAAGGACGAACCGATCTCGTCCTTACGGAACTTCCAGCACCAGAAGGCGCTACTGCCAGTTACTTCCTAGTTTCCGAATTGGAAGAAGGCGCTACTCTGCCCACTTTCGGTGGAGACGCTACTGACGACTCAAAGGATGACGAGGCAGAGTCACAGGACGGTAAAGCAGAGTCTGACGGATCAGTCGTAGGTAGAGTACCATCGGATTCCGAGTCGGAAGCAACCGACAGCTCCGATGTGGACGCTGCAGAAGATCAGGGAGATTCAGAAGATGAACTCGCTGATGATGACTTCGCTGATGACGACGATGCTAAAGATGATGACGACGACGATGATGACCTCGCCGACTTCGGTTGATCATCCTTTGTGTTAAAGACTGGGTAGTCTGTTCTGGACTATCCAGTTTTTGACACGTTTCTATTTACCCTCATTTCTATCTACTAAACTTATGTCTGACCTGTCCTTTGACTTAACTGCCAAGGATCTGGAGCCAAGTAGTTTGTCTCCGATCCTTGACATTCCAATCATCGCAAAGTTCATGCTTATTGGCTTCGAAAGTCATTTGGTGAAAGAGAAGTACGAAATATTCGATTTAAGCTTCTTGTGTAAAAGCGGTGAGAAGAAAGGTTTTGAGTTTAGACACAGGATTTTCGGCTTTTCAGAGAATGAAAACTCGGAAAAACCTGTTGATGAACAACGAAACAACTGGGGTAAGCATATTGCTTATATCCTGAGCTATTTCATTAACGAAGGTAACGCTCTGAAGATTCTCAATGAATCAAAAGATTGGGATCAACTCCGAGCCAACATCCAAAAAGCACTCGAACATGAGAAGCTTCAAGCATGGCGAAAGAAAGTAGTCATGATGAAGGTTCTTGGTTTCGTGAACAATAAGAATCAAGCCGTTCTTGGCTTTCCTCGATATCTCGGTTTTATTGCCGATGATAAGTCCGAAAAACCACTGTCGTTCTCTAAACGTGAACGTACGGAAAATGCACACTATGCTGTCCAATTAAAGGCGGAAATAGAAGCCACTGCTGATGAAGACGTTAGTACTGGTGGTGCAGATGTTGAAGTAGAAGCTGGAGTCGATTTCTGATCAAGATTCGGAAAATTAGTATGAAAAAGGGGGCCTCCGTGAATGGAAGCCCCCTTTTTTTATTCCCATGCTGAGTCATTCAACACTAGAAATAGCCGGGATGAATATAACATAGTGTTCTAAGAAATGTCAATAACAAACGAAGATATTGAGTATCTTGACAAATATTTCGTATTGCAGCGCGTGACTCAGGAGCAGATTTTTGAGCGTTATATGGGAATAACTGTAGATATATCCACGACATTTTGTAGTCCTATTCGACGAGACAAACATCCTACATGTACAATGAAGTACATTAGTGGGAAACTCTTATTTAGAGACTGGTCTGAACCAAGATCTTTGGATTGTTTTGATTTCGTACAGAAATGTTTTAGTTGTAATTATGGAACCGCATTAGAAATAATCGCCCAAGATTTTGGATTGAAAAATAAACTTCCAAGTAAAGAAATTCCTCGGGTATATCAACGAGTTAAAAATAGAGGAAAGAAGACAAAGAAAAGAATTCGTGTAAAAGTTCAACCAATTACTGGAATAGATGCTAATTATTTAAAATCCTATAGCTTGACTCAAGAATCAGTAAACAAGTTTCGATGTTTTTCAATTAAGCACATCTGGATTCAAGGTCGTTCATACTATCAATATTGTGATTCCGATCCAGCTCTTGGATATTATTTAGGTTCAACTCCGAATGGAGATCAACGATGGAAAATTTACTTTTACAAAAGGCAAGATTTAAAAAGGTTCATCGGAAACACCAATCGTTTTAACGGATGGATTCAACTTCCTAAAAATGGTGAGTTAGTTGTAATGACGAAAAGTATGAAGGACGTAATGGTCTTAGATGCTTTTGGAATTCCAGCTATTGCAATGCAGACAGAAATGATGATGCCTTACGAAAGAATCGTTAATAGTTTAAAGGAAAGATTTGAAAGAATCATCATATTCTATGATTTTGATTATACTGGGATTAGTGGTGCTCACAAGATTCGGAAAGAATTCAATATTCCTGCTATTTTTCTAACTAATGGTCGATTTGGTACTAAAAATTTTGGTGCAAAAGACATTTCTGATTATGTCAGAGCCAACGGTGTGATTAAGACAGAAAAACTTCTGACAGATGCAGCGAAGTTTTTATCCCTCAACTTGATACTAAAGTATCGTCTATGAAACAAGATTTTCCACTCCTTCAAACTATTACTATTCCTAGATACATCACCCGAATTCGTGTAGCTAAGAAGAGAAGAGCTACACGTTTTATAAAAGGAAGAAAAACACCGAAGATTCCTGCAAAATACAAACATTTAGAATACAATGAGAAAGGAATTCTTGTTTATGAAGATGGGGAAAAAGTTATTGCCAATTCTTTATCAGTAGGAACTCCAAGATACGAAGCTATTTCTGGAAACAGATTTACGACTGGATATGATGGTTATCTTCGGAATAATATTGTTTATGCTCTTAAAGAAATGTATAGACCATACGTTAAAAGTATGCGGTCTTTCGACTTATTCCCACTTATTATGGAGTGGGATTTCTATACGACAATTGGAGAAGCAAACTTCGATATGTCGAACTTCTGGTTCTACTTAAAGTATTTTGAAGACACATTGATCGATGAAGGACTCATTCCTGACGATAGTGTACGTTACATTACTGGATCTGCTGGTCCGTTATTTATTCCCGTAAGAAGATTTGGACAGCGAAAATTCGTCTTTCGATTCTATCATGATAATCGAGAGTTTATGCAAGAACTGAAACCGTGGAAAACACCAAATTAAAATGCAAACACCAACCCTCAACATGCTCCACATTCAAGAAGATGATAATACTGTCATTTTCCGTCCTGATATTAGTACCGAAGACTATCGCCTCGATCCCGGTATAAATCAATCAGGATTGAGCTTATTCTCTGACTCTCCGAGAGGCTATTTCGGAGTCTTAGAAGGCGAAATGGAAGGATTTACGTCGTCTGGCTTTAGACAAGGAGACGCATTAGACGTAATGGTTTTGACTCCAGAGAAGTTTGAGAAGGAGTATTTCGAACAGCCTTTTGAAATGAATGCTCCAAGTACAGAACAGGAAAAAGCTTTTTGTGATTCTGTTCGGTCAGGACATTCAGGTTACGATTCTATTTCATATGCGGGATATAAAGTAGAGAAGAAATCTCAAACAGCTATTGAAGCAATGGCCGAAGAGAGACTAGTAAAGTTCGACGAATGGTTTGAATATGTAAAAGAACTTGAACAAGGTCTGACTCCTTACACTCAGAAACAGTATCAAGAGCTAGTTGCAATGCAATCTGCGATTAATGCTCACAAGCGAGCTAGTCGAATTCTCAATGATCCGTGGCCAAAAGGGTTTATTGGCTACAGTCAGGCTGCAATCTTCTGGAATCATCTTGGATATCGTTGTAAAGGACTTCTTGATCGAGTCCTGATTAACGATACAAGGAAAGTCATCATCTTTGGTGATCTAAAATACACTAGTTTTAGTGTTGGATATTTCAGATCAGCCGTTAAGCGATATCGTTACTATCGTCAACTGTCATTCTATCGGGACGGGTTACAGAAGATTTTTCCTGATTATAAAGTTTTTCCTTATCTCATTCCTGTAACTCCAAAATGGGGAGGTGAGGTGCGAACATTAAGACTTCCTGATGCTTGGTTTGAGTTAGGTCGAATTGAGTACGAATCGCTCATGAGAAATCTAATTTGGGCACATCAAAACGACAGATTCACTTACCGTCGAGAATACTACGAAGGCAATGGAGTTGAAATTTTGCACTTCGAGGAAGACGGTCATCTCATTGTGGAGGATGCTAGTGGTGAGGAGAATTAAGTCGAAAAGCCAGTCAGAAGATAAAATGCGAATCCGGATGGATTCTCGCAAATTGGAGAAAATTCCTGGAGGAGATATACAAACTCTTCTCCGGGGAGTCTCCCATCTTGATCCGGTTACTAAATGGCAGTTTGTTGCTAACAAGTTACAGGGAGAAGTCTATATGCTTCGTCACAGACTAGCAGTAACAGAAAAAGCATTAGTAACATCAATGAAAGGTATGACTTTGAAGCCGACAAATCGGATAAATCATCCAGAAAAATATAGGAAGAAGACCAATGTTAACTAAACAGCAGATTGTCCCTGTACTTGGAGAAAGTTGGGCCGAGCTTCTGTGGGAAGAATTCAATGAGCCATATATGGGGCGTCTTCAAAGGGCTGTCAAGAAAGATCGTAAGATGTTTACTATTTGGCCAAAGAAAGAGGATGTATTTCGGGCATTTCGAGAAACACCATATGACAAACTAAAGGTAGTTATCATTGGTCAAGATCCTTATTTCAATCCTAATTTAGCAATGGGTCTTTCTTTCTCCGTTCCAAATGACACCTGGGATAAAGACGTTCCTCCAAGTTTAAAAAACATCTTAAAAGAAGTCGAAGACGATGTCGGCTTTTTTGATCCGTCTCCAGAAATTGACCTTACTCGATGGGCAAAACAAGGTGTTCTTCTCTTGAATCGTTCCCTAACGGTTCGAGAAAGAATCCCTAGTAGCCATTCACATCTAGGATGGCATATATTCACTGAAAAGGTGGTTAAAACTATCTCTAAAGGATCAAGATTTGTTGTCTTTCTTCTTTGGGGATCTAATGCACGAGAATTGGATACGTCTATTGATCTATTTGATCACGTTACGTTGAAAGCTTCTCATCCATCGCCAAGATCTGCCCATGTTAGTTTCTTCGGTTGCAGACACTTCAGTAGATGCAATAAGTGGCTTGCAGAAGAGTACGGAAAAGATGAAATAATTAAATGGTGATTAAAAACCCTCAAACTGATCTATGAAGTTAGACGACGCAATTAAACATCTGACGACAACGACAGATGGACTAAAAGGAACAACGTTTGGAATCGATGAGCAAAGCATGGGAATGGCAATCCGTGCTTTCTATCAGTATGCTGATGCTAAAAGTTCCATTGTAAGAGAATACACTTCAAATTGTCATGATTCTCATAGGGAAGCTGCAATGATTCCCGAAATGACAGATTATGAACTCCTTGCAATGGGATATACGGGTGATTTAAACGAGCTTCGTCGGTATTTTATTAATTGGAAAGATCAACCCGTTAAAGTCAAGGTAATAGAAGGAAGTTCTTTAACTGGATCTTCCATGCAAATTGAGTTTCATGATTATGGAGTCGGTCTGAGTCCTCATCGAGTCAAAACAATTTACACTAAGTTTTTTGCGTCAACTAAACGCGAGACAAACGAACAGATTGGAGCTTATGGACTTGGGTGTAAAAGTGCCCTTGGTTATTGTGATAGCTTTCTTGTTGAAACAGTTTTCTTTGGCATAAAGTATAGTTACGTTATATACGCCTCTGGAGAAGCTCCTGAATGTCGTCTCATAGAAGAGGCAGAAACAGACGAACCAAATGGGACTGTTGTTAGGGTTCCGATCATTGAATCTGAGGACATTTGGACATTTAAAACAGCAGTCTGTCGTCAGCTTATGTATTTCGATGATCTTATCATTGAAGGAGTATATACATTTCCAAAAGATCCAATCTATCGAGGACAGAATTTTGTTTATCGTCCAGATACTAATGAAGAGCTTCATATCTGTTTAGGAAAAGTCTTTTACCCTTTGGATACAAGTCAAATTGAACATTTAGACTGGGAATGTCAACGTTTACCAGTTGGTCTTCATTTTGAAATTGGAGAACTAAATGTCGTCTGGAATCGAGAATCAATCGAATACTCGAAAAAGACTATTAAAGCAATTAACAAAAAGATTGAAGCTTTAAAGATTGAAATTCAAGGTCTTTGGTATAAGAAATTTGATAATATCACTGATATTGCAACATTAATAGAAGCAGTTTCTGGTTTGAGTAGTGATACGCTTAGAGTCGATGGAATTCCAATTCCCCATATTGATAAATGGGTTGATCGAGTTATAACCTACTCTAAATATCCTGAAGCTGGTCAGTTTGTTAAAGAGAATTTCTTATCGGCAATTTTTGAAGTAGATCGAAAGATTCAACATGGGAAAACGATTCAGAAGCATAATTCATATATTCGTACTATCAAAGCTCCAATTTTTGTTTGGGGAGGGGAAAGTAGAAGAGTAGATCCAATTCTGAATGATTACATTTACTACAAGAAAGAACATCCTCACTTTTATCTTGTTTATTTTAATCCAATTGAACAAGCAGCTAGGAACTTTGTAAACTTCTCAATTCAAATAAAAAATGAGGATTTAGAAGATATAGATCGTCCTTGGGAGAAATTTCCTAAACTGCAACCTGTATGGGAAGCTATCATTGAAGAGGCACAGGAATTCTTCGTAAAGAACTATGAATATTATAATCAAGGAGACTATCCTGAATCTTGGAGAGATGAACGACGAGCTTTAAAAGCTGCAGAAAAGGTAACATATGTTAAGAATGCTCCAAAATCTACATACAAGCCGGAAGAAGAATCTTATATCTCCTATCTCTATTTCAGTGCGTACTCCCCTTATTATCATAAGGATGATATCACGAAGTCTTGGAGTAATGATGTACTTCATTTCGACTCATTAACTTCTTCTTTTATTGGTCGATGGTTAGATAAAGGTCTTCCAGTTGTAATTGGAACTCAAAAACACAAAGAGGAAATGAGAGATCTTTTGATCGCTTATAAAGGAACTTCGAATTATGATTATAGCATTCCCTCTTCTGGAAAGATTCAATGGCATCTACGAGGATCTCCCTTAATGATAAGCGTTTCTAAAAAGAACAAAAAATATTTATCAAAAGACCAATATCCGTCAATTTTAACTGTAAAGGAATTTCGTAAAATTGTTTATGAGCTAATGGGACAGGTTAGAACCGCTTTAGCAATGGAACCTCACTTTTCGAAAATTCCTAATTCCTCCGCTACAGCATTTTCTTGGATACCTGAGCATGTAAAACTATACGAAGAAATACAAAAATTTGTTAATCAATATAAACATCTTTCAAATAATGCCTTTTATACTAAGTATTTTAAAAAAGGAAGAACTAATACAATTATAGCAAATAAACTTCGACGACTAATAGCAATTACACACAAGTATCAACTATTAACTCATGTTTCTCATTTCTCTTCTAGACTTATAGAAGAAGACATTAAAGAATACATTCAGAGAAAAGGTCCAATAAATCCCGAACTTCTTAGCCGCTTGAAAAAGTATAGGAAAAAGAAGCAACATGAATTGGATTCTCAACCATTCTAACCTCAAAACACACCTATTCTAATGACTCAAAGTACAATCGATCTCCCGAAGTGCGTTTCAACTGAGAATATCAGCAATGGGAGAGTGACCATTATCCTTGGATCTAATCACTACACAAGATCTGATTCATCGGCCCATAATGCCTACGTTGCAGCCATGAATTATGCTACCCAACCGAGTGAAAGAACATTGGCCAAATTAGAAGGCATTCTCTTTCCTCATAAACGATTCCTTGAAATTGGTGGTCTTGAGGAAATGGATGATCACCGAGTTGCTTTCAAAGGAACCAATGTTCCTGTTCCACAACCATTAATGGACCAGTTTCTTCGCCATATAGACAGTGATTGGCCAATTGACGGATTGAGAAATTTCTGGTATCGGGCTATGATGAACCCGAATTTAGAGGCTAGAGATCGCTTTTTCGAATTCTGTAATGAATATGGGATTACAATCACCGAAAAAGGATACGCGGTCCTTTATAAGGTTGTGACTCAGAAGACAGTCGTTCCAAGAAATCTGGATCTGGCGTCCTTTGTTTCCGAAAACTACATGTCAGTTATTCAAAAGGATGATGATCCGGCTGATTATTTCGTTTACGATTGTGGTGTAAAAGGTGGTGGCTATATCCTTATTAAGAATGATGGAAGTCAAGAACCAATTGGAAAGCCAATAGGGTCTCTACCAAGTGTTTTTGATCGTGTTCCGGAACTTACGCAGTCCACGCCAACGACTATCTATACGGACAAGCACACAAAAGGTATGGAAATTCGTCTTGGCGTTCCTGTTCGAATGAAAAGATCTCTTTGTGATCCAAACATCAATATTGAATGTTCCTATGGACTTCATGTTGGATCGTTCAAATATGTTTCGTCCTTCTCTCAGTCGGGAGATGCTATTTTTGCTTGTTTAGTTGATCCCATGAATGTTGTTTCGCTTCCACTCAGAGACAATTCCAAACTTCGGGTTTGTGAGTATTTACCATATGCTCTAATGAATCGAGAGGATAACCTCAAATGGTTCGAAATTGATAGTGGAGTTTTCGAATCTGATTATGAACTTGTTGATGCAATCACGCTTGAATCCAGATTTAAGAGTCTTGCTTCACAACTTGAATCACTTCAGAGTCAGGATTTTGCCAAAATCGATCCTGAAGAGCTAGGAGAGATCCAGACTATGTATAATGTGGTCAGAACGCGACTCTCGACGCTCTCACACGTTGATACAAGCAGTGCTGGTCCAATCTCAGGACTGTATCAAGGTATGATTGACGACCTTCTGGAAGGAACTGGCATAGATTCTGCGGATCACGATGCTCCAGTTGGTGGCTCAGATTATAAAGAAGATGAGAAATGGACCGATGATGACGTTATCAAATCAATTGGGGATGAAGTAGCCAAAGAAGTCGAAGAGATCAAAAAGGAAGAACGGGATTCTGGTGTAACAGAAGAAGGAAAGATTGTTGCACTTCCTGTTGGTGAAGACTACGATGAAGATCCAAAAGACTTTGACAATGAGCATGTTCGGTCTATCGTCCAAGTTTGGAGGGATTCTAAGTCTAAAGCAAAGTTCGAAAATTGGCTTGATCGAAGCTATCCATTTAACTAACTGGAGTCATGT
>SDBV01005341.1_pt1 | contig 18169 bp, 24 predicted proteins | sample 2277081 | NCBI WGS metagenome assembly SDBV01 (sample SAMN10402039, study PRJNA504765) | marine sediment metagenome | isolation source: marine sediment core GS10_PC15, 223 cmbsf | place: Arctic Ocean: Southern Knipovich Ridge | collected 2010 | reverse complement strand
TACGTCGCATCCGGAGAAGAGTCCGGGCGGCTACAGAGTGCATGGTGAGCCGCGTGTGCTGTGCTATTCATGTGTCGCGCCTCAAGCGCGGACACCCATTTCAAACTTCGTGCGCGAGCAACTTGCGTTCTTCGAGCGCTGCGCTCGGCGGCGCGGCATGCTCTACGCCCATGGTGCGCAGGGCCTGGGCGCAAGCCGCTACCACCCGCCGCATGACGTCCGCATCCACCTGGCCGATGCATCCCACGCGGAAACTGTCCACTACCGTCAGCTTGCCGGGATAGATGATGAAACCCTGCTGTTTCATCAGGTCATAAAACTGCTCGAAACGAAACGCCGGATGCGCGGGCGCAAAGAACGTCACGATGATCGGCGAGCGCCAGTGCGCGTCCAGCAGCGGCTCGAAGCCAAGCTCGTGCATGCCGGCGACCAGCACGTCGCGGTTATGGGCGTAGCGCGCGAGCCGGCCAGGCTGGCCGCCTTCGAGCGCATGGAGCCGGAGCGCTTCGATAAAAGCCGCCACCGTGTGCGTAGGCGGCGTGAAGCGCCATTGCCCCGTGCGGTTCATCACATCCCACTGCTCGTACACGTCGAGGCTCAGCGAATGGCTGCGCCCCTTCGCTTCCTGCAAGGCGCTCTTGCGCGCAATCACAAAGCCGAAGCCGGGAACGCCTTCGATGCACTTGTTGGCTGACGACACAAACGCTTCGCATTGCAAATGCCGCACATCCAGCGGCACCGCGCCGAATGCGCTCATGGAATCGATCAGCAGCTTGCGGCCCTTTTTGGCGGTTGCGGCGGCGATTTCTTCGATCGGGTTGAGAATCCCCGAACTGGTTTCGCAATGCACGGCGACCACGTGCGTGATGCTCGGATCGGCGTCGAGCATGCGTTCGACTTCGCTGCCACGCGGCGGCAGATAGTCGCCCTTGTCGAGCACGGTGTGACGGCGGCCCAGATAGCCGAGGGTGGTGGCAATCCGCTTGCCGTAGGCGCCGTTTGCCAGCACCAGCGCATGTCCATCGCGCGGGATCAGGCTGCCCAGCATGGCTTCGACGCAGTAGCTGCCGCTGCCTTGCAGCGGCACGCAATCGTAGTCGCCCACGGTGTCGCCCGCGATCTCAAGCAGGCTGCGGCGAAGCTGTGCGGTCATTGCACGGAAATCGCCGTCCCACGATCCCCAGTCGCGCAGCATTGCTTCCTTGGTCGAGAGCGCCGTGGTGAGCGGCCCCGGCGTCAGCAGATACGGCTCGCCCTTGGCGGGAGCGGCGCACGAAGTAACGGTGTGGCTGACTGCGGTATCCATGCTGGATGTCCAATGAAGGTCTCAGTGGTTGCCACAGTACAGAATCCGCGAGCATCGGTAAAATCGATATAATCGATGTTGGTATCAGTGAAACTTATCAACAGGGCGAGGCGCACATGCAATACGCGCAATTGCGGGCGTTTCACGCGGTCGCCGAACATGGGGGGTTCTCCAAGGCGGCGCAGGCGTTGTCGCTGACGCAGCCTGCCATTTCGGACCACGTGCGACGGCTCGAACAGGATTTTGGGGTCAAGCTCTTCGAGCGCGGCCCGCGTGGCGTCGAGCCGACCGAACTGGGCCGGCGCCTTTTCAGCGTGACGCGCCAGATGCTCAGTTGCGAGCGCGATGCCCGGCAACTGCTCGATTCGGCGAGTGGACTCGCATCCGGCACGCTTTCGCTCGCTGCGGATGCGCCTGATCTCGCGGTCAAACTGATCGGTGCGTTCCGCAAGCGGCATCCCGGCATTGTCGTGACGCTGTCGGTTGCGAACGCAGCCGAGTGTATGCAGCGCGTTCTGTCCAGCACCGTAGACGCTGCCATTACCGCCGCGCCGCAGGTCCACAGCCGGCTCGAATCGCGCGTGTTGCGGCGTGATCCGCTGGTTGCCATGGTGCCGGTCACGAGTCCGATTGCGAAGAAGCGCAAGCTGACTTACGCAGAACTCGTCAAGCAGCCAATGATCTTTCGGGAAGCGCAGTCGGTCACCCAGCAGTTGCTCGAAAACGAACTGGTGCGCGAGTCGCTGCAGGTCGAACCGGTTATGTATGTGGACGGCCGGGAAGCGCTCGAGGAAGCGATCGCGCAAGGTATGGGCGTTGGGGTGATCGCCTACGCAGAGTTCAACCCGTCGCGCCGCATCAGGATGATTCCGCTGCAGGATTGTCAGGTGGAAATGATCGAGTCGCTGACGCGTCTCGCCGAGCGGCCCGCGTCGAATTTGCTGAATGCGCTGTTCGCGACCGAACTCGACTGAGCTCGATTGAATCCGCGAGAATCGAATGGTAAATGTAATACCAATGCGGCCAAACAATGAGTCTTGGCTGACGAGCCGCGTGCCGAACCCATAGTGATTTAGCAAGCTCTGGAGTTTCTAGAACTACCCGGCTAAAACGTCAAAATTTGACAATGTTTTACAGCTTCGCGGTTTCTGCGATGCTATTGTCGTCGAGGATGGCGAGCGGCGATTTGCCATCAGCGTGTGTCAAATTCGTTCGCGGCATGCTATCCGGTAGCGGCTTAACGGCGAGCCTGGCGCGCGAACGCTTATCGCCGGCTCAACCCGCCGCTGGAGCTTGCTACGGCATCGCTCCTTGATGGTCACGAAGTACTTCATTTCGACGTTCAACATATACGGTGATTGTTATGGGAATTCTGGATACGGTTGGTGAGATCGCAGGCGCAGTTGCAGCAGTGGAAGCGACCGAGAAAGTCGATCCGGATGCTGGGCTGCTGACGAAGGGCATCGCCGCAGTCGCCGGCTTCAAGGGTGCTGGCGCGCTGGAATCGCTAGTCGAGAAGAAGGAAGACGAAAGCGGCGAGCAAGCGTCGGATACGGACAACGCTGCACCGCAGGCGTAAGTTCGAGTTGTAGCCAGGCCAGCCGCACAAGCGGTTGCAAACGGCTGGTCTGGTGCTCGTTTCCCACGGTAGTTTTCGGCCGCAATGCGTCACCAGTCAATCGCTGCATTCTTCGCGCCTCGCGTAGTCTGTGGTTGTCACAATACCCCTCTCCATTCCGTGCCTGGCCGCTGACCCGGCTAGCTTCGCTTGACTCTTCATCTGGCGCATTGTCTCCGTCACGGGTAGGCTTCTGTCGAGTGCATTGCAGTCCATCAGGAGAGTTCATGTCCCTACTCGGCTTCAGTCATTACAACCTTCGCGCCAACCGCGCCATGCTCGATACCTTGCGCGATTTCTATGTCGACGTGGTCGGCATGCAAGCGGGCTATCGGCCACCGTTTCAAAGCTTTGGCTACTGGCTCTATATCGGTGAACAGGCCGTACTGCATCTGAGCGAAGCGAGGTCTGACGAAACGCGTCCCGCACATGTGGTCAATACCTTCGATCATGTGGCCCTGTCGTGCAGCAATCTTGCTGCGTTTGAAGAACGCTTGCGCAAGTTCGAGGTTCGCTACACACACGACCACGTGCCGGTGACCGGGCAAGAGCAGTTGTTCTTTTCGGACCCGGCGGGCAACGGGGTTGAGTTGAATTTTGCCAAGGGCGAGATCTGAAATGACGGATGCCTGGCAATACCAGATCAGGATCGCAGTTTCGGCGGAGCTTGCAGCGCAATTGCGCGGCGATCCCGCGGGTACGTCGTATCAGCCGCTGCATGATCTTCTGGGCAAGCACAACGCATTGCTGAAGTGCCAGTTCGACGCGTTTGCCGATTACGTGAGCGAGGCCGAACGCCTCGGCCCGGACAGCTATCCGTTGTATCAGTGGACCAAAGAAACGATCGGAAAGCCCGAGAAGAAGGCGCGCTATCTGCGCTCGTTCACGCTGCGCGTCGATGGCGAGGAGGTCTATAGCAAAGCGCACGCCGATCCGCTGCACGCGGAGCTCATGGCGTTGGTGGGGAGCGGGGGAATTGAGAGCGTCGTCAAGTTCGATACCAACCCGGCGAATAATCCGCAGCCGCCCGCGCGGTGATGCGGCATTGAAGAAGCGCCGAGGGCGCCAGAATCTAATCGCAGATCGTGATGATCTGGTTCAGTTGTTCACACGCAGCCGCAAATACATCGTCGGGCGCACGCTTCCAAGGGTGAGCCTTCGCGCCTCGAACCCGCCAGTCAAACGATTTTGGCTGATGCGCGAGCACGTAACTTGTCACGTTCTTCGGCCCCTGAAACTTGATGGCAAAAGGGTTAGTGTCGTTGAACGCGGCTGTCGTCATCGCGAGCCCAATTACGATGCTGGTTCGCTCATTGAACTGCTTGGGTGACAGGACCAGCATCGGGTGGAAGTCCTTCATCTCGCGTCCGGCCTGCGGGTTGCAGTCAATCCATATAATGTCGCGCCGATCCGGCACCCACATAGCTCCCGGCATCAGAACGCCTCCGCGCCAACTTGGCCCGTTGCCATTGCCTCACCCGCATGTTTCGCCGGATCGAACTTCTCCAGCTTCTCCGCGAGCGTGAGCTTACGCGGGCCGACCGGTTTCACCGTCACGCCTATCTCATCGGTTGTGACCTCAACTTCCTGACCGACCTCGAAATGAGCCGAACGCGCGATAGCGGCCGGAATCCGAACGGCCAGGCTGTTGCCCCACTGCTGGATTGTGAGCGTCGCTGTTTTTGCCATGATTTCCACCCTACGAATGTATAAACAAGTATATACATTCATCAGCGATGTTTCAACGTGTTTAAACGCCTATCCCCGCTGCGGCTGACTACGCCGTAGTAGGGAGGTATCGACGTTTCTGACCATTGCTCGGCTGCCTTGGCCGACAAGAAAGGTTGGTTTTGCCAATACGCGGCGGTGGCGTTACTCCAGCTTTGCCGAGCACAATAGCGCATCTTTAGTGTTATGTTATATCATTTCGTAAATTGACCGAGCATAGCTAACCCCCAGCCCACGTAACTCACCCATCTGGAGCCTCCCTCACCATGCACAAGCTCCCTGTCACCGTTCTCTCCGGCTTTCTCGGCGCGGGCAAGACCACGCTGCTGAACCACGTCCTGAACAACCGCGAAGGCAAGCGGGTAGCCGTGATCGTGAACGACATGTCGGAAGTCAACATCGACGCCCAGTTGATCCGCGACGGCGGCAGCCAGCTCTCGCACATCGACGAAAAGCTTGTCGAAATGAGTAACGGCTGTATTTGCTGCACGCTTCGCGAAGACCTGCTGATCGAGATTCAGCGGCTCGCGCGGGAAAAGCGCTTCGACTATCTGCTGATCGAATCCACGGGCATTTCCGAGCCTTTGCCGGTGGCGGAAACCTTCACGTTCCGCGACGAACAGGGTCAAAGTCTCTCGGATGTCGCTCGCCTGGACACGATGGTGACGGTGGTCGATGCCTATAACTTCGTGCGCGATTACGGTTCGCACGACTTTCTCGCGGATCGCGGCGAAACGATGGGCGAGGACGACCGGCGCACCGTGGTCGATCTGTTGACCGAGCAAATCGAGTTCTGCGACGTGATCGTGCTGAACAAAACGGATCTCGTGACCGCGAACGAACTGGAGTTGCTCAAGGGCGTACTGCGGGTGCTGAACGCCCGTGCGAAAATCGTCGAAAGCCGTTTTGGCCAGGTGCCGACCGGGCAGATCCTCGATACCGGCCTGTTCGACTTCGAAGCCGCGGCGCAGGCCCCCGGATGGCTCAAGGAAATGCGCGGCGAGCACATCCCCGAAAGTGAACAATACGGCATCACCAGCTTCGTGTACCGCGCGCGGCGCCCCTTCCACCCGCAACGGTTCTTCGACTGGATTCAGCGCGAATGGCCGGGCGTCGTGCGCTCGAAGGGGTACTTCTGGCTGGCGTCGCGCAATCACGCGGTGGGTGAATGGTCGCAAGCGGGCGCCATCTCGCGTCACGGACGCGCCGGAACCTGGTGGGCCGCCGTGCCCAGGCACGCATGGCCGCAAGAGCCCGCGGCGCAGGCCATGATTCGCAGCCACTGGGACGAGCGCTTCGGCGATCGCAAGCAGGAATTGGTGCTGATCGGAACGGGAATGGACGAGGTCACGCTACGTGCTTCGTTTAACGCCTGCTTGCTGAACGACGACGAGCTTGCACAACCGGAAGTGGCCTGGCGCAAGTTCTGCGATCCGTTTCCCGACTGGTCGCACTGAAGACTACCTGCGCGGTTGGGCAGGACAACGCAAACGCGAACACAGGTTACGAGTTCGCGACAACCAAGGCGCCTCGGGCGCCTTTTTTGTTATCTTTGACGAAGGGCGCTCGCGGTCTTTCGGTCGAGCGTCCTCTCAACCCCACCCAGTCCCGACCCGATGAACGAACCGCTTCTCCAGCTTGCTCTACCCGCGACGGCTCGCTTGCAACTGCGCCCGCTCGACGTGTCCGACACGCAGCGAATCTTCGAAATCTGGTCGGATCCTGAAGTGATGCGCTTCTACGACCTGGCGCCTTTGACGCGTTTCGAACAGGCCGAGCAGGTGGTGGCCAGACTGCTGCAGGATACGGCGGAAAGAACGGGGCTTCGTTGGGCGATCGTTGCCAAGGCTGATAGCCGCGTAATTGGTACCTGTGGCCTCAGACTCAATTTCGCTTTCAGGTCGGCGAGCCTCGGTTTCGAACTGGAGCGCCGTTGCTGGCGTCAGGGCTTGATGCGCGAAGCGCTCGACGCCGCGCTCGGCTATGCTTTCGAGCACCTAGGGATGAATCGCATCCAGGCGACGACGGACCTCGACAACGATGCGTCGGCTGGCCTGCTAAAGCGCCTCGGGTTTGTCGAAGAGGGCGTTATGCGGCAATGGGGCTACTGGAAGGACGCGTTTCACGACGTGCGTCTGTTTGCGCTGATCAAAGAGGATCGCGAGGCGTGGCTGGCCGCACGCGACATTCCCCACACCCCGCCGGCACGCTAAAAGGGCACCCCGCTCGATTTTTCCTGGCGGACACAATATCCCCGCTCCCGAACCGTCTACAGAGGTATGGAACCGCCGCCGACCCCGGACCCGATGCTCGAACGAGACAGCGACCTCACCGCAACCATCTTGCGTGAGCGTAGCAAGCTCGGGCATTTCATCCGGCGCCGTGTGCGCGATCCCGGTGAAGCGGAGGACATCCTTCAGGATGTCTTTTACGAGTTCGTGCAGGCCTACCGGCTCCCCGCACCGATCGAACAGGTCAGTGCCTGGCTGTTTCGGGTGGCGCGCAATCGCATCATCGACGTGTTTCGCAAGAAGCGGGAGTTGCCGCTTGCCGAGATCGCAGGAGAAACCGACGACGAGGAAGACGGCGAGTACCGGCTGGACCTCGCCTTGCCGGCACACGATGCGGGTCCGGAGGCGGTCTATGCGAGATCGGTGCTGCTTGATGCGTTGCAGGCCGCCCTCGACGAATTGCCGGCCAACCAGCGCGAGGTTTTCATCGCGCATGAACTGGAAGGACGCAGCTTCAAGGAACTCGCCGCCGAGAGTGGTGTGAGCGTGAATACGCTGCTCGCGCGCAAGCGTTATGCCGTTCTGCATCTGCGCTCCAGCCTGCAGACCGTGTATGACGAACTGGATATTTAAAGGAGCTTCGATGAAATTCAAAGTGAGATGCTTCGCCAAAGCGATACTGGTCCTGGTAGCGATTGCGCTGTTGGGATGGATCGTGATGGCGCTATGGAACTGGGTAATTCCGGCGGCCTTCGTCGGCGCCCGCTCGATCGATTATCTGCATGCGATTGGCTTGCTGGTGCTCAGCCGGATCCTGTTTGGCGGATTTCGCGGCCGCGGCGGCTGGCACGGCGGCGGACACCGGCACTGGCGCCGCTGGGAGCGCATGACGCCGGAGGAACGCGAGAACTTCCTGAAGGGTGCCGGGCCGCTTCGCGACAAGCCGCAGGAGGACCAGTCATGAAAACGGCCTCTACAACCGCTGCCTGTAAGCAGGCGCCAGGCGTGATTGCGCCGGTGGTCAATTTCAAGCGTTGCGAAGGCAAGGGCGATTGCGCAGTCGTGTGCCCCGAGAACGTGTTCGAGATCCGCAAGATCGACGCCGAAGACTACAACAGTTTAGGCATATTGAATAAATTCAAGCTGCGCGTGCATGGATTGAAGGTTGCTTATACGCCAAATGCCGATGCGTGCCGGTCTTGCGGGCTATGCGTGACCGCGTGTCCGGAGCGTGCGATTACGTTAGCGCGGGTGAAGTGACGCGAAGGCTCGCGCTGGCTCTACAAAGTCGGTACGTCGTGGGTCTACACATGGGGCCGTGGTTTTCTTTATCGTAGACGCCTTTCCTAAAAGAACAAAAAGGCGCTCAACATGACCCCTGCCGAAGCAAACGTTCCTCCATCGCTGCGCACCCACGTGCGCCGTGTCGCGCATCGCGGCCAGTATGACCGCGTCACCCTGCATGCGCTACTGGACGAGGCGTATGTGTGCCACGTCGCGTTTACCGACGAACACGGCGTGCACTGCATTCCCACCGCCTGTTGGCGCGAAGGCGACTACCTGTATATCCACGGTTCAAACGGCAGCCGCATGCTGAAGCTGGCTGCGAGCGGTGCGCAGGTTTGCGTCACGGTCACCCATCTCGATGGGCTGGTGCTGGCGCGCTCGGCGTTCAACCACTCGATGAACTATCGCTCGGCCGTGATTTACGGCAGTTTCGAAACGGTGCCAGACGATCATAAGGCCGGTGCGCTGGAAGTCTTCCTTGAAGGCATCGCGCCGGGACGCTCGCAGGAAGTGCGGGCAGGCAACGCCAAAGAACTGGCTGCAACGACGGTGTTGCGTATTGCGCTTGCCGAAGCGGCTTGCAAGACCCGCACGGGCGGTCCGAAGGACGACGAGGAAGATATGGGGCTGGCGGTGTGGGCCGGTGTGCTGCCAATGTCGTTGTCGCCGCTTGCGCCGATCGTCGACGAAGCGGCGGCGGGGATTGAAACACCCGAGTACGTGCGAGAATGGCGCGAGGGCGGGGCGGATTGAGTCGTTTGCGTTGTGCTTGCAATCAATGGGTGGCGGCGTTCTAATTGCAGGACGCGCGAGCGTCCCGCCTGGGTTTAGGCGCCGGGGACGCGTTTGATATTGTCGGAAAGACGTGCGCGACCAAGCGATATATCGGCCACAGAATATGCGCCCATGTCAGGTGAGCCCCCGGTTTTGCGCGAAACCGGCCACTTCGACGAGACTCAAGGTGCTCAGTTTGAGTGCGCAAGGGGCCACCCACCGGTTCGGATTGACTCGCCATGACGCAAGACTCCATACGGCTCGCAAGCGCCGCTTCCACCGCTGACTCGCTCTTTGCACAACTCAGGGCGCGCATTCTACTGCTCGCGGCTTTTGTCGGCTCCATGTGGGTGGTCTTTCTTCTGTCCGCGGCGCTCCCTTTCCTGCATTTGAACCGGCACGGGGTGGTGCCGCGCACGCTTGGCGGCCTGCAGGGCATTCTCTTTGCTCCCTGGCTGCACGCAAATCTCATGCACCTGGTAGCCAACACGGGTGGTCTGCTTATCCTCGGCTGGCTGTGCATGTGGCCGCGCATCGCGAACTTCTGGCAGGCAACCATCGGTGCAATGCTGGGTGCTGGCTTGTGTGCCTGGCTGCTCGGTGCGCCCTACACGGTGCATATCGGCGCGAGCGGACTGGTGTTCGGCTACGCCGGCTACCTGGTCGCGCGGGCCTATTACACGCGGCAGATCGTTGCGATGCTGGTTGCCCTGTTCGTAGCAGGCAGCTACGGGCTGACCATGTTCTACGGCCTGATGCCAATTTACCCGGGCGTTTCATGGCAAAGCCATCTCGGTGGTGCGCTGGGTGGCATCCTTGCCGCGCGCACCGTGGCCCGCGGCGCGCGACTTTCGTGACGTAAAAATGTTGTCTGAGTGAACCCCGGAGATCTGCTCGGTTCCACTACACCGGCGCGGTGCAACTTACGATTTGCCTTTGAGGGTAAACGGAGCTAACAGCGACTGCACATCTACCTGTTGCCCCTGAAGCAAAAGCAGCCTGGCGTGCAGGACCGTGTTTTCGAGAACAAGTTTGGCGGTGCTCAACAGATATAACGCGTGGATATCGGAGACCGACATGTCTGTTTCGACCAGGTGGTGACGCTCGACGAGCGAACTCATCACCAGGCGTCTAAGCTCCTGCTCTCCAAACGGAAGATCGGCGTAGTCGATGGGGTCATCAGCTTCTACTTCCCGCAGCATGTCAACAAGCGTTTCTGTGCTCACTTGCATGTCGGCTCCACGTTGTCGGTAAGGACCAGCATAGCTAAAACTTACGCCATCCCGCAGCCTTAGGCTACCGGTTCCGGACGCGCGAGTCCAGTCTGAACGGTTGCAAAATTGCGTCGTTGTGTTGAGTCGCTGGCTTACCTGTGGAGGCTCATATAGCGCCGTAGCTGGACACTGGGAGTTTGGATTAGAGTAGGCCTTTGCATTTCATCATTCGCCCCGACGCGGAACGATCCCATGCGTGCATCTGCTGAATTGACGAAACGACGGTTGGCACAGGCGCGTCGCCTGTTGGCAATCGCACAAACAGGTCTGCATTACACGGACGGAGTATTCGACAGGGAGCGCTATGAGGAATTGCAGAGTATTGCGTTTGCTCAACTGGCCGACCTTGCCGATATAGATACAGCCGAGATCGCACAGCTTTTCGTCCGCGAAGAAGGTTATGCAAATCCTAAGCTTGACGTTCGCTGCGCGGTTTTCGATGACGCCGGCCAGGTTTTGCTCGTGCGTGAAGCTGCCGATGGTCACTGGTCCCTTCCCGGTGGGTGGGCCGATGTCGGCGCTTCGCCGGTCGAGAATGCCACGCGTGAAGTTCGCGAGGAAAGTGGGTATACCGTGGCCATTGAACGGTTGCTTGCAATATGGGACATGGCGAAACATGAGCATCCGCCCTCTGTCTTCCACATCTGGAAACTGGTGTTCCTGGGGACAATCATTGAGCGAGGTGACGTTTCTGGAGGGGAAACGGACGCCGTTGACTTTTTCCCCGTCAATGAATTGCCACCGCTATCGCTAGGGCGCATCTTGCCCGAGCAGATTCGAAGACTCGATGAACTGCGACTTAGCGGTGGGATGGAGTTTGATTGATCTGGTCGCGCAGATTTATCAATGAGCCGAGTCACTGCGCTTCTCCTTCTGTATTGAAGTAGCACAGGCAGTTGCGATCCCTCCTATGCCGCCCATCTTGGGTCGGCGGATTCACGGGCATGAACCGACTGCTCAAGATCGGTTTCGAAGCGGTGGGACAGTGGCATCTGAACGGCGATACGCTCAGCGTTGCCCTCTTAGTTTCCCTTTAGAGAAATAATTGACAGGAAGGCACGATTCGCAGTAATGTTTCTCTATAGGGAAACAAATCAGCTAAATGCAGATTTCTCAGCTTTCTTTCCATATGGGGAAACTATGGCACGCTCTCTTGACCCGGCCGGTCCAAGACCCGCGCCGCAGGTAGCAGACCTCGACGAGCTTGGAGAGTTGGTGCGCCACCGTCGGCTGGAGTTGGAGCTTCGCATTGATGATGCGGCGCACGCATGCGGCGTCGCGGCCAATGTCATGTCCCGGCTGGAGAACGGCAAACCAGTCGGTGCCGACCGGCTTCTGCGTGTGCTATCGGGTCTTGGCCTCGCCATGCTCGTGACGAGCAAGGAAGAGGCAATCTGGTATCAATCACCACGGCCACTCAAGATTGAAGGGCACGCTGGTAAGGCGCCAAAGGGTGCCATGGGTGCTCGCAGCCCGGGTGCAGGCGACGATGACGTAGGGTCGTGAGGATACAAAATGGCATCAGTCCACACTCTTCACGTGTCCGCCCGTAATGACACAGTCGGCGAACTCGAATTCCAGTCGCTGGAAGACCGCTACGGCTTCAGATACGCTCCAGCCTGGCAGGCCAAAAGGGAAGCGTACTATCTCGCGCCAGCGATTCCACTTCACCGTTCTCCGGATACCCCAGGCTCCGTCCACCGGTTCCTCGAAAACCTGCTCCCCGAGGGGCGCGCGCTCGACATTGCCTCCCAGGTGCATGGGGTGTCGAAAGCCAACACGTTTGCCCTGATTCGCTATCTCGGTCAGGAACCGGTTGGCGCGCTCAGCTTTCTGGCGATGGATGCTGGCCCGGAAGAGGCGGCGCGCATCTTACGCGAGCAACAGAGTGAACCCATCCGCCGGCTTATCAGCGACGATGAGCTAAGCGCGCGAATCCGCGATCGTGACACCATGCCGTTTCCTGTGTGGGACGGCAAGGTCCGCTTATCTCTGGCGGGCTACCAGGACAAGCTGCAGGTGCTCGTGGAAGACGACGATATATCGCTTGCCGGTGGCTCACTTAGCTCGACCCATCTTCTCAAACCGGATAGCCGCGACCCACGAACTCCGCTAATGGTGGCGAACGAGCATTTCTGCATGAGCCTGGCTGCGCACATAGGCATGCGGGTCGCCCCGGTTGCCCTGCGACGAATCCCGGAACCGATTCTGCTCATCGAACGCTTCGATCGCCGTGTCCTCTGGAACAGGGAGACGAGCCTTGCGGACATGGTTGAGCGCATACATTTCATTGACGGCTGCCAGGCGCTTGACATGCCCTCTACGTACAAATACGAGCGCAATATGGGCGCGAACGACTCGAAGCATATCCGCGAAGGCGTCAGTTTCGAGCGGCTCTTCGCGTTGATGGACAAAATGGTGACTCCGGCAACCGCCCGGTTGTTGCTGCTCCGGTGGGCGATACTTCAGTTGCTTCTGGGAAACAGCGATGCACACGGCAAAAACGTGTCTTTCCACGTAACGCCCGCGGGCCTCATGCCTGCCCCGCACTATGACCTGGTTTCCGTCAATGTTTACGGAGGCAGCCTTAAGACCGACATGGCAATGGCCTATGGCGACGCATTTAGACTCGAAGAAGTTACACCTTTCGAGCTGGCCGATTTTGCACGCCGCACGAACACGTCGCCGGCACAACTCGCGCGCGAAATCACAAACATGTCTCGCGCTGCCCTGAAACAGGCGCCGGAGTTGGCCGCCTCTGACGTGTACGTAGGCGATGAGCGTGAGTTGGTCAGGAAGATTTCAGATTTCATCGTCACTCAGGCGCATCGGCTTATCAAGAATGCTTCGCAGATTTCCAAGGTCAACCCGAACATGCTTTAAGTGTTCCCACCGCACCCCCTACTCCACCGTCACCGACTTCGCCAGATTCCGCGGCTTATCAATATCCGTCCCGCGCGCAAGCGCCGCGTGAAACGCAAGCAACTGCATTGGAATGGTGTGCAAGATCGGCGACAGCAAGCCGTAGTACTCCGTGAGGCGGATCACTTCAATATCCGGGCTAACCGCAATACCGCAGTCGATATCCGCGAACACATAGAGTTTCCCACCGCGCGCACTCACCTCATGCATATTCGACTTGAGCTTCTCGAGCAGACGGTCGTTGGGCGCCACCGCAACAACAGGCATCTCATCGCTGACAAGCGCAAGCGGCCCGTGCTTCAATTCCCCGGCTGCATAAGCTTCCGCATGAATATACGAGATCTCCTTCATTTTCAGGGCGCCTTCCATTGCAACCGGGTAATGCATGCCGCGCCCAAGAAACAGGATGTCTTGCCGCCGGGTCAACTGTTCGGCCCAAACCATAATCTGCGGCTCCATGGCGAGCACTTTCGTCATGGCGTCCGGAAGGTGTCGCAACGCACGCAGATGTTGCTGTTCTTCCTGTTCGGAAAGACGTCGCCGGCATTGAGCCAGCGTGAGCGCAAGGAGAAACAGCGCGACGAGTTGCGTGGTGAAAGCCTTCGTCGACGCCACGCCGATCTCAACACCGGCACGCGTAAAGAACGTTAGCGCACATTCACGGGCTAGCATGCTGGTCGGCACATTGCAGATAGCGAGCGTGTGATGCATGCCGAGCTTCTGCGCCACCTGCACGGCGCCGAGCACGTCTGCCGTCTCCCCGCTCTGCGAAACCGCGACCACCAGCGTATTCGGATTGGGCACGCTATCGCGATACCGGTACTCGCTTGCAATCTCCACGTTCACAGGCAATCCTGCGAGACTCTCAATCCAGTATTTGGCGGTGAGCGCTGCGTGATAGCTGCCGCCGCACGCGAGCAGCAGCACTGAGTCCACAGCATTGAGGACACGCCATGCATTGTCGCCAAACAGCTCGGGCATGATCGACGTGACGTCCTGAAGCGTGTCGGCGACGGCCCGTGGCTGCTCGAAGATTTCCTTCTGCATGTAATAGCGGTAGAGGCCCAGGTCGGCGGCTCCGCTGTGCGCGGCCACAGTGTGCACGCGGCGTTCGGCACGTTGGCCGTCGGCATCGACAACCCAGTAGCGATGCAGTTGAAGATCGACCACATCGCCGTTCTCCAGGTAGGCAATTTGATCGCTGACTGTGGCGAGCGCAATGGCATCCGAGGCGAGGAAGTTCTCCGCGTCACCTACGCCAACCACGAGCGGCATGCCGTCGCACGCGCCCACCAGGCGATGCGGTTCGTCGCGGCAAAGCACAGCAATCGCATAGCTGCCGCGCAACTGGACGACGGCCTCGCGCACGGCCTCGAAGAGATCGCCGTTGTACAGATGATCGATCAGGTGGGCGATAACTTCGCTATCGGTCTGGCTGGCAAAGACGTAACCACGCGCTTCGAGCGTCGCCCGCAGTTCCTCATGATTTTCGATGATGCCGTTGTGAGACAGCGCAATACGTGGCGTCTCCGCGTTCGGCGAGAAGTGCGGGTGTGCGTTGTCAGTGACGGGTTTGCCGTGCGTCGCCCAACGGGTATGCGCGATGCCGGTGTAGCCGGACAGGCCGCGCCGGGCAATCTCGTCCTGCAGGTTCGCTACCCGTTCGACGCTGCGCGAGCGCAGCAACTGGCGGTCGTGATAAAGCGCCACGCCGCATGAATCGTAGCCGCGATATTCGAGGCGCTTTAACCCGTCGACTAGGTTCGGCAGGATGTTGCGCTGTGCGACCGCACCGACAATTCCACACATGAGGTCTCTCCGTCAGGGTTCGTGGCAGGAATCAGTGGTGCGATCTTAGGGGTGAGCTTGAGAAATTAAATTTCGAAATATAGAAGTTTATGAAATTTGAACTCTCAAGTAAGATATGATGAAATTTAATTTCACATCGAACGAACGAGAGAGACAGTGAGCGGCATTTATCTGGACGACCTTGATGTGAGGATTCTCGGCGTCCTGCAAGCGGACGCGTCGGTGTCGAACCTTGAACTGGCGGCGCGGGTGCATGCTTCGCCACCCACGTGTCTGCGCCGGGTGCGTCGTCTCAAGGAGGTGGGCGTAATCCAGCGGCAGATTGCAATCATCGATCAGGCCAAAATCGGCTCTACGCTCATTGCGATCATCGAGGTCAGTCTCGACCGGCAGACGACTGAGGATTTCGCGGCCTTCGAAGCCTACATTTGCGCTGAACCTGCGGTGACGCAGTGCTATCGGGTCTCGCCGGGTCCGGACTTTGTGATCGTCGCCGATGTAAAGGACATGCCCGAATACGACGAACTCGCGCGGCGGCTGTTCAAGGCTTCCTCCAACATTCGCAATGTGCGCACGTTCTTCTCGACGCATCGCGCCAAGTTCGAGGCGAATGCGCCGGTGCGCGTCGCGATGGACCGAAGTCAGTAGGCCACGCCGGCTGCCTGCGAACACCCGCAGCCCACAGCCCGCAAACGGCAACGCGTGACCGCGAGGCATTCAAGAACCGCCTGTGCCTCGATCCGCCCAAATCGAGCACTTCCGGACACGCGAGCGAGGGTTGCCGCGCCCTAGAATTGCCGGCATGTCATCAATCAATCCACGCCCCACCTCCGACCGGCACAGCGAGCTGATCTCCCGCGCGCTTGCCTACGCAGAGACTCATCTGGCCGAACCGCTAACCGCCGAGATTCTGGCGGATCGTGCGGCCATGTCTCGGCACCACTTCCACCGCGTATTTCGTGCCTACGTGGATTGCAGCGTGGCGAGCTACATCACCTGGTTGCGCCTGCGTCGTGCATTCGCACTGCTGGTTAGCGGAGACGAACCCGTCGCCGAGATCGCCGCGGCGGTCGGCTATGAATCTGCCCAGGCGCTGGCGAAAGCCATGCGACGGGACTTTGGAACAACGCCCACCGCAGTGCGCCAAGGTGGCGCGCCTGCTTTCGAAAACCTGCTGGGCCACGGCAAGGAAGCGGGTTTACGAAATACTTCTTACGGAGCGATCGACATGCAAATCACCCGTCTGACCCATTTGCCTGCGGGCATTGTCGCGCTGACTGCCACGGCGCGCGGCATGGTAGACAACACAATGATGCGCGCCGCGCAGCAAGCGTACGGCGAAGTGCTGCAAGAGGCCGAGCGAGCCGGCCTTCGCGAACACGTTAAGAGCTATCTGTCGTTAGTGCCCGACGATCCCCAAGGCCCCGACGATCCGCACTGCCGTTTTGTGGCTGGTCTGGTATTTGGCTATTCGCTCGCTACGTGCAGCGGAGACGTCGAGCAGCCTGCGGGTATATCGCCTTCGGGTTCGCTGGCGTGGCAGCTGATCGCCGGCGGCCGCTACGCCGTCTTTACCCACGTTGGTCCCTACACCACGTTGCATCTCACCTGGAAGTCGATCTATCGCGACTGGCTTCCGGCATCCGCCGAGCGGCTTCGCGATGAACCGCCTCTCGAACTCAATCTGAGCAGGGCGGAAGCGACCCCGCCGAGCCAGCTACGCACGGAGATCTGGTTGCCGCTTGCCTAGTGGCCTCGGCGCCTCGGCGGCCCGCATGACCTGCAAGTTGCCTCGTCAGCACTTGCCGGCAACAACCGCTATGCTATGCGTTCCGCCCAAACAAGGACCGTCTCATGAAACAGCCACAAGGATCCATGATTACCTTCAAGCGCCCCGATGGAAAGGACGTTGAAGGTTATCTCGCCACGCCGCAGAACCCCGTGGGCGCACCCGCGATTGTCGTGATTCAGGAGTGGTGGGGCTTGAACGACCAGATTCGCGGCGTCGCCGACCGGCTCGCCCAGTCCGGCTATCTGGCGCTCGTGCCCGATCTCTATCGCGGCAAAATGACGGTCGAGCAGGAAGAAGCGCACCATCTGATGAGCGGTCTCGACTTCGGCGACGCCGCCGCCCAGGATATTCGCGGCGCGGTGCAGCATCTGAAGCAACAGACCGAACGTGTCGCCGTAACGGGCTACTGCATGGGCGGCGCACTGACGCTGCTGGCGCTCGGACAGATTCCCGAGCTGTCTGCTGGCGTGGTGTGGTACGGCTGCCCGCCGCTCGAGTACATCCAGGCAAACAACATCAAGGTTCCAGTGCTCGCTCACTGGGCCAAGCAAGACGTCTTCTTTCCGCCGGCCGCTGTCGAGGCCGTCGAAGCCAAACTGCGCGACGCGAAAGTCGACTATGAATCGCATCATTACCTCGCGCACCACGCGTTCGCCAACGAAACGGCAGTCGGCCCCGGCCGTATTGAAGGCACCCAGTTCGATCCGGTCTGGTCGCAACTGGCATGGGATCGCACCTTGACCTTCTTCGGCCGCACCATGTGGCCGCAACGCGGCTAGTCTGAACTGGCTCGTGGGCGCTGGCGGGCCTTGCGGGCCTGCCACCCCCTCGCCACCACATTGAACGACTCCCTCCTCAGTTCGGTCTCACCCTTGCGCTGACCCGTTATCTGGCGCATGCGTCCGCTCGGCGCATGCGCGTCCCGGCTCGCTGCGGCGCTCCGCACTCCTGCTGCAAATGGCCCCGGCAAAGTTTCCCGGCAAACGCGGCCAGGCGCGACTAACGTACTACGGTACGACCTTGCAGGATTTCCGCTCGTCCATGTGAGCTTTCTCGCGCACGGCACGCTGCGGCGATTCTGTTTCACAACTGCTTGAACGACCGCGACGGCAACGCTCGCGGTATCTCACGTAAGGAGTGAAAGATGCAGCTAGGCATGATTGGATTGGGGCGCATGGGCGCCGACATGGTGCGGCGTCTGACCGCTGGCGGTCAGACCTGCGTGGTCTACGACGCCCAGCCGGCCGCGGTCGAGAAACTCAAACAGAGCGGTGTGGCAGGCGCTTCTTCGCTGGAAGATCTGGTCAAGCAACTGGCCAAGCCGCGGGCTGTCTGGTTGATGGTGCCGGCGGCCGTGGTCGATTCCACGCTGGCGCAACTGACACCCTTGCTCGAACCGGGCGATATCGTGATCGACGGCGGTAATTC
>SDBV01005340.1_pt1 | contig 18169 bp, 12 predicted proteins | sample 2277081 | NCBI WGS metagenome assembly SDBV01 (sample SAMN10402039, study PRJNA504765) | marine sediment metagenome | isolation source: marine sediment core GS10_PC15, 223 cmbsf | place: Arctic Ocean: Southern Knipovich Ridge | collected 2010 | reverse complement strand
AGAGCATTTACGAACCCTTCGGAATCGCACAACTCGAACCGCTCAGTTTCGGCGGAATCTGTGTGGTCTCCAATGTCTGCGGATGTGCCGGCTTCGTCAAGGCCGTTACCGGCGGTCAGGACGTCAAAAACGTCATCATCGCCGACTATACCCAACTCAACTGGGACGGATGGTACGACCTGGAAGACCTCCAGCAGATCGACAAGGCCGCACGCGACAGAATCGAACACCAGATCAGTCAAAAGGTCGCCCTGGAAATCTGTGCCCGCCTGCCCAAAAACGACGCCGAGACCGCATCAATGATCGAGTCCGGATATGATCTGGCCAAACACATGAGCTGGGAAGTCGTCGTCAACAACTATGTGCTCAAGGGCCTCCGCAAGGCAATGCAGAAGATCCGGCAGGGGCAAATTCACCTGCGGGCCTGAGACGCAGAATGATATTGTCCGGACACCTTCGAATGTGATACTTTACCACCGGGATGATGGAGGGGATCGTCCCGGTGGTTCCTTTCTTGCCCCTGCATCCCTGCCCAGACATCCCGTACCGGCACTTGACTTTGCGCCACGACGATGGTAGAGTGGCCCCGACGCCCATGAAGAAAAAGAAACTCATAGTCGGAATATTAGGCGGTATCGGATCGGGCAAGAGCACCGCCGCCGCCGAGTTCGCAAAACTGGGCTGCGCCGTCATCGATGCCGACAAAATCGCACATGAACTCCTCCTCGATGCCGACGTCAAGCGACAACTTATCGACGCCTTTGGCGAAGAAATCTCGGAAAAAAATGGACTAATTAACCATGCCGAACTTGCCGATATAGTATTTCGTAGCAACGAAAACGTCGCACGCATCAACGATATAATCCACCCGCTGGTTTTTGACAGAACAAACAAGTTGATAGAGCAATATAAGCGGCAGGAGAAAGCTCAACTGATCATTTTAGATGCCCCCCTGCTGGTTGAGGCCGGCTGGGTGAAAATGTGCGATAAGCTCGTTTTTATCGACTGTGACCCCAAAATAAGGGCCCAAAGAGCCGAAAAAAAAGGGCTCAGCGGCAAAAATCAGCTAAAAAAAAGAGAAAAATTTCAGATTTCTCTGGACACGAAGGCAAAATTAGCTCATTATACAATCTGTAACAATTCTGGCTTATCGGCCTTGGCTGATCAGGTCGCATGTATTTTTTCAACTTTGACCAGATAATATTTTAGTTTTGTTTTGGGGCAAAAACACCCGACGGTGTTGCTGTACAACTGATCTTTACAACCCGGAAAGCAAATCCGCTAACTCCCACATCTTGAAGATTGAAGGTGGGATTCAAAACAGAGTAGAGTGCGTCTACACCGATTTGGCGCAAAGAACAAGGAGAGATTATGGCGAAAGCAGCTAAGACAACTGCAAAAAAGACAGCAAAAAAGAAATCAAGCAGGAAGAAATCGTCCGGACCCGCTAATGGCGACGACCAATCCTTGACCGAGGAGATCCAGGCCGGCGAGCCGCAGGATGTTGCTCCAGGCTCCGATAGCGGCCAACAGACCGCTACCGCCACCGCCACCAAGAGTTCTCGTGCAACCAGCCAGAGCCAGCAGGCCGCCGATAAGAAAAAAGAAGAAGAGTCGATACATGCCAAATATGAGCGCGTGAAGAAGGGCAACCTGCACCTCACCGACCTGCAGAATCTCGACGCAGGCGAACTCCACAAACTCGCAAAAAAAGAAGGCATCTCGGAGTACATGGGCCTCAACAAACAGCAGCTCATCTTCAAGATCCTCAAGGAACGCATCCAGCAGAACGGCCTGATGTTCGGCGAGGGCGTCCTCGAGGTCCTGCCCGACGGCTTTGGATTCCTGCGAAGCACCAACTACCACTACCTTTCTTCGCCTGACGATGTATATGTCTCACCTTCCCAGATTCGCCGGTTCGGCCTGAGAAGCGGCAATATCGTCTCCGGGCAGATTCGCCCTCCCAAGGAAAGCGAAAAATATTTCGCATTGCTCCGGGTCGAAGCAATCAACTTTCAGGAGCCCGACAAGCTCTCCGAGAAGGTCGTTTTCAGAGACCTTACACCTTTGCACGCCGAGGAAAGACTCCTGCTGGAAACCATTCCGGAGGAGTTGAGCATGAGAATCATCGACCTGGTCACGCCTGTCGGCAAGGGCCAGCGTGGTTTGATCGTTGCCCCTCCCAGAACGGGCAAGACCGTTTTGCTCCAGAAGATCGCAAACGCCATCAGTGCGAACCATTCGGAAGTCAAGATGATTGTCCTGCTGATCGACGAACGACCGGAGGAAGTAACCGACATGGAGAGAAAAACCGCCGACGATGTCGAAGTGATCTCCTCGACGTTCGACGAGCCGTCCTCCAGACACTGTCAGGTCGCCGAAATGGTCGTGGAAAAGGCAAAGCGCATGGTCGAGTACGGCGAGGACGTGGTAATCCTGCTGGATTCGATCACCCGGCTGGCACGCGCCTACAATACCGAAATGCCCCACTCCGGCAAGATACTCACCGGTGGTGTCGACGCCAATGCAATGCAGATGCCAAAGCGGTTTTTCGGTGCTGCAAGAAACATTGAGTTCGGCGGCTCGCTGACCATCCTTGCAACTGCGCTGGTTGACACCGGCTCAAAGATGGACGAGGTTATTTTCGAGGAATTCAAAGCTACCGGCAACATGGAACTGCACCTGGACCGCAAGCTCGTCGAACGAAGGACATACCCCGCCATCGACATCAGCAAGTCCGGCACAAGGCGGGAAGAACTGCTCCTGGATAAAAAGGAACTCGAACTGGTCTACAGACTCAGGAAAGTGCTCAGCGAAATGAACATTGTCGAATCCGTCGAGCTGCTCAAGAGCAGGCTTGCCAAACATCGCACAAACGCCGAGTTCCTCATGAGCCTCAACGTAGACTGACCACGACCGTCAGAGACGGGCAAATGACAACTTTACATAGAACGTAGTTTTACCTAAAATAAGGTTCCGGCGAGACTCGCTTACCGGAACCTTTTTTGTAGGGGCAACCCTTGCGGTTGCCCAAATAAACTATCGCAGATGAGCCATGGCAGAGCAACTTCCGAAAATCTATGAACCAAAATCGATAGAAGCCAAAGCAAGCGAAATCTGGTTGGCCGGCAACTTCTTCCATGCCGATGCCGCTGCTGCCTCTGCCAGGGGCAGTTATACCATCGTTATTCCGCCCCCCAACGTAACCGCCGCCCTCCATCTGGGCCATGCCCTGAACAACACGCTCCAGGACATACTCATACGATTCAGGCGGATGCAGCAGTTCAACACGCTATGGATGCCGGGCACCGATCACGCGGGAATCGCCACCCAGACCGTTGTGGAAAAACGCCTCCTTGCCGAAGAAGGCAAACGTCGAACGGATTATAAAAGGGACGAGTTCATCGCCCGTGTTCAGGCATGGAAGGACGAATACGAAGGCCAGATTTTGGGCCAGCTCAAGAGTATGGGTTGTTCGTGCGACTGGGAGCGGACGCGATTTACGATGGACGAAGTCTGTGCAAAGGCCGTCCGGGCAAACTTTTTCAACCTCTTCAAAGACGGCCTGATCTACCGCGGCAAGAGACTCGTCAACTGGGACCCCGCAACACAAACCGTTCTTGCCGACGACGAAGTTGAGCATGAAACCGTGCACGGTCATTTCTGGTACCTGCAATACCCATTAGTTGAGCCTGTTCGGATGCCTTTGGTTGGTGCAGAAAGGGGGGATCATGGGCAGGATGCCCATGCCACTGGTGGCACGGCCTTCCAGGCCGTGGATTATGCTATGCATAAACGGAGTGGCGCATACCTGCCCCACTGGACTCAAACCGGTGCGACCTATGCCGTAACCTTTCGTCTGGCCGACTCGTTGCCTGCTGATGTAATCGAGAGATGGCGCATGGAGCGGGAGAGGATTGTTAGCCTTGCCGAAACACAAGGTCGTCAGCCGACATCACATGAGCGCCGAGAACTTGACCGGCTATATTGTGATCGTGTTGAGTCCTACCTGAATGCCGGGCATGGCAAATGTGTTCTGCGAGACCCACATATCGCTGAAATTGTTGCCAATGCCCTGAAGTACTTCGATGGCCAGCGGTATGATCTGATTGCCTGGGTCGTCATGCCTAACCATGTCCACGCAATTCTCAAGCCTTGTGCGGGAATAGAACTTTCGGATATCCTGCATTCATGGAAATCATATACTGCAAACAAGGCCAATGAACTACTGGGACATACGGGGGAATTCTGGCAGAGTGAGTATTTCGACCATTTGATTCGTGACGAGGAAGATTTTTTGCATCAGGTCAGCTATGTCCTTACGAATTCCACCAAGGCTGGGCTGCACGACTGGCCCTGGGTTGGTGCAAAAAGGGAGTATCATGGGCAGGATGCCCATGCCACAGGTGGCACGGCCTTCCAGGCCGTGGATTATATGGATGCGTGTGATATGGAAGATCATGGGCAGGATGCCCATGCCACGGACAGGCTGGATGTGCCACGTACGATTGAATATGTTACCGTTGCGACGACGCGGCCGGAGACAATGTTAGGTGATACCGCGATTGCAATGAACCCGGCCGATCCGCGGGCAAAGGTGCTTGTAGGTAAGAAAGTTCGGCTACCGATAGTCGGCAGAGAAATTCCCATCATCGCCGACGAGCACGTCGTTCTGCCCGACCCCGATAGCGACGACGAAAAGGCAAAGTTCTCAACCGGATTCCTGAAGGTAACCCCGGCCCATGACCCCGACGACTGGCAGATCGGCCAACGGCATGATCTTGAGATCATAAATGTCATGGCCCCGGACGGCACAATCAGCGACAAACACGGCTGGGAAGATGCCACCACACCCGAAGCCCAGTCGCTGCTCGGCATGGACCGTTTCGAGGCCAGAAAGGCAATCGTCGAATGGTTCCGCACGGAGAATCTCCTCGAAGATGTCCGCGAGTATGTGCACGAAGTAGGCCACAGCTATCGAAGCCACGTGCCCATCGAACCCTACCTGTCCGACCAGTGGTACATCGCCGTAAAAAAACCCATCGATCACCTCGCCGAAAAATTCGGCGAAGGCCTGATCGAAGGCACCGACGTACCCGCAAACTCGCTTGCAGGCCTGGCACTGAAACCTCTCGTCGACGAAAGACTCCGCTTCATCCCCCAGCGATACGCCAAAACATACCAGGCCTGGCTCGAAAACCTCCGCGACTGGCCCATCAGCAGACAACTCTGGTGGGGACACCGGATACCAATCTGGTCTTCGCCGAATGAGCCGAAGGAAGTCCCTCAAATCGCTACGTGGGAAGGAACCGACGAAAATGGCGAAACGGTCTATTACACCTGTGTACGCCCTGGCTGCGAGACAATTGAGCGTCAACTCGAAGCCGAAGGTTGTCAGCGTGATCCGGATGTCCTTGACACATGGTTTTCCTCGGCGCTTTGGCCTTTCAGTACATTGGGTTGGCCGGATGACGTGCCCGAGATGAAGGCTTTTTATCCGGGCGATGTGCTTTGTACGGCGCGGGAGATTATTACGCTTTGGGTTTCGCGGATGGTCATGATGGGTCAGTACTGTGCAGGCGATATTCCTTTTAAGGATGTGTACATCCATGCGATGATCCAGGATGGGCAGGGGCGCAAGATGTCCAAGAGTCTCGGCAACGGTATCGATCCCCTGGTCGCCATCGACTCGCACGGCGCAGACGCGATGCGTTTTACCCTCGCCAGCATGACCACCGACACACAGGACATCCGGATGCCCGTCGCTCCCATGGAACTCCCGGACGGCCGGACGGTCAATACCTCGCCCAAGTTCGACGTCGGACGCAATTTCTGCAACAAGCTCTGGAACGCCTCGCGGTTTGCCATGATGAATCTCGAGGGCACAGACCCCGAAAAATTCGACGCCGAAAAAATGGACCTCACCGACAAATGGATCCTTTCGCGCCTGACAAGAACCGTCATCGAGGTCTCAGAGAGTCTTGAGCAGTTCAAGTACAACGAACCGCTCAGCGCCATTTACAGATTCTTCTGGAACGATCTGTGCGACTGGTATCTCGAATGGGTCAAGCCCCGAATGCAGGATGCCCGTGGCACGGCCTTCCAGGCCGTGGATGCCGCCGGAATTGACAAGAGGCCCGGGGAACACGGGCAGGATGCCCGTGCCACAGCCCAGAATGTCCTTGCTTTCGCCCTCGACCAGACGCTCAGACTGCTGCATCCGTTCATCCCGTTCATCACCGAGGGCATCTTCCAGAACTTAAATTCCATCGCGCCTGCGCGAAAACTCAACGGTCTTGCCGACGCCCCCGCCGCCGAAGCGATCATCATCGCCCAATGGCCCGAATCCGTCAGGAGCCTCATCGACGAGCAGGCCGAGCAGCAGATATCGGCCGTTCAAAACTGCATCCGCGCTATCCGCGAAATTCGCAACAAATACAATATTGCCCCCACCCAGAAGCTCAATGCCTCGGCAAACGCTCCGCAGGCCGCGGTCGATATTCTCAACCGAAACGCCGACCTGATTCGAAATATCGCCGGTATCGAACAATTCACAGCCGGAACCGATATAGAGAAAGCAACCGACTCGGCCGCTGCTATCATCGAAGACGTGCAGATTTATGTCCACGGGGTCATAGACCCGCAGGCCGAACAAAAACGCCTGGAAAAGAAGAAACAGCAGCTTGAAAACGGAATAAAACCGCTGCAGGCCAAGCTCGACAACGAAAACTTCGTAACAAGAGCAAAGCCCGAAGTAGTCGAACAGGCAAAGCGGAGACTTAAAGAACTAACCGAACAACTCGGAACCGTCGATAAGCACCTTGCAGAACTCTGAAGGCAGGGTGGGGCTTGCCCCACAGAAGAAGCTGAAATATCTTTGACGAGAAATTGCCAAAATGGAAATACCTGTCGAACTATCACGAATCATAATAAACGAATCCGTCGATCAGCAGATCATCGTTCTCAGCGAACGCGCCGGCGACAGGAGCTTTCCCATCGTCATAGGCATGCCTGAAATCCTCGCTCTCGACCGCCGCCTCAAGCGCATCGAACTGCCCCGACCCATGACGCATGATTTGCTGGCCAATGTCATCGATCAGGTGGGAGCAAGCGTCAAAAAAGTTGTCATCAGTGACCTGCGCGACCACACCTTCTTCGCCCAACTCCACGTGGAACTCGACGGAGAAGTGATTCAAATCGACAGCCGCCCCTCCGACGCTATCGCATTAGGCGCCGGCCTCGACGTGCCTATTTTTGTCCATCAGCGTGTTTTTGAGAAAATGCAGATGTGATATTGGTAAGCAAAAGCAGCCCCACCGCCGTGCACAGCATGCTGTCGGCGACATTAAACGCCGGCCAGTGGTGCCCGCGCCAGTAAAAATCCAGAAAATCCCTCACGAACCCCTCATTGAACGCCCGGTCATACAGATTCCCGGTAATCCCCGCGGCAAACAGCGCAAGCGCCACCTGTACGACGCGCTGATGCACCCTTCCGAAAATAAAAACGCCCAACACGACGATTAGTGCAATCACCGAAACCGCCACCAGCACCCCGGTCTGTCCTTCGGCGATGCTAAAGGCCGCACCGTTGTTGAGGCGCTTGACCAGCTTGAACAGCCCGTCGATTACGGAATACTCCTCCCGCGGCACGCCCTCGAGCCATTTGAAAACAGCCCACTTGCTCCACAAGTCCGCGCCGGTGCCGATGATTAATATCGACCAGAAAATCCGGTGTGCTTTCGCGTCAGGCCATCGCCCGATGTCCATGGCGGGTTGATCTGACTGAGATGTCTCGCTCTGCCGCTTCGCTTCCATACTGCTCACGATTGAAAATTCCCGTTTGTATGCCGGTATGCAACCTTACAACAATAACTTATACCCCCCCTCGCGGGAATTTGCCACCCTGAAGTGTAAAAATTGCTGCGCCTTGTCAGAACAATTAACCCTTACTGACTTGTATACCTCTCATACAGTTCTCTGAGCCGGGGCTGGCCCGGCTCGATCTCCAGCGATTCGGCCCACTGGGCAAGCCCTCTCTCCTTGAACGCATCATCCTTCGTGGCGACGGACTTGAGAATGTACGAAACCCCCAGCCCCTTCTTCGCCATCCAGTTGCCGGGATCAAGCGTCGCAGCCGTCTCGTAATTGGCTATCGCCTTGTCCACTTCCTTGAGCTTCAGATAGGCAAACCCCAAATACTGATGCGCCTGCGCATTTGTCGGCTCAATCTCAATCACATCAGCCAACAGCTCCCGGGCCGGGGCGAAATCCTCATTACGAAGATACGCTACCGCAAGCGGAACCACAACCTGCGGCTGTCTGCCTCCCAGATCGAGCGCCCGCTGATACGCTTCAATCGCCTTATCATGCTCCTTGCGGGCCTCGTACACCTCCCCGAGCATAGCCGCCGGGTCAGGCGAATCCGGGTCGATCTCGCCGGCACGCTGACCGTACTCGATCGCTCTATCAAAGTCCTCCACCGCAAAGAAGCATTGCGCGGCACCTATATGCGATTCATAATGCCGCCCGTCCAGTTCACACGCCGTCACGTACGCACGGATCGCCCGCCCGAACTGCTCGGTCATCTGCGTTACCTTGCCCAGATTGTAGAAATCCTTGAACGACCACGGATCAAGCTCCGTCGCCTGCTCATATGCATCGGCGCTCTTGTCATACTCTTCGCCCATCCGGTAAATGTCGCCCTTCAGCGAGTGCCCGAGCGCAAACTTCGGATCGAGCGCCAGCGCCGAATCCAGTTTCTCTATCGCCTTGTTCTGCTCATTGAGTTCTTTAAGCATCATGGCGTCGACATACAGACTCACCGCCTGACGCTGATTGACCAACGGATCCTCTTTCAACTCAACCCTCGGCCTGGCTGTATCCAAACCTTCTCCACAGCCGCCAATCAAGATCAGCAGCACCGACACTGCCATAATAATAAGTCCGGTATACCTGGAACCCAAACACATAGCGAGGTTTCCTTTCAACGTAAGATTCAGACTGATTTCCCTGCTCCCTGGACCCGACACATCCCACCGCTGCCGATTCTACCCGTTCCCGTTGCCAAAGTCAATACAATTGGCTCGAATAGTCAGCTTCAACCGGACACTTGAGTCGGCCGGCGTTGGCGTCCACGGAGTATTCATCACCCATATCGGACATTTCCCCGGTGATATTGAATCAGAGTCGCCCGTAAATGCGAAATTGTCCTCCCAGCCGCCCTCTTGATACTGCAAACACCATCATCGTGTTCTATTCGATTGACATACGGCAAACCATCATATACGATGCCAGAACTGTGTTTACAGGGGCAAATCGGTGACTGAAAGGCTGCACTTTGATGCCGGAAAACGGAGTATCTCTTGAAAACAGACCCTACGTGGTCCTTATTCGCGATGGATGGGGCTATAATCCCCATTTTGCCGAAGACAAATCCAATGCGATAAGGTGTGCCCACACCCCCGTTGACGACATGCTCATGACCCGGCATCCCCACACTCTCATCCATACCAGTGGCGAGGATGTGGGGCTGCCTGCCGGCACGATGGGAAACAGCGAAGTCGGCCACCAGAATATCGGCGCAGGCCGGGTCGTCTATCAGGATTCCGTCAGAATCACGTGCGCAATCCGCGACGGCTCATTTCTTGAGAATCGCCAACTGCTAAAAGCCGTCAATCACGCCAAAGAAACCGGCGGCAGGCTGCATCTTATGGGACTTTGCTCCGACATCGGCGTCCATTCCCTGCTCGGTCACCTCTACGCACTGCTCGAACTGTCAAAAAGAAATGATCTCCAACGGGTTTACCTGCACGCCTTCATGGACGGACGCGATTCGCCGCCAACCAGCGGGGCAGGCTATTTAGCCGACATCGAAAAAAAGATGCAGCAAATCGGCGTCGGCCAAATCGCAACAGTTATGGGACGTTTCTACGCCATGGACCGCGACAATCGCTGGAATCGCGTCCAGGCCGCCCACGATTGTATGACCGCAGGTATTGGCGCATCCGCCCCCTCCGCCGCCGAGGCCATCAAGACAAGCTATGAAAAAGACGAAACCGACGAATTCGTAAAACCGGTCAACATCACCGACGCCGAAGGCAAGCCGAAGGCACTCGTCGAAGACGGCGACAGTGTCATCTTCTTCAACTTCCGCGGAGACCGACCACGAGAGATTACCCGTGCCTTCGTGCAGGGCGACGATTTCAAAGGTTTTCAAAGAAAGGCCCGCCCCCGAGTCCACTACCTCTGCATGACCCAATACGATGCAACGATCCCCGCGCCCGTTGCCTTCGAAAAGGCCGCCAACCTGCCCAACATCGCAGGCCAATACTTCAGCGACCTGGGCCTCAGACAGTTCCGATGTGCCGAAACCGAAAAGTATGCCCACGTAACCTTCTTCTTCAACGGCGGGCGCGAAGAACCCTTCCCCGGCGAAGCCAGACAGATCGTCCCCTCGCCCAAGGTCAAGACTTACGATATGAAACCCGAAATGAGCGCACACGAAGTCTGCAACATCATCCTCGAAAAGCTCGATGGCGATCAGTTCGATGTCGTCATCTGCAACTTCGCAAACCCCGACATGGTCGGCCACACAGGAGTCCTCGAAGCGGCGGTCAAAGCCGCCCAGACAGTCGACGAGTGTGTCGGGAAGATTCTCGATAAGGTCAAACAACTCGCCGGCGGAGCGATCATACTCGCCGATCACGGCAATTTCGAGAAAATGTGGGATGACCAAAACAACATGGCCCACACCGCCCACACCGTCGGAGATGTGCCGTTTATCGTATTTGACGAGCGCTTCAAAAACAGAAAACTCGCCGAAGGCGGCCGGCTCGCCGATGTCATTCCCACCCTGCTGGAAATCATGGGCCTGCCAAAACCCGACGAAATGACCGGCAAAAGTTTGTTACTGTAACTACTTGAAACAAAATAACCTGACGATACTATGAACTATTTAGCCCCGGGCGCTGCCCGGGGTCAGATTCGACCATCATCCTGAAGGAAAAAAAACAATGCCCCGCATAGAGGTCCTTGACGAAAACCTGATCAACATGATCGCCGCCGGCGAGGTCATCGAACGACCCGCAAGCGTCGTCAAGGAACTGCTCGAAAACAGCATCGATGCCGGCGCCTCCAAAATCACCGTCGCCATCGAAGACGGAGGCCGAAAACTCATCGCCGTAACGGACAACGGCTGCGGAATGGACGCCGCCGACCTGGCAGTCGCCTTCAAGCCCCACGCCACCAGCAAAATCAAAACCAGCGGCGACCTGGCCGATATCGCCACCATGGGCTTTCGCGGCGAGGCCCTTGCCAGCATCGCATCGGTCAGCCGCCTCCGCATCGTCAGCAGAACCCGCGACGCCATACAGGCAAACGCCCTCGACATCGATTGCGGTGCCGAACAACCCGTCAAACCCTGTGCCGGCGATTACGGAACCACCGTCGAAATTCGCAATCTTTTCTACAAACTCCCCGCCAGGAGAAAGTTCCTCCGCACCGCCAACACAGAAATGGCCCACATCATCGAACACTTCACGCGAATCGCCCTTGCCCATCGCAGCATCGACATGACGCTCATCCATAACCAGAGGCAAATCCACCGACTGCTCAACAACCAGAGCCTCAAGGACCGCATCGCCCGGTTGCTCAGCCGAAACATCGCAGAAGACCTTCTCGAAACCGAAAGCTCTGAAAAGGACATGCACATCTTTGCCCTTCTGGGCACACCCGCCGTCGCCCGGGGGTCCTCAAAATTCCAGTATGTCTTTCTCAACAGACGCTTCATTCGCGACAGGTTCATCGGCCACGCCGTCAAAGAGGCCTATCGCGGCCTGATCGAACACAACAAATACCCTGTCGTCTTCCTCTTCCTCGAACTGGCGCCCGACACCTACGACGTCAATGTCCACCCGACGAAGATCGAGGTTCGCTTCCAGAACGCAAACCTCGTCCATTCGCAGGTCCTCGCCGTCCTTCGCGAAAAACTCCTCAACACCAACCTCGACACCTTCGCCCGGCTGCCCGTCGGCCCGGTCGACCTGTCGCCCGATGACCGGATGAGTCGCGACGAACAGGCCCGCCGCCAGAGAATCACACAGGCCATGGCCGATTTCTTCAAAACACAAAAGCCCGCTCAAACCGCACAAAAGCAATTTGCCTTTACTCCCGACCGGAAAAGCTCCTCCGCCACCCTGCCAAAGCCGCCCGAACACCTGATACCTCAACCGGCGACACAAGCCCACAACGATACCCCTTTGCACGCCGACTTTCTGCAACTCCACAACAGCTACATCGTTACACAGACCGACGAAGGCTTCGTCATCATCGATCAGCACGCACTCCACGAACGGATTATCTACGAGGATCTCTGCAGAAAGACCGCCGCCGGGCGCCTCGCCTCACAGCGACTGCTCATCCCCGAAACACTTCAAATCGACGACACACAGGCCGACGCAATCGGCGCCCACAGCGAACTCATCTCCAGGCTCGGCATCGAGCTTGCACCCTTCGGTCCCAGGACAATCGCCATCCAGGCCTTTCCCGCAATTCTCGCCGGTGTCTCTCCGGCGGACTTCGTCGGCGACCTGCTCGACAGGCTCACCGACAAAAGCCTCAACCTCGACGCCGAAAGGCTCCTCCACGAACTGCTGGACATGACCGCCTGCAAAGCCGCCATAAAGGCAGGCCAATCCCTCACCAACACGGAGATGGCCCAGTTGCTCGCCGACAAGCAAACCGTCGAACGCGCAAGCCACTGTCCGCACGGCCGACCGACAACCATAAAATTCACACTTACAGAACTCGAAAAGCAATTCAAGAGAACATGAAAATTATCGCAAACAAGTGGTTCTGGCTCGCCGTCTTCGTCCTCTCCTGGACCGTCGCCGGGGTAGCCATGTTCTCTAATGACACCCCCGCCATAATCGAACATGGAGGCCCCCCCCCGCAAAGAATAGTCGCCATGGCCCCCAACCTCACCGAAATACTTTTCGCTCTCGGATGCGCCGACAGCATCGTCGGCGTGACCGAATACAGCAATTATCCGCCTGCCGCCCGACAAAAACCCGTCATGGGAACATTCTGGCAGCCAAACATAGAAGCCGTCGTCGCCGCACGCCCGGACCTGGTCATCGCTCTGGGCTTTAACCAGCAGGCAGGACTGGCCCACCGCCTGTCGCGCCTGAATTTCAACACCCTCACCGTCGGCATCGAAAAAATCCCACAACTCTTCGACGCCATCGAAAAAATAGGGACAGTTACCTATAAAACCGCCGACGCACGCCGCCTGATCGAACGCCTCCGGAACAACCTCGACAATATCTCCCGGCGCGTCGCCGACGGACACCGACCGAAGGTCCTGTATCTCATACAAATCGAGCCCCTCCGCGTTGCCGGCAGGCAGACCTTTATAAACGAACTCATCGAATTAGCCGGCGGCGAAAACGCGATCGGGTCAACCATCAACAAGTACCCCCCCGTCGGCCCTGAACAGGTCATCGCCTCCAACCCCGACGTCATTATTCAACCCGTGATGGACGTGATGGAAGAAGCCGATCTCACCGCCGGCAAACAGCAGTTGATCGAATACTTCGACCGATTCCAGAGCATTACCGCCGTAAGCAGCAACCGAATTTACGTCATCGACGGCGATACTGTCTCGCGTCTCGGCCCGCGAATCGACCAGGCCGCAGAGACCATCGCAAAATGCCTCAGACCCGAACTCTTTGAAGAACCATGATATGACAAAACTCCTGACACCAGGAAACCTGTTGACGCGAATCCTGCTTGCAACCGTGATGCTGGCGGTGGTTATGCTTGCCTGCTCCCTGCTGGGAACCGAGCATATCTCCTTGAAAAAAGCCCTTGCACCCTCGGCCCCGGACGTCGTCAACCCCGATTATGAAATATTCTTTCGCGTCAGACTCCCGCGCATCATCCTCGCCGCCATCGTCGGCGCCGCCTTAGCCTGCAGCGGAGCGGTCCTCCAGGCCCTTTTGCGAAATCCGTTAGCCGATCCCTACATCCTCGGCATCTCCAGCGGCGCCGGACTCGGCGCTATCATCGCCATCACCATCGGATTCAACTGGACGCTTTGGGGACGCTCTCCCATCGCCTTCTTCGCCTTTGTGGGGGCTCTCGCCACAGTAGGGCTCGTCTGGATCGTCGCAAGGCTCACAGGAAAATCACACGTTACACACCTGCTCCTGGCTGGCGTCGTCGTAAACGCCTTTTTCTCGGCGATGATCATGTTTCTAACCTCCATCGCCAACAGTTCCCAGGTCCAACGCACCATCTTCTGGCTCATGGGCAATATCATCGAAGAGGACCCCCTCGTTCTGTGGACCTCCGGCGGTCTTGTTCTGGCCGGCATCTTCGCCCTGTTCTTCATCAGCCCTCAGCTTAACGCCCTGAGCTTCAGCGAAGTTGACGCAAAAGCCATGGGAATCAACACCGCCGCCACCCAGACCGTCGCCTTTGTCCTCGCCGCACTCATCACCGCCGTCGCCGTCAGCCTCAGCGGCCTTGTAGGGTTCGCAGGACTCATCGTCCCCCACGCAGTAAGGCTCGTCTTCGGGCCCGATCACAGGCAGCTCCTGCCGCTTAGCGCCCTCATCGGCGCAATCTTCCTCGTCGCCGCCGACACGCTGGCGCGCATTGTAGTCGCTCCCGCACAACTGCCCGTCGGCGTTGTTACAGCCCTAATCGGTGGACCGTTCTTCCTCGTCTTACTCGTCAGATATTCCAGAAGGATTGACTGGCTGGCAAAATGAACGTTATCGAAGTGAAAAACCTGACCTTCAGTTACACCGACAAGCCGCTCCTGGCTGATCTGACCTTTTCCGTACCGTCCGGCTCATTTGTCGCTATCGCAGGCCCAAACGGCGTCGGAAAGACCACGCTGCTGAATCTGCTCTCGGCTTCTCTCAAGCCCCAATCCGGCTCAGTAATCATCGACGGCAAGGGCATCAGGTCCTTTTCGGCAGCGATGCTCGCCCGGAAAATCGCCGTCGTTCGACAGGAATTCATACCGCCATTCGGCTTTTCCGTTATCCAGACGGTGCTCATGGCCAGAACACCCTACTACAACAGACTCGGCTTTGAGACCCCCGCCGACAAGGAAATCGCCGCCAACGCCCTCAAAGCCACCGATATAGCCGATCTGGCAGAGCGACAACTCGCCCAAATCAGCGGGGGCGAAAGGCAGCGAGTCTTCATAGCCCGCGCCTTGGCCCAGAAAACCCCCATTCTGCTCCTCGACGAGCCAACCAGCTTCCTCGACCTGCGACATCAGGTCAAAATCTACGATCTCCTCAAGAAAATGCAGATTGAAGAGAAAAAAACCGTCATCGCCATCACCCACGACATAAACCTCGCCGCACAATACTGCGACAATGTTCTGCTCCTGGCACAAGGCGCCCGGTATTATCAGGGCACGCCCAACGACGTATTCTCCCCCGAAACAATCGGCAAAGTCTACGGTATCGGCGGCTTCTCAGGCCCAGTGAGGACCCAAAAATTCTTCCTGCCATTGGGCCGATACGCCCGTGATTATCGGGCCACTTGACACACAAGTGCCTGTAAAAAAAGAACTTAGGCGAGAGTATTAGCTGGCAGTTTTTTTTTGCCGTTGCCTATATTTTCGTTCCAAATATCTGCCGAATACCTTATATTACTGGGCTGATTGAACGGTTGCCGAACGTATTATCTCTGTGCAGCAGGGTTCATTGCAGGAAAGGTATTGATTGGTGGCAAAGAAGAGCACAAAAACAGCAAAGAAAAAGAAGTCGCCTCAGAAGAAAGCGACCGGGAAGGTCTCTAAGAAAAAGACCCCAAAGAAGGCTGTAACTAAAAAGAAGAAAGCCGCCGGGAAAACTCCAAAACGAGCCGCCGCCAAAAAGACACAAGGCGCAAGACCAAAAGCCCGAAGGCACCGTAAACTCACGTCCGCCGAGATTGAAGGATACAGGCTATTATTGCTTGAAAAGTGGACTGAACTTCTTGGCGACGTCAACCACATCGAAGAGGAAGCCCTCAGAACGTCAAGGCTTGATGCTGCAGGAGACTTGTCCAGCATGCCCATCCACATGGCCGATCTGGGAACCGACAACTTCGAGCAGGAATTCGCCCTCGGGCTGATGGACAGCGATAGAAAAATCCTCACCGAAATCCGGGATGCGCTGCAGCGGATTGACCAGGGCACATTCGGAATCTGCGAAGGAACCGGAAAACCCATCGCAAAGGCGCGCCTTAATGCCAATCCCTGGGCAAGGTATTGTATCGACTACGCCAGAATGGTAGAAGAAGGCCTCATTCTTGAAGGTGAGAAGATTTCCGAAGACGAAGAAGACGAGGCGCAGGATGGCGACGACAAGGATGCATGACTGACGGCCGCCAGTGAACGACAGCTTTTCCAGAGCCCGTCAAAGACCTGTCCGTTGACGCGTTTTTCAGTCTGCATACGCCGCGGCCGGACAACGATATCTCTTTTGAGCGGCAAGCGTATTATGAGCGTCGAAAATGAAGTCCAAATGTCCAATTTGTAACGCTCCGGCAAAGAAACATACCGGCCCTGCAAACAGACGAATCCCGAACAGATACCTCCCTTTTTGTTCCGAAAGATGCAAGCTGATAGACCTTGGCGCCTGGCTTGATGCACAATACACGATACCGCAATCCCAGGACGCCGAGGAGGCCGATTCTGACAATAATTGAACATTTGCTCGCATGCCGGCGAATACTATCGTTGGAACAAGTCAGATATGCCGGCTGGCTGAATCTCGTCCTCCCGAAGGGCCCAATCGGCACTTTTACGAAGAGTCAATCTGTGGTCGGCCAATGTATTTGACGCAATAACCCGTTATCGGCGCCAATTTTAGTGAAAAAGGCCCCGTCATTTGCCGATAAAAAAAGACTCTGGTTGTACTTTTCGTAAATTGAAAACACGTTCTCAGTAGCGACAAGGCGTTTTGTTCTGGTTGAAACCGTCATCGTCGCAATGTTCACCGCGACGAGGGATGAAAAGCGGTACTATGACGGAAAAGAAACACGTATGGCAGATATGGGATAACCTGGCCTTTGCCAGATCCTTTCACAGCTTCAAGATGGCCCTGGCCCCTGCCAGAATGGTCATCGCGCTGGCTACGGTTCTGCTTATATGCCTCATCGGATGGCTCATGGACGCTACTGCCGTCATCGGCAGGGACCGGACAGAAACAAAAACAACCGCAACCATTGATTTTGGTAGTTCAGTGGACCTGCGGCCCTATGCAAAAAACCCAAAAAACACCCTTGTAGACATCGAGCAATACAGAAAGAGCCAGCGCTTCGGGGGCGTATTCTCCACCCTCTGGCATTTTGGTGCCGCCAGGTTCAACAGTGCAACCGTCTCCTTATTCAGACTGGAAATCACAGACCTGCTCCTCAATATCTGGCTGTGCGCCCTGGCAATTGTCTGGGCCGTCAGGTTTCATCCGGTTTACAGTATCATCTATTTCATTCTCATTGCCGTGGTCGTCTGTATTTCCGGAGGCGCCATCTGTCGAAGCGCCGCTCTCGAATTTGCACGAGGTGAAAAACCCGGCCTCACAGAATCGCTGGGCTTCGGCCTGAAGAAATTCAAAAGCCTCATCACCGCACCCCTCCTTCTGACCGCAATCACCGCAGGCTTTGGCGCCGTCGTCTACCTGACAGGACTGCTCGGAAACATCCGCTACGCCGGCGAACTCTTCATAGCACTGACACTGGCGGCCGCACTCGTCTTCGGACTCTTAACGCTACTGTTCCTTATAGGGTCAATCGCCGGCGCAAATCTCATCTTCCCTGTCATTGCATACGAAGGTTCTGACGGATACGACGCCATCAGCAGGTCCTTTTGCTACGTCTACACGCATCCATGGTGGATGTTCTGCTACACCGCTATAGCAGCGGCTTTCGGTACCGTGTCGTATCTTTTTGTGCGACTATTCGCGTTTGGACTGCTTATCACAACGTATATTCTGATCGATCTCGGAATATTCAATCAACCTGAAGTACCCGGAAAACTTGCAAGAATATGGGCAAGACCCGACTTCTTCAATCTTGTCGGGCAAAACGCAGACCCCGTCGGCTTGACAGAATCCGCCGCAGCCTTTATCATATACATCACCGTGCTGCTTGTGGTGGGGCT
>SDBV01005339.1_pt1 | contig 18170 bp, 16 predicted proteins | sample 2277081 | NCBI WGS metagenome assembly SDBV01 (sample SAMN10402039, study PRJNA504765) | marine sediment metagenome | isolation source: marine sediment core GS10_PC15, 223 cmbsf | place: Arctic Ocean: Southern Knipovich Ridge | collected 2010 | reverse complement strand
GAACTGAGGTTTTCTCCTGCGCCTCCACCTGCGGGCGAAGACAGCATCAGTTTAGGGCGCAGGATGGCAGGCCGTCAATTGGCTGGCCGCCGGGTGGTACGAGGCTCAGGGCTCCGCCCCATCCGCGCCAGCCAAGTCAAGACGGACTCAGACACGACTTCGGGGCCCTCTGTTGCGCAAGCTCAGGCGTCCTCTGCCTGCTACGGCCAGACCATTGGTAACTATTGCGGGCACCGAGCGTCTAACGTGCTGGAGGGTTTCGGCCCAGCAAAACACGCCAAGAGATATGTAGATTATGAAACTCGAGAGGTTCTCCCTTGACCCCGGCACGAGGTCGCCCTGCTGTAGCCCTAACGGCACTGGATCCGGCCGCAATCAGGCGGACGAGGAGCTGCGGCTGAGCGCCTCAAAGGCCATTCTGCGATGAAGTTATCGCAGTCGAAGATATCGCCACGAGGGTGGCCGGTGATTCGCGCCCTTTCATCGGTGAGAGGGCGGATTATCGCTGGTATCGGATTGATGGTGGTGATCCTTGTCGCTGTCGCGGCAGGCTCGGCCTGGCAGGTACTTGAGCACCGTTCGACGACTGCCGCTCTTCAACAGCGCGCCGAGATTACGTTCTTGCTCCTGGACGCGCAGGCGAACGCCGAGTCCGCTGCAACAGCGGTTCAGCGTTACGTCGTCGTCGGGGAGGACGAAGTGATAATCCCCGGGAACGACGCCACCCTGCTTTCTCTGATCGATGAGAACGTGACTACCGTCGTAGATGACCTGTCACAGGCGATCGTGCTGGAAAAGGCGGCTGGGCACGAGGAGGATGTGGCGGTACTCATTGATATCCTGGTCGAGGCCACTGCCCTGGTTCAGGGCTCCAGCCGGATCATCGTGCTTCGGCAGTCGGGCAATGTGGAGGAAGCGGCGGCGGCCTTCGAGGAGATCATCCCGACGTTCCGCGAGTTTGAAAGCAACCTCAACGAAGCGGCGGATACGGAACGCGCGGGGGCGTTGGCGCTGCGAGAAGATGCCGACCGGGCGGCCGCGCTAGCCCTCTGGATTCTGGCGATCTCCGGTGGCCTGGGAGTTGCTCTGGGGTTGATGGCGGCCGTCTTCATCAGCCGCTCCATCCTGAGACCGCTCTCGTCGCTGGAGTCCACGGCCCTGGCCGTGGCAGCCGGTGACTTGGAGGCGCGGGCGCAGTCCACCGGCCCGCGGGAGTTGGCCCAGCTAGGCGCGTCATTCAACACAATGACCGAGTCACTACTTGACGCATCGAAGCGACTCGAGCTGGAAAAGGAGCGCGAGCAGGCATACGCCCAGCTGCGGAAGTATTCTCAGCTTGTGGAGAACAGCAACGACTTTATCGCGATAGCCTCACTTGACGGGAAGATTCAGTTCGTGAACAAGGCGGGGCGAGAGCTCGTCGGGCTTGACGCGAACGAAGACGTCGAATCGAAAATGATTGCAGAATTTCTGACCGAGGAAGGGTTCCAGGCATCGCAAGACATTGAGATTCCGGCCGTACAGACGCACGGCAACTGGTCCGGAGAAACCACGCTTCGCCACTTCCGTACTGGCAGCGCTATCCCGGTCCTCGTCAATTCATTCTTGATCAAAGACTCCGAAACCGGAGCGCCGCTGGGCCTGGCAACGGTACAGCGCGACATCACAGAGCGCAAGCAGGCGGAACGCACAATTCTGGCCGTTCGCGACCGACTACAACTCAGCATCGACCGGATGCCGGTGAGCTACATCGTGTGGGATACGAACGGAAAGGTGACTTACTGGAACCCCGCCGCGGAACGGATCTTTGGCTTCACCTGCGAAGAAGCGGTCGGGAGGATGCTGCTCGAGCTAGTCGTTCCGGAGGAGGTCCGTCCAGTGGTTGCCGAGGTACTGGACAAGCTCGTCGCCGGTGAGGAGGCCTCCTATTCGGAACCCGGGAACAACCTTCGCAAGGACGGAGCCATCATATCCTGCCAGTGGTTCAACACACCGCTGATCGCGGCGACCGGGGAAGTATCCGGAGTGCTCTCAATGGCGCTCGATGTAACGGAGCACCAACAGGCGGAGGAGGCTCTGCGTGAGAGCGAGCGCCTTCTGCTTGAATCACAGAGCGTGGCGCAGGTCGGCAGCTACGTTCTCGACATTCATTCCGGCGTCTGGAAGAGTTCGCCCGTCCTAGACCGCATCTTCGGCATCGGTGAGAATTACGAGCGTTCCGTGGAGAGCTGGCTTGCCCTTGTCCATCCCGACGATCGGCAGTCGATGAACGATCACTTCGCTCATGATGTCGTGGAGGAACATGGTCGCTTCGACAGAGAGTACAGAGTCGTGCGCCATGACGACGGGACTGAACGTTGGGTGCTGGGGCTGGGAGAACTTGAGTTCGACGCCCACGGCCGGCCCCTGAGAATGGTTGGTACGATCCAGGACGTCACCAAGCGCAAGCAGGCGGCGGAGACCATCCGCCACCTCGCCTACCACGACGCGCTCACCGGCCTGCCCAACCGGACGCTGTTCGAGGACCGTCTCACCTTGGCGCTGGCTCAGGTGCGTCGCAAGGAGCAGTTGGTGGCTGTGATGTTCCTCGACCTTGACCGGTTCAAGGTCGTCAACGATACCGTCGGCCATACCTTCGGCGACCAGTTGCTGCGAGATGTCGCCGAACGGCTGACCGGACTTGTGCGTGAAGGCGACACCGTCGCCCGCATGGGAGGGGATGAGTTCACGGTGCTGCTCCCGGAAGTCAGCCAGGCGGGTGAGGCTGTCGAGATCGCGGAACGAATCCTGGAAACTCTCAGGCAACCGTGGAGGATTGACAACCGCGAATATCATGTCACCACCAGCATCGGCATCGCCATATATCCCAGCGACGGAGAGGATGCGGAAAGCTTGATCCGGAACGCGGACACGGCCATGTATCGCGCCAAGGAGCAGGGCAGGGACAACTTCGAGCTCTACACCCCGACCATGAACGCCAAGATCGTCGAGCGGCTGGCGCTGGAGAACAGCCTGCGGCATGGACTGGAGCGAGACGAGTTCGTCGTCCACTACCAGCCCCAGGTGGATATCAGCTCCGGGCGGATCATTGGCACTGAGGCGCTGGTGCGCTGGCAACACCCGGAGCGCGGGTTTGTGTCTCCCATGGAGTTCATACCGGCGGCGGAGGAGACCGGCCTGATCGTGCCTCTTGGCGCCTGGGTCCTGCAGACCGCCTGCGCCCAGAACGTGGCGTGGCAGCAGGCTGGCCATACGCCCATACCGGTGGCCGTGAACCTCTCCGCGCGTCAATTCCAGGAGCGAAACCTGTTGGACGCGGTGACGAAGGTGCTGGAGGAGTCCGGCATGGACCCGCAGTATCTGCAATTTGAGATCACTGAAGGAGTGGCGATGCAGGATGTGGAGTCCACGGCCACCACGCTCCGTGCGCTGCGGGAGATGGGCGTACAGATCGCGATAGACGACTTCGGTACCGGCTACTCCTCCCTCAGCTACCTGAGGAGCTTCCCCGTCAGCGCGCTAAAGATCGACCGTTCCTTCGTGCGAGGCCTGACCGTCAATCCAGAGGACGCCGCGATTACTGCCGCGATTATCGCCATGGCGAAGAGCCTCAAGCTGAAGGTGATCGCCGAGGGCGTTGAAACGGAAGAGCAACTCGCCTTCCTCAAGGAACACGGGTGCGACAAGATGCAGGGCTTCCTCTTCAGCAAGCCGGTTCCAGCCCCCGCTCTTGAGAAGCTGCTCGCAGGCAACAGCCGCCTGCAGGCCCTGGCCCTTAAATCCGGCTAACACCCCAGCGAGCGCAGGTTCCGGCGATGGCTGCCAGCACGTCAGTCGGGTTGCTCGCCCAGCGCCCAGGCGTGCTCGTTGAGCGCCATCAGGCCGCCGGACATCAGCGAGTGGCCACCCAGGAGCACCGGGATCGTCGCGGCCAGCGCCGCGCGGGTGAAGTCGCGGAGGAACGGCTCCGAGATCGCCGCCGCATCTCCCAGGTCGGATAGGAAGCGGTCCTCGCGGCTCGCGGCGACGCGCTTGTGCCCGAGGAGCACGCGAGTGTCGATGAACGCCGCGTCGCCGAGTTCACTCAGCGTCTCGAAGAAGCGGTCAGGGCCGACCGATTCAAGGAAGAAGCCGAGCAGCGAGCGTGCGGCGCCCGTCTCCGCGCGGCCGTCGGCCTCCATGCCGCGCTCCTCGGCTAAGAGGCGCACGCGGCAGGCCGTCTCGCGCTCCAGGTAGGCCCAGGAGTGGCTGCCGACGCGCCCGGCGACGACGATCTGCGATGCCCGGTCCGCAAACAGCGGCAACGCTCGCTCGTACAGGGCCGTGTCCAGAGCAAGGCCGGCGATATGCTCGCGCAATCGCGGCCCCCCTCCGCCCGCCAGCGCGAGGACCAGCAAGTCGCTCGGCGAATCGATGTCCATCTGCGTGGCGACAGTGCGGGGCAACTCCTCCACCGGCAGGCCGGCTTCATTGAAGGCCCTGGCGAGCGCGTTGTCACGTTTGACTCTCTCGACGGCAGCGAGAGCCGGTTCGTTTGCCGGGAACGCGACGAGGTCGGACGAGAAGCTGTTGTTCGTGACGATGACGCCGCGTGCGAGCCGAGACACGACTTCACGGAAGTCGTCCGCGGTGAACAGCGGTACGCTGCCCGCACCAGCGTAGATGACGGAATCGAGTTGACGGCGCCGCACGACGCCGGCGAGGCGTTGTCCGAAGTGGAACGGCTCGGCCGAGGAGTCGACCTCCACGCCTGGCAGGTCAACGGCCAGATCGGGTTGGTCCGTGACGAGGATAATGCGATCTACGCCACCCCGCTCCCCCGTCAGGCTCAAGCCTGACCCTCCGAGGGATGAGGCTTCGGCGAGATCGAGCGCCGCGGCGAGGCAGGCGCCATCGACCGTTCGCTCGGCGGGCGAATCGCCCCTCCCACCGTAAAAGACGACGAGCGCCGGCGACTCCGGCATCGGGTTAGTTGCGGCTGCTGACCGCGTTCGCGATCGGCTCGACGCGGACGCGCGGGTAGAGGATGTCGACCTCGCGGCGGTGGCAGAGTTCGGTGCCGGGCGTCAGGACGGCGGCCGTACCGGCGGCGATGCCCAGGCGCAGGGCGTCCCCAATCGGGTGGCCGCGGCTGAGCGTGAGGACGACGCCGGCAACGAAGGCGTCGCCGGAGCCGACTGCACTGACAGCGCGCACACGAGGCGCGATGCCGCGCCAGATGCTGCCGCGCGAGACGGCGATCGCGCCGTGGCGCCCGCGCGTCGCAAGGACCGTGGGGACGCCGCTGTCGTGCACTTCACAGGCGGCACCGAGTGTCGACTCCTCGTCGTCCAGCGACCGGCCAACCAGGCGCTCGAACTCGCGCCGGTTGCCTTTCACGATCTCCGGGTGCGCCGCGGTGCCTTCGGCCAGCGGGCCGCGGTCGGCGTCGAGCACGGTGTGCACGCCCGCGTCGCTGGCCTCCTGGATGATCTCGTTGTAGCAGTGGCCGGAGAGCGGCGGCGGAATGCTGCCAGCCAACACCAGCCAATCGCCGGGCTTCAGACGCGCTCGAAGGCGGCCACGCAGCTCTTCGACCGCCGCCGGGCTCGTGTCCGGCCCGGGCGCGCTGAGAATCGTCGTCCCGTGGCGGGCCTCGTCGAGGATCGCGATATTCGTGCGTGTCTCACCCTCCGTTTGCACGAAATCGGTCTCGATACCGGCTTTCTCGAGCTCCTCCACGATATAGCGGCCGAGTCCGCCCGGCGCGAAGCCCATCGCGATGCTCTCGCCGCCCAGCTCCCGGACGACGCGCGAAACGTTGATCCCTTTGCCACCCGGGTCGAAGCGGCTGGATTTGACGCGCAGAGTGTCGCCGGCCACGAACTTCTGCAGCACCAGGGTCTGGTCGACAGCCGGGTTCATCGTGACGGTAACGATCATGCCGGTTTCAGGTTTTCCTCCAGGATCAGACCGAAGTCGCCGTCGGCGCGCTGGTAGACCAACGCCAACTGCTCGCGGTCGGCGTCGCGAAAGAGGAAGAATGTGTGGCCCAGCATCTCCATCTGTTCGATCGCCTCGGCCTCCGTCATCGGCTTCATCTCGAAGTGCTTGATGCGCACGACGCGGCCGGCGACGATCTCGGTGTCCGGCGGCAACGGCTCGTCTTCAGGCTCGGACGAACCGGTGTCGGGCAAGCGCTCTTCCTTGCTCACGCGGCGCTGGCTGCGCAGGATCTTACGTTCCTTGAACCGCTTGGCCTGCCTGTCGAGCACGTCGGCGACGGCGTCGACGGCGGTCTCCATATCGTGGTTGCGTTCTTCTGCGCGGAGGTAGCTGCCGTTTGCGTCGATCGTCACCTGCACGACGAAGCGGCCCTCGCCACTTTTGGCCTCGCGACGCACGTCGACGATGGCGTGATCGGCCATCGGCAGGTGCCGCCCGACGCGGGCCAGGTGTTCGGTCGCGTACTCACGGAAGCGATCGCTGATCGTCAGGTGTTGTCCGCGGAAGATGACGTCCATCCAGGCTCCTTCTCTACTACCTCTTCTGCGATCGATTGTATGCCGCTTGTGAATCCCGTCTCAACCGGCCGTTTGGCAGGGTTGTTAAGCTCTCTCGCGCAAACGTGAGACCGTAGACTCGATCTACGCCCGCACTTCTGAGGACGCGCGCGCAGGCATCGAGCGTTGCGCCGGTCGTCATCGTGTCATCAACGAGCAGGACGCAACCGCCGACAGGCGCGCGCCCGGCCGCGAAAGCGTGGCTCATGTTGGCTCGCCGGGCCGCCTCGTCCGGCTGCTCCACCTGGGACGGACCCGCCCGGCGCACGAGCGCCCGCCCGGCGACCGGGACACCGGTGAGGCCGGCGATCTCCCGCGCCAGGAGTGCGGACTGGTTGTAGCCACGACGGCGCCTCCGAGAACCCGCCATCGGCACCGGCACGATCGCCGAGACGCCCGGTCCCCAGTGCAGCAGCAGACCCGCCATCTCTTCGCCCATCAGCGGCGCAACGGCGGAGACACCGCTGTACTTGAGTGCGTGGATCAGGTCCCGCGCCGGGCCGCCATAGGTGCAAACGGAACGGACGGCGGTGAAGGCCGGTTGCTCGCGTCGGCAGTGCTGGCAACGGCTATCGTTGCTCGTCTGCCAGCAGACGCCGCAGCGCGGATGCTCAGCCCGCACCATCCGCTCCGAGCAGTCGCCACAGATGAACCGTCCAAAGGCGCGACAGGAGACACAGCGCGGCGGAAAGACCGCGTCGACAGCGTGTGACCAGATGCGGGAGGCAAACGACCGCTGACGGACGAGCGCCGGGGTCACTTCGCCTCTTCCGGCTCCCGGGTGAGGCCATCGATGAAGTCCATGATCACGTTACGTACCATGCCGCGGTCCTGCAGTCCCACGATCGATCCGTAGACACCGGGGCCTGTGGACTCGCCGCCATTCTTGCGCACGTCGTCGACGGTTTCGCGCAGCGTCGTCAGGAAGTCGTCGACGATGGCAGCGTGGGCGGGCGTCACCATGAAGTGCAGGCTCGGCGGCAGCTGCTGGCGGTCCGGGAACCAGCCGCGCGCGTTGAGCGCCTCGGACAATACGTAGATGTCGAACTCGTCGGAGCCGACGGCGAAGAGGCTGGCGTCCGGGTCGCCGAGGATCTTGAGGCCGGGCGTCGCGCGGACGCCCTCCTGTAGCCCCTTTGTCGCCCCGACGATCTTCTCGGTCAGCCGCATGTAGCCGGCCTCGCCGAGGTAGTTCATGCAGGCCCAGGCCGCGGCGATCGCGCCGCCGGGGCGGCTGCCGGTCATCGTCGGCGAGCCGTAGAGGCCGCCGGGCCAGTCCGTCACCGCGAAAAACTGGTAGCGCCGGTAGGCGGGGTCGCGGTACATGATCGTCGAGGCGCCGCGGGCAGCGTAGCCGTACTTGTGACAGTCCGCCGAGATGGAGCTGACGCCCGGCACTCGGAAGTCCCACGGCCGCACCTTATTGCCCAGCCGCTCCCAGAACGGGAGCAGGAAACCACCGACGCAGGCGTCGACGTGGCAGGGGATGTCGCGCTCGGAGGCCGCGGCGGCGATCTCCGGGATCGGGTCGATCGTGCCGAACGGGAAGTTGGGCGCCGAGCCGACCATGAGGACTGTGTTTGGGGTGATCGCCTCCTGCATCGCCGAAACATCGACGCGCAGGTCGTCGCCCAGAGGAGCGTGGACAGCCTTGACGCCAAGGTACTGCGCCGACTTGTCGAACGCCGGGTGGGCGCTGAGTGGCACCACCATCTCCGGCTCGGTGATCCCCTTCTCCTCGCGGGCCCGGTCGCGGGCCGTCTTCACGGCCATCAGAATGCTCTCCGTGCCGCCGGAGGTCATGTTGCCGATGGCCTCGGGCTCGCCGAGCAGACCCGCGGTCATGGCGACGACCTCGGACTCGAACTTCTTGAGGCTCTTGAAGGCGTCGGGGCCGAGGCCGTTCGTGAAGATCGCCTTGCTGTAGGCGTCGCGGAGGACGTCGGCTACGTCGTCACCGGCGTAGTAGACGAGGCTCCAGATGCGGCCGCCCATCCAGTCGGCGTCTCGGGTTAGGGCGTCGTCGAGTTCGGCGTTGACCTGGTCGCGGGATTTGCCGTCGGGGGGAAGGTTCATGAGCGTCTCCTGGACGAAGATAGCGCCATCCTAACAAGGAACACGGTAACTTGGAACATGGAAGAAGGTCGCGAACCAGAATAGACTGGACGAGCTATGGGTACAGCGAAGGTGCGCCTGTTCGCGCGGCTGGCGGATCTCGCCGGGACTCGCGAGGCGGAAGTGGAGCTGGGCGAGGGCCTGACGGCGGCCGGCGTTTTCGACGTCCTGGTGCAGCGCTATCCTTCGCTCACGGGCTTCGACGCATTCGTTCGGTTCGCCGTGAACTCGGAGTACGTCCCGGCGTCTCACCCGGTGCGCGACGGCGACGAGGTGGCACTGATCCCGCCCGTCAGTGGAGGCTCTCGTGCTCTTTGAGGTGACGGCGGACCAGCTCGACCCCGATCGGGTCGTCGAGCACGTGAGGCGGGACGATGCCGGGGCCGTCGCTCTCTTCTACGGAGTCGTGCGAGACCACAACCGCGACCGCAGGGTGATGCACCTTGAGTACGACGCCTACCCGGAGATGGCGACGAAGGTGATGCGCCAGATCGCGGCGGAGGTGAGGGAACGCTTCGGCGTGGCGGAGATCGCGATCCAGCACCGCACCGGCCGCCTGGAGATCGGGGAGACATCGCTGCTCGTGGCCGTCTCTTCGGTGCACCGCAGCGAGGCGTTCGAGGCGTGCCACGCGCTTGTCGACCGCTTCAAGGAGGCGGTGCCGATCTGGAAGAAGGAAGTCTTCGAGGGCGGCGAAGAGTGGATCGAGGGCGACCTTTCAGCGCCGGACGCCTAGCTCGGCAGGGCGCTGGCAAGAAGTTTGAGCGCCTGCTAGAATAAGCGAATCTGAACTCTTGACACGCCCCGCCCTTTAGCGGAATCATTGGGCATCCTATCTCGGGAGAGGAGTCCGAACATGACTACCGAACCAGCGAAGACGCATACCGAGCCCGTAGAGGACTGGGCAACCGACTACGACATCTTCGACCCGGGATACGTGAAGGACCCCTTCCCCACATGGGACGAACTCCGCGAGAAGTGCCCGGTGGCGCACACCGAACGCTGGGGCGGCTCCTGGATGCCGACCACCTACGAAGACCTGCGCAAGATCGCCGCTGACGTCGAGATATTCTCTTCCCGCAACCCGCTCGTCGCGAACGTCGGCGAGCCGGCGGAGATTGACGCCGAGATGGAGGAACGAGCCGCAGCCGGCGCGCCCCCCATCTCCTCCGACCCGCCGGTCCACACGTGGTCACGCGCTCTTCTCCTGCCGAAGTTCTCGATCAAGGAGGTTGCCGCCTACGAAGAGGGGACTCGGAAGCTCTGCAACTCATTGATCGACGGCTTCGTCGACAAGGGACGTGCCGACGCCGCCGCTGACTACGCGCAGCAGATCCCGTCTCGCGTGATCGCCAGCATGCTCGGCATCCCGCAGGATCGCGCCGGCGAATTCACCGAGTGGGTCCGCGGCTTCCTGGAGTACGGCCTGACGAACGTCGACGTGCGCAGCGGCGCGGCGATGCAGATCCTCTCGTTCCTCAACGAGCAGATGCAGGAGCGCAAGGCTAACCCCGGCGATGACCTGATCAGCTACCTGCTCCAGGCGAAGGCCGACGGTGCGCCCGACCCGATCCCGGAGCCTCACGTGCTCGGCACCTGCTTTCTGCTCCTCGTCGCTGGCATCGACACGACCTGGAGCTCGATCGGCTCGGCGATGTGGCACCTGGCGCAGAACCCCGACGATTGCAAGCACCTGATCGACGAGCCCGAGCTGATCACACCGGCCATCGAAGAGCTGCTCCGTGCCTACTCGCCGGTGACGATGGCGCGTGAGGTGACGAGGGATGCGGAGTACAACGGCTGCCCGATGAAAGAAAACGACAAGATCCTGATGAACTTCCCGGCCGCCAACCGCGACCCGGAGAAGTTCGAGAATCCGGACGAGGTGATTCTGGATCGCGCGATCAACCCGCACATCGCTTTCGGCGTCGGCATCCACCGCTGCGCCGGCTCCAACCTCGCCAGGATGGAGATGCGGGTGGCGATCGAAGAGTGGCTGAAGCGCATCCCGGAGTTCCGCCTGGAGGACCCCGAAGCGGTCACCTGGGCCGGCGGCCAGGTGCGCGGGCCACGCAAGTGCGCGGTGGTGTTCTAGATATGCGAATCAAGGTCGATGCCGAAAAGTGCGAGGGACACAACCGCTGCTTCGTCGTGGCCGCTGAGCTGTTCGAACTCGACGACTCCGGCTACGCCCGCGAGGTCGGCGACGGCAAAGTGCCGGCCGGCCTCGAGGAAAAGGCGCGCCTCGCGGTCACGAACTGCCCGGAGCAGGCGATCTCCATCGACGAAGACGACTAGCTTCCTCCCGCGCTGACGCAGGAGTCACTGTGGTCGCCGCTAGCGAGGCCCGCTGAGACGGCGACCCGCTACAATCGGAGCGTGTCTGAAGAACTGAAGCACGCCGGCGGCGAGAACCTCCGGTACTGCGCCCGCTGCGGCGCCCCTCTCGTCGTCCGCCTGATCGAGACCGAGGACCGGCCGCGCCTAATATGCGACCGCGGCCACATTCATTACGTCAACCCGGTACTGGTCGTCGGCGTCATACCGGAGCGGCGTGGACGCATCCTGCTGCTGCGCCGCGCGATCGAGCCCCGCCTCGGCACGTGGACGTTCCCCGGCGGCTTCATGGAAATCGACGAGACTGTGGAGGAAGCCGCAGCGCGCGAGGCGCACGAAGAGGTCGGCCTGCACGTGCGCGTGCTCGATCTGATCGGCGTCTACACGAAGCCTGGCCCGGCGCCGGGGCCCGGCATCGTCTCGATCGTCTTCCGGGGCACGGTGGCGACGGGCCGCCCCGAGGCCGGGCGCGAGGCGCTTGAGGTGCGCTGGTTCAAACCGGAGAACATCCCCTGGGAAGACCTGGCCTACGAGACGACGGGCTGGGCGCTCAGCGCCTGGATCGAGCACAAGCGCCGCGCCGGCAGTCGCTAGGCGGTCAGCTCGAGGCGCGTGCCGACGGCCGGCGCGACGAACGCCTCCGGCATCGCGGCTGACAGCGCCACCTGCGCGCGCCATCCAGCACAGTGCGCGGGGATGATGTGCGACGGCGCGATCTCCTGCAGCGCGGCGACGGTCGGCGGGATGATCGCCTCGAACAGGACGCCGCTCAGGTGGAAGCCGCCGATGATCGCGCAGACCTTGTCGACGCCCGTCAGCTTCTGGGCGTAGCGGACGATATTCACGATGCCAGCGTGCCCGCAGCCGGTGAGCACGACGAGGCCCTTGCCGCGCACGTTGGCGATGAGCGCCTGGTCATCGAGGATCAACGGGTCCGGCGTCCACTCTTCGCCGCGCAGCGCCTGGTGGATCGGGAAACCCTGCTCGTACTCCGTCGTGCGGTCGACCTCACCCGTAACGAGAAGCGAGCCATCGAGGACGAATGAAGGCCGCTTGTCCTCCGTGATCTCGAACCCCGCGCCCAGCAGCGCCGCGCGGCTGGTCGACGGGATCTCGAACGGCTCGCGTGACGGAATCACGAGGCGGCGGCGGGTCCAGAAGTCCGGGTGGATCACAACCGGCAGGTTCGCCTGGCCACCGATCGCGCCGATGAAGCCTTCCAGGCCGGTCGTGTGATCGAAGTGGCCGTGGCTGAGGACGACCGTCTCGACGTCCTTCGGGGAGAGGTCCATGCGGCGCATGTTCTCGACCATGCCGTCCGGCGTGACGCCAGCATCGTACAGGACAGTGCGCTTGCGTCCGCCCTTCTCCACAGTTACGAGCGCGGAGAAACCGTGCTCGGCGAGCAGCGTATCGAGCGCGAGGCCGCCTTCGAGCGTTGTGGACGGCTGTACGCTCGGTGACGTGAGGCCGGGCAGCAAACGCTTGACCGGCCCTTTTTCGGTCGCGAGAAGGTCGGTCACGTTGTCGATGAGGACGGTCACCGTCAGCGAGTCAAGCGGTTCGAGGTCGAAGGTCGTCACGCCTGCGGAGTCTATGCCAGCGGGCGGCGGAACGTCAAAGGGCGGCGCCGCTCCTTCTCTATTGCGGCAGCACCACCGGCACGCACTTCTTGAGGAAGACCGGAGCGATGCTCAGCACGTCGCCGAGGCTGACGCTTCCGTCAGCGTTCCAGTCGAACCGCTTGTGGCCGTCCGTGGTCGCTGCCTGGAGGAAGAACGGGGAGATCGCCAGGATGTCACCCAGTGTCGCCTTCCTGTCGTCGTTGGTGTCGAAGAGCCAGGCGTCCAGCGGCTCATCGCTCAGCGTGGAACTCAGCGAGCAGGGCTGGCGGGCGTCGATGCCGACGTAGGTCTCCAGCCAGTCGCTGTCGTATCCGGCGTCGCCGACTCCGCCGCCACCCGCGATCGAGACGCCGCCGGCGGAGTCCGTGTCCCAGGAGCCTGAGCCGAGTGTGCTCGTCTTCCCGAGGACCACGTTGAGGTCGGCGTCGGTCGTCCAGGCGTTGTGCTTGATGGCGTTGTCGCCAACTGCGGTATCAAACGCGTCCGTGTCGGAAGCGCAGTAGCCGTCGCCGTCGGCATCGGTGGCGCCGTAGCAGATCGGCACCACGAAGCCCCTCGCTTGCCAGCGGCCGTTGGCCACGGTGCTGTTCAGAGCGAGCGCCGGATAGTTGATGCCGTTGTAGGTGACGTTCACCGTGCCGGCGTCGCAGACGTCGCCCAGGTCGTCGCCCAGCGGGCCACCATCGTTCGAGCGGCCGCCCGTGTATCCGGGCGCCACTCCGAGCGAGAGTTCTGAGTCTGACTGGCCCGGGTTGGAGACCAGCGGGCAGTTGTCTTGAGTGTTGTACCATCCCGCGTCGCTGTACTGGTTGCCGTCGAACGAGCCGGGGTTAGGGTCGCACACGGAGTCAAGCATGTCACCGTCGGGGTTGTTGCCCGTCTCGCGCGGGTCGCCATCGATGTTCACGTCCTTTGGGCAGGTGTCGAGCGCGTTCTCGATGCCGTCGTTGTCCAGGTCGCGCTCGCTGGCCACCCAGGCGAGGTTAAGGTGGGTGCCAGCCGCCGGGTTCGTGGCGCGGGTCACGCCGCCGACCGTCGCGTTGAGAGCCGTCGCCACGCTCGTCGAGCAGAAGGCTGTGATGGGGCTGGGGTTGGGGTTGGCCTGGGTCGGGTCGTACAGCACCGTTTGGCTGGCGTAACCGAGGTTGGCTGTGGCGCGCCCCAGTGGGTTCGGCGGGTAGAACTCGGCTGCCAGCGCGCCGGGCTCGAACGTCACGATGTAGATCGGCGTGGACACGGTGCCGGCGAGCTTGGAGATCCCGCCGTAGACCGCGAGCGGCACCAGCGGCTTGCCGCCACCGGCCGGCCCGTCGGCGTCGAACAGGTCGAGCAGGAACGCGGGGTAGTTCTTGAACGCGATGTTATCGGCGTCTGCGTTGGCGCCCGTGTAAGCCACCGGCGTGCCGCCTCCCACGCCGATGGGGCTCGTGCCCCAGCGCGCGAATCGGTCAGCGGTGCCCTGCGGCTGCGTGTAGGCGATGTTAGTCGAGGCCCGCGGGTCGGCGGGGTTGTCGGGCGTCGGGACCGCGAAGAGGTTGAAGTCGAGAATCCAGTTCAAAATACAGAGGCTGTTGAGCGTGCCGATGTGCAGGTTCATGGAGACCGAGCCGGCGAGGTCCGTCGCCCTCAGACATGCGCCACCTGCCGTGTGAGTGGTGGCCCGGCCGCTGCCGTCGCGGCCAGTATTGCAGGTCTGAGTGATGGTGCCGGCCGGGTCGAACTGGATGAGGCTGTCCCAGTTGATGTTGCCCGGGTGCGGAACGAAGAAGGTGGTGGTCGTCGCGCGCGGTCCACCAGGGGTCGTATCCACCACGCTGACTTGATATGAGCCGTCGAATGAAGTATTGGTGAAAGGATTGCAGGTGGCGTACCCGATCGTCGGGTCGTGGTATGCGTGGTTGACTCCGCACGTATCCCAGGGCTGCACCGTGTAGATTCCTTGACCTCCCAGCGATACTGGGTCAATGCAGTCGTATGACATTATCGACACCGGGATCGACCCGGTGTCATCAACCTCGCAATCATAGAGAACGCTTTCGTCCGCGTTGACGCTCTCATGACGGAGGGAAAAGAGATGTCCCAGTTCGTGTGAGATAGTGGCCTGCCGGGCGTTCGCTGTACCATATGCCCCGGCGTGTTCGAGGTCGCTCATTAACGCCCACCCGTACCATATAGTGCACGTGAGAACACACACGTCGTAAGACGAGTCCCAAAAGACGGCGAGTCCCAGCAGGTCGGGGTCTCCGAGCACCAGATCGTCTACTATGATGTTGACGTCGTAGTCGAGGTCCCAGTCTGGCTGGATCGCGAGGTCCACTGTCGTGTTCTGACCGTTCCAATCGTTGACGGCAGCGTTTAGCGGGTCGATCCAACGCGAACCACAATCTGCAGCCGAACTGCCGCATTCCAGCCAAGGTTGGCTTGTACTCAGGGTCATCCAGGCGGCGTAGTCGCCGCCGCTAACCTGTTGGTACCATCGGTCGTCAAATAGTTTCTTCTGAGGGTGACCCGCGTGCGCCCCAGCCTCGAACGTTGACACAATTGAGAGCCCTGCGAAGAGCATCACCATGAACACCAGCATCGCGAGTACTCGCTTGTTATTGAGCATCGCGTATCTCCTGGGCCGCGCGGTCAGCTCGATGACCGGCTATGGCCGCTACCGCGGGTAGGTGCGCCCACGCCACATCCACCGAGAGACCACCTTCGTAGATCGGGATCTTGGCGTAAGGCGCAGACGAGTATGCCCCATTGGGCTTGACCGTTGCGAAGAACAGATACTGGCGACCAGACGTCAGGGGTGTGTCACCTTCCAGGACAAGACGCGCATCTTGGCCATCGCCAGCGGGCACGATGCCGCCCAGTTGCTCCATTGTGACAGTCTGGCCCGCAACAAGGCCACCGACGAGCGGTTCGTTCACGCGAACCTCAAACACCGACACGGGGAAGCCGGAAGGACCACCCGAAGCCGGCTGATCTGGGGCAGGAGGGCCAAGTGGGGCGGCCGGGCCTAAAGGCTCGCTTCGTTGCCCTGTCTGACGGGTGACGGTCCCGGTGAACACCGCATCACTCGACCCGACGAGTGTCGCGAGGCTTTCAGCATTTGCGACCGACCACCGCGCCGGAACTTCCTGGGTCGTGTACTCTGCGGGCGTTTCGTTGAGCGAAGACGACGAGCCTGAGCACGCCAGAGCAAACAACAGCAGCGCGGCCAGCACCAGTGGAGCGAAGAACGCGGCTTGGCGGTTTCTCACGACCCCCTCCTTTGCCACAAGGCTACAGTCGATTGCCCCACCGTCAGTCAGGCAATACGCCTGTCTGCGTGAAGGGTTTCGCCCCACTGCCACCAGGAGTACAAGCCCCATAACGGTAGAGACGAGGGAGCCATCTCTGTTCCCGTTTCGACGCCCGCCCCTTTTCATAGGCGGCCAGCGGAACGTCAAAGTGCGGCGCCGCTCAGCGGCTGCGCGGACGGCCGCGCTTCGGGCGCTCCGGCGCCTGCTTGGCCCAGAAGTCAAAGCGGCCCATCAGGAGGATCGTGCTCACCTGCGGGTCTGTGAGGCGCGAGGCGAGGCGCGCGTCCAGGTCGCGGACGGTGAGGTTCGTGGTGATGACAGTGGGCAGGCAGGCGTTGTAGCGGTGGTTGAGGAGCTGGAAGAGCTTCTCGTCAGCCCAGGCGGTGCCGCTTTGAGAGCCGAGGTCGTCGAGGATCAGAAGCGGGACGTTGCGCACCTGGTCGAACATCTCGTCAAAGGCGCGAGGGTTGGCGGGGTTGTAGGCGGCCCGCAGCCGGTCCAGCAGGTCCGGCACGACGACGAACATCGCCTGGCGGCCGGCCTCCCGGCAGTAGTTACCGACGGCGGCGGCGAGCCTGGTCTTGCCATGCCCGGTGGCGCCCACGATCACCAGCCAGTCCGCGGGCTCCTCCGCGAACTTCATCGCCTGCCGGTAGGCGTTCTGCACCCCTTTGAGCTCGTCCGAGTCGCTCGCGAGCAGGCGCGAGTCGAACGTCTTGAACGTCATGCTGCGCAGTAGCCGCAGGTCCAGAGAGTCGAGGCCGGCGAGGTCTGAGTCCGCGCCCGACTCAAGGTAGTGCACATGCGACAGGTCGGGATCCGTGAGGCGCGTCTGGATGCGGGCGTCGAAGGCCGCCGGGTCGAGGTTCGTCGTGATGACTGTGGGCATCTGAGCGCTGTAGCGGTGGTTGATCAGCTGGAAGAGCTTCTCCTGCGCCCACGGCGTGGCGCTCTGCACGCCCAGATCGTCGAGTACGAGCACCGGCGCGTTGCGCACCATCTCGAACAGTTCGTCGTAGCTGACCTCGCTGCCGGGCTGGTAGGCCGCCCGCAGGTGGTCGAGCAGGTCGGGCACGACCATGAAGAGCGCCGCCTGCCCGTTCTCGATGCAGCGCCCGGCGATCGCCGCCGAGAGGTGCGTCTTGCCGCAGCCGCTCGGCCCCGTGAGGACGAGCCAGCCGGCCGGCGTCTCGACGAACGCATGCGCCGCCGCGACTGCCCTGGCGAACGTTTCCTGGTGCGCCGGATTCGGGCTGCGGCCGCGCGGGCTCAGCTCCTCGAACGTGAGCCGGGAGAGCGCGCCGAGGCCGCTGTAGCGAAGCAGCCGCGCCGTCTTCTCGTCGTCCCGTTCGTCCTCGGTGCAGACACAGGGCAGCGCCTTGCCGAAGTCAGGATGGCCGAGACGTACGCGCAGGCGGACGTAGCCAGCACCGCCGCAGTGCTCACAGGCGTTTTCGTCTTCCGTCGCGTCAGGAACGGCTCCCGGAGGGGCGTCGCTTGCCCTCTCTGAAACGCCGCTCAAGCCACTCGATTTGAGGATCTCGCTCAGACTTTTCATAGCTCGGCCCTTCCGTCTCCCAGCGCCGCAGAATGCTCGCCACGTAGCGCCAACTCCGCTTGTTCAACTCAACCGCCTCACGCACCGCCTCGCGCACCCATTCGGCCGGGTATCGCTCCTCGGCGTCTTTCAGTTCGTCGGCGATCAACGGCGTGATGCTGCCGATGTTCTCCTCGTAGAGCGTGAAGATGTCCGGAGCGGGCTCGCCCGGCGCCGGCGGCAGAGGCTCCTGCAGGCGGACCTCGGACAGCGTCTCCAGCGCCCGGTAGTTCGACGGGCTGTTGACCGCGTAGACCTCGGTCTCGCCGCTGAGCGCCCGGATCAGCGTGCCGCGCTTCACCGCCAGGGCGAGTCCGCGGCTCAGGGCCTCATGGTCCGTTCCGCCCGCGGTGTTCGCCAGCGCCCGGACGAGCGCGCGGTCGGCGGCCAGCTCTTCGCGGCTGACGTAGTGCAGCCGGCGCTTGTGGAGCTGCGCTGCGAAGAAGAAATACGCCGAAACGACCAGCTCCGCCGCGTCGCTGATCTCCGGCATGACTCGCGAGAAGAAGAGGTTTGGTACCGCCGTCGCCAGGCCCGAGTCCGGAAAACCGGTGAACCCTGCGGAGCCATCTGGGGCAGCCCCGGTCACTCCTGGCCCTCCCATTCTGTCTCTGCCGGCGGCTCGGGTTCGCGCATCAACAGGTCCTCGAAGCGGGCGATC
>SDBV01005338.1_pt1 | contig 18171 bp, 14 predicted proteins | sample 2277081 | NCBI WGS metagenome assembly SDBV01 (sample SAMN10402039, study PRJNA504765) | marine sediment metagenome | isolation source: marine sediment core GS10_PC15, 223 cmbsf | place: Arctic Ocean: Southern Knipovich Ridge | collected 2010 | reverse complement strand
TGTTTGGGCGGTGTAAAGAGTTGGGGATGGATTCGGTTGCGATGACGGATCACGGGAACATGTTCGGGGCGATCGAATTTTATACCGGGGCTATCAAGGCGGGGATCAAGCCGATCATCGGGATCGAGGCTTATATCGCACCGGGGTCGCGGCATGACAAACAAAAGAGTAGCATAAAAGACTCTTCGTCGCATTTGATCCTGCTTGCCGAGAATACGGCGGGATATAAGAATCTGCTGAAACTTTCGAGCATTGGTTTTACCGAGGGGTTCTACTATCGGCCGCGTATCGATAAGGAGATATTGGCTGAGCTTAACGAGGGGATAATCTGTACGAGCGCGTGCATCGGCGGTGAGGTGCCGTCGGCTCTTGCCAAGGGCAATAAAGAGAAGGCGATGGAACTTGCTCAAAGCTATCTGGATATCTTCGGCAGCGACAGGTTTTTCATAGAGATACAAGAACATGACGACCCGGACATACCGGATGTTCGCGGGCAGCTTATCGAATTAGCCAATGAGATGGGGATCGGGTTGGTCGCAACCAACGATGTGCATTTTCTCAATGAAGAGGACCATACTGCTCACGACGCGCTGACCTGCATCAGTACGGGTAAACTGGTGACCGATGAGAACCGCATGAAGTATCCTAAGGACGTTTACCTCAAGAGCAGTGAAGAGATGCGGGAGCTTTTCAGCGATATACCCGAGGCGTGTGATAATACTCTGGCGATCGCCGAGCGGTGCGATATTAAAATAGACCTCAAGAGCCGACACGCCCCTTCGTTTACTCCGGATGATGGGAGCAGCGCAGAGGATTTTCTTACGAAGATCTGCTATGAAGGGGCAAAGAAACGATACGATAAGATCACACCTGAGATCAAACAAAGGATCGACAGGGAACTTGAGGTGATCGAGGGCAAGGGTTTTTCGAGTTACTTCCTTATCGTGTGGGAGCTGTGCAAATGGGCAGCGGAAAACGGTATCCCTGCCGGAGCAAGGGGGAGCGCCGTCGGGACCGTAGTCGGTTATTGCCTGGGAATATGCAACGTCGACCCGATACATTATGACCTGCTTTTCGAGCGGTTCATGGACCCGGAACGAAATGAGATGCCTGATATCGATGTTGATATCTGTCAGGACGGCAGGCCCAGGCTGCTTGAATATGTCCGGGAGAAATACGGCCATATCGCACAGGTCATCACGTTCGGGACGATGAAGGCCAGGGCGGCGATGCGCGATGTATGCCGTGTGATGAATGTGCCGTTAAAAGAGGCGGACAGGCTTGCTAAGCTGATCCCGACGGATCTGAAAATGACATTGGATAAGGCTTTGAAAGTCGAGCCGGAATTCAAGAAGGCTTACGACGAAGATCCGCTAACGCATGAGGTTATCGAGATCGCCAAGAAACTGGAAGGGCTGACAAGGCACGCTTCGGTACATGCCTGTGCGGTGGTTATCGCGGATGAGCCTTTGACGAATTTTCTTCCGCTTTATAAGGCTGCGGGTTCGGACGATCTGATAACGCAGTTCGAGGGGCCTACTGTTGAAAAGGTCGGCTTGCTGAAGATGGACTTTTTGGGGCTTCGGACCCTGAGCGTAATTGAACGTGCGATCCAATTGGCCAAAGAAGTTCAGGGCGTTGATATAGACATCGAAAAAATCGACCTTACGGATGCGAAGGTGCTGTCTGAAATATTCGGAAGCGGAAAGACAAAGGGGATATTCCAGTTTGAATCCGGAGGTATGGCGGACCTGCTGATGAAATTAAGGCCCGACCGGATCGAGGACTTGATCGCGGCGAACGCGCTTTACCGGCCGGGGCCTATGGCGCTTATACCTGATTTTATCGAGCGAAAACACGGGGGCAAGTGGGAAGTACCGCATCCGATCATGCGTGAGATTCTTGAAGAGACTTTCGGGATCATGGTCTATCAGGAACAGGTGATGCGTATCTGCAATCGGCTTGGCGATATTGAGCTGCGAGAGGCGTATGCACTGATCAAGGCTATCGGAAAGAAAAAACGCAAGGCAATCGCAAAAGCTAAGGAGCAGTTCGTGGCTGGGTGTCTTTCCAAAGGTCTTACCGAGGACCAGGGCAATGAGATATTCGATCTCATAGAAAAATTCGCCGGTTACGGTTTCAATAAGAGTCATGCGACGCGGTATTCCGTCATCGCGTATCAGACGGCATATCTGAAAGCGTATTACCCGGTTGAGTTTATGGCCGCCCTTTTGACTTATGAAATGGGCAATACCGACAAGGTCGTCGAGTATATCGCAGAGAGCAGGCAGATGGGTATCGAGGTGCTCAGCCCTGACATCAACGAAAGTTTTGTCGATTTTACGGTGGTTTGCAGCGAAGAGCATGACCGTGAAAAAGACGGGCGTGTGATACGTTTCGGATTAGGGGCGGTTAAGGGCGTCGGCGAAAAAGCGATCGAACAGATAATCGCCGCGCGTCAGAGGGTCGGCAGATTTTCAAGCCTGTATGATTTCTGTGAGAATGTCGATCTTCGGGCGGCGAATAAGCAGGTCATAGAAGCATTGATAAAGGCAGGCGCATTCGACAAGTTAGGCGGCAGCCGGGCACAGATGATAGCGGCCATGGAAAAAGCAATGCAAGCAGGAGCCACCGTGCAGTCAGATATTCAGAAGGGCCAGATGAACTTCTTTGCATCGGCAGGTTTTACCGATGACGCTCCCAAGGATCACGAGACCCTTCCGGATGTTCCGCCGTGGACAGAGATGCAGATGCTTACTTATGAAAAGGAAGTGCTTGGTTTTTATGTCACGAGCAATCCGCTAAGCAGGCACGCCGAAGCGCTTGCGGCTTATTCGTCGGCAAATACGAAGGACCTGGGCAATAAGGGTCAGGATCAGGATATCGTTATCGGCGGTATGGTCACAAAGATACGCAGCATTATAACCAAGAACGGCAGAAACGCCGGAGCCAAGATGGCGGTCTTTGTCCTCGAAGATCTTCAGGGTAATTGCGAAGTTGTGATGTTCCCGAAAGCCCTTGAGAAATTTTCGGACATCCTCGAAGTTGACAGGATACTATTTGTCCGGGGCAAGGTCGACTGTAAAAGGCAAACGCCGAATATCCTCTGTGATGAGCTTGTGGCCATCGAGGATGTGACGGACAAGTTAGCCGCGAAGGTTCGGATACATCTGACAGATGAAGATGTAACGGCAGAGAGGATCGAGAGGATACGAAACCTCTGCGCCGCTCATAAAGGGAAAAGCCCGCTGTTCGTGAGCCTGACGACAAAGAAGGGCATGAGGATATCAACAGCAGCGGACAGGAAACTCAGCGTAAAACCGGATCTCGAATTCTGCAAAAAATTACGGTCGATAGTAGGCACAGGAAAGGTCGAACTTGCAAGACGATAATACCGCCATCGTGAATGACTCGCCCGAACGGACCGAGTTGCCCGGAATAATTGAACTGCTCAAGAGCAGATGGCCGGAGGCGGTTCTGGTCATAGCGTTTCATGCGTGCCTGTTCATGCTTGGCTCGCATATATTCGGAATGTCCGCTTCATTTGACGGCACTAAGGAAAGTGCACCATTTGCATTGCTGCCTGAAGGATGGGCCTTTTTGATCGGCTTTGGAGTCATTGTTTTCCTGATCATATCTGAGATGCTAAGATTGGGATTTCTTCGAACGGTACTGACCGGCGGTTGCAGCCAGAGAGAACCGATAGAACTGCTAAAGACGGGTAGATATTTTTTCTGGCGGATGATACGCTTCAGGATCATTTACGAACTCGCTGTTTTTGCGGTATGGTTTGTACTATTGGCGGTATTCAGTAGTTTTCTGTCTGGCGGCAGTGAACCGGATAAATTGCCGCCATGGATGACCCGTGGCGGACTGTTCCTTGCGTGTAGCATCCTGATGAAGCCGTGGCTGCTAATACCGGCAATAATAATAACAGTTAACTGCAAAGTGAGGGAATCGTTCCAGTCCCTTAAGCAGTACAGGCTGATGGGCAATAACTCGATCATCGCTCTGTTTATGGTATGGATCATCGTGCAGGTTTTTTTTGTTATGCGTCTTGAAGTCGGCAGCAGTGACGGATCCACAGGAGTGCAGTATTTTACAATGGGTATCTGGGCGATAGTCTTGAGTACGCTTAACCTTGCGATAACGCTTGCGGCGGTGCTGCTGGTCGCAAATGCTCTCAAAGAAAAAAACGAACTCGGGGAACTGGAAATTGACGAATAAACAAAAGGGAAGATTTATAGTTTTAGACGGCGGCGACGGCTGTGGCAAGAGTACGCAGTGTAAGATGCTCTCTGATTGGCTTGGCGAGCGAGGCAAGACCGTAAAGACATTCCGCGATCCGGGGACCACCTTCATCGGCGAAAAGATCAGAGAAATTCTGCTGGACCCGGAACACCATGCCATGGGGGTTCGCACGGAGCTGCTGTTATACATGGCGGCAAGGGCCCAGCTTTGGCAGGAGGAAATACGCCCGGCAATAGAAGAAGGCCAATGGGTCGTTATGGACAGATGGGTATCGAGTACCTGTGCCTATCAGGGCAGCGGAGGGTGTTTCGGAACCGCTAAAGTAATTGATGTCGCAAACCACAGTCTTGAGCAGGTCTGGCCGGATATCACGATCATTCTCGACGTGGATCTTGCAACCGCAGCAAAGAGGATGGATCGGGCTCTGGACCGTGTAGAGCAAAAGGGCGGCGAGTACCACGAAAAGGTCCGCCAGGGATTTCTCGAATTAACGAGATCAGCGGATAACATCGCAATCGTCGACGCGACACAAGATATTGAAACTGTGCATAAGGAAATTAAAGAGGTTGTCACAAGCCGCTTTTCGGAATTGAAATGAGTATAAAAGATATATACTGCCAGGACAGGGCTATCAATAAGCTCAAGTCCGCCTTCGGAATCGACAGGCTCGCCCATGCCTATATATTCGCCGGGGCGGGGGGCGTAGGTAAATTCAAGACCGCCAGAGAATGGGCCAAACTTCTTATCTGTAATGACGAAATGAGCAAGGGCCCAGACCCCGACAGTTGCGGCAAGTGCAGATCGTGCATACTCTTCGAAGGCGACGGGCACCCCGACTTTCATCATATTTACAAAGAACTGAAAAAGTTTACGAAAAAAGGGAAAGAGACCGATACCCCCCTCGACCTGCCCAAGAGTGTCATTGATGAATTTATCATCGACAAGATCGCTACGGCGCCTGTAATGGGCGACCATGTCGTCTATGTAATCAGCGAAGCGGAAAAGCTCAATAACTCATCACAAAACACCCTGCTGAAAGTACTTGAAGAGCCCCCTGCCAATTGCGTTATCATACTGCTGTGCAGCCGGGTCGACAAACTTTTGCCAACAACACTTTCCAGGTGCCAGGTGCTGCAATTTGGCCCCATCGACGAACAAATCATCGTTGAACAGCTTATACAAACCGGGGTCGCAAAAAGTGAGGCAACTTATTGGGCGAGGTTCAGCGAGGGCAGTATAGGAACGGCGGCGGCGTGGGCCGGACTGGAGCCCAAGGAAACAAGTTGCTATGCGATAAAAACCGAACTTCTCGGGCGAATTTGTAAATATGAGCTCGGTGAATCCCTTGATCTTGCCGAATGGGTGGTCACGGCGGCCAAACAAATAAGTGCCGCCTGGTCCGAAATAGAAACCGATACCAGCAAAAAGGATATTACAAGAAGAGCCCAAAAAGGGCTTTTACAGATGATAACGGCTATCTTCACTGATGTGATGAGATCGAGTCTCGACCCTGATGCGATATTGATAAACAGCGATCAGGCAAAGCTTATCGAAAAGCTGCAACAGCGATTTGACCCTGAAAACGCCGCTGAGCAGGTCGATAAAATAGCTGAAAAAATGCGTTGGGTCGATGCAAGCGTAAATGAAAAACTGATTTTTGATGAACTATTGCTAAGTCTCGCTAATTGCGGTATATTAATGGGTTCTGTATAAAACGAGGCGATTTTGACGACGGCAAAGCTAAAAACAATTTTATAAACAATACCATAAAGGTTTACAAATATAATGACACAGCAGGAAACAGCGGCACCGAAAGGCCAAAAAGAAAAAAACACGGTACTGGTCCGATACGGAAAAATGGGCGGACTCGGCTGGTTTACCCATAAGGAAAAGCAAATCTTAAAAACCGCCACACGCGTAGTCATCAAGACCGAACGCGGACTGGAATTGGGTGATATTGTCGGCCCGCACTGCTACAAAGGCGGACACTTCCGGTGCGACCGCAAAGAATTAGAGAAGTATTATGAGAACCGGTCCAGAGATTATCCTCTGGCACCGGGCGGCACTGTCGTCCGATACGCCACAAAAGACGACCTGATGGAAGAAAGACACCTGGAAACTTCCGCTAAAGAGGAACTGAAATGCTGCCAGCGGTTTGCCGACGAGATGGGCCTTCCTATGAAGATCGTCGAAAGTGAGCATGTCTTTGGCGGCGAGCGGATAATCATGTATTTCACCAGTGCCGGAAGGGTTGATTTCAGGGATCTGGTCAAGAATCTTGCCCGGGAATACCAGACCCGGATCGAACTGCGGCAGATCGGCGCTCGTGACGAGGCCAGACTCATCAGCGATTATGAAAGCTGCGGTCAGGAATGCTGCTGCAGGCGTTTTCTTAAAATACTATCGCCGGTTAACATGAGGATGGCCAAGATACAAAAGGCCACGCTTGATCCGTCAAAAATATCTGGCCACTGCGGGCGTTTGAAATGCTGCCTGAGATATGAAGATGAAACTTACAAGGAGTTGAGAGCCAATCTACCGAAGAAAAACACATGGGTCGAAACGAAAACCAGCAAAGGCAGAGTCGTTGATACACATATCATGACGCAACTTGTCGTAGTTGAATATCAGACCGGCAAAAGGGAGGCAGTGCCGGTTGATGAAACCAAACCTACCGATAAGCCCGAGGTAAGACCTGCCGAACGAGAACCTGAAAAGCCGAAACCGGAACCGGTAATTGAGCCTGAAAAACCGGCCATCGCTGTCGAAGAAAAGGTCGCAGAAGAACAAGACATCGCCGAAGAAACCAGTGAGGTTGTCGCAGAAAATACCACAGAAGAAAAACAGCCCGCTGCCGCGGATGGTAAAACCGAAGATGGTCAAGACCCGCCCGCCAAAAAGAAGAGAAGGCGACGGGGTAAAAACTGGCGAAACCGCAAGAAAGCGGAACAAAACGATAACAACAAAGCACAGCAGTAAGCATTTTTAACAGAGGAAAAGTAAATGGGACGCAAGATCGTTGTTACATCAGCACTGCCCTACGCCAATGGCGCTATCCATATCGGCCACATGGTCGAATATCTTCAAACGGATATATGGGTTAGATTTCAGAAGCTCATTGGCAATGAGTGCCTTTATTTCTGCGCCGACGACACACACGGCACCCCCGTAATGATCCGGGCAAGGGACGAAGGTATCACACCGGAAAAGCTTATCGAACGCGTTCACGCAGAGCACATAAGAGATTTCGACGGGTTCAAAGTCGAATTTGACAATTACTACTCCACGCACTCCGAGGAGAACCGCCAGTTCAGCGAGCTGCTTTACAACTGCGCCGTGGAAAACGATTCCATCTCCAAACGCAACGTCGAGCAGGCTTATTGCGAGCATTGCAATATGTGGCTGCCGGACCGCTATGTCCGGGGAACCTGCCCGCGATGCAAAGCCGAAGATCAGTATGGCGATTCATGTGACGCATGTAGTGGCACGCACCACCCGACCGATCTGATAAACCCGGCATGTGCCCAATGCGGTAACCCGCCCGTCCGGCGAAAAAGTTTGCATTACTTTTTCAAATTAGGCGATTACGGTGACCGGCTCAAAGAACTCATTGAGGGCGGATACACCCAGACGTCGGTTCTTAACAAACTGGACGAATGGTTCAAGACCGGGCTAAAGGACTGGGACATTTCGCGTGACGGACCGTACTTCGGCTTTAAGATCCCAGGCGAGGAGGACAAATTCTTTTATGTCTGGCTTGATGCGCCTATCGGATACATGGCATCCTGCAAAAACTATTGCGACAAAAACGGCCTCGACTTCGATAAGGTCTGGAACAGTGACGAGTACGAGCTTTACCATTTTATCGGTAAGGACATTATGTATTTCCACGCTCTGTTCTGGCCGGCGATGTTGATGAGCGCAAAGTTCAAAGTAGCCGATAAACTCTTCGTGCATGGTTTTCTCACTGTCAACGGACAAAAGATGAGCAAGAGCAAGGGTACGTTCATAAAAGCCGAGACCTATCTCAAGCATCTCGACCGGGAGTATTTGCGATATTATTACGCAAGCAAACTCAGTGCAGGCATCGACGATATTGATCTTAACTTTGATGATTTTATCGCCAAGGTCAACTCGGATCTCGTCGGTAAATTAGCCAATCTCGCCTCCAGGAGCGGACCGATGCTAACGAAAAAACTGGATGGTTTACTGAGCAAACCTGACGACGAGGGCAACGAGCTTATCGCAAAATTGCAGAATGCTAAGGATGAGATCGTCGCTAACTTTGAAAGTCTCAACTATGCCCATGCCATCCGGATCATTTCCGCTCTCGCTGACGAAACGAACAGATACGTCGATACCAAGCAGCCATGGGTGACGATCAAGACCGATCCGGACCGGACCAGGCAGACACTTACCACAGTGATAAACGCCGTCAAGACACTCACAATTTATTTGAAGGCGGTACTTCCGGACTACGCCGGCAAGATCGAGCAGTTCCTGAATGTCGAACCTTTGAGTTTTGCCGATGTCGAAACGGTGCTTGAAGATCACAAGATAAATAAATTTGTAAGATTAGTTGAAAGAGTAGATAAGGATAAGGTTGACGCAATGATAGAAGAAAGCAAGGACCAGACCGCGGGCGGGCCAGTAGAAGAGCAGGTCGTTTTGGATGAGCCGATCGAAGCTGAATGTACGATAGAAGACGTGATGAAGGTTGATCTGAGGATCGCTAAGGTCGAGATCGCCGAAGCCGTCGAAGGAGCGGATAAGCTGCTCCGATTGCAACTGGATATCGGAGGGTTGAAGAAAAATGTCTTTGCCGGAATAGCCAAAGCATACGACCCAGCCGACCTGGTAGGTAAAACCGTCATCTGCGTAGCAAACCTCAAACCGCGTAAAATGCGTTTCGGCCTTTCCGAGGGAATGATACTTGCCGCAGGCGCTGGCGGCAACGAACTGTACATGCTGACCGCCGATGAAGGCGCAAAGCCCGGCTTACGAGTACATTAGATAAGTGTTCTTATAATGGTCAAGAAATCAATCGAACAAGTAGCTCTTGAAGACGGCAGGTACGATGCCAAAGCCCTGATGTTCGTCCACGAAGGATTGGGCAGAACGATCCAGGAGATACGTTCGGGTCAGATCAACGATTCCGAGCAGCGTCATATCTCCGGCAGCGAATTGTCGAAGGGCTTGGCTTCGCTTGCGATAGAGCAATGGGGCAGGCTTGCAAGGACCGTGTTTAACAAGTGGTCGGTAAGGACCACCCGCGATTTCGGCGAGATCGTGTATTTGATGATAGCCAACAACTGGATGAGCGGCCAGGAAAACGATGCAATTGAAGATTTTGACGATGTCTTCGACTTTGAAGAAATGTTCGAGAAGAACTTTATCTTCGATATAAAATCAAAACTTTAACTGTCATTCGCACAGAAACTTTTCAATCATCTTTTTGAAGTACTCTCTGCCGGTCTCGAGGTCTGCGATCTCAACGTACTCATCGGGCTGATGGCAAATGGACGGTTTTCCAGGGCCGAATATAACGATCGGAGCGTTAAGCTGAACCAGGAAAGGGCCGTCCGTCGTATAGCCGACCGCTGATGTTTTGGCGATATCCCCAGCCAGACAGATATTTTTTATAAACTCAGAGTTGGCATCACCTTCGAGGGCTTCAGCGGTTCGCAATACTTTTATATCGGCATGAAACTCGGGATCCTGTTCTTTAAGCTCCTTGCAAATGCTCTTGACTTGGCCGGTAATATCGGCTTGCAACTGGCCGGGCACGGTCCTTATATCAACGGTGACCGAGCAACTGTCCGGCACAACATTAGCAGCTTTGCCGCCGTGAATTACATTTATACTCACGGAAGGGGAGCCGAGCTGTGGATGAGCGGTAAAGGCCGGTTGAAAATCTTCAAGACGGTTGAGCAGCTTTACCATCTTGCTCAAAGCGTTTACGCCGAGATGGGGCATGGAACTGTGAGCGGTCTTGCCAGCGGTAGTGATCTCAAGCCAGAGTATACCGCGATGGGCGATGACCACCTTAAAATCGGTAGGTTCCGGGACGATTATCCCGGCTATGGACGGCCCCTGCTGCTGAAATTCTTTGATAAAACGTTTTATACCACAACTGTCGGTTTCCTCGCCTGCCGTAGCGGCGAAAATAATATCACCCTTCAGTTCTACTCCGCTTTGCACACAGTCAACTATAGCGACGGCAGCGGCGACCATTGGCCCTTTCATGTCCGTAGACCCCCTGCCGTAAATCCTGCCGTCGATTTCGGCTGGGGTAAAGGGGTCGGTCGACCATGGCGAATCGCCTGGCGGAACAACATCCAGATGGCTTGCAAAGAGCAATGCGGGTTTTTCACCGCTGCTTTTTAAGTGTGCCAGACAGTTGGCCCTGGTTACGCCGTCTTCATCGTCCCATGTGTCAACGCGGCAATCAAAACCGTAATCAGTGAAATACTCCGCTAACAGGTTCGCAGAGGCAAGCTCCCCGACATCGACAGTTGACCGGGCCTGGATAAGTTTTTTTAGTAATTCTTTCATGATAGGGGCGATTATAGCACCAAATGGCCGAAGATGAAAAAAAACAAAAGATTTTTGTTGCAGATTTTTTTTTGTAAGCGATAATAAGGGATTAATCGGTTTGCAAGGCCAGAAATATTGATAAGGGAGCGTAAATGGGACCAGTACTGCATTCGTTGAGCAAGCTGCAAAGCATCGAAAACCGCCTTCGGGCCGCAAAAAACAAACTCACAAGATGCAGAAGGACCGTCATCTTTCAGGAAAATCAACTGCGAAACCTTCAAAATACCCTTGAGGCAAAGCGGGAAGAGATCAAACTGACCAAGGTTCAGTCCGACAGGCTTGAGTTGGAGCTTAAGGGAAGAGATGAACATATCGCAAAATACAGGGCAGCCCTTAATCTGGCAAAAACCAATAAAGAATATGCGGCTATATTGACAGAACTTAATACCTCAAAAGCCGACAATTCCAAGATCGAAACACAGGCACTCGACCTGCTCAAGAACATAGAAACCGATGAAGCCGACTGCGGAGAGATACAGGGGCAGATCGACGAACAAAAAAGTAAACTCGAGCAGGTTCGTAAGGAAACAGAAGAAAAAGCAACTCTCTACGAAGAGGAGATCGCCGACATTCAAGCCGAGTGGGATAATGCCGCCAAAGATGTCCCTGCGGATGCACTGCAAATCTTCAACCGCACCGCCGACACTTATGACGGTGAGGCACTTGCAAATGTCGAACTTCAGGATGAAAAACGCGGCACTTACAGTTGCGGCGGATGCTTTATGTCACTGACCGCAGAGTCGGTCAACCAACTGATGTCAAAAGATGATATCATCAGGTGCGGAAGTTGTTCGAGGATACTCGTGCTAAAGGACAAAGAGGTTTCCTGAACAATTCTGACAAGGACTTGAATGTGACCGATCGCATAACCATTTACACTGATGGGGGAAGCAGAGGTAATCCCGGACCGGGCGGTGCAGCCTATATCCTCAAAGATAAACACGGCAACGTCGTAGGGGGCAGGGGTTGCTACCTGAAGAAAACCACAAACAATATCGCAGAGTACACCGCCTTACTTGGCAGCTTGAAGGCGGCGGCGGAAATGGGCCTGGATAACATTTCAATTTACAGCGACAGCGAACTGATGGTAAAGCAGATCAACGGCCAGTACAAAGTCAAGAACAGTAATCTAAAAAAACTTTACTCCCAGTGCATGGAACTTTTGTCCGGTATTAAAAGCTGGCAGATAAACCATGTCAGACGCGAGAAGAACGAAGAAGCCGACGCACTTGCCAACCGGGCCATGGATATAAAAGGCAATGTCGAAGCGATAATAAAGGCATCGGTGAAACCAGCGGCAACTCATAAAAAACTTCGCCTTGGCGTCATGCTCAGCGGCGGCGGAACGACAATGGTAAATATCCAAACATGTATCGATGACGGAACGCTTAACGCCGAGATCGCTGTGGTGATCAGCTCGCGGTCAAACGTCAAAGGCGTTGAACGGGCAAGGCAGATCGGTATCGAACCCGTGATCTTCCGAAAGAAAGATCATCCAGACGTCAATGATCTCAGCAACCGTATCGCTGAAGAATTAGATAAAGCAAAGGTCGATCTGGTCATCCAGGCCGGATGGCTTTGCCTGTGGCATATTCCGAAGCAATACGAAAACCGTGTAATGAATATTCACCCGGCGCTTTTGCCGAGTTTCGGCGGTCAGGGCATGTGGGGACATCATGTTCACGAAGCGGTGCTTAAAAGCGGCTGTAAGGTAAGCGGCTGTACGGTCCACTTCTGCACAAACGAATATGACAAGGGACCCGTGATCGTCCAGCGATCCTGCGAGGTAAAGGATGATGACGACGCCGATTCGTTAGCGGCAAGGGTCTTCGAACAGGAATGCATCGCCTACCCGGAAGCAATACGACTTTTCGCTGAAGGCAAACTGGCAAAGAACAATAGCTAAGCATGATCGTGTGGCACCTTCAAGCGAAGCTTGTGGGTGCTAGGTCTTTGGAGACAAGCATGGAGATAAGCGAAAATGTTTTTCGTAAGCGATGTGTAAGGCTTAATATTCCCGGTCATGCCCATGCTCTGACGTTCAGTTGTTACAGAAGATATCCCTTGCTGATGGATAGAATCGTAAGCGGTTTTCTCGAAACCGCTATCTCAAATGCAATGGCTAAGCACAATTTCAGTGTGTGGGCCTTTGTGTTCATGCCAGAGCATGTGCATTTATTGATAAAGCCCGATCAGAAAGTCTATGATATCTCAGCTATTAAGAAGAGTATCTGCCAGAGTTCGTCTCGCAGATCTATCAATCATTACAAATCCAGCGCGCCTGAAATGATCGATTTGTTATGCACCATCCAAAAGCACCAGAGATAGGTTCTGGCAGGATGGCGGGGGCTATGACAAAAATATTTTCAGCAGAAATGCTGCCATGAATTTCGTTGATTACATTCATCAGAATCCGGTTAAGAGAAAACTCGTGGAAAAGGCGAGTCGGTGGTATTATTCGAGCTACAACTATTGGCACGAAAGACAGAATGTGCCGCTGGACATTGACCTGAAAGATTTTCCGAGGTAGTAAGGTTTAGCACCCACAAGCTTCGCTTGAAGGTGCCACACAATTACACTCAGCTATGCAACAGAAAACAATAAAAATCGTCTGTTTTTTCAACAACAGTACTCTATTTACAAAAAAAGGACGCAAGCTAAATTTTAACCTGCGTCCTTTGTTATCTTCTTGACCTGAAGGTTATTCAGTTTCTGCGTGAATGATGGCCTCTTCTTCTTTGAAAACCTTCTTCGATTTTATGCCCTTAAAGTTAAGGCTGTCCTCGTCCTTGACGTCGATCTTGATAACGTTCTTGTCCTTAAATTCGCCCCTGAGAAGGCTCTCAGAAAGTGGGTCTTCAACGTAGTTCTCGATCGCACGACGCAGCGGTCTTGCACCGAATTCAGGATTGTAACCTTTATCAATGAGGAATTCCTTCGCGGCATCATTAATATCAAGGTGCAATCCGTGTTCGATAAGACGCTTGAAGACCTTGTTAAGTTCATACTCGACAATTATTGCAAGGTCATCCCTTGTCAGGGCTCTAAAGACGATTTGCGCATCGAGACGGTTGAGAAACTCCGGCCTGAAGTAATGTTCTACTTCCTTGTCGAGCATCTCTTTCATTTTTTCGTAGTTGGATTCCTCGGTACGTTTTCCAAAGCCAAATCCGCCCTGGTTGCGTATCAGATCGGCGCCGATATTACTTGTCATAATAAGGATCACATTTCTAAAATCGATATGGCGTCCGAAACTGTCTGTCAGCCGGCCTTCTTCCATGATCTGCAAAAGCATATTCGAGACATCCGAATGTGCCTTCTCGATCTCATCAAGCAACAGAACCGCATAGGGCCTTCGCCGGATGCGCTCTGTAAGCTGACCGCCCTCTTCGTACCCGACATATCCGGGAGGGGCACCGACAAGCCTGCTCACATTGTGCTTTTCCATGTACTCGCTCATGTCGATCTGTATGAGTGCATCGGCATCGCCGAACATAAATTCCGCCAGAGCCCTTGCAAGCAGCGTCTTACCGACACCGCTGGGGCCAATGAAAATGAAACTTCCCATCGGACGGTTGGGATCCTTAAGACCGGAACGGCTTCTTCTGACCGCCTTGGAAATAGCAGTAATGGCATCATCCTGGGAAACAACCGTTTTGTGAAGTTCGTTTTCAAGCTCAAGGAGCCGCTGGGCCTCCTTTTTCTCAAGTCGTGTAAGAGGAACACCGGTCATCTTGCTTACCACCTCGGCGATGACCTCAACGTCAACCTCACCGGCGGTTTCTTTGCTCTTTTCACTCCACTGTCGCTTGACCTCGGCTTTTTCGTCGAGTAACTGCTGGGCCTGATCCCTCAGAGCTGCGGCTCGTTCGTAATCTGCCGCTCTTACCGCCTCATCCTTTTCACCCTGAAGTTGTTCGATCCTGGTTTCAATATCCGCAAGGTCCGGCGGCGGGGTCATATTCTTGAGTCTGACCCTTGCACCGGCTTCGTCGATAACATCGATAGCCTTATCCGGCAAACACCTGCCGCTGATGTACCGAACGGAAAGTTCGACAGCCTGGTACAATGCGTCATCTGTAAAGCGAACCTTGTGATGATCCTCATAGCGATCGCGCAAGCCTTTCAGTATTTCCACAGTCTCTTCTTTCGTAGGAGGCTCAACCGGTATGGTCTGGAAACGTCTTTCCAGCGCCGCGTCCTTCTCGATATATTTTCTATACTCATCAAATGTCGTCGCGCCTATACACTGAACCTCACCTCGCGCAAGTGCCGGTTTCAAGACGTTGGAAGCATCGATAGCACCCTCGGCTCCGCCTGCTCCGACAAGAGTATGCAACTCATCAATGAAAAGTATTACGTTTCCGGCACGCCTTACTTCATTGATAACCGCTTTTATGCGTTCTTCAAACTGTCCGCGATACTTGGTACCTGCGACCATCATTGCAAGGTCAAGAACAACCATGCGTTTATCCTTGAGTATCTCGGGCACCTCATTACCGACTATCTTTTGAGACATGCCTTCGACGATAGCCGTCTTGCCTACACCTGCCTCACCGAGCAGAACAGGATTGTTCTTGGTCCGACGGCACAGTATCTGAATAAGACGTTCTATCTCGTCCAGTCTGCCGATCACCGGATCAAGTTTGTCATTGGCCGCTAATTCCGTAAGATCCCTTCCGAAACTGTCCAGAGCCGGTGTTTTGCTTTTCTGTTTCTGAGCAGTGGTGCCAGGGCCCATCTTCATCCCCATACTCTGGTACGAACTATCAACACCTGCACCCAGAAGATTCAGCACTTCTTGACGGACATCTTCGAGTTTCAGCCCGAGGTTCATCAGCACCTGCGCCGCGACACCTTCGGTTTCTCTCAACAAGCCCAAAAGAATATGTTCCGTTCCGACATAATTATGGTTCAGGGCACGCGCCTCTTCGATGGCGTATTCTATAACCTTTTTGGCACGCGGAGTCTGCGGAAGCTTACCCATCGTGACCATATCGGGGCCGCTCTTTACAAGCTTTTCAATTTCCAATCGCAACTTTTTGATATCGACATCGAGGTTTTTTAAAACATTGGCCCCGACGCCGCTGCCTTCCTTAACAAGGCCAAGCAGAATGTGTTCAGTTCCGATGTATTCATGGTTAAAACGCTGGGCCTCCTGGTTAGCCAGTGCCATAACTTTCCGAGCTCGATCAGTGAAACGTTCAAACATGGGTACATGATCCTTTCCTATAGCTTACCACTATATATAACACACCCCCTTCCAGAAACTCACTCTGGAAACAGGAACTTCATCCCTATTCTACACACATTCTACCACAGTAACCCGTACTGTCAAACCCTTGTGATGGATTCTCCGGTAAAATTGACATATCCACCTCGTGTGATATGCTCAAAACACCCATCTTGTTCAGATTGCAACCACAGCCAAGATGCGCATATAAGCATTTCATAACACATTCTTCGGCACAAAACGGGCCAATATTTATTAATATCTCTGTATTTTTCGGTTATGGGGGTGATTTTTTGCGGATTATGGGACTTTGAGGTGAATAAAAAGGGATACACTTCACGGAGAATATCCCTGTAAAAATTGTCATCTAAACTGACTTATTTTCTAACAACGCGTAAGAAATATATCAATTTGATATTACTTGCCCTTATCCTCGAGTAATTTTCTCAGATAATTATTTTCCCGACGTGTTGCTTCCAGATCAAAGAGCATATACTTGATACTGACTCTAAGATAATCAAGCGATTCCTGCAGGCTGCTGACACTCTTTTTGAGCTTTTTGTGGCAGTCCTGAGTATGCTTGGCAAGTATCATCAGCTTTTTCTGGTTCGGCGTCGGTATCGAGCCGATCTCACTAACAAGTTCATTTAATTTTTTTTCAAACAGCATCTCATCCATAGTTTGCCCTCTTCCTCTCTTGACTCTTCACTCTATTGTTTGCACGGACCGCGGGCGATCCGAAACCTCACACCGTTATATACCGCAAACAATATGCCAATGTTGCTAAAGTGCGGGTTTGGGCCTTATGTGAACAAAATAACCGCCACAGAAAAGCCTTAAGGCCCGATAATATTACAGAGCCCTGTTAAAACAGTCCTGCCGATAAAAACGGCACGTTTACTTATCCCATCATTAAGCGGAATTGCAATATCTCACATACAGCTAAATGGCTCCCAGCAACAAAGTTAGACGCACGTTGCTTTTTGTAAACACATGGGAAGACAACAACTAACCGCAATGGCATCTAACACCCCCACCAGACCATATTGCAACAAAAAACCCTACATTTAACCTGAATTCCCCTTGACTTTCCGCCCCCAGCCGCTAAGCCCTGCTCGACGTTTTACGGTTAAAACAGGAATTGTCTTTTCTTTGACTATCAGATCTCGCCCACCGGGCAGATAGCGATACAAGTTCCGCAGCAGCCGTATGAAGCACATGCAAACGGGTTTTTTCCGCCTTTGTCGTCAATCGCTCCTATCGGGCAATTCTTAACGCACAGTTCACATCGGGTGCAAAGCTCTTTCGACATTGGTTTTCCCGCTGACAAAGCACAGTCGGTTATGATGCTCGTAACAAAGATCCTCGGGCCAAACTCGGGCGTAATAATGCTCAGATTAAGCCCCAGCGTACCCATACCGGCCAGGTACATCGCCGGCATGTGGTAGAAAGGCGCCGTCCTGAAACGGGAATTTTGCTTGCACACAGGCAGGCAAAGGGACTTGCAGCCGCGCTTGCGAAGATACTTTGTGATCTTGTAACCCATCAGAGCAAGCTCTCGCTCGATAAGATTATTTTCTTCGGACAGGAAGAACCGCTCGGCGCCCTGCGGCACTGAAGCCGGGCTTGATATCTGCTCAGTCGCCTGGGACCGAAGTCCCGACAACTCAGGACAAAGCACAGTAGCTATCGTCCCCGGCTCAAAAGGCAAACCGATAATAATAACAGACCTGGCGTTTTCAATGAACTTTGTGGGCTGCGGCTTATCGGAGAATTGCTCTGCATAATCCTTCACAGATGCGACACCGTACAGCTCGGCACCTAACGATACAGCATACTTGCGCAAATCAGCATCGATCTGCTTTGATCTGTCAAAAAAAATATTTCTCATTTAGTCCACATTTCCCAGATAAACTCTTGAACAGTTTAAATTTCTCCGCATGACATCAATGATTCTACAAAATTCAACTTGTACCGTCAAGAACTGACATTTCCCATTTAACGATTAAATAAAATCCCCCTTTTCGCCCCCCGCAACCCACGTTTTCCCGTCCAAACCCGCCTTTTCCCGCCCAATCGGACATTTCGCC
>SDBV01005337.1_pt1 | contig 18172 bp, 33 predicted proteins | sample 2277081 | NCBI WGS metagenome assembly SDBV01 (sample SAMN10402039, study PRJNA504765) | marine sediment metagenome | isolation source: marine sediment core GS10_PC15, 223 cmbsf | place: Arctic Ocean: Southern Knipovich Ridge | collected 2010 | reverse complement strand
CTTGCCGCGTCTTTGGTAAACCATGCTTCCTTCGGCAAGGTAATATCCAATGGCAAAACCAAAATCCTCGGTAAATTCAATTTTCTTTCCAGACGCCGCAGAAATTGAGCCGCCATTCTGTGGACGTTTAGGGGTCTTTGGGAGACGGCCCGATTTGATTGTATGAGTGATCTCCCGAATCGGCATTACGAGAAGATCGTCTTTTTTCAGAGTCCCCGATTTTACAAGACCTCTCGCGGTGCAAATTTTATGATCTTCCGTACAAAGAAATGGGATACCGAGCCAGGGTGAAATTTCCAGCATATCGCCCTTAGTATTTGGCTGGCCAATGTTTGCAATGACAGAAGCAGCCGTTCCGGTATGGGTAACAATCTTTTCCCCAATCTCAATATCTTCAATCGGCTTAACTTTTCCATGCTCCACAAGAACAAGGGTTCCAGGTGCAAGACAAGCATGAACCAGATTGATTCCGCTGGATCGTCCAAGTGTTCCTGCGGCTCGACTTTTCTTCACGCCAGCCGACATGAACCGGATGTTGGAGCCGTTATCCAATTTGAGCATGTTGCGGTTGCAACTGATTTTTTTCGGGAACCTGATATGCTTGGGAAGGTTGTCGATAACCCACTCGATTTCGCCACGGGCCTCGTCCTTATGCTCGCCAGTATCATAGACCATGGCCCCCTGCATTCCTGGGTGCCATCCGATCCAGAAAAGCATGAGGGGGCGGCAGGCGACCGAGATACCGAGTTGCCGCGCCTTGCCTATTTTAAAATCGTGGATATCGTTTTCGAGACCGGAAAAAATTTCTTCATAAAAGAACTTTTGCGATTCGTAGAGGCATTCCGCAAGTTGAGTGTTGCCCCCTGTTTCTTTTGAGTTGATGGTGACGTGATCTAAGAATTCGTAAAATGCGGCCTTGAAGATTTTTACCTTTTCAGGATTCCAGCCGCCGGACATTTTTAAATTCCGAAAAGATGAGGATCGCGGACCTGAAAGGAAATGCAAGAGGCCCCATCCCCTGACGGGGTTTTTCCGAAGCAGGGCACTCGCCGTCTAATCCCCGCCGGGCTTACCCGGAAAGACTTTGAAAAAAACGTCACTCGACCAGACCTCGAAGTTCCATGTTCATAAATAAGACGGTTGCGTTGGTGTCGTCTGTTGTGTTTTCAACAAATAATTCGACATAATCATCTGTGTTTAATTCCACTTCGACCAAAACAGTAGTACTTCCAACGTCGGCTCCGATTCCGGCCTTGCGGTGTTGCTCACTCGCAGCTATGGGGGTTCCGTTCTTGGCAATATGAAATGCTATCACCTTACTATTGGCGGCTACAGTAAATGACAAAGCAGCAGTAATGATAAAGGCGCGAATGGGTGCGCCAGTGTAGGTCAGGCGACCATTGGTGTGGGTAAAGTCTCGGAGTTTCGCCCCTTCTGTCGTCGTACCGGCGACTTTTACCGGGGTATTCACTCCGGCAATCGACGTTTCCGCGCTGGACGAGATATACATGGAACTGTAGCCAGGGATCAGCGACACGATCAAGTCCCTCATATCCTGTTCGCTTATAGAACCCGCGCCCTGGCCGTCTTGAAAAAGGTTTGTGAGAAGATCGTTTAATGTGCGTTCCGTGTCAGCCATGTTTTAAAGCCCTATGTAAAAGCGGAAGTAAAGGCCGCGACGAACACAAACGGGAAAGCGACAGAGCGACGCTCTTTTCCATCCGTCATTCGCACCGGCCTTATGGTCGGGAATCGAATGGGGCTGAAAATAGGCATCAGCCCCTCCCTAACCGCACGACGACGGTATCCGTTCCGTAGTTTCCTGTTTTTATGCCAAGCCGAAGGTCGCACTTTTCATCGGAAACGTAAGTCACTTCAATATCGGCGCTCCAACTTTCCACATCGAACCACGACAAGGCGACTCCAGCGTCGTTATAAAACCGACGCTGCAATGTTACCGTTGAATCCGTAATGCCGTCGATGGAGACGCTGATATAATCTCCAGCGCCTCGATGGGCTCCTTGAGCGGCGAGTGCATTGGTAAAGGTGTTTTGCGCGGTAAGTGAGGCGGATTTGTTTGCGGGGAATGGCATTTCAGCTTCCTCTTCTAAAGACGGAGAAGCATAAGCCTAATTACCGAGCGCGGTCAATATTATCGGGGAAAGCCTGGACCCAAAGTATCAGCCAGTTTGTTTATCTCAATCTGCAACTGTGCCCCAATCAGAGAAAGTATGGCTTCGGGGTCTTTCATGTCCGTGAGCATGGCGGAAATAATAATCGGTTCATCCTCCCCCTCTTTAAGCACACTTATCACGAAGGCCCCGGAGAACTCGTCCTTGTTCTTCTCGATGGTCGCCGCCATTTTTGAAAACGCTTCACTACAATCGGTCATGGGGTTTCCTTAAATCTCTACAAACCAGACGGTCCATTCACGCCTCAGTTTAGGGAAGGCTTCGCTGACGGCCTTGATAACGCCGTAGTGCATCTGGTCCTCATCGCAGAAATCAAGATGGGCACGTTCGTTCATACGCGCTTCATCAACTTCGGATGCGTGTTTTTCAAAATCGTGGCCACATAGGATTCCGCCGGGCTTCACCTTCTCGCGCCAAATCTCAATGTCGCGCTTGGTGGATTCATAGTCGTGCGCGGCGTCTATAAACACAAGATCGAAAATGCCGTCACCAAACATAGGGCCGACAACTTCTGAGCGTCCTATTATAATGCTGTATTTCCCAGAGTAGGGACGAAGCCTACAAAATAATTGCGTAAGCTGTTCCTCTTGATCTGTTCCCTCAATAACAGGACCACCTGATTCTGACTGAAAGGTGTCGATGGTTACAACGTGTGCCGCGCCCCCAAAAATCATCGCCTCGGCGGTTGACCCGGTGAAGGTGCCGACATCGCAACACAATCCCTTTCCCTTACATAAGGATTTAAGGACATTCAAATCATTGCCGCTTATAAGAGGGGGAATCATTCCATCATCCCCAACGCCCTGGCCCCGAATTGAAGCGGCGGAATTTTATCCATCGTCAGAACGGCGCGGGACTTGGCCCATTGATACCCTGCTTTAATAATCTTTTCGTTGAGGGCATTTTGGGCCTCCACGCTCATTTTTTTATCGTGTCCATATGTCACGATGCGTTCCAGGATTCCGTTCCATGTCGCCGTTGACTGGAAATTGTTGTTTTCGACCAATTGGGCCTTTTCCTTCCCGTTTCGCGCGCCCCGCACCTGTCCTTCGGCTCCTACATTGTTAAGATCGTCATGGAGATACATGGTCATAAGAGGTTCATGAATATAGTACATACCGCGCTCCATGAGGGCCATGATCGGCAAGACAACATCGTTCGATTCGATGTGCTGAATGGGTCCATATTTCATGTAGAGATCGCGCGCCCATGCGAAACCTCCCGACGAACCGCATTGATGCTGGATGCCTTCCAGCATGGATATCCAGCGCGTGTATCTGTCGGGAAAGCCAGTCTCTCCTTGGGGACTTCCCTCTTCTTCGCGGGTGAAAATCTGATTGCAGACAATCCAGGAGGGGTTGAACTCTTCCGCGATTTCCATAGTCCTTTTAACGCGATCAGGATGAGCCTCGTCGTCAGCGGAATAGAAAAGGCACCAGTCGGCGTCGGTCTCTCCCATGACCCAATTGAAGTCGAGATTGACCCCGGCGTTCATCCCGGCGAAGGCGTGTTCGGGGGGACGAAGCCAACGAAAGGTGTGCCCACTAACTTCTATGTTCATGGGGGGAGGATCACCAACAACCGTTCCAAGAAAGTTAGATTTTTGACGCCCAGAATTACCCCCAAACTCAAAGCCTTCATTAAGAGCGGCGTCCAACGTGAAAAGAATTTTGCGGTCGGTGCCATCCGTTGATGGAGGCCCGAAGAGCAAGATTTCACACGGAACAGTCTGATCCAGCGCCGCGTTTAAACAACGCTCGATATAGGGCTCTTTATTATATGTCGGGATGAGCAGCGCGGCTTTCATTCTTTGGGTTGCCTTTGATATTGATAAATGTCTTTCACTTCGGCGGTAAGGGCGGTACCGACGCTGGGGGCATTCATTACCGAACGGGCGACCTCTCCCGGCACCCCAAAATAGTGATAAAGAGCGCCCGTGTTGAATTTGACCGCCAGTGTTTGCTCGTCCGCGTCATATCCGATTTCCTGGATATTCGAGGAAAAAACCTGTTTCATTGCCAGCATGGTGGTCACATCTTGGTCGGGGTCGGCGGCATAACGATGCCGGATGGAACGCCCATTTTAGCGTCGAATTTGGTCTTTTCGGCCACCTGCGCCAATGAATATTCGCTCTGTGCTTCAAGGAATCGTTTCCAGTCTTGCACCAAAGCAGCGGCGACTTGATCGTGGGCGACGGAAAGATTGTGCCCATAGTCGTCGGTAATGTCGTAGTGATGGGTGGTCGGCGTGGTGAGTTTCTTTTGCGTATTGACCGCCGCTTCTTGCTCTTTGAAGTAAAGAGGAATAGCGCCTTCGCGGTTCTTAATAAAAATACTCAGGATATACATTGGTCACTCCTTGTTTACACGGAGGGTCATGCGGACCTCCCGGACTACGTTGCGGTTGAGAAGCATCATGCGCTCCAAGGCGGGATCATTCTGCCAGTGCTGGAAACGCTCATCAAGCGCCATGTCATTTTTTTCAAAGATAAAATCGACATCGTGCATGAGTGCCAACGGCGTATTCGCCGCGTGTGATTTTTGAAGTTGTTCGCATGTTCCCTTGCAGAACAGCGCCATCATTTCAGGCGTAATCGCGCGGACGTGCGTGGGGTCGTTTACCTGATCGTCATGCGCCCACCCAGGAACATTGATTTGAACAATGGCGTCCTTTTTGCAAATCCGATAAAGTTCCTTCATGGTGGCGACCGTATCGGGAAGGTGTTCCATGATGTGATTGGCCATCACTTCATCCACGGAATCATCTTCAATCGGCCATGGAAATTCCGAAAGATCATGGACAATATCAGGGTTGCATCCTTCCCAATTGTCGATGGAAGTGAAGCCGTCGATTTTATTGTTGCCGCTTCCGAGATTGAGTTTCATTTTTCATCCTTTGTGTTAAATCCAACCGCCAATTGGCCTGCCAATGCTTTGTCATATTCACGGATACTGGCGTGAAGTGCGATCTCTTCCTCTGCTGAAATTATAGACAAACTTAAAAAGCCACCTACATTGATAACAAAGTTTCCATTTAGGCTCGAAAAACTTACGGACCTGGGAAAAACTGCTGGGTCGATTCCGGCTATTTCCGATAGGCTCTCTTTTATTTCATCCAAAACGCGATTAGCCTCATTTTCTGTTTCAAAAAATATTCGGAAGGGCGCGCCAGTAGGTAAAAGGCCGAATAAAAGCCATTTATTAGATAAATTTATATTATCTGTCACTTTTTCTGTCCTTCCAAATCGTGTTTCACCAAATCCATGAGGGATTCCCATGTCTCGCCGATCTTCTTGCGATAAACCACCATGGATGGATACCACGGCGTCTCAGACGCCTCCTGACCCCACCGCCAGTCGTTTCCGTAGCGGTTGATAAGCAACCATGTCGGAACGCCCATGGCGGCGCTTAAATGGGCCGTGTTGGTGTCGATGCTGATAACCAGATCGAGTTTGGCGATTTCGTCGGCGGTTGCCATCATGCCGATGCACCGGGGAGATAAATCCGTGATGATTCCATGCGCGGCGATTTCGGCAATATCCTCGCTCGCCTTCCCGAATTGCAATGAATAAATCTTTACGTCAGGAAGTTCGGCCAAGGTCAGAAATTCACTCAGCGGAATGCTGCGCGCGTGATTAAGGTCGTGCTTCGGATCGCCGAACCAGCAGATGCCGACATGCAATCCCTTTCTGGATTTTCGTTCTTTCCACGGGAGAATATAGGGATAATTCGGAGGCTCTGGATTCCCATTTCCAAGGGCGACCGGCAACGACATCATCCCGCACCATACGTCAGCATTCGGTAGCGGCTTCGGCATCGGGTGAAGTTCAAAGTTGTCGGGAACATGCGCCTCGAACAAAGTCAGTAGTTCCTTCTGGCAATAAAGAACGACCTTTTTGCATCGTTTGGAAACTTCGGGGAGATAGCGCATCATCTGGATGGAATCTCCCAATCCCTGTTCGCAGACAATAAAAAGCGTATCCACGGGATCGCCGTTCCACCGCATATAAGGATAATTCAGAAATTCTTGCATGTTGAACTCGAACCGGGCGGTGTAATATTTGAAGCCCTCAAGATATTGGCCGTCCATCATAAGAGCGAACGCCAAGGACATTTTGTGGATGGAATTTTGCTGGTCAAGATCGACGGCCTTACGCGCCTCCATGATGGCTCGGTCCCTATCCCCAAGCATCAAAGCCACTTGCGCGAGATCAGTGTGCCCAAGCGCCAAATCCGGCGCGAGTTCAATGGCCCTTTCCAAAAGCGGCAATGCTTCCTCCGTCCGACCTGAAAGATGCACATTCCACGCATAATTGGTGAGGGTCTGAGGATCGTTGGGGGCAAGATGGTTGCAGCGGGCAAATGCAACGGCGGCGGCGCGCCATTTCTTCATGCCCTGGAGAGCCACGCCGAGATGATACCAGACAACCGGGTTATCGCCCTCGGTTTCGGTGCAGGACACCAAATCCCGGTAGGCCCCTTGATGGTCGTTCGATTTAATGGCGAGCAACGCCTTTTCAAGCATGGAGGGCCGTACAGATTCCATTTTTTATTTTTTCCGCAAAATGAGTTTAATGACTGGGGGATATTGATAAGCAGCGCCGCTTTGAACATCAGCGAGATAGCTTATCAGGCCGAACCCGGCAATCCAATTCAGGGCCACATCGGGGTTCTCTTCCGCGTCCACAATGGTAATGGCATTTTGATAGCCGATCTTCTTACAGGCGATGGAAAGGGGGGCATCCGAGCGTTTGAGGGTGAGAGCGGCAGGCGTCGTCAGATTGGCAATTATTCCCCCGGATCGTGCGACTTCGCATGAAGCACCAGACGGTTCGGATTGAAGATCGACTGTCTGCATATATCCACTGGCCACACCAGCACAGCCGCCGAGCATCCCGAGCAAAACGCTCACAAGAAACAGAATGACCTTATCCATATCTCTCTCCTTCATCATATTCGATTCCGAGCCTCCCCAGCATTCGGGAAACTGTGGTCGGATACCAACTCGATCCGCCGGGGGTTTTGATGCCGCGTTGGTTGAGGGTAGCGGATATTTTGCGTCGTGACGTAATGCCCTCTTTCGCTAATTTGGCAAACATTGGCTTCATTGATTTGGCGTCTTTAAGGGCCTGTTTCTTGTGCCGTTTGGCAAGTTGCTTCGATGCCGTTCCGAGTTTTGTCCCGCGCGCTTTAGCAGCGGCAAGGGCATCCTTGGTGCGTTGGGAGATCATGCCGCTTTCCAGTTCTGCCACGGCGGCAAGAACGATAATGATGCACCTGCCCATGGGACCGGAGATTTCCGGGATATCGCAAAACTGGACCTCGATTCCGCTGTCCATGATGCCGAGAAGGAAATGTACGTTCCGAGCCAAGCGGTCCAGCTTTGCCACCACCAGAACGGCATCCTGATTCTTGCATTCGGATATTGCGGCTTCCAGTTGAGGGCGGTTCTTTTTGCGCCCAGATTCCACTTCAACGAATTCGGCAATCGGAGAAATACCTTCGAGATGCTTCAAGACCGTCGCACGCTGCGCTTCCAAACCGAGGCCGGAGATGCCCTGTTGTAGGGTTGAAACGCGCAGATATGAAATCGCTCTAATCATGCCCGACCACCAGCCGATAACCGCAGGGTGCCATTCCTCTCGCATGAACCGGAATGTCCCATTGATGAATTGTCTCTATGCTTGCGAATGTGCCGCGAAGCGCCTTCCGGATATAACATATCCAGATTAAGATGTTCCGGTCGGGTGAAGCTGATTTATCACGTCGGTTGGCTTCATTCCAGATTGCGCGGCCAATTATGTTTTTCGACACCGGCTTTCCTTGGGCGCGCGCCAATACAGCCAAAACCTCCGATTGCCGGGGGGTCAATTTAACTACCTTCTTCCCAATAACCACATCGTTCGACATCGGCCTCACAGTCACCGCGCCAAATGTGACATCAGCCAATTCTTTATTTTCGCTCACTTAATTCTCCACCATTTTCAAAGCGGCGGTATAAATGGCGTTCGCGTCCAACCCAAAATGCTGCCGCAAAACATCCCGGTCTCCGTTGACGCATTTGTAATGATCGTGCAGTCCAAGGCGACGGATATGATGCGGGATTTCATTCGATTTTCGCCGGTCGGATTCGGCCTCGATAATCGCCGCGCCCATTCCTCCAGCGAGAACGTGTTCTTCAACGGTGAGAATGTAGCGTGTGTCTTTTGTTAGTTCCAGGAATTCCGAAGTGGGGAAAGGTTTGAGGCACAACAGGTCAAGAACCTGGGCGTCAATATCGACTTTATGAAGATTTTCTGCGGCGCTTATACATGGTGATAGAGTGCCTCCAGACGCCACAATGGAAAGATCATAACGGCCATCTGCTATAAAAAGAACAGGAGACACGCCGGTCGCAGAAGCCCATTCCAAATCCCGTTCAGTGACGTAAATGACCGGAGGGACTCCCTGGATGCGTTCAAGCCGAAGATAGAAAAAGCGATTTTCTTCCAGAATGTACTGGGTCATAAATTCGGCCATGGCATTGTCGGCGGGAGTGAGAATTTCGACGTGGTTGATGGTCCGCATCAAAGCAATGTCCTCGACCTGAATATGCGTCATGGAGGTATGATCGTAACCAAGCCCGACGCCGACGCCGATCAGGCACACCGGCAAATTCATCGACGCCAAGCTGCATTTAATCTGCTCGAAGCACCGGGCAGGGAGAAAGGGGGCCATGGCATAGCAAAAGACCTTCTTGCCGCTTAGGGCAAGTCCTGCCGCGAGATCAATCATGTTCTGTTCGGCGATTCCGACCTGAATAAACTGGTCAGGCAGATCGCGCCGAAATTCGTCCAGCGCGGGAGCGCCCATGTCCGCCGACAAAAACATAATGTCGGAATCCTGCCGGGCGGCTTCGGTGATAACTTTAATTACGGTGTCACGCATCAATTTTCTCCGGGGGCGGCAGTGCCTCTAGCGCATGTTCAATTAAGGGCCGTCCATCCGCCGCCAGCATGTAAGGCATAAAAAGATGTTCAAAAGTCAAAATGCCGGTATCAATGGCCGTCATTTGGCCTTTCACCCAATCGCGCAGGATCGAATTGACGGCGATCATCCCCTGGTCGAGCGCATCTTCTCCCCATTCGTGTTTATTTTTATACCGCCGTGAAGTCCAAGGATTTTCCTTGAGCCAAGCATTTGCCCATCCTTGGGCGCTGGCGCGGAGTTGGACTTGCCGCTCCCCATAGGTGAAGGCCAAGATCACCGTCTTGGTCTCGAATTCATCCATGAAACCGACGCTCTCACAACCAAACCGTTGGAGAATTTTGGAAATTTCCGCGCGCGCCCTTAATCCACTGGTTGCGGTAGCATAAGGAAGTGACATCAGCCAACCCCTATCCCAAGTTCGATTTCCGCCGCGAGTTGCTGTTCCGGTGTCGGCATTTTGTTATGCCATTCTGACTTGCCTTCCATGAAGGAAATCCCTTTCCCCTTAATGGTGTCGGCAATGATGCACTTGGGGCGTTCCGAAAGATCACAGCAAGCGGCATTGAGGATACGGAGGATGGGCCGAGGCCCCCTCTCGAAATGATGGCCGTCCATTTGGAAACACGCCCATCCATGAGACTTCCACCGGGCCGCAAGATTGTAGGTGCCGATGGTTTTGCCGAGAATGCCGAGGCCATTGTTGTCCACGATGGCGATAAGATCATTGAGTTTGTAATGCCCCGCGAAGGCGGCGGCTTCCCAACAGGAACCTTCGTTCAATTCGGCGTCTCCAAGTATCACAAATACCCGGTAATTTTCCTTGTTGCGTTTCGCGGCAAGCGCCATCCCCGCACCGATGCCAAGACCGTGGCCGAGAGAATCCGATACCGCTTCGATTCCAGGAACGGCGTGATCGGCGAATACGCCCAAAAGACCTCCCGGTTTCCCGTATTTTTTGAGTTCTTCCATGGGGAAATACCCACAATCGGCCAAGATCGGATAGAGGGCAGCAGCCCCATGGCCTTTGGAAATTATTAGGCGGTCCCGTTCCGGATCATTAGTAAAATAACCAAGTTTTCCCTCGGGAACACGATTACGAGGAAATCGCATGATGGGATGGTAATAAAGCGCCACCAGAATATCGACCATGCTGTAGCAGGAAGGAAGATGCCCGCGTTGAAGCCGCATGGTCATTTTCCAAAGTTCCTGGCGCACCCATGCAGCGCGGTCTTTGAGATCGGTAATTTTCATGGTCAAACCCTTGCTGCAATCAGATCAATAAGTTTCCCAACAGTGAGAGCGTTTTCGGCTTCGGCGTCGGAGATTTTAATGCCAAATTCTTCTTCTATATCCATTAAAAGAGTTAGGTGATCGAGACTTGCCGCGTGTAAATCGTCTGCCAAATGGGCTTTTTCCGTCACCTGATGTTGTTTCACATAAAACGTTGCCATAAGAAGGAATGAAAGGCGGTGAAAAATTTCATCACGATCCATTTTCTTCCTGCTCCCGCTGTATGGCGGCGTCAATGGCGCGGTCAACGCTTTCTGGTTCGGTTTCACAAAAATGCTCTGTGACGCTGATCTCTCGGACGCTGATAAAAAGTTTATCCTCACAAGAAACGGGGCGTGTGCTTACCACAATCCGAGATAAATTTTTCCGCAACCACCGATACCGGATAGCGTGGTTGTTGTCGCCTTGGGGTGGGGAATCGCTCATGAGGCTGCCCTGTGCCTGAGCGAGATTACTTTCCCGGCGGTATAGCAATCGCGTTTGATGCAGATTTCAACAGCCATGGTAGCAGTAGCGCCCATATCGAGCGCGCCAAGGGCAATTCTGTAGCCGCTCCCTATCGCATGGAATTCCGCACTTATAGAAACGGGTAAAAAATCATCGTAAATGAAGAAAAGATTTCCCTTCGGGTCGATTTCCATGATCTCTAGATCATCGTCCTTAAAATTCGAAAGATTCTCAATTGACCGTCCATCAGCCAACCATTTCTTTAAAGCACTTTTCCCTCTCAAACTCCCAGTTACGCCGAATAAGGAGCCCTCATGCTCAAAAATCTTTTCCTCGGCTTCACCGACCAAACAACCCCCTCCATGGATGGCGGTATCGGCGGCAAGGATTCCGTCCCGATAAGCGATTGTCGTCATTGTGCCGTAATCTCCCCTAAACGGGTCAATTTGATTGAACGCCTATGACGAGGAAAACGGATGAGGGCACCATGGCTTTCAAGGGATGAAATAATGCGATGAATTCCTGACTTTGATTTTACCTCGATGTGATCGGCCATTTCCTGATAGGAAGGCATAATGCCCCCATCGAGATAATATTTTTGGATAAAACGGAGACAATTCAATTCCTGGCGCGTCAGGGGAATTCGCTCGTCAAAGTTTTTCATCACGCTTCGGATAGCGGCCTCGCCAACGGCAATTGGCGTGACTTCGTCGCCAACCGCCGCCAAAATATCCTGTCCAATTTGAGTCGCCAGATCAGGCATCATCTTCCTCAATGCGAAGGAGTTGTTCTTTTTCGATTACGGCAAACGCGATTTCAAAGGCTCTCGGAATTTCACGATTGCCTTTTTCATAATCCCAGATTGTTTGACGTGTGACGCCCAGCGAATCGGCTAAATCTTCTTGGGTGAGATCAATGGCGCGGCGTCTACGCCTAAATTCTTTCCTATTCATAAAAGCACCATAAAAGTGGCTTCCGCATAATGCAAGACAACTTTACATTTCCCCCTCAGCCTTTTTCTCGGCTTTTTTCTTGGCTCGCCATTTCCGCATGTATACCCGTTGATCGGCGTTATATTTCTCACGATTTTTTTCACGCCACCGCTGGAGGCGTCCACCGTCCTTGGGTAGTTTTTTAACGGGTTCGGAATCCTTAATGGTGGCCGCTGGGGCTTGCGTGGCCTCTTCTGGGGGGGGCGGGGAGGGTTGGGGCACCTGTAATGGGCGTGACGGCCCCTTGGGCGCGGGCGCGGCTCCTGGAGGCAGTTTACTTCCGCCGTCGCAAGCGACATTCGACCAATGTGCTTTGCCGCAGAAGCGGCACTTAGGCGGTTTCATTTTTCCCTCTAAATAGTGGAGTATCAGTGCCCTCGATGTGGTCTAGGCGGCCCTTGATGTCGGCAACGTATTCGGCCTCACGCTCGATCAGGATTGCATTGAAGCCCTCGCGGATACACGCCATCCCGGTCGTTCCAGACCCGGCAAATGGATCAAGAACCGTTCCGCCCGGTGGGGTAACGAGGCGAACCAGCCATGCCATCAGGTCAACGGGCTTGACGGTCGGGTGCTTGGATTGAAGTCGGTCGCCGCTGTCGGCCTTGGCGCAGTAGAAGAACCGGGCGGCGGTGCCGGTGTCGCCGCGCTTTCCAAATGGCACTCTGTTAAATTCGCCGTAACAGGCCGTATTTTCGTCCCCGGTGTGGCTTGGTTCTGTTCCCCGCACGTCGCCTTGTTGCCCTGCAGACTGTGGGAAGGCAGCCAACACTTCGGGGGAGCCGTCGTGGACGACGTTGGCGGGCCAGCGACCTAATTGTTCGGCTTTTGCCACGTTTTCCTTGCCGCGTTCACGGCATGCCTTCACAGCTTTTTCATCATGTTTCCACGGGCGATCCCACCCTTCGGTTTTGGTGCTGACGCGGCCACCGTCTAAACTTTCTCCAGGCTCCGCCATCACCCTGCACCCGTCTATATTCAGCGCCCCGGTGCCGTGGTTCTGGACGTTTTGGGCGACGGTGCCCTTGAAGGGCTTGCGGGCCAAGCAGATAAATTCAGCGGCGGGCTTGAGAGCCGTTCCCCATCCCTCCCAGCCGCCATCAAGGTTGTGCGATTTCGGGAATCCCGAGCCAAAAAGCCAAAGAATCGTATCTCGAAGTTCAAATCCCGCCTCGGCCACGGCGACCTGCATAAAGCCGAACTGTTTGGGGATGCCGAAGCAAAGCAGATGGCCGCCGGGCTTGAGAAGATCAAGGCACAGTTTCCATGTTTCGGGTTGAAAAGCGATATCGCCCCCGTCCCATTGCTTGCCCATAAATCCCCTTGCAGACCGGGCGAATGGACTCCCGGTTTGGCCGGGGAATTTCTTGATTTTTACTGGGGCGGCGTTATCGGCCCCGAACCTCTTGACGATGCTTTTCAGGTGATACGGCGGATCGGTGACGACAGAATCCACCTGTATCCCGGCCTCTATCATTTTGGCCATGACTTCCAGGCAATCGCCGTGTTCGATTTGTACCTTCATCATATAACCATCAGAACCGCGCGAACAAAGGAGACACCAAGCCAGCCCAGAACGCCGAGGATTGCAAAAACGGAAACCCAATCTTTCCAATCCCAACGGTGGAAATCGTAAAAGCTATCGTCTTGATATCTCATGGGTGCTTCATTCAGTCCTCGAATTTCTCACGCGCGTCGATGATAAGTTTGACGGTGGCCAATTTGGTATCGGCAGGCCCCCAACATACGCCGATCTTGCGGCCATTCGCATCTACGACATAAACATGGCCGCGCCCGTGATGATCCCCTTCAAGGGCAGTCGTCTCGTATTCCCATGGACCCGGCGCAAGATGGTCTGGTTTGGGAAGTTTCATTTCAGGCGTCTCCGCTTTTAAGGTCGTTGCAGAATTGCTCCAATTCGGCTTCGACCATTGCCATCTTGCCACACTCGGCTTCGGTGGCCTCTTCCTCTGGGCCAAGCATATTGAGTATCCCATTAAATAAGGATTGCGCCCCAGCATAGAAGGCGCGGCGGCATTCGCGGCGTTGAAAATCCGGGGCGTCGATGGGAATCACTTGTTCAGCGTAAGAGCGCCAAGCCGTATCGAGGATTTTATCGGCCATTATTTTCTCAATTTCCGTCGCCTATTGCCGACATGAAATCCACCGCATGATTTACAGCGGTAATGATGGCGTCCTTTTTTGCGCTTGGCGGCTTTTTGGGCGATTGCACCATTGTCGAACCGGACCTTTCCCAGGCAAGCAACGTCTCTGTATTTGAAGCCGCTTTTTTTCATTTCCGCATTTTCCGCCAGAACGTTTTCGCCTTGCGCCTGAATTTCTTGCGGTTGGCGAGCCGCGCGATAATTTCCCCTTCATCATTGACCTTGATCGCGGCCACAATCTCATTGAAAACGCAGTTCCGAACCGACAGAAGCATATTCCGGGAAGTGGCCTTAACGGCATCCGGATACATTATTTCTATGTGGTGCGCGACCTCCTTGCCGATATCCATGGCAATTTCGCGGACAAGAGCCTCAGTGGAGTCGCTTGAGGAATCTGGTTGTCTAAGTTCTACTGGCTGGCTCTTGACCAATGGTTGTCTGATGTTTCTCCGCTCAAGCTGCTCGTTTCTCATGTTTATGTCCCTGCTTTGCTTCGTGATAGGTCGGAGCGACCGGGAGCCCTTCCAGGGGCCGCCACGCATTATAGAGGTCGCATAAGAATTGCTTGACCATATATCGGATGGCGGCGTTGTGGATGCGCGCCGGAGACCAAGCATCCTTCTGTTCCTCCTTGCTCAGTTTCTTAAATGCTGCGGCAGTTACCTTCCGGCGCGTGGGGTCGGTTTCCAGCCGGTGCTTGTATGTGTTGTAGACATCCGCATCGTCGCCTTTGCATCGGAGGAACGATGGGCCGAGAACGCCAAGCAGTTTCGTTTTCAGGAACGGGTTGAAGGTGATGCTGTCGCGCTCCGCTTCCTTGCCATCCTTGTTGGTGTATTTCACCTTGACCAGATGTTCCTTGCGGCGCGAGCGGCCCCTGCCGTCGTCCGCCACGTCCATGCCCGAGTAGGCCCAAAGGCTCGACGGATAGCGCGCTTTGTGAATGTCGAACTCGCTGATGATGACGCCGCCCATGGCCGGGCCGACGCCTTTCCTGCCAAGCAGAAATTCGTTCCAGATCGGATATTCCTTGAGGATATTCCCCAAGCGCCGGAAGTGAACCGTTTCGGTGCTGTCCAATTCCACGTATTGCGCGATCAAGCAGAGTTCGGTGTAGGTGCTGATAACGTTATCACCCTTGAACCGCGCTGGCGTCGGAAGGCGTATAAGGCCGTCAGTGAGTCGTTTGAAGCGTTGGCGCAGGTCTTTCAGGATATTCGCCGCTTCGCTATCCAGCATTTCCTCCGGTTCGCCGGGTTCCTGACCCAGCTTGGCCTTGAAATTCGCGGCGATCCGATTGCCGGTTTGAATTCGAAGTTTTTGCAGGTCATAGGCCCCGCGTACCATGGTTCTCAAAAGTTCGGTCATTTTAATTCGCTCCTTCTTTCTGGTTGACTACTTGAATGTGGCTCGCTCTTTTTAAATGGTTGTCTCTATGGTGCTGGCTCGCTTATTGGACCTGAGTGAATTTATCGGGTTGGCTCGCTTGGATATAGTGGTTGTCTTTGCGCATGTGACTCGCTCGTATATTTTGGTTGAATTCGCACTGATGGCTCGCTGTTTTTCGATGGGTGACTTCCAACCTCTGGCTCGCTTTCCTTAACTGGGTATCTGCAGGGCCTTGGCTCGCTTTTCCGCGTTGGGTGTCTCCGTTCCACTGGCTCGCTTGGTGTTCTTGGGCGTCTTATACCGGGTGACTCGCTTTCGCTGATTGGTTGCCTTCTTGACGACGGCTCGCTTGCTTGCGGTGGGTGTCTACGTTGGGCTGGCTCGCTTTTCCGATTTGGTTGTCTGCGGTGATTCGGCTCGCTCGCTTCCTCTGGTTGTCTACGCCGATTTGGCCGGGGAATTGTTCATATGATGGGTTCTCCATCCAAAAGATCGTGTCGCCCATCTTTATCAAGCCGAAGATAGGGCTCCCCGCCATGTGGAGGCCCCATGGTGCGCTTGCCAGCGCGATGCCCTTTTAGAATTGTGACCACGCGCCAGTTACGCCCGTAAACCTCGATGGTGATGAACCCCATAAAAGCCAGTTCTCGCGTGATCTTAGGTACATCTCCAAATCCACGAAGGTTTGCTAATGTCGGCGCGCGAAGGCCGTGAGTGGCTGCCTTGACAAATTCCTCAAAGCATTCTTCCTGTTCCGCCGTTAGATTATTCATGCGTCCACATTTTCCCTGGGGTTGGCGGCTATCTTGCGGAATACCTCAATGGAGGGCTTGTGGATTTTGCGGAAAATTGAGTGTAGAAAGCCGTGCTTGGGGCCATTTTCAAGTTCCGCTAACCGAACATAAACATCGTCCCAGCGCGGATTTATGTATGCGTGGGAAATGGTATATATGTTCCCTTTTTTCGGGGGGTTTTTTGGTGGGGCTCCATAAAATGTTATTACATCATCCACGCACACCACCAAATCACCTACGCCTATGCCGCTCATGCCTCATCCCTTATGTCAGGGGGATCGGGGCGGCGCTGATGGTGAAGCCATTGCTTAACGGAGGCATATTTGATTTTTCCCAGAGCGTTCATGTCGTCTTGGTCTACGTCATGGGCCTCGATCATCAGATCAATGGCGCAAAGCACGTCTCCCAATTCCTTTTCAAGCAGGCCGCGATTTATGATGGAGTCCGGATCGGTGGGGTCGCGGCTTTCGTAGCCGTGCCTCAAGATTTTCCCGATCACCTGTTGGGCCTCGCCCATTTCCTCAAGAAGAAGCGCAAGTCTTTCGGCCTCGGCGGGAGTCAATTCGTTAAAATGGCCGCTCATGCCCGCTTGCCTTCCGGTTTGGCTTCCAAAGATGTCCAGCCACAATCGACACAACGGCAATAAGGCCCATCTGATGTTCTGGTTTCGCAAACTTCAAAGGTTCTGCCATTACATTCAGGACAGAGAAGAATGTTCATAATTTCCACAACTTCACCCATTATAGATTTCCACCCAATCTGTTCCAAACTTTCGTGAAAATAAAAACCAGTCCGGCCATAGCCGCGCCAAGCGCACAAAGCGCCGGTATCACCGAAGCGGCTAACACATAGTCCATGAAGGTGGCTTGAAGAAATTTTTCCGGGCGGACAATAGTTATGCCTGTCCAAATGAGCCCGGTCACAAATAAGTAAAACACTAAAAGCCAAATGTATTTCAGATATTTCATAATCATTCCCCAAAGAGTTCCTAACATTGTTCCTAACCGTTCCTAACTTAACAGTCAAGAAAAATATTTATCGGGGAAAATTAATGGTTTTAAGTGCCGCGCGGCCAATAAACTCCGCATAAGCTGGAGGAATAGCTTGGGATAATTCAAGGGCGCTCATCCAATCAATTCCCATAGCCATGCGCTTGTCCCCAATACTGGCGTTTGGGATTCCCATTTCCCTCACGCCGGATGGTGTCCCGGCACCAACAACGCAAATATATCCTTCCCGCAATAAGCCGCGCGGCAACGGGGGCGTCAGTTTAAACCAAGGCCATGATATTTCAAATTTACGTTTTCGGATTACACGAAGTCCAAACATATGGCCATGAAGGATTAAATCCGGGCGGATAGGTGCCCTCATAATATTTTCAATTACAAACGGAACTTTTGAATTTTTAAGAATTTGTCGGGTGCAATCAATCAAATCTGGGTAATTCGCACCATGCTTCATTCTAAATTTTGAACCAACTACCCACCGTTGACATGGCGGTGATGCCCAAATGAAATCAAAGGCCGACAGATCAACGGGTGGATTAGTGGCGTCTCCCTGAATGAATGGAAATGGGTAATGTCGCTGTGGCAGTATATCAACGCCCACAACAGCAAAACCCGCATCATAAAGCCCTTGAGAAACTCCACCAGCCCCGCAAAATAAGTCTAAGGCTCGTGGTCTGTAATTTAAATCAACTTCCATCTACCATTCCTAACCGCTTCTAATTATACCCGCAACAAATATATTTTTGGGGCGCACAACCGAATTGCTGGCTAAAAAAATAGGTGGGAAAAATAAATATGGGCGGCGGAAGGCGATGGAGGTAGTCCATATTTTAAATCTTGCGTCCCATCGACTCCGCGAATTTTTGAGACTGAGCGCCGGGTGTGGGCCGGGCTCCCTGCCGGGCTGGCGTGGCGCTGGCGCTGGCTC
>SDBV01005336.1_pt1 | contig 18177 bp, 17 predicted proteins | sample 2277081 | NCBI WGS metagenome assembly SDBV01 (sample SAMN10402039, study PRJNA504765) | marine sediment metagenome | isolation source: marine sediment core GS10_PC15, 223 cmbsf | place: Arctic Ocean: Southern Knipovich Ridge | collected 2010 | reverse complement strand
ATATAAATGCATATCCTACTAAAAGTAAAAGAAAAAACTTAATGCCATGAATAACAAACCTGACTTAAGAGGACTTAATGTCCTAGTTATCGAAGATGATCCCGGCTCATTAAATAAGATTAAACATGAGTTGGAAAATATTGATGCACATGTTTATACCGCTCAAAACTCCGGCCAGGCATCAGGTCTATTGCTGCAAACTCAGATAGAAGTCGTTGTTGGAGCCCTGGACTTGGTGGATGAGAAGTTTATTGAAATGATCAAGGACTATAAGGCGCAGTATCCTGAAAGTCTTTTTTATGTGCTAGCCGGTCAGGAGTATGACTCGGTAGAAGTATCTCATGAATCGGTCAGGCTTATTGTTGACGATTATATAAGGAAGCCCCTGGATGTTATCCGCTTTGCCCGCATGGTTGAGACGAGCATGGGAAGGCCCAGCGGCGGAAGTACATCTTTGACTGTTGTTGATCCACTGATATCGAAAGTCAAACCCTATTTCCTCTTCCGCTCCCCGGTTATGCGCCGTACTCTTGCGCACCTTCCTCAGATAGCCGCCTCTGACCAGACGGTTCTTATTACAGGGGAGACCGGCTCCGGCAAGGAACTGGTTGCCCGTGCCATACATGTTTTGAGCCGCCGAAAATCAGGGCCGTTTATACCGGTCAACTGCGGTGCTGTGCCGGAAAGTCTGATTGAAGGTGAACTTTTCGGTCATGAAAAAGGGGCTTTTACAGGAGCGATAAGGACCAGAAAGGGTAAGTTTGAGACAGCTGATAACGGTACATTATTTCTGGATGAAATAGGGGACATGCCGCTTCATCTGCAGGTCCGGCTTGTACGGGCCCTTGAGGAGGAGAATATTTACCGGGTTGGAGGAGAAACGCCTTTTCCAATTAATGTACGGGTAATAGCCGCTTCCAACACAGACATTGAAAAGGCGGTTGAAGACGGGCTGTTCCGTGAAGATCTGTATTACCGGATAAATGTTCTGCGCATTCATTTGCCGCCGCTTCGCGAGCGTGTAGAAGATATACCTTTACTTGCCGTCCATTATCTGGAGCGGGCATTTGCCGAACTTGGGTGGGCCCAGCCGTATCCGGTCCTGTCATCAGAGACAATATATCTCCTCGAAAACTATCCCTGGAAGGGGAATGTCCGTGAACTCAGAAATATAATGACCCGGATTGCGACTCTGCTCCCGGCTAATACAAAACGTATCTTTCCGTTTCATGTACTGCCGTATTTTGATGAATATTCTCCGGCGTCCGTGCCGGCAGTTGAAGAATCTGCGGGGGAGGGTATATATGTCCCGATCGGGACCCCTCTGAATCATGCCCAGGAAATGTTGATCATGGAAACCCTTAAACATACAAACGGCAATAAGACAAAGGCTGCATCTCTTCTCGGGGTCAGTTTGAGAAATCTTCGCAGAAAGCTTAATAAATAAACGAACCGTTCCAGCCGTTTCAACCGTTCCAACTGTTTCAGCCGTCAGGGCTGACATAATCGAATACCTGTAATATCAGGATCATTTAATTATGAAAAGCTTTTTGCCGAATAGAAGGAAGCAGGTGAATAAATAAATTGAGGCGCCCTTGAAAAAAAGAAAATTATTATTGATTTTTATATCGGCAGTATTATTCTGTATAACTGCCATACTCGTGCTGCCGTTTTTTGTAAGCATTGACTCGTTCAGGCCCCGCATTGAAGCCGTTGCATCCGATGCATTGGGAATGAAGGTGCTGATAAAGGGTGATATGGGAATTTCCCTTTTGTCCGGGCTGAATGTATTCATTAAAGATGTGGAAATAAAAAACATGGAGACAGATGTGGCTTTCCTTGAGGAAGTAAGAGCACGTTTAAAGATTCGCCCGCTTATCAGAGGCGAGGCAAGCATTGATAATATTGAGATCAGAAGGCCTGAAATTTTTGTTGTCCGCTTCAAAAACGGGGATTTAAATATTGCCCGCTCGACCGGAAAGACAGTGAAAGATGAGAATCCGGGGCCAGTAGCTTTTGCAGTTGGAAAGATAATTATATCGAATGGGGATATTGTTTATTCGGACCTCGAAAAGGGGAGTGTTAATAAAATAAAAGGTCTTGACATTGAAATTAATGACCTTATTACAGGCGCAGCAGGAAAAGACAATCTTCTGCAGGATATCTCTTTCGAAGGGACCGTATATACAAAAAATTACAGCACACATGCTCTCGACTTGTCGGACATTGCATTCGGTATAAGCGCAGGAGAGGGTATGTATCGTATCAAGCCTGTTTCAATGACAGTTTTCGGAGGGAAAGCAGAAGGGGAAATTACTCTGGATATGACAGATAAAGCCCCGCATCTGGATGTCCAGTCTATAATCACGGGAATCCGCCTGGAAGAGTTCTTTAAAGCTTTTTCAAAAAACTCCCCCCTGGCAGGGACTGTTGATTTTTCCTTTGGTTTATCTATGCAGGGGGAAAATATTGATGAGGCCCAAAGCAGTGTGAACGGATATTATCTGCTTGAAGGTGAGTCGCTTACATTAGAGAAATATGATATTGACCTTCTCCTGGATAATTACAGGAAGAGTCAAAAGTTTGGTGCTCTTGATATAGGAGCATTTTTTCTTGCAGGCCCGCTTGGAATAGCTCTGACTAAAGGGTATGAGTTTGGAGAGGTCTACAGGGAGAGCGGCACGGGTGGAGGAACAATCCGGAAAGCTATCTCAAACTGGAGAGTGGAAAACGGTGTTGCAATGGCTGAAGATGTGGCTTTTTCTACACGGGAAAACAGGCTTGCCTTAAAAGGCAGTCTGGATTTTGTAAATGGGAACTATGATGATGTTATGGTGGCAGTAACAGATTGGATGGGGTGTGCCGAGTTTTCCCAGAAGATCAATGGTCCTCTGGACAGTCCCGAGTTTGGCAAGACAACTACAAATATATTGAAGTCGGTAGTGGGATCAGTTGTATCATTGATTAGCAGGACAGGAAAGCTCATTTCAGGGAGGCAGTGCGAGGTTTTTTATGAAGGGTCCGTTAAGTACCCGCAATAGGAAAGCCGGCGTATGTTATTAAGGCTTTGTATTTCCAAGCTTTTTTGCTTGACAAGTCAGCTGTTTCAGGCTATTCTTTTAAAATTAAAGCTTTTCACAAAAAAGCAATATGAACATGGAGAATAATCCGACAGTAAAGATCCGAGTCAGTGTTGCAGGCAACAGGTATATTGGTTATGCGGACCTGCCTTCGGGCGTAGACCGGATGTCCGATCTCCTTAACAATAACAGGATCTTTCTCAAGATCCAGAACCCGAGTTCATATGAGCCGGTCCAGGAAGACTCTGATTTTATAATCAATAAGGAGTACATCGATTATGTCCAGGTCCTGGATGAAACCCCAAATATTTTGACAAACCGGATTTCCGGGAGTTTTCACAAGATCAGGGTCAGGACGACAAAAAATGAGATCATGGGAGAGCTCTTTGTCCCTGATACAGGTGATCTGCCTATGGATATCGTAAATGACGATCGGATGTTTTTAAGCATTAAAGATGCTGAAATCGTGAATACACCTGAACGTTATTCCTTCCTCGGCATTTCAAAAAAGCGGATATGTACTGTTGAGGTTTATCAGCCCTAGATTTATTTTATCTCCGGTATTAATACTCAACTGCCTGCAGTGGTTTTCTATCCTTAGAAGAAATATTTGTTCAGGCTTTTCATTAATTCAATATGCAGATGCTCACTCGGGATAATACGGAATTCTATCCAGTTGTCTTTCTGGTTCGGCTTGACCGCGATAGCGGTTGTAGTGAATGTACCGTAGTATTTTAAGAGACCCGGCTCAACCTTGAACAGGGAGTTCAGAATTGACTCGGCAATATGCTGTCTTTCATTTCTTTTCTTTACGGTCATAGCCATTCTGGGACTGACTTTAATCCTTGTGCTTACCAGTACAAGATCAAATTGGGAACGCATGTCCTGGTCCTCTAACATGGATAAAAAGACCCGGCTCAGTTTTTTAAGGAGCAGGCTGTCTGGTGCATTTCGTTGAACAGGATCAGGAAAGATCATTGAACCCTCAACGAATATGGAATTTCTGGCCAATACAATTCCCTTGATCTTTTTTGTGCCGAATTCATTTTCCAGCAAACTGCTTATATTTTGCATGAAATCAATTCTGGGTTGAGCAATAGAAAGTGATGGTTCCAGATATCGCTGTGCCCTGACGGCTTTATAATATATGAGCGCACTTGAAAACATAAGGCCGATCAATGTCATGGCCAGTACCGGGCCGGGAGGCAGAATAAAATTTTTCAGCCGGTCAAATTTCACTTTGATTTATTCTCCAGTAATTTTATGTTTTCGAATGCAGCCTGGACCCCTTTTTCGGTAATATCAGAAGGCCGGTGGATCGCCCTGTTTCTCAGGCGCATCATCTTGCCGAACAGCTCGGCTTTCGCAGGTGAGAGACGGCGGGAGCGCTCCAGTTCTTTCAGGCACTCGGACAAGGTGGTGAAGGCACGCCCGACACGTTTGCCGGTAAATGCTTTAAGCCTGGTTTCAAGATAGTGTCCGAAAAGAAGGGCTGCCACGATCTGATCGCCGGTTCTCATGTGCTGTAATACTCTCTCGGGAGAAACAGGGCTGCTCAGAATTTGAATGTTTTCTCCTGACTCAAGCTCTCCAGGGGCCAAATCCTGTATTTTTTTATAGACTTCAATACACTTGTCCATTTCTTTTCTTTCAAGATAGGATTCAGCAAGGACAAAGAGATCACGCACATTATCGGCAGCCTCACTCTTTTTAAAGGCAAAAGAGAAGGCCCTCAGCAGTGCCTCTTTCTTATCGTCTTTTTTATCAAGGACGTCAAAATGCCTTGCCCAGCGCTTGCTCTTCAAAACATTGTCCTTTGTAAAACGGAACAGCTGCTCAGCCACCTCGTTTTTGTCCAGCTTGCCGCTGATTACAATAATGGTCAGCGTTGGATGTTTTTCAAAGATTTCAGGCAGGGCATCAATACCTTCGCTTAAACGGTCAAACTGAATATCGAGGGTCAGCAGGTTAATCGTATTGGTTCTTAAAAGTTCTTTGGCTGCTTTTACGCTCGATGCCTCATAGAAAGTGATTTTTGTCTTCTTGGAACTCAGCGCCTGCTGGATTTCCAGCTTCAGCAGTTCCCTGTCTTCATAATTGTCGTCTGCAACAAGTACTTTAAACATTCAGTTCCTCTTCAACAAAGGGCAGGTTAATTATTATTTCAGTGCCGGTCCCCGGAGCAGTGTACTCTTTTCCGACTCTGATTTTCCCGGCATGGAGCCCCATAACGTATTTTGCAAAATACAGGCCCTGTCCCCACCCGGTCTCGCTTTCGATCCCTTCATAAAAACTCTGTTCTGCCTGCTGTTCATTCATCCCAATGCCCTCATCCCTGAAGGAAAGAGTAACATACGGGCGTTTTACATCTCTGTCTATGGAAAAAGAGACAATGATTTTTGCCCGCGGCTGTCCGGGTTTTTTGAACTTCACGGCATTATCAATAAGATTTTCAAAAACAGTGCGCAAAAGGTCGCCTGAAGCATAAATGTCAGGGGGAGATAATTCGTCCCGGAAAGTTACATCGGCAAGGTCTCTGTGATGCTCTGCAATTTCAGAAAGCATTTGATCAAGAGAAATTTTTGTGAAACCCGCAAGTTCTTCCTCGCGTTCCTCTGAGATTTTCTTGAAGATCGTGATGTCTGCAAACAGCTTTTCAAGGTTGCCGTCAAGGCGTTCCCGTGATTCGTCCGGAATGCCGGAGAGCAGGTCGAGCCGCCGTTTGATCCGTGCAAGATTATTCTTGAATTCATGGCCTATTGTTGCTGATATATAACGTATAAACTCGTTGCGGCGGGCGATTTCCTGGTTCTTTAACTGGAGCAGTCTGTTTTCCTGGGCCCTTCTCTGTCTCTGCTGATATAAGAAGGTCAGGTAGATGCTGAATATTACAAAGGAGAAAATCATTACGATGAAGGCAATACCTGATACTCTATGGGATGAATCAAGGATTCCCTGCATAATTAACATACGGTCTGTCATGGAAGCATCAGGGGATATAGTATAGAGCCTCTTAATGGGCAGGAGCAATGGTTTCAGACGGTCAAAAGGTGTGATAAAGCGGTCCAGGTATATCATGAAGAATAATGACCATATCAGGATCATCACAATCAGCATCGCCGCATACTTAATTTTCTTTATGATGTTCTTAATAGAGACAGGCATACACCATTGTAACCAAAACAGGTCATTATTTTCATAGACTTTTATAAAGGAAAACCGGCGAATATCGAATATCGATTGACGAATGTCGAATGCCGAAGTACAGAGGGGCAAACTTCGTCATTCGATATTCCTTAAGCTGAGAGCTGAACGCTGACGGCTGACAGCTTAATAACTGACGGACGTCACAACAAAAACGGCAGTACCGCTGGGTCTGTTTACCAGCACTTCATCCCCCTCTGTCCTTCCCAACAATGCTTTTGACATTGGGGAATCAATGCTTATGAAATTACTGTCAGGGTCAATTTCATCACGGCCGACGATACGGTACCGGTACACGTTCCCGTCAGTATCCTCAACCTCGACCCATGCACCGAAAAATACCCTGGAGGTGTCATCAGGTATCCTGTCAACAACAGTCAACTCGTTCAATCTCTTTTGAAGGAAACGCATCCGTGAGTCAATCTCTCTCAACTGCTTTTTGCCATAAATATATTCTGCATTCTCTGAACGGTCCCCCATGGCAGCAGCATCGGCAACGGCCTGGGTAACCCCGGGGCGTTTAACCTTCCAGAGGTGTGTAAGTTCCTCGCTCAGGCGCTTATGCCCTTCTGGTGTAATGTATGGTGATATATTTGGTTTTTTGCGCATCGGCCTTTTCATTTTACGCCTTCAACTCCTGGATATGTATTGATTTTAACACAGAAAAGATAATCATTTCTTTCGGAGCTTAACCCGGAAAATGCCTGCTGTGAATTGTGGATCCGGGGCCAAAGAGTGATGTCTATAGAAATTGTATGAAAATGACGATAAGAACGTAATCTTGAATAAAAGGAGGTGAAGTGAAAATGGCAGAAGCAGTCCGTTCTAAAAAAGATAAATTGCTTGAGGACAAAATTGACCAGTTTTGTCAGAACTCGACGGAGCTATTGATAAACATCCATGAGAGGTGCAGCAACACGGAAAAAGGTAATGCATCCAAAAAAGGCAAAAGAGGAAGAAAAAAGAAGGCAATAAAAAAATAGCAGATCTTTACTTCTAAGTATTAAATTCATCTTTTGTTCCCTTAATTCTCTTATAACTCCTACCTGCACTTCTTATTGTTTTTGCGTATTATAGATATCATTAATTTAATAATGATGAAAATATAATTCATATGACTTCATGCGACCATAGTACATTGATTCTGTTGCCTGACAAGGAAAACATGCTGCGATGCCGGCACTGCCATTTGAAGATTAAACCTGATGAGCTTGGAGAGAGTTATTGCCCGGAGTGTTTTGAAGTTGACGGCAGCAAGCGATACGACTTTGAAGAGATAGCGGCTGCTGCAGCAGAAATTGACAGGTACAGATGCGAAGATTGCGGTGCTATCATTGAAAGCAAATAAACTTTAATTCTCCTGCCTGCCCGCTTCCGAACTTACCCGCTTTTTTGTATCAGGCAGTGATACGAAAAACCTGCTTCCCTTGCCCGGATCTGATTCCACCCATATCTTTCCGCCATGTCTTTCAATGGCCCGGTTAACTATAGATAATCCCAGGCCTTCTCCCTTGAATTCTGAGGGATTTAGTCTATGGAAAATATCGAATATTTTCTCCTGATAGTCAGCTTCAATACCAATCCCGTTGTCTTCCACGCAATAAACAGACTGATTGTTATCTTTATATCCTGTGATATTGATGATTCCCGGCTGGTCAGGATTAAGAAATTTAACAGCGTTCCCTGCCAGGTTGGCAAACAGCTGGCTGATCTGACTTTCGTCTCCATGACATGACGGCAGTTTTGATACGGTTATTTTTGCTCCTGCTTTTATGCTCTGGGTCCTGAGGATTGTTATAACATCGGAAACCAGTCTGTTCATATCAAGTTTCACAACATTAAGCTCGGAACTTCCCAGACGTGAAAGCTTTAAAAGTCCGGTAAGTAACGAATCCATTTTAGTTATGCTTCTCGCGATATAATTCTGCGAGTCGGGGATATCATTCTCAACAATGGGGGCGATCTCTTCTTTTATTTTTTCAGGGAGGCCGCTTTTTTGAAGGGAAGAAAACAGTTCATTGACAGATATGCCCAGTTCTTTATTGAACCCCTGAATATTTACCAGAGGTGTCCGCAGGTCGTGTGAGGTAACGTAGACTACACGTTCCAGTTCCGTGTTTTTTTGTGACAGTTCGGCATTAAGGCGTTCCTGTTCCTGTTCAGCCCTCTTGCGCTCGGTAATGTCTCGAACAATCATAATTATCTGATCTTCAAGCAGGGGCAGCATCCTTGCTTCAAAAAAGTATTCATTATTATTTATTGACAGAGAATACTCTGTGCTGGCTATTGATCTGGTTTCCCGAACAGATTGAATTGATTCACGGAGACTGTCTCTGATATGTTCATGCGGAGAGTCCTGGATGCTTCTTCCGATCATTTTTTCAGGAGGGAGATATATGTCTGATGAGTGCCCGCCCTTACAATCCAGTATCCTGTCCTCAGAGTCAAGCCAGAAAAAGAAATCCGGAAATGCCTGAAATACCGCCCGCATCTCAGCGTTGATCTGGAGCATTTCATTTGAGCTTAACTCCAGAGAACGTTCTAGCATATTCCGGTCTGTGTCAAACTGGTAATACGCGTCATTAACCGATTCAATGCATCCCTGTAATTCAACCGGAATGTGTTCTGTATCTGCAAAGTACTTTTTAAGCTGGCGTTTCAGCAAGCTGTGTAATGGTTTCATCAACTGCTCTCTGATAATGTTGTAATTGTCATTGTCTGGTTATGCAATTCACATTTTGCATTTGGTGTGAAAGGCGATATTTCACCGTATGAATAAAAGCCGGTCAATACAGTCTGTTCACCAAGGATATCGCGTACTCCTTCCACCTCCTCTTCGACACGCTGCTTCAGTACCATTTTCCGGCCAACACAGCTAATTAGGATTGCAAGGTCAGGGGAGGAAGAGCCAATTGCCTCATAACAGACCTTTGCCGCCCCGGTGGCCCCGTCAATCAGTCTGTCAAAATTAGCTTTCATTAAACGGGCATAATCGCCTTCGGGAAGGTCCCCCGCAAATGTCATACTCTTTTCTTCCTCGTTTATTGAAAGAATGGTACGGACTACACCTGTAGCTCCTTCTTTTGTTCTCAGGCTTAACGGGAAGAGCAGACCTGTGGCCGGCAGGCCCCCGGCATGCTCTCCCAAATATTTTTTATATAACTCCAGAGCCGATTGTCCGTCCAGTTCATACAGGACATTTCCTTCAGACTTCGTGATCAGCCTTTCAGGGCCGAATGGGTCCCAGCCGCCCAGGGAGCCATAACTGATTCTTAATTTGTCTCCATAAAAACCGAGCACAGAAACAACGCCTTTTTCCGGCTGTCCGTCTATCAGGACAAGTGTTTCCGCGAACCGGTCGCCGTCTCCTGAAAGCCCTCCTGTAACAGTAACCTCTTCCGGCAGATATTCGGTCAGCCCCCTGACGAGATCACTGCCGTTTATCTGGAGTCCGTCTGAAAGCACAAGGACATGAACGAGTCCCTCTTTTTCAAGTGACTTCGCCAGCTGTTCGCCTGCCTGAAAGCTGTTTCCGGTTTCGCTGATTCTTATCTGGACAGATTTAATATTTGTATGCTCAAAGTTTACTGCCGTGGCTGTCAGCGAGTCATCCGATACCTGTGTGCCGAAAATTTCGCCTGCTGTAGAGCAGCCCATAAGATAGGCTTTTGTATATATATTCTTAATTTCTTCAAGACAACTCTGCTCTTTGAGCACAGATGTGCTGCCGAACAGCAAAACGAGCTGTGCTGAATCACTCAATCTTCCCGGAGGCCCGGTTTCCCAGCCATTTGCCTTTGTCCATCTTGCCTGCTCAATGTTCATATTTTGGTCCTCTCTATCCCTGATGGATATGGTATGTCACTAACTTTTGTTAATAACCCGCCGGAAAAAATACCGGATAAACAGATGATTCAGAATGAAGATGATAAATATTGACATAATAAATGCTTTCCCGCTAATCAACGCAGTTCTTTAGATAAAATTATTACAAATAGAATTCTACCATGAAATTTCCTGCTTGTATAATGAGGAATCTTTATATAAGAAAGTATCAAATGTTTCATTGATCGAATGATTGAATGGTTTTTTATGCTTCATCCTTAATGAATAGCTTTAATAAACTGTGCTTATTATGTTTCAAAATAGAAATATTTTTTACATATGCTGTGTAAAAAAGTGCATCATTTAGGACTCAGTCGTTGCAAAATTAATACACAATTAGTCAATTCAAACAGAAATTTGAAAACAGTAAATATGGTTTTTAATGAAAAAATAAACCTGTAAAATTAAGCGGTTATCAATATATATCCTTAGTTGGCATGCAAGTTGCTCCGCATTGACCACCTAGTTTGAAAGAGATAAAGATATAAACAATGATATTTCTCGATCATAAGGTTAATTTATCCGGCCAAAAGCATGCCGGAGACAGTAGTTTTTTGAGGAAACCTCTGCAACCCCTTGAATTTCTAAGAAATTCAATTGAGCTCACTCAGGAAGTTCCCGCAGATTCTGAAATCAGACGCATATAGACAAAAGCAGCAGACTCGAGAATTTAATATTCTCTTTATATAAATGTATCACTGTCTTCAAAAATTGAGTGATCAGTTATGAAAAGAGAAGGCGGTCGAATTGCCGGAGCGTGAACTCCCTGCATTTCGGTCCGGATATAATTGTTAATCTCAAAAAACAAAGGAGGTCTTAAAATGTAAAAGCCCAAACCATATGAATTGCTGTCAAGCTGAAATCTCTCCTGAGGGAGAAATAGTTATTGGAGGTTACAGAATGAATATAGCAAGGAACATAATGCTCATGGGCTGTACACGTTTCGCTTCAAAGAAAAACTGGGTGGAGCGAAACGCAAATGGCAGGGATATTGCAAATAAATTATTGACCAGTCGTTTAGCGGGAATTCCCGTTGTCGACGATAAAGATAGCAGGAGAGTCATCGGAATCATAACTCAGATGAATCTCCTCGGGATATTCAGGGAGGGGATGGATATTGATGAGTTTACTGCGGAAAAAATAATGTCCGGGATACCAAAGACAGCTGACATTGATACTACGGCTGACGAACTGATCGACATGATGGCTGAAAACAATTTCACGACTATTCCGATAACAAAAAATGGAAGACTCGTCGGAATAGTGGAGAGATGCTCCCTGATGGATTTCTTCATGTCCCCGAACATGGAGAGATATGCTACGCGGTATGCGGGAAGTGCAGTAAATTTTTAAGTTGTGATTGTATTAAAGAAAAGGGGCGCCTGTATATGCAGGCGCCCTTTTTCTTTGCGAGAAAGGCGAGAAAGGCGAGAAACGCGGGAAAGGCGCGAAAGGCTCTCCCTTTCCCGCCTTACATCTTTTCCCGCGTTTCTCGCATTTCTTGCCTTTCCCGCGTTTCCCGCCTTTCTGCCCCTACAACTTTTGTTATAATATCCATCATGAACCAGAAAGAATACAGAACCCAAAAACGCGGACCCTTTCTCCCTTTTCTGATTATCCTTTTTGTTCTTGCGGCCGTCATGTGGTATTTCTCGAAGCCGAAATCACCTTATGATCCTGATGCTAAGCCAAAGGCTGTAACAGCGAGGGGCGACCTTGCTGATGATGAGATGAATACAATCGACCTCTTTGAAGCGACTTCTTCTTCTGTTGTTTATATCACGAACATTGAACTCAGACGCAGCCTGTTCAGTCTGAATATTTATGAAATACCCCAGGGAACGGGCTCGGGTTTTATCTGGGACGGGGACGGAAGAATTGTTACCAATTATCACGTTATTGAAGGTGCCAGCCGTGTTGAAGTAACGCTGGCCGATCATTCCACCTGGGAGGGAATGGTTATAGGGGTGGCTCCGGACAAGGATCTGGCGGTTTTGCAGATATCCGCGCCTGCGGGAAAATTGAAGCCCATTATTATCGGAGAATCCGAAAACCTGAGAGTAGGGCAGAAGGTCTTTGCCATCGGCAACCCGTTTGGACTTGACCAGACCATGACTACAGGCATTGTCAGTGCACTGGGCCGTGAAATAAAATCTGTTACAGGCAGGACCATTCAGGGAGTGATCCAGACCGATGCTGCCATTAATCCGGGCAATTCCGGAGGACCCCTGCTGGACAGCGCCGGCCGGCTTATCGGGGTTAATACAGCAATATTCAGCCCGTCGGGTGCAAGCGCCGGGATCGGGTTTGCCGTACCTGTTAACATAGTCAACCGTGTTATTCCTGAGATCATAAGATACGGAAAAGTAATAAGCCCCGGGCTTGGTGTGACCATTGCTAATGGCCGCATTGCTGAGAGGCTGGAAATTGAAGGTGTACTTATTATAAATGTTCAGCCGGACAGCGCAGCTGAAGAAGCAGGGCTCAGGGGAACCCGCAGGGTAGTGGATGGACTCATACTCGGAGATATTATTGAGTCGGTTAATGATCAATCCGTCTCTTCTTATGATGACCTGAGGAATGAATTTGACAAGTACCATGTTGGTGATGAAGTGACATTAGGAGTAATTCGTGATGAAATGCGTGTTAGCGTTAATGTAAGATTGGAGCAGGTGGAATAAAAAATGCGAGAAACGCGGGAAAAGCGGGAAATGCGCGAAAGGCTGGAAAAGGGGTAAGGCGAGAAAGGGGAAGCTTTTTTTGCCTTTCGCGCAGTCAGTATACATATGCCGAATAATATTGCGAATCATAAAGTTTCCTCGGACGCAACCGTTTTCCAGGCCCGTGGCCTTACCAAAATCTATGACATGGGTGAAGTGCAGGTGCATGCCCTGCGTGGTGTTGACTTGGAACTATATGCGGGTGAACTTGTTGTGCTCCTCGGGCCTTCAGGGAGCGGCAAGTCAACTCTTCTCAATATTCTCGGAGGACTGGATACGGCTACGGATGGCCGGGTTAATTACCGGGGGCATGAACTTACTGAAGCAACTGACCAGGAGCTCACTGATTACAGGAGGTTTCATGTGGGTTTTGTATTTCAATTCTATAATTTAATACCGAGTCTGACTGCATTGGAGAATGTTGCGGTTGTTACAGAGATCGCGCGGGAACCCATGGATCCGGAAGAAGCACTTAAACTCGTAAACCTTGGGGACCGTATAAACCATTTTCCTGCACAGCTCTCGGGAGGTGAACAGCAGAGGGTCGCAATTGCCCGTGCAGTCGCAAAGAACCCTGCTGTACTTCTATGTGATGAACCGACCGGCGCGCTTGATTCCGCGACCGGTATTATTGTTCTTGAAGCCATTGAGCGTATTAACAGGGAGCTGGGAACGGCCACTGTCCTAATTACGCATAATGCGGATATTGCTGATATGGCGGACAGGGTAATTAATCTGGGAGATGGACTTATATTAAAGGTAAAGAAAAACGAGCACAAGAAAAAGCCGGGGGAGCTGCATTGGTAGTTATTTATGAAAACTATTAACCGTAAAATTTTCCGCAACCTCTGGGGCATGAAGGGGCAGGCTGTCGCAATTGCGCTTGTTTTAGCGAGCGGTGTTGCTACGTTTATCATGTCCATCAGCACTATGCAGTCTCTGAAACTTACCCAGGCTACTTTCTACAGGGATTACCGTTTTGCGGAGGTCTTTGCTTCTCTGAAACGGGCGCCCGAGAGTCTTCGGCTGCGAATTCAGGATATTCCGGGAGTAGAAGAGGTTGAGACCCGTGTTATTGCACCGGTAAATGTTGATATCAGGGACTATCCGGACCCCGCAACAGGAGATCTCTATTCTATAACTGACAGCGGAGAACCATTACTTAACAGGCTTTTTCTCAAGCTGGGGAGGATGATTGAACCGTTCAGGGATGACGAGGTAGTGATAGGTGAGGCATTTGCAGGGTCACATGGTTTTTTGCCGGGGGATGAGATAGGGGTAATTATAAACGGCAGGCGCAGAAACCTTACTATTGTCGGGATCGCACTGTCTCCCGAGCATATATATCAAATGCCGCCCGGGGCCATGTTTCCGGACTTTGAACGCTACGCTGTGATGTGGATGAGCAGGAATGCACTCGGAACAGCTTATGACATGAAAGGGGCTTTTAACAATGTTGTTCTGACACTCTCTGCCGGCGCCAGTATTGACGATGTGATCGACCGGCTTGATGTTATCATAAAGCCTTATGGGGGACTTGGAGCTCACGGCCGTAAGGACCAGCTTTCACACCGTTATCTTTCTGAAGAGTTCAAGGGGCTTGAACAGATGGCAACCATGTTTCCCATTATATTTCTCGGGGTGGCGGCGTTCCTTCTTAATGTAGTAATTAACCGGATTGTCAGTGTACAGAGGGAAGAGATAGCAGCATTAAAGGCATTTGGTTACAGCAATCTCGATGTTGGCCTGCATTTTGTAAAGCTGGTGCTGCTCATTGTGCTGGGCGGAGTGATCATAGGTGTTGCAGGAGGCATCTGGCTCGGAAAGTTGTTGAGTACTCTTTATATGGAGTTCTATCGTTTCCCTTTTCTGAAATATATATTACAGCCTGAAGTTGCCGTGATTGCGGCCCTTATCAGTGCAGCTGCGGCTGTATTGGGCACACTCCACGCAGTAAGAAAGGCGGCGCTGCTTCCGCCTGCACAGGCCATGCGGCCTGAGCCGCCTGCGACGTTCAGGGAGACATTTGCTGAACGGCTTGGGCTCAAGCGTCTGCTGTCCCAGCCGAGCCGTATGATAATACGGCATATCGGAAGAAGACCGGTCAAGTCGATGCTTTCAATCACAGGCATAGCCTTTGCCTGCGCTATTATGATGGTGGGCAGTTTTCAGGGGGATGCAATTGATTATATGGTTGATGTCCAGTTCGGGCTTTCGCAGCGTGAAGACCTGTCTGTTAATTTCATAGAGTATGCATCAAAAAGGGCTTTGTACGAACTGCTCAGTATTGAGGGCGTTGAACATGGTGAAGTGTTCCGGGTAGTCCATGCCCGCCTGAAATACCGTCAGAACAGCTACAGGACGGCAATCCAGGGAATTGAACCGGACGGTGACCTTCATCGTCTTTTAGACGCTGAACTTAAACCGATTGAGCTGCCTCCGTCCGGAATTGTCCTGACAGACCATCTGGGCGAGATGCTCGGAGTTCGTGAAGGCGACATGCTGACCGTTGAGGTGCTTGAAGGGAGGAGGCCTGTACTGAACGTTCCGGTAGCAGGCCTTGTCAGGGAGTACATAGGTGTATCAGCCTATATGGACCTGTCTGCGCTTAACCGCCTTATGCATGAGGGAAATGTTATTTCAGGTGTTTACCTGGCTGCTGATCCGAGTTATCAGCCCGCAATATTTTCAAAACTGAAAGAGATGCCCCGTGTTGCAGGGACTGAGGTGCAGGAAAAGGCAGTATCAAATTTTTATGAGACCATGGGTGAGACAATTCTGATATTTACGTTCATTAATACTCTTCTTGCAGGTGTAATTGCCTTTGGGGTAGTATACAACAGCGCAAGGATTGCCCTTTCCGAACGGAGCAGGGAACTGGCGAGCCTCCGGGTACTGGGTTTTACAAGGGCGGAGATATCATATATACTGCTCGGTGAACTGAGTATACTGACACTGGCGGCCATTCCTCTGGGATTCCTTATAGGATGGGGCATGTGTATTTATATTGCTGAAAATCTTAAGACGGACCTGTTCAGGATACCTCTTATACTTGAAGCAAGTACATTCGCTTTTGCGGCTGCCGTGGTACTGGCGGCTGCCTGTATTTCGGCCTTGATAGTGAGGCGTAAACTTGACCATCTTGATCTCATCGCGGTGTTGAAGACGAAAGAATAAAAAGAACCGTTCCAACCGTTTCAGCCGCTTGAGCCGCTTGAACGGTTCAAGCGGCTCAAGCGGCTGAAACTTTTTTTTGAAGGACAATTATTTATGCAAATTAAAAGACGTGTCTGGCTATTCATAATCCTGCTCATTATTGTTCTGGCTTTAGGCTACGGGTTTATGCCGAAACCGGTGCTTGTTGAAACGTCTGCTGTGAAGACCGGGCATATGAAAGTTACTGTAGAGGAGGAAGGCAAGACGAGGGTCATAAACCGTTTTATTGTGTCGGTGCCTGTTGACGGATTTGCACGCCGTATTGAGCTTGATGTCGGAGATGTGATTAATAAGGGACAGGCGGTCACTGAACTTGAGCCGCTCCGTTCAACCGTCCTGGACCCCAGAAGCAGGGCTGAAGCAGAGGCACGCGTTGCAGCTTCCGAAGCATCGCTGCATGCCTCCAAAGAGAATGCCCTTGCTGCAAATGCAAGTGCGGAGTATGCAAAAAAGGAATTTGAGCGTATAAGCGCTCTGTTTAAAGATGAACTCGTTACACAGGAAAAACTCGATGGAGTGGAAACAGAAGTTCTCCGGATGGACGCTGCGCTCCGTTCATCCGGGTTTGCTGTAGATGTTGCGCGCTATGAAATGGAAGCGGCCCATACTGCTTTGAAGTATTCTGCGGCCCGTGAGCCGGAGAGATATGCGGAGAAGGTTGTCATCAGGGCGCCGATAAGCGGCAATGTGCTCAAGATAGACCACGAGAGTGAGGGCGTTGTCCGCGAAGGGCAGGCTTTGATAGAGATCGGCAACCCCCGTGAGCTTGAAGTTGAAGTTGATGTGCTTTCGGCAGATGCCGTGAAGATCAAACCGGGAACGCCTGTCCTTTTTGAACGCTGGGGCGGCAAAGTTCCTCTTAAAGGTAAGGTGAGGGTAATTGAACCTGCCGGGTTTACCAAGATATCAGCGCTGGGCGTTGAAGAGCAGAGAGTTCTTGTCATATCGGATATTGTTTCCCCCCATGAAGTATGGGAGCAGCTTGGTGACGGTTATCGTGTTGAGGCGAGCTTTATTCTATGGGAAGATGACAGGGTGCTTCAGGTGCCTGCCAGCGCACTGTTCCGCTATAATGACGGATGGGCGGTATTTGTCATGCAACACAAAAAGGCGGGACTCCGTAAAGTGGAGATAGGTTACCGAGCCGGATTAACCGCTGAGATAGCTTCCGGCATTACCGAGGGCGAAACTGTAATTATACATCCGGACAGTTCAATTAAAGATGGTACCAGGGTTCGGCTGAGAAAGTGAGACCAACAGGATGTATAATTCAATCCCGGAAGCTGTCCGGCTGTCCGGAAAATATCTGATTCTGTGATCCAAGTCACGGAGCACATAGCTGCTGATAAGATATCCTATAATTGTTATTAACTAAAAATGATTTATTGGAATATAGTCTGAATTTGGGAGGCAAAACAATACCATGAAACGACTTATAAGTTTTTTAGTTACAGTCTGCCGCAAAATGTGTACATTGAAAAAGGCAGTGAAAGTTACCCGGGAGGCTATGGGAATTGATTCTGATTATGCCAATGCACTCTTTCATCAGGGTAATTCATACGATAAATTCAATATGTTTAAAAAATCTGTTAAGGCATACAAGCGGGCTATCCTCATTGATCCTGATAATCCTGTGGCATATTACAATCTTGGCAATGCCTACAGGAAATTGAAAATGTTCAAGGAAGCCTTGAAGGCTTATAAGCAGAGCGTACACATCAGCCCAAATATAAAAGCATATTTCAACCTGGGAAAAACATACAGTGATCTCGGTATGTTCAAAGAGGCAATCCTTGCAACAAAAAAGATAATAAAGATCAACCCGGTTTCCCCGGAAGCCTATTTAAATCTGGGTATTTTTTACAGTAGGCTGGGCAAGTTTGAAGAAGCAGAAGGATATCTTAAAAAGGCCACAAAGATAGAGCCTTCCAATAAAGATGCACGCTATAATCTTGCAGTTGTTTATATGGAGCTGCAGGACAGGATGTCTGCTTTAAAGGAATATGAGGCATTAAAGGTTCTTTCTCCCCTGGCGGCTAATAAGCTGATGAAACCACTTCATATTTAGCTGA